>JAAUXU010067739.1_pt1 | contig 34824 bp, 33 predicted proteins | sample 7278151 | NCBI WGS metagenome assembly JAAUXU01 (sample SAMN14350113, study PRJNA611818) | marine sediment metagenome | isolation source: surface marine sediment (1.8m) | place: French Polynesia: Moorea | collected 2018-08 | reverse complement strand
TCAAAAATGGTCCCCAAAGGATGCAAAATCAGTCAAATGGCAAAAAGTTCAAATTCGAGGCTGGTAGCAGTTTCAAACCTGCTACAATAAGCGGTGACTTGCTACATTGTCTGATGAATTTAATGGAGCAAAAAATTGGGACCAGGCATTTCTGCTACATTAAGCAGTTTTCTATATTAACCGATGCTACAATGACCAGAAATCACTCAACCATACGCTGAAGTGGCTAAAAGCCAAGTTTTCAATTTCATGGAGAGTCTGCTCAGTTCTTGAAGTTTCACTGTAGTTAAAGTCAATTTATGCCCTCAACCTCAAACACTCTAATGCGTCCAAAAGTAAAGTAAACTTTGGTATTCTGAATGAGTTTTCTCCCTTTTTTTTGGTGTGAACGTTAAAGTGTGGCCACTTCACGAGGCGTGAACTTGTCTTCCCATCTCCTACCCTGCCATAATGAACTGTGTGACCTTAGAGAGATTTAAAGTTTCACTTCCTTCCTATGCATCAGGGTTATTTCATGAAACAGGTGTACGGTAAAGTCACTGTTGACAGTTCTCCTCTCATCATCTTTTGCAGGCTTCAGCACATCTGCTCTTCGAGGGTGCCTATCTTTAAGATTGGCTATTATTAAACAACCAAAGACTTGGCCCAGCAAGTTTTAACCTTTGAAGGGAAGTATCCAAGAAAGTTCAAACAAGTGAAGCTTGAATGGCTGCTTTAGACTGACGATGTGTTCAACGACTTATAAAGCATCAAGAATGGACAGAAATAGGAGGAGAGGATCTGCCTATGACGGATAAATGCTCTAAAGTGTGGATATATCATTTCTAATTGTCTGTGGGCCGTTGCATGGGCCTGTCGGGCATGTAAGGGAGGCTATTGTTAATAGTGAGTTTTTGGTACGTTCTGTTGTGACATTGGTCTTCTTCCTGTAGCCTTTTCACAGCCGAAGCAACTCGGCCATGAAGACATGTTGAAATGTCAGCTCAGTTCGACTTGTCATAAAATGATGAAGGTATGGGTGCTTTTCTGCACGAGACCACTAACAGCAGACACACAGTTGGACCAAATTTGCCTCAGGCATGAGAAGAGCACATTTTGCTGCTGAACACTCGTTTCAATTTGAATATGACTGACTTTTCAATCAATGATAAAGCAGAATATGCTTGCAAAAGCCATTTGTATTATGCAAGAATACCCAAGAGGAATCATGGAAAAGATCTATGAAATGAGGAAGTTGGTAGTTAGAACACGTTAAATTTTCTTTATCAACAGATCCCACGATTTTTATGTCATTCAAATTACCAACAGGTCTTCTTTTGACTTTGAAAAAGTCCACAGGGAAGTAGGCATTTTGCATTTTGCGCTGCGCATCTGGACACGTCACTGAATCCTGTGACAAAAAAATTTAAGATCAGGGCTTTTTCGGGACCAGGCTAGCAAATCAGTTCACCAGGACTTAGCAGCTGTTTGAAGGAGATATTTACGCACCAGACCCATCCTCAATTCGCTGAACAGCCCTTGCCAGCTGTTCTACAGGGCAACAGCATTCACTTAACATAAGGATATCATGATTGACGAAAAATATCAAAAATTTAACAAATGCCTCCCAGAAACTAAAAATTGTATGAACCCTAAAAAGATAAAATGTGAAAACAACAAAACAGTTAGACATTGGAAAAAGGCAAACATCACGATAACTTTGACAGTGTCTGGTCACAACCCCCCCTCCCCAAAGGAAAGGGAGTGACACCATAATTATTAAATGATTTTGGGCAAATTCAATTAGCAAAGTAATGAGGTCTTATTTGTTCAACTGTCCTAACTTTTGTAAACCCTTATTACTTGTTCAATTTCTTGACTAGACATGTGAAATTATCTATATTCCTCACATTACAATGTCAGAAGGGCCAAACACTTGAACCAGTTCAATGACTGAAGAGATTCTAAAGAGCATACTTAACAGTATTTCCGAAAAACATTTCACAGCTCCAGTTAAGAAATTGAACAGAGTAAAGAGGCTTCAAAACCATTGGGGCAGTTCAATGCATCAAATCTGAACAGCGCATTTTTTGTCATTTCTCACTGTTGTTGAAAACAACAGTGGATTTTTAAAAAAAAAGATCCTGATGAAATACTTCAAATTTGATGTATTTCAACCCTCTGAGACCTAAAGGAACAGAATGCATGATTTTCTCCATAACAATTTGTAACCGACCTGAAGTTTCTGTGTAATCCCTTTTTTACTGCTCTGGAGGGCTTTGGAGACTTCTTGACAGTCCCTTAAGTCTTCAACTCTTGGTCCCCCCACCTCTTTCTGTCAAATGCCCCTCACGGATGTATATGAGCAGACAATGTACAGGGTGTTTCAAAAGCTTACGCGGAAAATGAAGTTCTTGTACCAGCTGAGCCTGGAAAGGATACTCATAGAGATTAGAATGGCTAAACGCACGATGTATTATCTGTTCCTTCAATTTTACTTTTCTGCCTTGCAATAAAAAGGGTCGGATGTACGTGTGTCTGTCTGTCTGTCCGTCTGTCTGCGGCCGACTTCCACCTGTACCGCAAAGCGCATGAGGGGAGACGCAGGCAGATGGATGCACACACTAAAAGCCCTTATCACTTCCTACCCAATGAAGTGGGTAGCGCATAAGCGCAGGTACTTTGTAATGACGTCATTTGAGGGGTTTTCCAGCACTCGATGTGGAGGCAAAGTTGCTAACTCTGGCCAAGTTTGACTGTTTTGAGAGCTAGCGAATGATCCCAGGGCAGAAGTGCACATTAGAGATTCTTAGCGTTCCGTAAGGGGTCGACCACTTCTGTAGCTCAATCCAGTCAAGAGGTATGACTGAAAGGCCACACACTAAATACCAAACGTTAAAAAACTTAAGATCCTAGCTTAACTTAAGTAAGTGAGATCCTGATATCGTGGCCAAAAAGATAAAACTTCGGTCTGGAAAAAAGTGCTTTTGGAACTAGCTTAAAACGTGAATGAATATGCAGTGAACGAGGAAGACACATAAAGAACGAGGACTTTCATTTCAGTTGCCCTTCCAAGAGCAACTGAGATGTTTTTTTAGGCTGAAAAGAGACTTAAGACACTTCTAGAAGACAGTTTGAAAAGGAAGCCATTGTCAGCCAACTGGCAACTGAAGTGTGACTCTGTGAACAAAGGTGCTACTTGAGTTGTCCTCGCTTCAGATTCGAAAAAGTTCTTATCGATTCAAATCAAGCCTTTGACTCAGTTCGATTGAAATCCCAAATTGGACTTGATTTCGAACTAACGATATACAGGGTGTCCGGTTTATTGGGCTTATTGAAACTGTTGGGCCCTTGTTGCTGTCCACTGAGGTGACTCACGACGTCACTGATAGTCAATAAGTTCATGATCAACGCTGGACGAGCTCCAGAGACAGACTTGGCAGCGTCCAGTGGTTCTTGTGGACTTTTCACAGGAAATCCTCTGTTCAGATGATCAATGACTGATGTTGAATGCTGCTCCAGAAGTTGTCAGTTCTCTCCAACTTTTCTGCCAGACGCATTCATCATTTGCTTAAAAAAATCATCAAGACGCGTTATGGGATCTTAAAGCCCTCTATTTCAATGTGACGTTGTAAGATCACCTATTCGCTCAGCAGTAAGTAACAGTAGTGTCTTTTTCATGGACTTTGTTGCCCCACTTAAGATAATTAATTTTTCATGACTTGTTAAAAAAGACCACTTTTGACCTTTTCATGGTTGTATTGCATCTTATGTACAATAGTCTGATGTCATGACAGTCGTGTTGTCATCAGTTATCTAACAGTTATGTATAAAACTCACGGTGAGCGTCAGCTGTTATGGCCCAATCGACGAATCCTGCGTCCATAGAACTCTATGCTATATTCTGAATCAGAATAAAATAGATTCTGAACCAATATCAATCATACTTACACTGTATGTCATTTCACTCGAAGTCAACCAGGAAGCGCCAGTGGCTTGAACTAGTTCGTTTGTAAAAACATAGTTGCAGCCATTACTGCAGCTCTTGAAATGCCACTTTAAAAATTTAAGTTAATGTACGCAGTTGTACCTCCTTAAAGCCCTAATACAGGACATCCGACGCTCTAAACGTTCGAAATGTCCAATCTCACGAGATCCCGAGTAAAAGGACTAATGTGTTACCTGATCGAAAGTGACTGCGAAATACATGAAAGTTGGCCTTGACCCTGACACAGCTGTGCGACACTCGACGTGTGTGACTCGGCTCAGCCTCGGGAAACAGGTGATTCCTCCAGATGTTTTGGGCGTTTTCTCAGCCGAGTGGGAGTGCTGAAAAAGTTATTTTTCAGATATGGAAGAAGTCAAACTCCAGGACTGAGAATGCATTTGACGTGGCGGCTTCTTCTTGATTGACCCGTTTTCAGGGATCAGAGCAGGGACTAAAGAACCACTTTTTTGGAAAGTTTTGAAAATTTAGGGCCAAATTTCGGGAGACGGTGCAGCTGTTTTCGAAATTACTTTGCCCAACATTTTCTCTAGAAGTTCATGGTCATGCTGTTGCGGGTGGCATCGGACAGATCAACCTTGATGATCTTCCTGCCCCCCCCCCTTAGTCACCTGCATGGCGATGCTCGTCCTCTTCCTCTGGTCGCGGTCGCAGTCAAGGTGCCAGTGGTGGCAGGTCTGGCCGAGGTCACGAAACTCACCCATCTTCCTTGCCCTGTCCTTTGTCTCATCCACGTACTTCAGCGCCAGGCAAAGTGCCACTGCATCTCCATGGTATTGGCCCCAGCATTCTCAGCGGCTGTGGAGGCTGTCCTGTACAAGTAGTGCCTGGAGTTGCTGTCGGTGTCAGCGAGGTTCTGTTCAGTGTTCAGACCTCCTTTCCATTCTTGGCCAACATGTTCTTGCCCATCACTTGCTATCTGCAGCTGTGCTGCTAGCTTCTGCAGGCGAAGTCATCCCCAGAGTTGCTGTCGGGCCAGGAACTGCTAGCAGCCAGCTGCGTCATGTATTTGATGACTCTCAAGGCAAGGTAGTGCAGCACCTTGTTCCAATTAAACGAGGCAAGGAATTTGTTCTCCTTCACCTCACCCCCGTGCTTGGCCTGCTGGTACTTCACCCAGATGCCCTGGTGACTTTGCTGAACTTGATGTTTTTGACCATGATGCTTCTACGAACCACTACAGCAGGCAAGTGAAATCAAGGCCTTTCGCAGGATCCAAGCCAGCGATGTCTTGGAAAGCTGTGCAGCTCTCAGGATCTTGTCTGGGCTGAATGTCTTGGCCACCTTGCACTGGTAGCCAGCCGTGTAATGCTTCAGCAGCACGATGAGTCACAGCCACGCCTGATTCTTCTTGCCATACTTCCTCTGGTGGCAGTCATTGAGTCATCCGTGCATTGACCTGAGCAAGGAGGCCTTGAAGTTCTTGCTCTTCCTCAGATGGTGGAGTTACTCGGCATCGTTGGACTCACTGGGGGCCCTGGCTTCACTGCGATCAAGTTTGGCCATGGCTTTCTCTTTTGTCTCCCTCAGAGATGTTGAGTATCAGGTCATCATCATCATCCATGGTGCTCTCATGGCCTCCATTAGGGGTCAAGAATGTCCTGAAGTCAGTCCAGCTGCATTTGCAGGTGGCCTTGCTCTTGCTGGGCGCCATGTAATTGATGATCACGTTTGCAGGGGCGACTTGTCCAAGTTGTTTGTTGTGACTGATTGCAAAATTCAAATGAGCATGCTTTTTCCAGAGTGTTGAGAACGGATGAATGAAGAAGAAGGAGCCATGTCAAACGATTCATTCCCTCTGTAAACTGCCTTAAGTACCCCTTGATGGGCTTGCCAGCCCATGGCTGGTCAGCAAAGTACAACTAAATTTACGCAGAGGAGATTTATAGGTATCCCAGCCCGACTCTTTCCACAAGCTGCTCTGACAAACGATCACCTTTCTTGTTGTTTTCTGTGGCCAAATTGGAAAGTGTCGGACTATCTCGCAGCTAGAGAAACTCCTCTTTATGCCACAGAGCAGCAGGAGCGAGCTTGGACCTGGCGAGCTTATTTCAAGCATTGTGCATTGCAAATTTTCCACCCGTTGGTGGCAAATTTGGCACTGGAGGCGAGAAGGTTGGACATCGTCTTGCTCGTGTTTCAACCTTTTAAGTATCCAAGAAAAAGTCATCCAGACCTGAGAAGGGAAACTTTTTCCCCCGGCCTCCGTATTTCAATAATACAGGGTGGCTCATCGTGAGAGACAAAAGTATCGACCCTCATCTGCTACGATTCCGCTGTCTTTTCGCGGGTCTGTGGTTAAGGTTGTGCCAAATTGTGTCGACAGGGTTGTGTGAAAGCAATACCTGTTGTCATCACAAGAGTTGTTATTTGCACAACTGAAACTGGCTTGTTGAAAAGGCCAAAAAATTAAAATTGATGAACTGCAGCGAAATTCTGAAATATTGGGGATCGAGGGTTTTTCAAGCTGTTATCCGTATGGACTTATATGAGGTACGAAGATGACTGACACTGGGACAAAAGTTTTGACATTTTGACTTTCAGACGCCCGAACCGACATATATTTTTGAGTGGCGGACTCATTTTTTTGCAATTTGAGAGGTTTGGAGGCCTAAAAGGAAAGTTGTCACTTTCATTAACATTAAATTTCATAGAAACGTTGACGCCCTCAAGTCCTCCATCATCAAGTGGTGGGCCAAGTGTGCGAGCGAAACCATCAGCTCTGATGACAACGAACTTCCCTTTTTCCACCGGTGATGGAGCAGGTGACGAGTAGTGTCTACATCTGCTACGACATCTTCCCGCTCTTGGAGAAGTCATTCTTGAACGTGAGTGTCGTGTCCGACAAGGCCCTGAGGTGGAGGCCTGTTTCATCCCAATTGGTGTTAACCATCCCTCATTGGTTCGGCCCTCGGAGCTTGACTGCCCATTCGTCTGCCTTCAGCTCTGACCAATGGGCCTGGCCGTTGGCACCCTTGTCACGGGATGTCCGGATCTACTCGGTGATGGTGCTGTCCACGTCGAGGAGCTCCCACACCTTGCCCCTGCTATGTCATCACGTTGAGACATTGTTGACTGCTCCACACAGAGCTTCTCGACCACTGCCGTTCGTCCCATCTTCGGCAAAAAGGCCACAAGCCTTCAAAAAAGGCTCTTCTTCTTGCACAAAGACAGAGTTTTGCGCTCCCTCTTTGGTGCAAGGTTTACCCGGCAAAAGTAAAATGAAGGAGAAGGCCGTGAACAAGCGAAGAATAACAAGTACGTGGGAAACTGTAAAAAACACCTCATACATTTTGGACTGAGAAATGTAAGCCAAGCCCCAAGTCTTAGGAAACATTTTTGATGATTTTTTGTTTAGCAGAGCTACTCACACTGGCTCACATGAATCATTGTAGTAAATCACTTGTTTGACGCGGAACCTGAAAGTAAGATGCTCATAAGCATCCCACCAACCTTCTCAGTGGGGCACTGAGAGAACGGCAGCATGGCAAAGAACAGTGGTTCCTGACAAAGTCAAAACTTTCATCCAGGATGGCTTGATCCAAATGGTAAACTCAGTCAAATCCTCACCACAAGTGTGATATCCCAGATTGTATGTTGGTGTAGAGAAACAAGCTTCATAAGATTGCACGAGAGAAAATGCCAGCAAATAGTGTGCACACCCAGCCTTGTCAAGACTGTGAGTGAAAGAGTTCACGGAAGCCATGCTGGCAGCATGAACCAGATGACAAAGGTGCTCCAAGATGACCCAGCTGGATCTCACCCCCAACTTGACCAATAAAGGCCAAGAGGGTGGCTGACCAGGTGAGGACGGGTGTGGACATCCTGAAGGACAAGCTGAAGGCAACGGCTGCACTATTCAACTGGACGGGATTCACCTTGCTCATGCCACCCAAACCAGGGAGCAGGAGAATTTTTCCAGCTTTTGGTCTAAGGATAGATGATCTCCCTCTGTCTAGATTTGAGTCCAATTTTCCATTTAGTCAATCCTGCAGCAAAGGACAAAGTCACTCAATTCCTCAGCGGCCCTCAAGGCCAGTCTCCTTGGACCCTGGAATTATTTTGATCCCGATACTGTACATCCTGCTTATTCCAACGTTGTACATAGTATGCTGCAGCTGATGAATCCCTTGTAAATAGAAAGTGTCAGATGCAATACGACAAAACTGCATGCAAAATAGTCGTACGACTGTTTCTAGAAAGAGCCAAATGATGCAAATTTAGAACTGTAGCTAAACAAGCCACCCTGTCAATACGCCTTAGCTGCCCTTCACTTCACAGCCTTACCACAGTGCGACGGAGTAAGGAGAGATACCTTTCATGCCAAAAGAAAACTTTTCCTCCCTCCTACCAGCTCTTCTCTATTTATTTATACATCGTTTCTTTTCTTTGTTTCAGTTGTTGCTCGCCTTTGTTACTGTCGAGGGCAGGTATGCATAACACAATTGACTCCTAGGACGTGAACTGCAGCTATTCCCATACCATCCAAGCCACCGTTCATGAACACAGGTATTTCCCCTATAACGAACGCTCGTATAACGAATTCTCTTGCAAGAAGGAGAGTGATTTTGACATCATTTTCTTTTACCGACAACAAACAATTCCTCATACAGCGAACGAAAGGTTGCGTGATTTTTTAACCTCCTTTTCTGATGCTGTTGTGTGGCACCAAACAGAGGGAACAGGGGAATGGACAGAGCGCTGGAATTCGCACAATCAAGATTCGGTTGGGCAATTTGGGGCTGTCGATTTAGGAAACATTGGGCAAAAAATCTGCTCATTCTATACCGAGGAGTTCAATGGGCACTCATCAGGCCTAGCCAGGCTGGCCGGGACAAGACTGGCCAAAAAAAGTTCCAGGACTCACTGGGCTGACTGAAAAAGTACTTCTGTTTGGGGCCAGGAGAAGTGAACGGGAAAGTAGTCTCGTGTTTTGCTGGTCTTTACTTCCTACGGGGTTTTTTGCCTAAAAAATATGTAAAGAAAGTAGGACTTCTCCCTATTGGTCTCTCTTAACCCATAGAGTTGTCAGTACTCAGCAACAAACAAAGAAAATGTACAGAAAGCCCAGAAAAATAGAGCATTCTGACAATGTAGATACAGTATTTGTTTGAATATGACCCTCGGGGTTTATAATTTTCAATGTGCTCAGGGGGGGGGGTTCCCTTCAAGAGGGAGTTACCATAGGGGGGGGGCTGAAACAATGACTTTCACAACAGAAAACAACTTCTATTTTCTAAGGGATACTAAATAACAGTGTACAGCAATAAATTTTTCTTCTGGGAGGCTGTCACACTCACCTCTTTTTCCACCACCTCTTTTTCTCAGCCTGTATCTCGTCATCTCTACAGTGCGTCTTAAAGTACTTGAGAGTACTTAGGAGACCGACAAGGCTATGCTGACTCAAAGGGGGCTTCTGTTCCAGGGGGGACTTCTGTTCAGTAGCGAAGATAAAATCAAGCAAATGCGGTACTTCATATGGAGTACAGTGGAACACTGATAAAACGATTCATAGGGACCAGAGAGTGTGATTGCTATCAACCAGACGTCAGTGCACATCAGATTATCAACTATGATGACATTTTTGCGCACTTTCCCATTCTTTGAAGCTTCCACATGTGGCACAGACACATAACATAGTTGACACCTCCAGACTTTATCACTTGTCCAAGGAGCAAGCAGAAAAATAAGGACCGATCTTAACCTGATTCAACTATTGACCCACGATTACGTTCGGAGCATTTTCAAGGTCATCCAGGACAATTATATCGATCAGAACCACAATGACGAATTAGATGGAACTTTGATAAAATCGACAAAATATGTTCCTGTTGATGCCCATTTCCATGGAAACAAACTGATCTGTTATCCATCATACAGGCCTCCAATGATCACTATATTCATAAGGAATTCATTGCAACATTGTATTCTGAAACTGGAACACGTCATTTTGACCATTATATCCGTATGATCGTTATGTCCTGTTTCACTGTGGCAATTACGGAATTTTCTCAGAATTTGGTAAAAAAAACTATGTGTTTTTACCTGCCTGTGGGCCATATTTTCTGGGTTAGGCCCATCATCAACACAAGCAACTTGCCCTGAAGTAGAAGAACACTGTGACTCTCGTTCATGCTGCTCTTATGCTCCGCCAGTAATATACAATTTTGCATAGCTCATAGTTGTGCCAAGTAGTCAAGCCAAGACAGCCACTTGAATGCCAAGTGGCCCAATTCGATGCTCATAAGGCTGACAGATGCCCATTGCGCCGGAAGATGCCATCCGAGCAGGTTTGCTGCTCAACCCAGCCCAGAAGGACATCCGATTAATGTTTGGGATTTCCCAAAATCTTGGATTTCTTCCCTGCTAATTCATATCCCGTAAAGTGGGGGACATCGTTAAAGGGGGAAGTTCAATCTATGTATGACAGCATAAGTGGGATCTTTTTAGGCCTGTACATCTTTGATGCACTTTTGGTGTCCACATGAAAAAGGACATTCTGCTGATTGGTGCTGGGCATCATGACATGATTATGCTGCTGTAGTTTTGCACAACTCAGCCGAGGACATGGGTAACGTAACGAGAAAAGGACAGGGAATGTCTTGATACCAGCGTCATTCAGATAATTCAGGTGCACAGGTTTGCCACTTCTCCTTCAACTGATTGACGAGCTGTCGTTCTGGATATCCCACATTTAGAGCTTTTCGTCGATCAGTTAGAGAAAAAAAAAGCTTCTTTGTATGTCCATGTTTGACCGAGATATGGCTTTTTTTTTAGTGGAGCAGCTCTGAACATGAATCGTTATGTTGTGTTTTAGTGTCTCTGTGGTCTAGAGAGACTCACTGACTGAAGTCACTTGGCGTCATTGAAGAACCTCGGGTTAGCTGCCAACTTTATCGGGATTTTTAGCTAAATGTGATCATTTGCCCTGCAAAAAGGGGTCCCTTTTATCCGAGATTTCACTGCAAAAATAAGTTGTTGTAGACTGTGAAGCTGAGGAATTCGAAGCAGAACTCGTTTTCGTGCTATTTTGTTCTCAAAGATTCGAATAATAACATATAGCCACCGTTCCGTTATCACCCGTATTTGTTTTTTTTTTGCAAGTTTAACAAGCATTTTCATATGAAACCGTTGCATAACCAAGTTTCGTATCACGAGCGCTTTCTCCAGGGCGCTTCTTGTTCGTTTTACCGCAGAAGGTGCGTGCAGAATCAGTTTCGTATCCAGGGGTCAGGACTGAGTAGTAGAGATGACTCGATTCTCCAAAAAATCCGGTTCCAGTTCGAAAAGAGTGCTTAGAATTCGTGAAAAAAGAGTGACCCGAATTCGGTTAAGAATTGGGTGTGATTGTGACAAATCAGAGCAAGGAACAAGTGTGACTCGGATCTACTCCAATGTCGTGAAGAAGCAGTTATTTGTGCTTCATGTTTTACGACCATAAATTGAGAGCGTTTTATTGTCTGTTTACCTTTCTGCTTGGGCAAAAAATGGACAGATGGAGTTGCCAAAGAGCTTTTCAGGGTGAGTAAGACAGTGCCAAATCGGCTGATTTAAGATAGGAATTGACATTTCATGAGGTAAAGTTGTCTGAGTGTTTCTAAGTTCTCCCAAGAACCCTAATAAGATGTGACTCCAAGTCAGTCAAACTCGGTTCTGTGTCCAACCTGAGTCTCAGAAAAGTTAATGGAAGACTTCTCAAGTTCAGATGATAAATTGTACCAACCCAACATCTTCCTCACCACTGTTTGTTTATCCCTCCCCAATGGTACCCAGCGCCATCTTGGTGTCAACTGACTGCATGACCTGGAGCGGGTGTGAGTACCCGTTCGGTCCAGTCCCAAAGTCATGGATCCGTTGACCCGTCCGAGTCCTTGGTCGACCCCCCGCAAGAGCGAATACGGCGAAGGCTTCATTGAGCTCAACGAGGAATTCGTCGACCTCACCCTGACAGTCCGAGAACTGGGCGACGGCGAACCCAGTGTTGACCTTGGCCAAGAGGACGGACGAAGCAAATCTTCGATGAAGAAAACCGACGAGGAACAAAGATCCAAAGGCTCAAAAATGGCCTTGATCAACTTTTCTCACGCGAAGTCTTCGAGATCGACGGAGAGAAGAAGGCGGTTTGTATCACGCACTTGTATAAATAGACATTCATTCTTTTGTCGTTCCCCCGTTTTTGTGCTTAGTTAAACTTTCAGTCTTACAACAAACATCAAGTACGGTGGCAAAAACTCTTCCATAATACAATGTTTCTATCAATAAGACATCTATGTACGCAGGGAAACATGGAAATAAGAGCAAACCATTTCTCAGAGCTGACTTCTGAATCTCTAGACCATGCTCATGACGCGTACAGGGTGATCAGAGGAAAGTTACTTTTGTCTGTGATGTTGCTGGCGCAGAGTACTCGATCATTTAAGCACCATTCGAATAAATTGTGCATTTACACTCTTCTTATTAGATCTCGTGATTCGAGCAAAGGAGGTCAGGCAACGGAATCGACTGTTGCACTAGTGCGACGTATGCATATATGTTACGTTAAGTTTGGTTAGATTGCAGCGACCCCCCCATAACAAAACTTATTCTTTCTAGTCCAAGCCATCACTCGATTTTTGAGCAAGTTTGTGATCTCGCATTCATCAGCCGTTCTCATATCTGGGATTTGAAATTCGTATTTTTTTTTAAAGAAAACTAAAGGGGTTTAATCCGTGGCGTCATAAGTGTGCGGACGTCAAACGCTACCAAGTGACTTGGATGGAAAGCTAAGATGAAAATTCGTCATGCAAGTGCGGAAACCCAGGCAAAGTAACACCGATCATGTTCGCACATTTCTGTTGGAAATGTCTTCCATCTCTTCCGAGATTCATTTTTTTCTTTGTTTGCCACAGATCTTGAAACTGAGTCCTCTGGAATGCTGGCTGACACATCCTCCACAACAGCCTTGGACTCCCACAGAGTTGGCGATGTCAAATTCATGGAGCTGTTGCTCGTTTTATCGTAGAATGATGGTCACATAAAATTGCATTTCTGGTCACCAACAAATGTAATTTGCACCTCTCAGCTTTCCATTCAAGTCATAAATTTGGCACAATGTCGACATTCCTGACCTCTTTGACTCATAGTGAAGAACACTTTTCACGGATCACCCTTCATGAGCATTTTCCGGTGTCACTTCCCAGTTGGTCACCGGGAAGATCTCCTTCCTTTTGCCTGATGTCCACATGAGTGTTGCATGAGAATGTTTGATCATCTGGTGTGTTTAGGCCGCCATTGGCAAAGGCCAAGGAAGAGATCCAGCCGTCGTCTGACAAGAAGGATCGCAAGCAGTTGAGCAGCCCCTTGGAAACGAGCAGGCAAAAGTGGTCACGTTAAGAATTTTCAGTCTTAAACATAAAAAAGCATTCCAGGAGAGCAACCAGCAAGTCTCAGTCTCCAGTGGCGATTAAGGACGTGGAAGAGCAAGACAAGGAGAAGGATGTAGAAGTCAATGGAGTGACTGCGTCTGCTAAGGATACCGGAGATGTGTAAGAAATGCTGTGTTAACTGTATTTTTGTTTATTTGTTGCTTAAATAGGTTTTGGGCACAGTTGCGAGATCAGCTAACCTTCCAGGTCCCGCAGAAAGGACGACGAAGAGGACCTAGCAGTCAAAGGCGACCAGAGTCGAGCTGACTTTGAATGCCTACCAGAATCGTTCCAAGAGTCTCTTCTTGTTGCAGGCGTTCGCAGACGACAACGGACCCTCCATCGTCGCCGTCCAAGCGTGGTCGTTGTTATCGCCGCTGCCGGGCTCATGACATCCTGGAGCTGACAAGTCCGTACAACCAAATCAAGTCCGACGACGTCAAGCGCTGGAAAAAGAAGAAGGAGCAAAACGACGATGGCACCGCCAACAAAGAAGGAGACATCCTGGAGACGATAGCGTTCACCAACGCCCTCGTCCTTAAGGTCAACCAGCTCTCAAAGCAGGTGAAATAACACTACTGTGCTGATGTGAAACCAAAGCTGATGCAAAAGACAGTGACAAATGCAGTATTATCAGTTGGTGTCGATTTTTTGCTACGCCATCGATTCCCTAGGGCCTGCTGGACAAGAAGACGATCTTCCACTTCGCGTGCGACCTCTCCCACTATGACATCGCCCAGTCGGACCACGTGAGGTGCATGCGCTCGTTCTACAACTTCGCCAGGCAGCTGAACAGCATACGGAACGGCATCGACTCCGATCAACAGAAGACGATGTTTGATCTAGAGGTGCTAGGGATGCTCAAGTCAGAGAACCTTCAGCGCAGACTTGTTCCGCACATTGAGGCTTGACGAGTACCGTACAGACTGTACCATATTTAGCTTTCCTTGGAGTAGTGAATTTGTTTCAAAGAATTGTTCTCTCAAAATGAGTTTTGCCATAACTCGGAGCACCATTGTTAGCAATGGTTATCAGAGCCATTGTGTCAACAGCTTTGTACGACCTATGTGAAACAGAAAGTTGTGAGCAGCACTCAAGACAGCTCCCGCCCATCCTGTAATAAGACGGGGGGGAGGTTGCGAGACATGAAGGAGAATCGGTTGCGCTCCGATCCGCCAGCAAAATAGGGACGCAACATAAAGCGAGAGGTTGATATCCCCCAAAACGAAAAGTAGCCAGCGCTGACATTGTAAAATGAGTGGCAAACAACTCCTTTCAGAGTAAATTTCATTTCTCAACGAAGTTCACAGAAGTTAACTCTCAAAGTTCTACTTCTCATTCATTTTCTCGTTGGTGAAGAAGTCTTTCTTTTAGGGCGCACGCTGGGCATAAAACAATCTATTTCTTTAGAAGCATTCAGAAGGAGGAGGCTGGTTTCTTTGATTCAGGAGATAATTATATTGGAGCATAATCATAGAGCCTCTACTTTTTGCTGAAGTTGTTCTCGCTCCAGTAGTGCATGTCTCACCAGCGCCGGAAGCAGCTCAAGGGGCGCGTGTTGTTGGCAAGCTGAATACGGTGCACCCTGTGCATGTACATATTTTATTTCCAGGAAGCTTCGTGGGTGCCTCCGATCTACGTTAAGGTTTCAACTATAGATGTGTTCACTTAATCACCGAGTTGATTATCCCCTGTTAATAGGAAAAGTCTTCTCGGCCGACCACGTCGAAGCCGAGGGACCCGGACTCTTATAACTTCATGGACGAGAACATCGCCAACGACTACAGGAAGCTATACGAGGAGTACCAGAAGCTGCTGGAGCTCAGGCAGCGAGGAGGAGGAGGAGGAAGAGGAGGAGGGAAAAGTTGAATAGACCTGGTAGAACTGATTTACCGTGTACAGGGTGAGCCAGAAGGAACTACAAAACTCAGGGCTACAGGGCTAAAAACGACCAAGGAGACAAAAAGAAAAGAACATCCAGTCGATTGCATGATGTTCCAAAGATACTACGAGTATTACCTCAGCTCCTGCGAGACCGATTTCAGTTCTCTCTTTTGTGTTGTACGCTTCGTTCTCGTTTGATAGGCAAGAGCACAATTTTTAGATATCTCACAAGTGAGTGAATGTGATGCAAATGCTGAAGGTGTGACTCCACAAATATTATTTAGTAAAATTTCTAAAACGTTCGCTCCTTAAGACACCAATGACAACCCAGGAGAGGATTTTGCTCAAGGGAACAATGGCAAAGTCACTATTGGCGGCTAACAAGGAAATATTTGATGCAGCTGGGGGTCACTCCAAAGAGCCGTACAAGTCGTTGCAAGGTCCTTAATCAGATTGGGTCAGTCATGAAGGCACCGTCACGCCGTGCTAAATGCTCAGCACAAAGCCTGAAGTGGGTCAGCAACTACATGAAGGTGGATTTTGTCTTGCTACCTTGAATGGCCCTGATGGATGGGCCACGGGATGGGCAATCAACTCTTCCTCAATTCCTCTGAGGTGCCAACGGCAACAAGGAGTTGATGGAGTTATGTTTTGGGCTGCCATTGTTAATGATGCATTAATGGAACCCGCAAGAGTTTACAAGGGTGTGGAACTGAACCCAGATGAGTAAGTACTATAAGACAATCTTTTTTTATTCTTCTTTCGCCATAGCTCATGTGTCTCTTTTAAGATACATCAATACTTCTGAAGTCCTCCTTTTTCTCCTGGTATCGCAAGCAGTCCCAAGCAATGATGCGCAAACTCATATGGATGCAAGATAATACACTATGTCATGCTAGTCACAAAACAATGGAGTATCTGGCAAGGAAAGGTTTTAAGGATTCTCATCTGATCCAATGGCCATCAAGTTCACCAGACCTTAATCCCTATGAAGATCTGCAATGGTGGCAGGAAGTACAGTAAACTTGATGAGTTGTGGGTCGCCGTTGACGCTGCTGCCAAAGAGGTCACGCAGGAGGAAATCTTGAATCTCACAGCCTCTGTTGACAGACGGTTGGAGTGTGTGTGTTCTTGTTGCAGGGCTAGACTGGAAATCATGTCTGAAAGTGCCATGAATCCATTGTTCATGTGGAGAGACCTTCAGAGAATTTCAGCTCATCACATTCACTCAGTCGTGAGATATCCAAAAATTGTGCTTTTGGCTGTCAAACGCGAACACAGTATGGAACACAAACAAAGAGCTTTCAAGACTTAGGACATTGTTTGGCTCGGGCATTTGTACATCTCGAAATTCTGACATTTCAAACGACAGCTTATTTGGCAGTTTTGGTTGAAGAAATTGGTCAAAATGACCACCTTCGACCTGGAGATTCCAAGTGGACTCATTCCCAATGGTGCAAACAGCCAAATTGATCACTTGAGGTGAGACTTTGTCAGAGGTCACACATGTTTCATTTTTCGGCATTTTGTCTTCACGCACTTTCCCGTGACAATGGAATTATACTAGTAAATGTTTTAGGTCCTTGAAGACTCTCATCTCCAGCTCAAGTTTTTGCCCCTTAACCCTAACTTTAATGTCATAAAGTCTCATTGTTTGGTGACTCTGCACTGCAAAGAGGAGAGAGCTGAAATTGGTCCAATGGGACTTCAGATAATAGAGGTTAAATGACTTACTGTGTCTTTGAGGTGCTGTGTATACATAGTGCACAAAACAGTGAGGAAATACATCCTCTCCGTGCAAGCGGGTCACTTTTGACACACCCTGTGCAATGTTCGTGCACGCAGAGAAGGACTAAACTGAATTTCAGGACTTAGTGAAGAGATGAACGATCGAGTGAGCGCACATCCAAATAGCTCGGATTTCTTGGTTAGATATATATTTATAACTGTGTATGCATCACAATGTCATATTTTTCGTTGAAGCAAATAAAGCAACTTTTTTGGGATCGAGATGTTAGGGCTCTTTGGGACCACAAAGTCTTGTTGAGTGGCTCCAATTTTTTGTTTTGGAATTCTTTGCCTTAATATGCGAGGAGCAGGCAGAGAACGGGGTGGGGTTGGGGTTGGGGGTGAGGGGTAGGGCGGGAATGGGGAAAAGCAAGTAATAACGGGGTAAATTTGAAAGCCTGTAAATAGTTTAACTTTGGGAGGATTCGTTAAACATTTGTCAAACTTAACAACTGAAGCCAACAAATGGTTTTTTTCTTCCAATCGTCAACAGTGAGAAGTTCTTCTCCGCCGCAAATATCTGATATGTGATGATATTTTCCACATGTCCTAAAATGTATGAACAAACAGAAACTTTCTTCTTTCTTCAATAATTTTTCTTCCCACAATTTTGCACAAATCAGCGGCGAGAAACTCACTCAGGCTTCCTCCACACATTTGGTCGACAGTAACGGTCAAATTCCTCCAGTTTTTGGTGTCTTCTTTTCATACACACTGTAGCAAAAGTTTCTCAACTGGGGATTTACGTAGTATACGAAGTGGGTTTAGGGGATATGTACGTAACAATTCAACAATTCTCCTTGCTTCTTCACACTCAATAACACTTGGTCCTCTTCTCTGTTACAAATAGCAGCAGCTTCATCCTTTTTTGCTCTAGCTAGTTTCTCTTAACTCGGGGAAGTACGTGAATTACACACTACATTGGATGGGGCTGACGAGGAAAGTTGGAAGTATCACCTCCATCATCATCGTGATCATCGTGATGATCATCGTCATCGCGGTCTTCTTGGAATACAAAAGAGAGACATTCGTTGTACTGCGAATTTCTGTTTCTTCCCTCTCAAAGTACTGCTTTATAGCTCAGATTACCTTATTATAGACAGGAAAATTGCCTCAAAAAAAGTTGCCCACTACTTAGTACCTTTTATAGCAGTCTGCAAACATCTCGTGTCTCTTCTTTGAAAGTTATTAAATACCCAAATCTGGCATTTTGGGAAGCCAGAGACAGAAAGGAGGTGGGTGTCAGCTATTGGACGAAGCAGAGAAAAGATTAATTTTTCTCCTGAAGCATAGGAATGGTGTTTGTTGTATTGGCTATGAAAGAAAACGGTACCAAGCAGTGGTGCAGCTTTTGCAATCTTCCCATCTAGGTCACTCTTTAGTAATCTATGGCTTTAGTGGCAACAACGGAGTTCTACGACCGAAACAAAACTTAATAGTAGGCAATCTTGTGTATCGTTGGTCCGCCGAAGTCTTTTCCCTATCCGAAGGAGTCAAGGCTCTGCATGGATCCCTTTTTTGGCTGCTGCGGCTGCTGCTGCGGCTGTTGCTGCGGCTGTTGCTGCGGCTGTTGCTGCGGCTGCTGTCCTGGCCCCGGAAGGCTGACGAGCGAAGACGTCCCGAACAGCTTGTACCAGCCGATTACGATGTTGGACAGGTCGAGGTCATCCAACATGATCTGAGCAACGCCCATAAACACCTTCTTTCCCTCCATACGGCCGTAGTCGCCCCAAATCGTCACCTGCCGAGAAGTTTTGTCGTCAAGCGAGGGAAAAGTGAACAGGGCCAATGTCTAGAACTAGGCTGCTGGGCAAGATCACAGGATCACGTGAGCTATCTAGAATTGTTCACCGTTGGGTTATGGATAGGTGGCTTCTGCGTACGTGTATAGATCTAGACTCACCTGCAACACGCATCCCTGGTACTTCTCGTGAAATATGAGTTGCTGTTGGTACAACGGGTCCAGGGTCCTACGCGCGGTCGTCGTCTTCGCCTTGGCCAAGCAACGCTTGCCACTCACCAGGTAAACTTTCACCCAAGGAGCTGGAACAGGTGGCGCTAGAGCAAGACGTTCACGTTGAAGCTTTCGACGAGGCTGCTTGAGAGCAAAACCCACACAGTGTGTCCAAAATATGGGCCTCAATAGTATCGTTTTTCAGCTATTTTAAAACCTATCCCATTTGCACTAGCATTGTGCGGGTTCTACCCTCAGCCGCCTCGTCGCCCACACTTCGTACCGGGCAGCGTTTTTGATCCTGCTTTGCATTGGAGGCCCCTGGCCCTGATGACCTCGACCTCCAGGTGTCCTCTGCGGTCGCACATGCTCAACTGGATGTCGCCGAGAGCCGGCGAGGCCAAGACCTGGCGGCCAACGAGCTGCCCGGGTCCCAACCCTTCGATGAACTCAGACAATTGGCCCTCAGAGCCCAGACGGGCGGAGCTCGTCAGCCAACTAGGAGAACTCAGAATTAGTCTTTGAGTGCGGCGGCCGCGGAGAAATGAGGAAGCCACGTCTACACTGGGCTTGCATCTCATCACTTTGCTGCTTCTTCTGATGCTGCTTGAAAGTTCTGTCAACGCTTTCAAGAAAGCCCAGTGAAAACGAGTCCCAAAGAGAGCGAGGAAGAGGGGAAGCTGCGAATTGAGCTGCCAAAGACCCCAAAGTCTTCAATGGATAAAGATACAATAAGCAAAACTTAAGCATGCACAATAGCAGTTGGAGGAAAAGCACTGTGAACAGGCAGGCACAGCAGGCGTGATCACGAACCCGCGTAGACGTTGGCCAAGAACAAAGAGTTTCCTAGTTTGAGCACAATGTTGGGCGGGTGGCAGCGCCATCGTGTCAATGCCCGGAGTGAATTCTGCTCTGTGAAACCGTCTGCCAAGAAATAGTTCAGATTTTAGGAAATTCTCTTGCTCTGACCGGACCTGAAGTTGTCTACACGGGCCAGGATCCAAGCATGCCACGAGAGACAGAGAAAGTCAACGTGGTGCTGAAATGAAGAGGTGTGTGTGTGTGTGTGTGTGTGTGCGCGCGCGTGCGCGTGTGAGCGTCGGTGTAGGCGTGCGTGCGTGCGTGGAACAAGATGTTCGGCTGCCACTCCAAAAACTTGTCTGGTGGTTGCGCGGGCGCAGGATGGACGAAGTTTTGGGCCACATTTTTACTCACTTTGATCCTTCAGAGCTGACGGATCCTTCATTGGACTCCTTGGAGTTCTGCTTGACGAGCAGCAGCGTGGATTTGGCGGGGAGGACCTCGCAGCTGCGCTGGACGCCAAAATTCCGACCGCCTGCGCCAAGAAGCCAATCTACGGGTGGTGTAAGTGTGTTTACAAATGGGTCGAGTCCTCTGAGGAGCCTCCACGTGCGCGTTCATAGTCCTCTTGGAGAGGGACCCTCACGCAACTTACGAAGTACAGGGTGAGTCTAAAGTCAAGGCAGGCAAAAGGCCGAACCGACGTTTCACTGCCTCCACTTTCCATGCAGTAACTGTTGACTCACCCTGTGAGAAACTCTGTGTCAAGTACTGAATGGTTCTACGTCATCTACTGCTCGTACAGACTGATGGAAAGTACAAGATTTAGTCAGTCGACAGCGCTGAACCCTGAAAGAGAAGTTCTACAGTTCTGCGATTCACACTAACATCGAGTTAAAAGCAGCTTCAGTCACAGAAAAAGCGTTTATACCGGGAGGAAAGAAAGAGAGACAACGAAATTTACGTCATCATGCGAGCTCTCTAAATACTACAACTTTTCTACTGCAACTACGATACAAGAATCAACACTTCCCCCTCTTTCTCGCTTTCTCTACCTAACAGTGTGTATGGGTGTGTGGGCGTGTGTGGGCGTGTGTGTGTGGATTGCTAAAGACCCGGACGACTCTTGCGAAGTCATCTTCAGAAGACAGAACGTCTTGGCAAGACACAAGTCGTTGATGGAAAAAGCAGTCCCGTCCGGATGTTTAGACATGTGCTGTGGCAACGATGTTCGCTCTACCTCTCCGACCCCTCCCCGAAATCCATCTCGATGCCGCTGGCCCCGCCCCCCTGCCCCTCCTCGCCGCTCGAGATGCTGCCCGCGGCCGCCTGCCTGGCGACGTCGCGAGGCAGGACTTCCTCGCTGCGATGGACGGTGATGGTTGTGCGCTTCGCACCCAGCAGACCTAGCCTACGCTTGTGACCTGCGTCCACGCCAACAGGGTGGAAAGGAAAAACGGGGGGCAAAGCGTGAGAACACCAATATCACAAGGGTCAGCTCTTACCACCTACAGAGTGAGTCAAAAGTGAGAGACAGGTCACATTACCACGGAGGAGGAGGTCCGGAGACTGTACAGCACGTATTCATTGGCCTTTCTACCTGTCATTCCCAACGGGATAAAAGGAACTTTTGACTCACCCTGTGGAAAGTATACGTACGCTCGCGTGTACCTGCATTTAAGTTCGTTTACCTGCCGCCGAAAGCTGGGAGGTGGAGCTGGACTTTTTGCCCATCCCCGGGTTCGAACCCGCGACCCCCGATTGAACGGCAGCGGCTCCAACGCCGCCTCCAGGGCCGCCCCCAGGGACTCCAACGCGATTCCCTCCGCGGGCCTCCATCTTAAGGTTCCGCTGACGGTCGAGCGCGTCCAGGGAGCTCACGGCAGTGTCGCTCAGGCTACCGTCTGTGTCAGTGGTAGAGAAAAAGAGTCATTTTGAGTCCCAACACTTGGACTTGCGGGATATATTGCTATTGTATAACTGACTAAGCTAAATACGCGTCCTCACCTGGAAGCTCTCTCGTCATCTCTCTAGAAGTTACTACCAAAAAAATGCCTCACCTGCGTCTCTCTCGGCGACCGCCGACATGGAGACGACGCCGCGATCCAAGTGGCCTCTGCTGGCGATGACGTCGTGGCCACTCGTAGAGACAGCGCCGGGATCGCGACTGAAACGAACGCAGTTGGCAGTCTTGGTCAAGACACTTACACGGGTATGCGTACGAGCGACATAAGAGTAGCTTCTGCCTGAACAATGACTACGTATGCGATGACGTCACTCACCCCAATCGCCTGGCCCGGGCGTGTGGAGCAGATTGACTTGAAAAGGCACTCGTTGCGCTAACTACACTTTCGATATCACTGTCGAATTCATCTCTTCGACCTCCTCGCGGCCGCGCCGCGGACGGCGGAGGCGGCGGCGGCTGGTGGAGCAGATGGCGGCGGTCGCCATACATGTGCGGATCTCCCAAGTAAGCTGGATCTGAGTGAGCAAGATGAGGTTGTTGTTGGTAGTACCGATCCTCAGTGTCGCTCCAGCCGCTGCCGCCGCCGCCACCGTAAGATCGATTCCGCGGCGGCGGCGGCGGCGGCGCGGCTGCCTGCGGCATCGACGCGTAGCGGCCGGCGGCGTCGTAGGACGAGCCGTTTCCTCGATAGTCCTGAAAACAGAGATCGCAAGGTCTCATTTTATGTCTTTCCGCGGAAAAATCTGCACAGTTGTGAAGAGTCTGGCATATTTTCGCATGATGTATTTACTCCGTCACAAGTATAGGGGCTCGCTACAAAAGTAGCTGATGCAGATCAAGGCTAAATTCACCCTGTGAGTAGCAATGAAGAGGTTCATTGGGTAGCTCCAAAACTGCCAAAAAGCTTAATATCACACTTTGACTCTACTGTTCAGCTCACCAATGATCTGCTCCCTGCGCCCGTCGAGAAGCTGGAAGGAACCTGCGGAAGTCTCCGCTTTTGAGGAGATCCCGATTGGGCGCCGCCGGCTGCTCCCATGGGCAAACCGCTCGAGGCAGGAATTCTTCTAAGAAAATTCGGAACACTTAAGAAAACAGTTGGCAATTTTGCCATATTTTGACGTCTCAGACGCTCATTGCACTGAATGATGCCACCGAGACATGCAACCGTCTTGATCGTTACCTTCTGTAGAAGGATGGGTCCACTCCTGGCAGTTGTCCATGGCCCCTGGGAAGTCCGTTCTCGTCGATGTCGGAGAACTCCGAGTCCGACAATCTGGCAACACTGTTTGGCGGAGAAAGCTGCTCGCAAGGGTCAAGGTAGTAGTTGCGTCGCTGCAGAAACCAAAGACATTGTTGTGAAGTCCTCGCTAGAAGACTCTTGGTTGGCCTTTTTCATCGGGGCTTCCTACGTGTCTGTACTCTCATGTTTTCTGACACATCCTGCTGGTTTCAGTTGTCGGAACCAACAGTTTGGGCGATACAGGGTGACTAAAAAATATAGTATGGCAATCGTTCGCCCTCTGTGAGACCCTGTGTAATGTGTAACACAGCTCAGTGCTTCTATACCATTGACGTCGCAGTTAACATGATGGCAAAATGGCTCACTACATGGAGACACCTACAAGCTTAGATTGATGGTTTTCAACCTGAGACACGCATGAACCAAGCAAGACCTGTGTGCAGCTTTGCGCTCTTAGGGCGCGTTTACACGAGGCATAAGGGACAGGCTGACGCTGACGAGTGTGTCCCTTTGAAGTGTAGACGCGCCCTTACCAGCTGATTGTTGTACGTGTTGAGCGCGTGCCAAAGCGGCTCCTCGTCCTGTGTGTGGAGGTGCGTGGCCGCGAGATCGATGGTGACCTCGCCCAAGAACTCGTTGGCGCCGAATCTGTCGTAGTCCCAGACAGTGACCTCGAGCACGTGACCTCGGAGGTCGGACACGCGGAACGGAGAGAAGATGAAGGACTGGTTCCACTGAGGGTTGCATGTGTTCAACACAGTCTTGGTCCGACGCTTCGTCTTCTCGCTGAAGAAGATGGAGGACGCAGCTTCAGGACAATGAACCAAACAAGGGAGAAGTGGGGGAGAGAAAAGAGAGAGAAAGAGAGACAGAGAGAGAGAGAGGTTGTTGTCGTGGTTGTCGTGGTTGTTGTTTGTCATGCCCCCTAAACCTAATTTCGGCCTCAATTTTCTTTACACAGTACAACAAATTTTCAAAATCGCTGCCCCAGAGGTGGTGGGGGAAAAGTTACCTGCAAGCGAGCAGGGGAAACTTCTTTGCATGGTTTTCCCCCCAAACTATTTTTTCCGCACTTTTCTCGTCATGGACACTTCACAGGCGTTACAACCTTTCTGTTCTGCATAGCCAGAGTTCTCCTTCATGCTGCAGTTCATAGCAATGCAGTTTTTGCCGCTGTTTACTGAAATGTGTGCTGTACATGAAGTGTCTTCTGCACTGTCATTTTAGAGGATGAGGTTAAAATCAGGTTTAGCGGGAGCCGGATTAGAGTGACTTTTTCAAGACTTCCAGCTTTAGGTCCGGAGGGACATGATGAAAGAGACAAAGAGCATGCCAATTTGTACAAAGCAAGTAACGAAAAAGATGGAGAAACATAGATAAAGAGAGAGAAGAGATTCACCTTCGATTAGGCTGAAGATAGACTTTGGCATATGGGTTTCTGTACTGCCCGTTCACCCTGGGCGGGAGGTCCGCCGCCGACAACACAGTCACCACCAACCTTAATCCTTCTTCGTCGTACCAAGTCTTCACCTAAACGGGGGAAAAGACAAGAAGGTCTCGTCCAGGTGGATGCTTCATATCTGTCAAATGAGGTACACAGTATTCCAACGGATCCTCCTCCTCCCGGCCTCTGGACTTGTGCGCTCGTGTCCATTCAGGAACAGGACAGAATAGTTCAGCAAGAAACAAAAAAAGGGTGGGGGGGGAGCTCCTCTGTCAGACTTGCGACTTTCGCTGCGCCTTCATCACTGACAGAGGTCATTGCTGTCATTGCTGCGCATTGGTCTTCATTTGCAAAGCACCTTTAGAGAAAAATGAAAGTGCGAGTCTTTATTTAGCGTGACCCCTGTAATGCAGGGCAGGACCATGAAAGGAGCTCTGCTTTCTTTTCACTCCTTCCATCTGCTACCCAGAGATCGCGCGCACTTTCGCAAAAATCAATGGTGTTTGGGCTCTTTCCTACAATTTTCTCTCTGACCGCAAATTATGCACGCAGGTGCGCTTCTTCCTTTGCAGCAGCAGCACTGCAATCCATACAGAATATCACACAGAATATGTACATACTAATATAGGTGCATAAATACACGTACACAGGTCTTGCTTGACATGTTCTCATTCGACTGGACTCGGACATACTTATGATTGATTGGCTAAGTTCAATAGTCAGACTCAATCACCTCATTGACGCATACGTATCAAGTGTAAGAGATCTGTTCGTGTTATAATTGTAGATTGCTGACAAATATAGTCAGCCCGGAAGAAATCGGCTCATTTACATGCTTATCTCTCAAAAAAGAAAAAGAAAAGTGTGTGTGCATGGGTTCATATTTTATACTTTAGAGTTCAGGTTGATATTGACCCGAGTAACGCCGGGCACCTCCCGCAGTACTGTACAACCGAGGCATATCTTTGTGTATTGAAAAGTTGTCCACTTGTGGGCTTAACTGCCAGTTTCCATGGCTTACAAATAACCACATTAGTGTATGTAAGAAGCAAACATTTCCATGATTTTTGTCCAGCCGCCGGCCTTTGGAGAATTTTCACCGGCCTAACTCCTACATTTAGGACCATTGGTGTGTTATGTGCCGAGGTGTTGTTACTTAAAGCTCGCGGTCGTGTTTTCACTCACTTCAAAGATATAAAAGAGTTAGTCAAGTGTTCGGTTGCATGCTTGAGGCTATTTGGGCTTCCAAATAATCTTGTTCACCGACCAAATCCAAAATTCCCAGAGAAGCACCCTTTCTGCATAGCAAACGTGAGCGACCCATTCCACTGGATATCAGTGCTATTACCATGGAATGGAAAATTTCAATTACAGCCAAGAATAGTGTCAAGACCGAAACCAGACCAAGTTTGCCATCCAACACAACATTGGACCACCTTCCCTACTCACCCAAGCTAGCACCAGCTGATTTCTTCCTCTGGAGCAAAGTCAATGCTCATGGTACTGAGGGGACAACACATTCAGGGTGCGACAGCCAGACGAATAAAGAAAACGAGTCTTCAAAATGGGGACTCATGAGTCCCTATCCTGGGCAAAAGAAGGCTCGGACTCGAGTCTTGCAAGCCTTTTCAGAGCTGTCATAGACAGTTTCTGTCCTCCCTCAGACTGTGCAGAAGAATATCCACAGCCATTCAGGCAGTGGCATGGGCAGTCTGTGATGAGCAATTGACGCCCAGCCAGCTTACTTGCAGTGGTCTCGGCTCGGCTTGAGCTTGACTTGGGTGGAATATGACAAGCCAATTCAAAAATTTTCTAGTTTTCAAAAAATTGAAGCCAAATCTAAGATACTGATGGTAACAAAGCTTTCGAGTTCTTCAAAAAGGTTCGAGCCTTTCTATCCGCCCGAAAAAAGCCAAAACGACTCGAGCCCCACCAGTCCGAGCCCAAGATTCCTTTCTTGACTGAACCAAACCAGAACATGGACGGGTCACCCAAATGCTTTGTAAAGCTGAGCTCGCTGCCGCAACGGACCTTTGACTTATGGACTTATCAGGGGTGAGAGTGGACCGAAGGAGCTCGCAAATAGTACCATATTTGGCAACCATTTAGCAAGCTGAGCAGTGCATGAAATTATTCCTAGAATCCTTGGAATTAAAATAACTTGGCAGCCCTGGTGTCATTAACTGAGCACCACTACGACCACTTTGGTCCGTGACAAAGTCCGTAAGTCAGAGGTCCCTGCTGCCACCCACTCTTTATGGATAATGGATTGGACACTTGTGTAGAGATAGAACGTGAAGATGATAAAAAGGAAGCAAAATGTTAGGGCCATGTGAATATTAGAAGTTAGTCAAAGTCCCGACTGCAAACTAAAAGTGATTACACCTCGTATGTGCAATAAGAACGATCCTACGAAGTATTGAGCCTACCTGAATTCTGGTCCCCACAGGCGCCATTTGGCTGGGCGCCGCAGCTGGGTTGAGCATGAACGAAGAAGGGTCTGTTGTTCTGTTGGAAGCTCTTGGAGTCCCCGTTGTCGTCGAGGGACCGCGAAAGCGGAGGTCGGAGGACGATCTAAGAACTGAGGACGAGATCAGGCGAGACACCTTGAGCTCGACCTGGGAATCGTGGCGCGAGTCGCTGACGACATCGTGGACGTCGTCATAAGTCTTGTTCACGAGCGAGCGCCCGTTCCATTCCAACACCTCGTCACCTGACACAAACAGCGTTAGAGACCTCTGACATCGCGTGATTGTCCACTGTCAATGTACGCTCTCAATACCTGGCAGGAGTCTTCCAACGGTGTCAGCAATACTGCCCTTCTTGACCTTCTCGATGACGGCCCCGATGTGGTTCCCGGGCAGGAGTTTCCCACCGATGACTTTGAGGCCTAGCATCGATGCGCTAGAGGCGGCTGGGGCGGACGTGGCCATGGCCATACCGATGCCTCCCTTCTGCAGGATCATATGGCCGATCAGTCTAGTCCCGTCAGCACTTGGCTGCCATGACACAGGGTGCTGAGGAGAAAAAACCTTTGAGAGAATGCACTTGCTTTAGTCAATCTTGTTGCCTCACATCCATACTCGTGGTTGTCGCCAAACATCCAGGGAGATTTTTACCCTATTTATACAGCGAAAAAAAAAGATCTTTCGCCTGCTGTCAGGAACTTCAATGACAGAAAGCCCTGAACGCTTTGGCCAAGCCTTGGTACTGTCTTCACTCACTTCCGCGAAAAATTAGCCAGTGCCTTACATTATTATACAATACAAATTATCCAGAAATTATGCTTTCTCGCATGGTGAAGAGATGGGGGCAGGGAGACCCATGCAAAAACTGAAGGAAGAACTGCAAAAAGAACTGAACCGGGGTGGAGCGATTCCTGTGACCCTGTTAAGGCCTCTACCTTCTTGCTCTGGTGGTCCCCTCTATTGGAGTCTTCGCTGGAAGTGAAACAGCTGCCAGTTTCAATGCCTGAGTCTCGAGTCTGGGACTCCTGGGACTCTTGCCTGAGTGAGTCCCACCTGTGCCAGCGTCCAGAGCGAACATCTTCTTCAGTCATCCACAAGTCATGCTCATAATCACAGTCGTCGAGGTTTCCGCCATTGCCCCAGTCCTCAGAGTTGAATCGAACAGTCTTCTTGCGCCGGTGAAAGCTCGGGACCGCCTCCGCGGCTGCTAGGCCAGCGCCGCCGCCGGAGGTGACGAGCTGCAAGGATCTCCCGAGGGTCAGAGGAGCCGGGCGATAGTGGTGGTAGCGGGAAGAACTCTGGGAAGCCGCGTCCATCGAGTAGAAGCGGTCGTCGCTGCTCACAGAGTACTGCCTGCCCAACGGTGGCGGATGAGGCCGCCGCGAGGACAATGAGGGTGGCGGCGGTGGCGGCGGCGGGTCTACAGGATGGACTCACGATCGAACCGGACCCATCGGCATTGCTCATAAGCTGTCTGGTCTGGTGAGTCCAGATTTTGCTTCAACAACTTTTTAGTCTTATCTATCGTAAAGCTTTGAAAGTGACGATCATTTTTTTGCGTGTGCAACAGTGTTAGATGCGTCCCCTCAGGACTCTACAGTTGTCTGTCTGTCTCTCTGTCTATCTATCGTAGTCTGCACTTTGGCATTGCGTTGGCATCCCTTTGGCAATCCGGTTTGATCGTGAATGTACCCTGTAGGGAAGCCGAATGGTGCTGCCATGTTGATGATCCAGCTCCGTTCTTGAGGTAGGCGGCGGCCGCTACGGCTCTAGCTGCCGCGGCCGCGCGGCCGCCAAACCCTGGGGTGGCGGAAGCAGTGGCGGCGGCTGGGACGAATCGACCTGGCCAATTATTGTAAGTTGAGGCCCTGGTCTGGTGGTTGAACGGGTCACTGATCAGCCCGTCTTCTTCGTCGTCGTATTGTTCCGGCACCGAGCTGGACCTGAGGAATGGGTGCGGCGGCGGCACGCGGCCCCCTGCATACAGTCCGACGCCGCGCATGTGGAGGGGACGCTGATGAGCTTCTTCTTCACCATAGTACAAGTAGCTGGAGGGCTCAGCATAGTTGTGTGCTGCTGCTCGGCCTGCGGTCAAACACAGGATTTCTTACCAGTCCCTAACGCTGCAAAGACCGCTGAATCACACTGGTGCGCGTAATATACAGGGTGGGTCAACAGTGCACCCGACACTGTGGTGTCGTTCTACGACAGAAGAGCATGCTCTCAGAAAGCCAAATTGATGGCATCATCACCAGCTTTCACTCCGGTCAGAGTGACTCCTGACTCACCCTGTGCGAGGAATCATAACCTAAGGAACCTAAGGGCCCAAGGGGAGGGTGGGGATGGCGGCGGAGGCCAACAACAAAGAAAGAAACAGCATGCATGAGTCTGTTTATATGGATGGACACGTACCGACACCGACAGAAAGTCCGCCTCATTCTTTAGCCTCTCTGTGGCCTGAGAAGAGTCAAGCTCGCCTGAAAGTAACACGTGTCTAAAGCGGTGAAGAAAAAAAGAAAGAAGGAAAAGTGCGGCTGCGAGATCACTTCTGTCCCGGGATCGATCCTAATCTCTGTCACTCACTGTCAACATTTTTTAAAAGCGTGCTAAATAAGGGAGCTATTTTTGCAGGGAGCTTTCTTTACCAAGCAATTAGGCTGTTTCTGCAGCATTTATCCTTTCTTCTTGCAGTTAACGCTATTATCAGCAGGAAGAGTTTCCTCAAGGCTAAATTAGCGCGACGAAATAGTGTTTGGCGCAATGCGACGCAGCGCAGAGAAATCGTCGAGACTGGCGTGCATGAGTATGTAACTGATTCAAGGAAAGCTTTATCTGGGATGCTGCCACATGATGTGGAGCCCGGACAAGAATTTAACAATTCTTATGAACTGCACTGCACCGAGTGCACAGACCATTGCTCGATGGACAGCGAGAGGCAGAAAGGAGCGGGAGGAGGGCGAGTGGGCCTGGTAGGCCCAGCCCTAGTCACTTTGCGAATTTTGCAACACCACGAATCATGTCAGGTTTGTCTGTCGCTTCACTTCTCTTGTTTGTTTTCCACCGAGATGTGACTAAGCAAGCTCGCTTGCTGGCACTTTTGTGACTCACACAGTAACTCTTCCAGAGAAAAGCTCCGTCATTGCGCCCTTGTGGCGGATCCTTCCTTTAATGTTTGCGGAGAAATTTCAGCGTCACTGGCAGATTCACAAAGACTCGACGAAAGTTCACGTAGCATAGTAAAGTCTAGCACTTCATAGAAAAGAAAAACTAACCGAAATGGTCGTGGAAGCTGCACTTGCTTGCACCGTCTCCAGCAGAGAGAAAAAGAGACCAGAAAAGTGTGACTTGGACTCCACGAGCCACAGGCAGCTTGCATGAAATTTGCTCCTCTGGCACCGCTGGCCAAGAGAGGAAGGTGAGGACCATCTTGGGCAGCAGGACCCAATTCAGCCCAAGATACACACACACACCCTTACCCTACTTTACTTACTATCGCTACTTTCAGAAAGCAAACTGACGTCACGTCATTCATGGGGACAGTGGGGAAGATCGGGGAAGCCCCTGCCAGGATGGTGGAATCTACAATACGTGCGCACCAGCCGATTCACGACTGCCTATGATAGATTGTGAAGGCTACTTACGTTGGTCTTGGTCTTGACGTGTTTTCCACCATCGTAATTCGTCCTTCATTCGACGATCCCAGCACACACACCAAGAAGAAAAGTTGCTCTCAGCTCTCTCCGGACCAACCTTTCTCTCTCTCTCTCTTTCACTCACTCTCTCTCTCGCTTACTCTCTCTCACTCTCTCTCTGTCAGGCGGCGCCAAGTGTTTCCCTTGTCCTGGCCCCTCTGGCTCCTCTCTCACTCACTCACTCCCTATTGGGGATGTAGAGTTGAGCCAGCCCGAGGCCGCTTTCGGGCAGGCTCGACACTTGCCAGGGCTGGTCCACACTAGGTGCTTTTTGCTACTCGCACCAGGCGTCATCCAACCGAGTCTTTCAGGGCTGGCATGAAGGCTGCAATTTTCAGTGACTTGAAGTGATGTCCTCAGTTTCTGTGTCCCAGCAGGAAAGAAGAAGAGGAGGTGAAGCAGCCAGACAGTTTTCTACTATAGTTGGTTCTGACATAACTCCTTCTGGGCCTGAACGCTGTCAGGCTCGGGGCCCGAAAGTATTCGGCTCGATTCACCTCTACTCCCGGGCGCTGCTGTAATGGTTCTTTCTCTTGCACCCGGGCGTCGGGCGAGTCAGCTAGCGGAGGAGGACCCGCATGCAGCATGAGAGAAGAGGCCACAAGGCCTACAACCACGGAAGAGACTTTCTATGCAGTGCGAGCACGCAAAAAACGCCCATATGAAATGACAATCTTCGACGTGGACAAACGCTGGCTGACATTTCTGGAAAGTCCAATGACTTTCAGTGGCTGACATTGTGCTGCCTTGGAGTCACACAAGCTGCGCATCCGCAGTGGAATATACATTTGGGCAGGTCGTCCAGGACTGCTCAAACATTTAGTCCGCCCCAAAAATGCCCACTCTTCCACCCCACACACATACGGCTGCTCCGCGGCGCTGCGGCTGCTCCAAGCAAGACTTGAACAATGACCTCAAGCAAGGAGGAAGTTCTTTTGGTGCACACTGTTATTCCTCAGTGGGCTGCCTTTCTACCAGCCTCCAAAGAGCAAGAGAGAGCGCAGGGACCTTGACGTCAGAGAGAGAGAGAAAAAGGCTCACACTAACTCAACTCGGCCGCCGCCACCGATGAGTTCGAGAAGAAGAAAGCGCAGCAAAGCAGGAGGAGCAAAGGCCTGTTTTGTCGGCTCCCAAGCGCGCAAGCGCGCGAGCAAGTGCGCGTTCTGTCTGTGTGTGCGCGCGTGTGCGTTACAATGATACGCGAGTTACTTGACGATTTTCGGTCGGGAAAGAAATGATGGCAGGCGAAATGATTTTCGTTGCTTCTCTCTCCATCTCGATCGATGCCGGAGGCTGTTTACTTTCCGCTGCTTTTTAACCATGTTGACCTCGTTGCACATGCTCACGTGAAGAACTCTCTGAGGTGTGCGGGAAGCCACTACTGAGCTTAGGGTCCTGCGATCATACGACCCTACAAGGGAAATCCACCCACTGGTTGTTATGTATTTTCTGACTTTCTCACTGTCTGCTAATGCAGCACCCGTTTTGTCCTCATGTGAGGACAAACTCACGCGTGCGCTTCCTCAATGAAAAAAAGGAAAATTCCTAGAGGTGAAATTAGCTCAACAGTTCCTTTTCTGACTACTATGCTTCGGAGAGGCTTCAAGCCGCTGTCTCATGCATGTCCTGTACGTAGCAAGCCTATTGTTCTTCCATCCAGGGGACAAAGAAGTGATCTCGCAACCTCTTTTCAACGCCAACTGATTTGCACTCACCCAGCTCGGACGTGGACTCGCTGGCCAGCTCCTCCTCCCCGCAAGATGTGCCGCAGTCCGGAGTTGACCTAAACTCTTCTTCTTCCTCCTCTGAGCTTGAACAACGCTGGTGTCTCCATCGACGCCTGTGAGAAGGCCTCGGAAGTGGAGGCATGGAAATGCACTCGGACTGGTCACTGGAATCAGTCCTGAACTCCAGGTGACGCCTCCGAGGCTCTCCAGGCAGTCGCTGCTGTCGGCGTCCTTTTAAGAGCAGAACGTCTCTGGCCTCCCCGTCCGAAGCCATGGCTCTGGCTCGCGGGGCAGGCGGCACGTAGGACTCCACGTCCTCGGGGGCAGACCTGTATATAGAGTTGGCATTGAGCTAGGCTTCAACAGTGACCAACGAGGTCAACAGATGTATGCAACACGCATCAGCAGAGTGGCTACAGCAAAGAGTCATACAAGTTGCGTAGGCGTATTGTACAGGACGTAGAGTGCCAGATCTACGTAAGTAACACGAAACTGCATTAAAGTCGGCCTTCACGAGAATTTTGTCTCACATGGTTTCAAAAGAGAGGCCGCGACGCTGAAGGCGACGATGAGACTGAGGAGGGGGCGCAGGCTGCTGTTGTTGTAGTTGCTGCTGCTGCTTTGGGCGTTGCACGAACGGACTCATGACGGCGGCTGACAAGCGGCGGCCGAAGGATGAAGACTCGGCCGCTTCGAGTGAACGTTGTCTGGGCAGCATCAACGTCTCAGGCCGTCGAGAAGAGAACATTCCGCCGCTCTCGCCGCCGCCTGTTGGACGGTCAAGACTGGATCCGCGCTGCATCGGCGGTCGCCAGCCGCCTTCGCGGCCTCTGGCAGTAGTGACGCCGGAAAAGATGTTGGCGGCTGGGTTTGAGGTGGGGGTGGCCGCCAGCGAGAGGGCCTTGGAGAAGAAGGAGGAGAAAGTTGCCGTTCCCGGCTGCGGCGGCTCTTGCTTCGGAGGGTTGGAAGACCTCAACGTGTCCTGCTCAATGCGCCGGAGCACTGGGTCACTCTCCCCCGCGTTCTGCATCCAGGACCCGGACTTGATGAGCAGCTCCTGCTTCTTGCGGCAGAGGATGCACACCCAGATCATCTAATGGACAAGAAAAGCATTGCTTCATTGTAACGAGTTGGGGACACCTGACTTGTTGCACTCTTATTTGTACAACACTGTAAGTCGTCATCCGAGGACTGTCGATCGGCAGTTCTGCGGTGTCTGACAGCGTCCTGCTGTCTTGGTACAGTGCCTGCTGCAATCTCGCGGACGTCGAGTGTTTACAAATGTCCTCACTACAGGGTCTTTTCCTTTTTATGGCTTGATGATGATGGTACAAAAAGGTTTCTTTCCCTTCTCATTATCTGAATACAATGAGTGCGACATCTCACGTGTGCACTGAAACAGCAGAGCGGACTTGCTTACTTTATTCGATCTCAGCGTGACTTTTCCGCCGCACCTTGCGCAGCAGCGCACGGCGCAGTAGTTGCAGAGGTGCCCGATGCCGTCCGCGAACTTGGTGGTGAGGCAGATCTGGCAGGTGGCGTTGAGCTCGATGCCGGCCTTGCGTTGAAGCTCGGTCTTGGCGCGAATTTGACTCTCCAGACGGCCGACCTCTTCTTGCTTTTGCCTAGAAACACAAAAGACATCGTCTTAAGGCCTGCGGGACCACGTTCGACTGGCTACAAGTGGTGATTGGGCCATTCCCTCTGACTCATCCATCTTCAACGAGACGCATCTGGAAAATCACTGATGATTGCCAGCACTGAGACCTTTTGGAGTTGGAGAAGTGACTTTTGAGACACTCCTGTCCTTAAAGCTCATTCCCGTCCTCATTCATCTGGAGGTGGCTGCTGTTATTGCATTACTATTGGTGCGCTACCGCAGCAACAATCAAGTCAATATCCCTGTTTTTGTTCTCATACTACATATGTACGTCCTAAAGAAAACGGAGAAGCTTTCCCTGATTCAGCCCTGAGCGCTTGACGTCACAATCCGCTCAAAAAAAAGGAGCAGTGTATGATGAGACTGCATGATGTCATGTACGTGGAAGTGGGATTTCTGGAACCAATGAATGGAGCCTTCAACGCGCTCTTCTTCCTCAAGCTTCTTATTCCATTCGAGCTGGACCAAGGGAGCATCGTGCAGATGAGAAAGAAAGCATCAAGTTGTCCCCAAGGACAACGCTTGCCCAGTCGAGCACAGGAGTCAGGTGTGGAGACTGATCAAGATTTTGACACGACCTCGGTCATGCAGCGCGACTGACGACGTCCAAGATTGCTGAACCAAAAGATGTATTGGAGAACAAGAAGAGAGGAGTGTTCAGATACGTCTCTACAGATCGTGAACACACCGGAGGACAGTAAGAGCGTTGAGCACAGATACTAAACCTGATAAAGTTGGCCAAGGCCAAGGGTTTCTCCACTTTCTTAATGTCACTCCTCAAGTCCAATAGCGTCCACTATCATGCGCC
>JAAUXU010025779.1_pt1 | contig 34832 bp, 37 predicted proteins | sample 7278151 | NCBI WGS metagenome assembly JAAUXU01 (sample SAMN14350113, study PRJNA611818) | marine sediment metagenome | isolation source: surface marine sediment (1.8m) | place: French Polynesia: Moorea | collected 2018-08 | reverse complement strand
GGGGTTGGGGGGCGAAGTCCCCCAAAAGTGGGGGGCTTGGGGGCCGGGAGCCCCCCCCAGAACATTTCAGCCACTTTCACTTTCATGTACTGGTCAAAAACATCGAATTTCGGTAGTGACCGGCACGGTGCTCTCGTCAACTCATCACACTTGAAGTGCTCTAGTGCCTTAACAAACATTCATACCCTGTGTACTAAAAGTTCTCTCCCTGTGTCTGAATGATCAGTTACAGGTTGAAATTCCACTCAAAAACATCCCCAGGCTGTGTCTGGTATTGATATGTACCAAGCGACATTATTTACGGCAAGCACAGTATTGGTCTCTAACATTGCAAAGAGCAATGCCATTTTTACTGAGTGTAATTGTTGCTACGTAAAATTTTTACTCATGTGCGAGTAAACTCATACTAGTCCCTAACATTGCAAAGAACAAGATCATTTTTACTGAGTGTAATTGTTGCTACAAAAATGTTATAAGTGGCATTTGTATAATTTCATTCAAGTCTACAAATTTGAGAGAGCAAAGTTACTTTCAGTCACTTTGTCATTTGTCATTGATACATTGTCGGAGAGTCGCTTTTATTGTATAAAACTTTTACTGACATTTGTTAGTCCCTTACATTCCAAAGAGCAAGGTCATTTTTGTTAAGTGTAAATAAGCTTGTTTCTTGGGCCCAGACCATGGTAGACGTTGCGGTCATGGTCTGCCGCACCTTTCTCATCGACAGCCCCATGGGGATTTCTCTCCTTCCCTGCCAAATGTGGTCCACGTCAGTTGTCCGGCATCCGATAAGATGACGATTGTATTGTCCTCATTGCGTGTGTGGGTTTCCCATAAGACACTACTGCAGTGGAGGTCGCTAACATCGACATCGGATGTACCTTCACTCCGAATATCCTGACATTGTGCATTGTCCCCGGGGTCTGGGTATAACAGGCTTCTACGGTATCAGCGTAGCGCGCATGCTTCCTCCGATTCACGTGCTGTATTGAACATAGGACGTTCTCGTCTCTACGTACCTGTGCCAGTCCCTCGTCCCAGACCTTGACAAAGATTTGGTGGAGTCTGGCGGTGAAGGTGTCTACGGCGATGGTGTGGGCCAAGGTGTCAGTGAGAAATTGCCGGTCGTGCGCCACGTTGTGCATCAGTTCGTTGAGGATGACCTGCATCTCCACGGCGCGCTGGAACTCCTGCCTGGGGAACGGCGACGGTAGCAGCAGAAAGGGGGCGAAGTGCAACGAGTCGCGGTCGTACGCGTCTTTGCGGCGCATGCAGATCCCTTTGGCAGAATTGGCTCCAGGTCACGCCAGACAATTGACTCTGTTTGTCTCACCGTGCAAGAGGGCGTAGTCCTTGGACTTCTCGGTCAGATCGTCCAAGAGCTTCTCGTCAAGGGGAAGGGGTACGCACGATTCCATGTTGGAGGAAGACTGAGTTTACACTGAAGAGTTTATCAGTTAGACCGGTTTTGTTAAGTTCACTCTATTGATATCTAGACTCGCGCGTGCTGCGCGGGTGTATAGATTAGAGAAGCTCGAGTACAGATGAACCTGGACCTGCTTTCTCCCCTGTAGCTAAGATCGATTCAGTCTCACGAAACCTTCCTTAGGCTTGTGTACAATTGCATTTCATTCATTCACGTTAAGTCGCCCAAGACCACAATGCTACGGCTTAGATTCAATTATTTAATGTTGATCCTGAACAACGAATACTTCGTGAGCACAAACAGGTACTTCTCGTCCTCTCCCAACGACAGGTCGACCACGTCCGGTTCACCGACTGTGAGCGTTCGGACCTGCTCCATGCCCTTTATGTCCAGCCTCATGATCTACAGATGATGAAAAAAGGGGGCATAAATCGTAAGAAATAAGAGCAGAACAATTTGTACCTTTCCGTTGCCTTGAAATCCTATCCAGACGTAATTCCCGTTCGACTCCACCACCATTGCACTTGGTTTTACCTCTGACTCTGAGTGACTGGCAAGGACTCGGTGTCGACCTTAGAGGTGTGGAGATTCCGTTACCTCAGCAAGAGCTGACCTGAGCCACCCCAATCAAAGGCTCATCTCACCTAGACTTCGCTCCTTTACGTTGTAGTCGAAGCTGACAAGGTTGGCAGTGATCCCGTCCAGGTAGAGCATAGTGTCATAGCCTGAGAATGCTACTCCTCGTGGTGAGCAAACTACGCCCGCTTTCCTGGCCTCGGACATGGACAGATTTGTCCGCCCAGTAACAGGGTCTTCCAGCACTAGGAAGTCCAGGCACGGATGAGGACTAAGTTGAGAGCGAACGTCAACGGATCCTGCCATTACAATTACAGAGTTGGTCAGGCTGGAATCCTCATTCTCCCCCTCATTCCGCACACAGATGACTTCAGCAAGCATTTCAAAATGAATGAAACTTTGAGCACGGTGATACCTGTGACAATCCGCCCAACTGGATCGACCTGGGCGAATGTCAGGCGGTGGTACCTGCAAAGTCGAATTAGTGGGAGTCCGCAAGCTTCACCAAGGTCAACTTCAGTGCTAACCTGTCCACTTCCATGACTCCAACGCGATCCCGTTTGGGGAAGTCGACGTCCTGTAGATTGTCCAGACTCCATGAGACCGAGTTGAAGATGTCCGTGTTAAAACCCAGAGAGAGAGTAACCAGGGACAAGTTGGCGTTGAATTCCTGAGGGACGACCGGACCCACCGTGCCCAGCACTCCACAGAACACGTACATGTGAATTTGATGCTTACAAACTTACTAAGGTCTACATACCTCCAAGGTCCAGGACGTGTTCCTGATACTCGTCGAAGACGTCGCTAATGTTTGCTTGCGTCTGGACCGGAGTACGAACCTGTCCTAAAGGCTCTTGCAAAACTTCGATCTCGTGGGAAAGCTGGACCTCAGAGACAAAATCTACAGATCTGTGGTCTTTTAGCTTCTTGTCTGCAGCTGAAAGAGATTTGCTGGGGCATTATCCTCTGCATGCACGCACGGTACCTTGTAGTGTACTCAGATATCAACGTTTGTGAATACAGTCCATCCATTTGTGTTCAGCAAACGCCGCCTCTACACAAGTACGACGGCACATGGACATTCGAACATACCTTGACTTGATTGATCTGTCGCACCTGATGGAGAATACCTAGAAGTGCAATGTTTAGGTGCGTGAAAACCCTCTGGGACAGCACAAATGCCAACTTACTTATGCAGTTACTCACTCACCTATAGATCTTCTGGCCGAATGCGTCAGCCACGTACAAAGATCGATCTTGGTCAAACCAAAAGACTGATCCTCCCTCCACAAATCTGTCGACCGCTATCCGAGCAACGTCACCTTCGTGGCCGCTGCCACCCGCTTTTCTTGTCCCTGTTGCAACTTCGTCTGGAGCAGAATCTTCAAGACCGTCGGTTACACGAGCATCAGATGTGGGATCCGCTTCCACCTCGTGGCCGGAGGAAATTTTCTTGATGAACGGCTTGTTGGAGTCTGAGTAATCCGAGTCCATTGGCGGCAGTGACTGCGGAAACTGCGGCGACTTTTCCGCAGCTTGACTAATCTTTTCCAGTTCCTCTACAGTGCTACTTTCCAAAACGTCAACTGTATTCCCGTCGTGCTTTGCAGCACTTGGTTGAGCTGAATTGTCATCTGCTCCATCAAGATTTTCCACACTTTCTAGATCGTCATCGGCTTCATTGTTAAGAAATATCTGCTCCTCCTTCTTTCTCTCCACGTAATAGTTAGGGCTGCAAATAGAGTATCGAGTAGTGCGTCGGATGCTCTGAAAGAGTTGACTCCGCATACTCTTACACACCCCTTAACTCTGACTCTGATCTTCTTGTCCGGAAACTCAAACGCATCCTGATCTTCAACCAAGATGGTGGCATCTGGCCACCGCTTTCCCGGAGAGATGATGAACGAGGCGTAGCTCCAGGGTTGTGCGGAAACTGAAAAAGACATGCTTTAAGTTTTCTCACCGCAATGCACGTCAGGAAGTCACGTACCTTTTTTCACTTCGCGATGGTTTTCCGCACTGACATGGAGCTCGTGATTCGCCAGACTCTTGGAGTCAGCGATTCCGCCCATCAGCGCCAACAGCGCCGTAGGAATCAACACCTTGTCGATCATGCTTCTAAGCGCCTCTTGCCCGCAGGTGTCAGGTTTTCTCGCCGAAGGATGTCGACTGTCGAGAAAACCACCAAAGTAGAACACAGGGGCGCGCACATCTAATTGGGAGCCCTCGTGGGGGGCTGGGAAAAGATGGCGCAAGGCTCCCGCGAACATTTAATTTGCCTGCTAATGGCCAAAGGCGCAGACCTGCAGCAGCAAGCAAGACTGGCAGGGTGTGCGCGGAGTCGCGGTACACTGGGGTGTCTCTTGCAACACGACTGACCTTAACCGCTGAGATCGATCAAGCGTTGAGGCGATGCTCAGGGAGACTGGACTGATGGAAGAGGGGGGAGTAATTAAGAACAAGCATCCCCGAGATATCGGACCAAATCTGAGGTGACTTCATTTTCAGTGACATGTGTGCAATCGACAAATACGCAGAAAAGGGTGATCTGGTTCTTGTTTGAAAATTTTCCAACATGTACTTGCAACATCGATATGAGCTTCAATTTAAAATTCTATTTTTCAAAGAGGATCTCCTCAATGAAAGACTGACGAATCTAATTCATAAAGTGTGTGTATGCCTCAGACAGATGAGTGGACACACAATTCGCGCTTTATATCTCCGATACCCTTCCTACCCAACGAAGTGACGCGAGGACCGTATGTAGCAAGTACGTCTGTCTGCCTGCCGATTTGAACACGGAGGCCCATATGTGCGTGTCAGATACACACACACATAGCGCTTTATATTTTTTATGTTTTTCGTGACCTTTCTTTACTAGGGTCTCTACTAGGGGCGTGAGATTAGGATTCACTTTAGTTCACGCAAATTCATTTCACACCAGTTCCCGGTTATTAACCGATTCTGAAGGCCTCAAATTGGTCAAAGAACTTCTTGTCGGTTTTTGCTGACTTCTTGATGCATGATCTCATCCATAAATGTCTTGTTTCGAGGCAAATGCATAAGGCTGATGACCTATTGCACACATGCATGGGACATGAATGCAATGCACAAAAAGGTCACAAAAAAGAAAATTATCTATTGGGTGCGGAATAAGGATGCACTTTATTCCACTCATTTTACTGTATGACAATGGCTTCGCTGCGCTCCGCTCGTGTCATGAAAATGTTATCCTATGGAGCCCACACATCAGTCCATTGAAGTGTATTTGGGTGACCAGTGCAAATAGGCATAAGGTTTAATTCTGGGGGCGGTTCGGCTCAACTCCATTCCTCCTCAGAGTGCAGAACCCTATTCTTGGCGAGCTCCTTGAATTGGCTCACGACTCCTTCAAGTGACTTTTCGCCATGAACTTTGTTGTCGCGGGTGCGCACGTTTACGGTGCCGTTGCTGCGCTCTTTCTCGCCGACAACTGAAAGATTGGGCAAGATGTGAAGATCACAGAATAATTCGACCAATAAATTGTGTCGTTTTTACCTAAAATGAAGTTGTACTGTGCCACCTGAGCATTTCGTACTTTCTTGTTCATGGTATTCGAGTCATCCACGTCTGTGTCGCAGCAGAATCCTTGTTCGCGAAGCTTAGTTTGAACCTGAACAGTTGCATCTTATAAAGTTTTTCTTCAGCTCAAAGTTATTTTAAACGTTCTCGTTTACCTGCAGAGCATACTCATTGAACGGGGGTCCCACCGGCACAACCATGGTCTGCCGGGGAGACAGCCAGAACGGCCATTTGCCGGCAAAGTTCTCCGTCAGGATGGCGATCTGCCTCTCCAGGGAACCAAGGATAGCTCTGAAATATGCAGAGATATGTTAAGAGAAAAAAAAAGGACACTGATGGGTTGCTTCAACGTGATGCATACTGTAGTGTTCCTAGGTCGACTGTTGTCATTACCCGACATACCTGTGCAGCATAATGGGCCTCCGCTTCTCGCCCTTGTCATCGACGTAGTTTAGGTTAAACCTGATTGGCAACTGCATATCCAACTGCAGAGTGCCACACTGATGCTGTCTGCGCAAAGCGTCGGTCAAGGTAATGTCGATCTTGGGCCCGTAAAAAGCGCCGTCACCGGGGTTCAGCTCCCATTTCTGACCAGTTTCGTTCAGTGACTCTGTCAGGGCCTATGAAAATAACATGTTCATGGACTCGCGTTCAAACTTGGTCAGTGTGAAGTTCTTAGTCGACCTTCTCGGCTTGATCCCAAACGCTGATCTCTCCCAAGAACTTCTCTGGACGTGTGGACAACTTTAGGTTGAGGCCAAAACCAAGTCGATCATACACGTATTTCAGAAAGTCCAGACAGCCGCGGATCTCGTCCTTGAGCTAAAGCAAGAGAGCGTAATGAGTGTTAATCGGCCTTATGTATTCGTAATTGCTTATTCTCTACCTGATCTGGCCGACAGAAGATGTGGGCGTCGTCCTGGACGAATCTCCTTACTCTGGTCAGTCCTGTCAAAGCGCCTGAGAGCTCGTTTCTGTGCAAGACACCGAAATCGGCCATGCGCAGAGGCAGCTCCTTCCAAGAGCGGACCCCGTGATCAAAGATGAGGCAGTGGCCCGGACAGTTCATCGGCTTTAAGCCAAATTGTTCCTTGTCCACGTCGATCTTGAACATGTCATCGGAGTAGTGGTCCCAGTGGCCGGATGTCTGCCAGAGCTTAGCGTTGTAAATGTTCGGACTGATGACTTCCTGGAACCCTCGTTTCCAGTATTCTTCCTTCATCCACTCCACAAGCTTGTTGTAAATGTGAGCACCTTTGGGTTGGAAGAAGCACGAGCCGGGGCTGAGCTCGTGAAAGAAGAACAAATCTTGTTCCTGAAAAAAAACTTCCCTTAAGCCAACTTCTCAGTCTTTCTGCGTCGTCAGAAAAGCTATATGTATATTGCATAATATATAGCTTAGGTGCACGTTAGGCTAGACCAAAAAATGAAAATTTTGGAATATGTCTGAGTGCATCTTAGGTTTGTTTCCCGATGCCAAATGAAATCGTTTTGTGGGGGAAAAACCCACGATTTTTTTGACTCCCTTTCCTCAAGAAAATTTCTATATTCTTCAGTGATACATAACTGTTTTGCAAAATAGAAGACCGTTAGTAGTTAACACAGCAAGACAAGGGGGGGGGCACAAAAACTGATGATTGCTTTAGTCCATCTGGATTTAAATGAAGTCTTGCAACAAATGTAGCGCGAAGAGGAAGATTAAAAATTTTGTCTAGCCCAGCATACACACTATACTACAGACTGCACTACTGACGTTACCCTTGCCTACTAGCACAAGTGTATACCGCGTACAATAACATTTTTATCCCGTACCCTGCCAATTTTTCTGTGATCTCTCTTGGCCGCCTCCTCCTGAAAGTGCTTCCACTCCTTCATCAGCTTGGAATCAGGAAAACTGATTCCATAAATTCTTTGCAAGGATTCTGCATCGGCCCGACCCTCCCAGTAAGCCGCGGAATTTTTGGTTATCGCCATCGACTTGATCTTGCCTGGAAGATTGAAGTACAGGGTCCTCTTTAAATCAGTTTCTTGAAGCTTTCACAGTTCTTCCTCATCACTCATTACGTTAGGGGAAGCTCCTGAATGAGTACTACAACAGGTGCGTTGCCTTTACCTGTATGCCTGACATGAGGTCCACGGCAAAGATCAATTAACGGACCGCAACGGTATACAGTAGTAGTCGGCGTCTTGACCCTCTCGTTGAGGATGCGAACCTGCGGGCAGACAGTTGTCATCTCATCCCTGGTGGAATTGACAATCATTCAGTCCGCGTCCTCACCTTGAACGTGTTGTACTGAAACATATCCAGCAGATCCTCCTTCTTCATTTCTAAACGCTCAAATGGCTGCTTCTCCTTCACAATCTTCTTAACAACGTCGTCGAGACACTTGAAGTCGGCGTCGGACACCTGTGAGAGAACGCAAAGCTCCCAATTGAATCTACGGCTACGAGAATGGATGCAAATGTTGAACCGAGCCTTAAGCCTTAACCTTACCTTGCTGTTCGTGTGCATATCGTAGTAGAATCCGCTCTCGATTGGCGGTCCATAGCAGAGGTGTCCTCCGTATACTCGTTCCATAGCCTCGCCAAGAATATGTGCGGATGAATGCCAGAAGACGGCTTTGCCCTCGTCATCGTCGAACTTGAGCAGCTGGAGCGAGCAGTCGTCCTCGAGCGGGCGGTCCAGGTCCCACACTTCGCCGTTCACTTTTGCCACGACGCAGTTGTCTGCGAGACCTGCAAAGCCAACCGATAAGGGCTTTTAGCCCAGCTGATTAAACCACGTCTCTACCTTTACTGATTCCGCTGGCGATGTCGTAGGGAGTGGTCTTCCACGCGTTACCATCCACGACTTTGCCATCCGGAAGAGTGACTTCGATGGGTTTCTGCTCCTGTGACGCCATGAACTCGTCTCTTTCGCGTTTCAGCCTGTCCCACATCTCGAGACGTGAGGCGATGAAATCTGGCTGAGGGCTCATCTCGGAGGTCTTGTGCGAGGCCTCCCCACGCTCTTTCGCAGCAGCCCTCTCTTTCTTCTTGATGAGACCGCTGAGCTGGAAAGGATCAAAGTACTACTGTCAGCACCTACAAGCAGAACCCTGCACAGATGCTCTAGAAACTGACTACAACATAGAATTAGTTCTAACGAGGTACAAAACGTCACAACAGGGATAGAAGCATTACTCATGCCAGGGATTCAGTCAGCACTACAAGTTCAGGTCAAGGTCAATGGGTGTGAGAAAACAGAAGCTGAGCATAAGATAATACAATCTGGACTTGTCCAGAAGATTCAGCATGCTACAGGAAGGTGCAGAGCCACAAACGAAAGAGGTTTCTTTTTATCCTAACCTCTCTTTTTTCTTGGCTGCCCTTGACCTTGACGGTCCCCTGAGAGACCTCCTCGGGCAGGCCCTTGAGCTCGGCGGCCCCGAAGCTCTTCATGTGAGAAAACCAGCGCCGTGAGTGCACGAACTTTTCGGGCGGGCTGGACTTGATTGCTTTGAGCACGATGGCGTCGTTTTGGGTGGGCCAGCAGCTGCTGATGTAGCTGCGAGAAGCCAAGTGAGCATCGAGCTGGGTCAAGCCCTCTTCTGTGCTGAGATCGTCAAACTCCATGGAAAGGCTTGAAGGATCACCACATACACACTGTGTGTCGTCTTCAACAGCTACACATTAGTGCTGCAAAATTACAAATTGTACTAATTCAACTTGCAGGGATTATAATGACCGAGGACGATTGGTCCTTCCTCTTTAAGTGAAACTTAAGAATGCTCATGCGCTTAAGCATTTGCTCGATTGAGTCTTGGCAATACTATCCTTGGCCAAAGTATTCTGGACTTGATCGCAGAGTTCAACACCTTTCCGGATGCTATTGATTGCGCACTGTGCACCTGCGATTGCATCAGAAATCGTTGTGGTACTGAGTGAACTCGTGATGATGAGTAACTCTTTCTGCAAAGGAGTTTCTCTCCCGCCCTCCCATGCGCAAGGGTTCCTCCCCCGACCCCGACCCTGCCGGCTTCACCGCCAACCCCTCCTTTATGTGCCTCTGCACCTTGCTCAATGCAAGACTGGAGCGATGTCCGCTAATTCAAGGGGCGTCCTCGCTCTTGATCTATGAACTCTGTCTACAAACCGAAGCCATCTTTCTCCGGCCGTGGGTCCTGACGATCTGACATCCCCTGGGACATGCCCTCGGAAGCGAGAGCCGCAAGAGCGAATAAGCGCAGGCTTGGACGATCATACTTGCTTCTCCTTCACGTCCTTGCTGGGTTCTAGGGACAGCTTCTCAACGGCGAGCTCCATGGCCATGGACAAGCGGGTGTTCGGACCCAGAAATGAAGCACTCGACGGATAATCGCTTTTTTAGGTGGCTCCAGGAAGCAAAGCTCGGAACCCGGACGAAAACCCACGTTCGAATCAGTCGATTCGCCTGACGGTCAGGGATGAGTAACGAGCCGAGCTCGCTCGAGCCGCAACTGGGGATCAAGGCTCAGAGGGTGGTAAAGGAATTTATCGAGTGTACAACGTACATTAGTCCTCGTGAGGCCCAGTGGAGGCCCATTTCATTCAGCCTCCTTCTCAAGTGCATACGTACACGGCACGAAACCAGTGCCGTACCAGCTATCCTTACTTAGTGCTCGTTCTATAGGTCCGACCAATGTGACCAACAACGCATAAAAAGGCAACAACATGGTTGTTAGTTTCATTTTGAGACACTTCCTTTTACTTAGCATGATGAAACTGTACTTCGTGAATTGTGTCGTCAGTGAATTGAGTGAAAATTCGTCTTGATGAGAGCATTCGTGACCCATCCCTACAGCCGGACGGAAAGTGAGGCAGGCCACGAACACACACAACAGCCTGGGACTCAGAGTGGCCAGGTTAATTCCGTGCACGGTGCCAACACGCCGTCAATTCACACATTTTTCGAGCGCTGATAAATTTTCTGAATATCTACAGCCTTTTTCTGTGGAATCCTTGAATGTATTAGACTGAAGCTGATCTGTTGTCGCAGAAGCGCCCTCACCAGCGGTTGGTGCTGTCAGACGTTCGGATGTCGGAGCTCGAAAGTGGCAACTGCGCTGGGATCTTGTCCTCTCGCCCTCACGTTGAAGAAGCTGCATTTTCGTCCGTGCACTCACCAAACCTCTCGCCAGTCGCACCCGTTGAGTTTAGTTGAGTCACGAAGCTCACTCCGAAGGGGTCCCTGCGTCTTTCGGCAAAGTGCCACACATTGGCAGCAGAGTGCTGAGTAGTGATGAACTGGATGAACCAAGACCTCTGAGATAGGTTCAGTTAGGTTACAATCCGTTGGCAAGCATCCCTTGCAGAATTGTTTAGTCAAATTGACTCAATGTCAGTACTACTAGTACAGTAGTCAGCTATGACAATACGCGGTCTATGACCAAACTTTAGAAAACCCTGCTCAAACTTGTTGGGTGGATATGCGACCCCAGGGGTCAATGCATTTCTGTTCTTTTTGGCCATTCTGTGCTATAAGCTAGTCTCTCCAGCCCGAGTTTGTACACAGAATTTCCTTCGAGCTTTGAACTACGGGCCTCGGGCCACCTCGGGTTGGTAAAATCTCGAGCCGAGCACCGGGTTTTGGGGCTAGGCCCGAGCCCGAGCCCGAGCACGGCCCTAAAATTGAGTAAAGACTGCCCAACAACAGAAAGATCTTTCATTGCCCCAGTATGCGTCATCCCGGTGAGGTCCTCTCACACCTGAGGCCCCAATTCAACATCTTCCTCTTCAAAACTTCTGCAATGAGATGGCTGAACAGAGGAACAATATCAACAGATACTCCACATATCGTGGCAGGAAGAAGCAAAGGAAATTTTTGCAAATGAGACACCCGAAGACACCGTTTTGAGTGGTGTGGGTGCCTACAGAAACTCTACAGACACGCATCCCTTCTAGGACTTTGGAATCTGTGCCTTGGCATGCTTCACTCTTCCGGTCAGCAATACAGTTGTGGAGAGGATTTTTTCTTAGCTCATATTGGCTAAAACCAAACTCAGAAGTACCATGGGCCAAGCAGTGCTGGAGTCCCAGCTAAGAATTAGATCTCAAGCAAGTGCTTTAGAGGTCACAGACAACATGGTCAAGATGTTCAATTCAGTCATGTACAAAAAATGTTAGATTGTCAAGAAGGCTTGATCTTTCCATTGAATTGTTCTTTGCTTGCTCAGGATAATAATGAATGTTTGTATACCATTTTTATCTGTAGTTTAAATGGGAGTTATGCAGGTTTGGCGTAATGTTGATTCGACGAATTTTGACTCCCGTCAAATTTTGATTTGGCTCTCCTACCGCCGAAATATCTGGCAGCCCTGAACGTGAGCATGATCAACATGCCAACAAGTCGAGAGGCTCGAGACAAGTCAAGTGGCGGGGTCATGGACAAGGGGCAGGCGTCGCGGAGAAGGAGGTCGTCCAGTGGAATAACGAGGGTGGCCAAGCGCCCGTTGTCCCCTGTAGGCAACAGGACGTCGTACACGGTACCGGGCGACGGTACCGTCACTTCGATAAGCCTGATCAACTTCATGAATCATTCCAAATTAGACATTAACCTCGATCCTGGGATCAACATCATCACCGGTCGCAACGGCTCCGGCAAGAGCTCCGTTCTTCAAGCGCTGGTGCTCGGTTTGGGTGAGATTAATGAACCATCTTCGTATTCTGCCGCCTTGCCGGCGCTGACATTAGCAGGGGGAGACAATAACACGGCCTCGGAGTTGTCAGCGTTTCTTACACTGATGTTGCCCCCCTGAGTTGCAGTGCAAGAAGTTCAGGGTTGCAAGAAACCATTTGTAATACTTATCTCTGCCTTCTTTGACGAAAGGTTTTTGCGCGATGCCCGGGCAACCTCGTGAGTCCGGGATCTCGTGAAAGACATTTGTAAGACGTGTTTAATGTGACAGGCGCCCCGGCAAAGGCGACCAAGCGAGGGACCAATGTGGGTGGCTTTGTGAGACATGACTGCCCCAAGGCCGAGATCAAAGTCATCCTGAACAACGCGGGCGAGGATGCCTTCAGAAACAGCTTCTATGGAGACAGCATCACCTTTAAGAGGACCATTTATCGGAATGGTCTCAGTAACCACGAGGTCAGGAATGCCAGGGGCGAGGTGGCGTATTCGGGACGTAAGTGCAGCAGTCGTTGACAGGGCTGGAAACGTAAGATGAACCTGCAAGTAGAGCATTCAAGTACTGCGGTACCTGTACCAGAGTTACTGTATTCTTTACTCTTCTTCCACCAGAGCTGTATTCTGGGTAAAAAAGTACTGACTAAAAATGGCAATGCCGGGGCAGGAGATTGAAATCGAAAAGGAGCCATGGTGAGATTGAACCCTTAAGGGTAAATGGTGATCTTGATCAGCGAGTTTAACGGAGCAGAGTGGTCACATCAGCTTCAAGCGGCTCCTGCACAGGGGCCGTGGATTTGGTGACATAGACACAATGCAATGAAACTTTGATATAGTCGTCTCCTCGACACCAAAGATTCTCGATAACTGCGCAGCTTTTGTTTTTGCTCATAATCCGTGGTATGCGACAGCCGCTGCGTCCACTCAAGTCCATTACCCACACCGGTCTTGATGGGCTCTGCCAACAATCATTGTATTGTCTGTCATGAACCTGATCAACATAGGAAGGATACAACGTTTAGATCGGATCACTGTTTGTATTCCTTTAGGAGAGGCGACAGAAGAGAAAGCTCGAATCCTCGGCCACTTCAACATCGAGCTCGACAATCCCACCATCATTCTTCAGCAGGAGGAGGCCAAATGCTTTTTCAAAGATATGAAGAGCACGACTCTGTACGACTTTTTTGAACGTGCCACCCTGCTCAAGGTGATGCAGGACGAGTACAAAGCCGGCAAGGCGGAGTATGACGCGGCGAAGGAAATTCTGGCGATGAAGCACTCGGCTCTGGAAATGGATAAAAAGGGGAGGGACAAGTTGAGGAAAAAGTTATATCACTTAAGTAGCCTGAGCAAGGACACGTTAACACCTGAGGCGAAGTGGATCATCGTCAAGGAGAAGACTGCCCTTGTTGAGAGGACGAAAGCGGAAGTGAAGCAGCTTGAGAAAAAGATGGAAGTCTTCGAGGCTCAGATGGAGTCCACCAAAATTGAATATGAGGAGCTGAAGAAAAGACTGGAAGAGTTGGAAATGACTCAAAGTATGACGACGGAGGAAGTCAATATGGCGAAAGAGAAAGTCCAGTATGCCAGCAACAGCTTAAAAGACAAGACCGACGCGTTAAAGTGCTGCAGGAACGCCATCAGTCTTCTGGATAACGAGTTGAATGACAAGAGGACTGCTCTCCGTTTATGCAACAACGACATTAGGAGAGAGAACTCCAAGATGGAAGAGAGACGGAAGAAGATCAACAACGAAAAGGCTGAACTACAAAAGGCTATTCATAGGCGGGAAAACGAATTGAACGGCCTTGAAGGCAGGATTGAGCGCCTTGAAAAGGAGAAAGAAGCTTTGGATGACAACATAAGGTTGAAGCAGAACGAGGAACGGTCGCTCCATGTGTCTGTCCAAGAAAAGGAGAGGCAGAAGGAAGAAATTGGCCAAGAGCTTAAGGAAATGCTCAGAAAGAACGTAACTTCTCTCGATCGGTTCGGACGACTAGTCCAAAATCTGGTGACAGACCTTGAGAAAAACGCTAGCTGCTTCAAGCGCAAGCCCATTGGTCCCATCGGCACCCACGTCAAGATGTCTGACTCAGTTGCCTCTAACTCAGAGCTGGCGGATCTTGTAGAAGCTGAACTGGGTAGACCCTTTCTGACATCCTTCATTGTAGACGACAATGGTAGCGACTATGAGGAACTCCGTCGTCTTATGAATGTCCACTTTCACAACTCAAAAAAGCCCTACATTGCTATCTGCCACTTCACTGGAGAGCGTTACGACATCTCCAATGGCAAAGCAGCTGTTGGCAAGGATATCCCCACCGTGCTCGACTTTTTGATCATTGATGATCCCGAGGTATTCAATTACGTGGTCGACATCAAATCCGTGGAGCAAATTATCGTCGTCCCTCAGGCGAAAGCGCAAGAGCTCTTTGAGGACGTCAAGAACGTCCCGCCAAACGTACGAAAGGCTATCACTCCGGATTTCTACGGATACATCCCGCCGACGAAGACCACCTTCTATAGCTCATTTTACATGAATCGGCTGACTGGACAGAATGTCTTGGTGGCGGACGCTAAAAAAAATGAGGAGCGGCTCAAGAGGAGTATCAGCGACAGTGAGTCCAAGCTGAAGCAGATGAGACACAAGTGCTCTGAGGTAGTCAAGCGGAAGCAAACTCTGACGGATCAAAAACAACACGTTTCTAGAGAAATTGAACGCATACGAAAACAGGTTATGGACAACCTAAGAGCTGACCTGCGCCAAAAGGAGGTCCGGTTACAATCGCTTCTAGAGACGAGCGATGTGGACAGTTTGCAAAAGCACGCAGGCAAGCTGAAAGAGGAGATTGCGGCGTTGGCAGCTCAGATTGGGGAAGAAAAGTCCAAACGTACTGACCTTGTGCGAGAAGAAACTGATGCTAAGAAAGAGTACGAGGAAAAGGACAAGGAGCTCGAGATATTGAAAAAGAGAGCGCGCGATACAAGGTAATATGTAGAGAAATTAATAAATATACCAGCTCATACGCTTTGTCTGGAAACTAAGAACCTTTTACCTGATCGTGCAACTTTAGGATCATCGACGTTCGGACTGCTGCCGATTCCAAGCTCAAAGTGATGGCGGACCAGCAGCTGCAGAGGAACAAGGTGAAGAGACAAGTGGACAATCTTTGCAACATTTTGAAAAATGATGAAGCAGTCCTGGGTATCCTAAGAGAAAATGCCCTCGTGGCCACAAATGGCAAAGAGCTGAATCCAACAAGAACGCGGGCGGATATCGAGGCTATGAAAAAGGAGCAGGAGCGCAACCGAAAGGCCGTCCGCGAGGATATCGGGATGTCGGAGGAAGAAGCCTGGAATCTTCTGAATAAGGCAAATGCGAGCTGCTTGAAAAAGCAAAGGGCGATTGATGAGAGCAGGTAAACCAAGTGATATGTGAAATACTGCTTCTCTGTTATACTTATTCAGCATCTACTTCTCTTAGAAAAATAGTCTTGAAGCAAAGAGACAGCAATGAGCAGCGCAAGGCTCTTTTCACCCATGTGCGTCGCAATCTCACCTACAGCGTCGAACGCATGTTCAAGCTGCTGATGAAGGAGAAGCAGTTTTACGGAGATGTGACAATTGACCACAACGCGCGAACTCTCACTCTCACGGAAAGTGTTGACACATCTCAGCGTCAATCCACATCTAACACCGACACCTTTGCTTTACAGGTGGCGACTTTGCAAGAATCTGAGACCAGGACGGAACTGGCGAGAGACCTGTCCAGCTTCAGCGGTGGGGAGCGCGCAACGACGCTCGTCTGCTTGCTCAGGGCCTTGTGGTTCAAGCAGATGACGCCTTTCCGTTGTCTGGATGAGTGGGATGTATATTTGGACGAGCGTTCTCGTGCGTCGTTGGAAGAAATGCTGTATCAAGAAGCAATTCGAAGTGGAAGTCAATACATCTTCCTCAGTCCCCAGAGCACTAGTATCAAGAATGCCAAAGTTGTTGTCATTGGGGACGATGACACTGCCTGAGAGGCACCACCTTTAGCAAATGCGTTCCTGATAACGACATTGATGCAATGTCTAGGAGTTGTGATTGATATGTGATAAAGAAGTTAGAATATAGCAAAGTCTATGTACGTCTGAATTGGCTTCACAATTCAAAGCGCCATGGCATGCACAACACGACTTCTTTTAGGTATTAGCGGTCATTTTAAAATGTCTTGAATAATACTTTTTTAAGTAAAAAGTAACTTCAGGAAGGTCGCAAGAGCAAAGTTTTAAATCTCTGCTTTCATCTCAACTTCGCATGCCTTCTCCTGTGTACTGCTGTCAAGAAAGAGGCTTCAAAGTCAAGTTTCAGGTCTCAGATCAGCCGCAAACAGTCGTCGTTTAAGTGCTTTACAATTTTACACAAACTAGGACTTTCCAAGCAAACTTGACACGACTTTAGTCTATACATAAAGCCTATACTTGCTGGGCATAGTGTTTATGGTGAAGTTAAACGTACTGACTGGACTGATTGCTAAAGTGATTCTCAATGAGTGCCGTTGTATCAAGTCAATCCAGATGCACCCTGTGCCTGGATGTCCTGTTGACGGAGAGCAACGTGCCCAGGACTATTGAGCTACCGGTATCTCAGGTACATGAGCCTTGCAACCCTGAGTTGGGGCCTGAGCACAACAAACGGCAACAGCTGCGTCATAGCTGTTCATGCCCTCGTCCCTGCCCTGCTTGTCTGGTCTCGGGATATAGAGTTTACCCACCAGCGAGACGTCCGTGTCTGTGTCTCAAGCAGAGTCCGACAAATCCGACGCCGGTGATTTTGTGCTGAAAATTGCACCTTTCTGCTGTTTTTGCGAAAGTAAGGCCGCCTTCGGTCTCGCGAGATGGAGGAGTACGCCCGAGAACCTTGGTAAGAGATTTAAGTGAGTAACGAGAACTTTTGCGTTTACGTGACACCCGTGCAGTCCCTGGCGGATCATAGACGATTGCGGCGGCGCCTTCACAATGGGGCTGATCGGCGGTTCTCTGTTCAACGCCGTCTCCGGCGCTCGTCACGCTCCGTCCGGCGCGTCTCGCCGGGCGATGGGCGCTATGATGCGCCTCAAAGAGAGGGCGCCAATCCTGGGTGGGCAGTTCGCGGCCTGGGGTCTCTGCTTCGCCACCTTCGACTGCTCTTTCGCGCATATAAGGCAAAAAGAGGACCCTTGGAACTCCATCATGAGCGGCGCCGCAGCTGGAGCAGTTATGGCTGCCCGAAGTAAGTTTCTTTCGAATTCTAATATCAGTACTTCATAGGACCAGTGTTTAGCTCGTGGGGATCTGCATCGCGCTTCGAAGACTCTCAAGTAATCTTGTTGCATTTGTTGCAGGTGGTCCCAAACACATGGCCGGGTCAGCCTTGGTCGGCGCAGTCCTCCTCGGTTTGATCGAGGGCTTGGGCATCATGATGAACAGGTACACAGCGGAGCAGTATAGACCAGTGGACCCCCGGAATATGCCGCAGGACCCTTCTCAGCTGGGACAGACGAACATGCAGTGATCGACGGAGGAGAACAAAAAAGCGACGAGATACATTCTGTGGTAGTTTCATAGCTTGCCAATGTATAAACGTAAACAACGCGCTCACGCGCTGTTGAGCCGTGAAAGCAGATTTATTCGTACCCATTGTGTCTGCAGTAATACATGACGATCATCCAAATAGTGTCGATGATGTTCGCAAAGCGACTCCTGGTCCTCCCCGTGTCTTTGAGGCACCCACCGCTGCTGACTGCTGCATGAAGGCAGTCATGCAGGAAGCGAGAATGCTTCTTCTGCAACAGCTGCAGTCTTGCAGAAGAACAACAGTTGGTAATGTGGTCTCGTGAAGACCGAGCCTGCGGCCTTCCTCGATTAGAAGCTTCGGAACGTTGGCGTCAAAGCAACCGATTCATTGCTGTTTGGGTGCCTTCATTGATCGACAGTCTCGAGGCAGGCATGCATGTTGATTCAGAGTAAGAGCTACTAGAGAAATATCGTCTTCTTTGACGAAGAAGAGTTCAACCTTTGGTTCCAAAAAGTGGTCCCGGGCTGGGGTGGGGGGTGGTTAACCCACGGAGATTGAACAACCCGTCCATCCCGAGCTTCTAAGCGAGGAAATAAGGTAGCTTGCGTGGAGGACTCATATGTGTCTGCACTCTGAAGCATCGCAGGGCTCCTTCAACTAACTGAGCTATGCGTCTGCCACCTGCGACCCTCTGCATCGTCATCGTGTGCAAGTTGGTTTCTGCCGGCGAGACCTTCTACAGCCTGAAAGCCACGTCTATTGACGGTCAAGAGAAAATCGACTTTGAGCTCTTTCGAGGAAAGGTGGTGCTCCTGGTAAACGTGGCCTCTGAGTGTGGCTACACAGACTTTGAGTACCGAGGACTGCAGCAGCTGCACGAAGATTTTAGCCATTTCGGCAGGTTCGAGATCCTGGCCTTCCCGAGCAACCAGTTCGGCCAGCAGGAGCCAGGCGATGGCCACGACATTTTGGTACATTATGGTTTATACAGCTGCAATAATGCATTACGCATGTACCTGGAATCAATTGCACTCGATAAGCGTATAAACATACCATGAGCACCTATAATGGCAAAAATATGCGTCGCAACTGTATCATAGCTAAAGAGAATGTCTATTACAGAATTTCGTGAAGAAGAAGTACTCCGTGACCTTCGAACTAGCTGAAAAAGTCGATGTGCGAGGAAAGGACGCTCATCCAGTATGGAAATACCTAAAAGGTAAAAAATCCACCTGCATGTGGCATCTGTTGAGCGCATCAGTGATTGGGATCCATTCTTCTAGCCCAATCAAGAGTTGACCCAGAGTGGAACTTCTTTAAGTACCTGGTGAACCATAAGGGGGACTTGATCGATACCTTTCCTACTGGGACAGCATTTGAGCCAATAGAGGAAGCTGTGAAGGTGGCCCTTGAGGAAGCAGAAAATGCTTACGTGTACCATGAGGACATTAAAGAAGAGTTGTAGAAAGTCGATTTCATTAGCCAAGTACACACATGAATTATAAATCATTATTGGAGTAACAAAAAATAAGACTTTGAATTTTTCTACGTCGTTCCAGGCAGTGTCATGGGGGCTGGGTTCTGCAGGTAGGACATGACGACAGCAGAGATGGATAACCTATAATGAAGATCGATTTTATGACGCAGTTCATCACATCGTTCTTAAGCATGCAAAAGTTATGTCGAACTCACATGAAGCTGCTCATGATCTGCTTGGTGTCGTCGTTCAGCTTTGTGTTGGCAAAGCTGATGCAGGAGCAGTAGAGCGCCACCCACGCGCACCACTTGATGCGCATCATGAGCGCACACATGGAAAAGATCATGCCCAAGACGTTCATGTAGTCAGGGGTCAGGTCCTCGCCGGGTTGAGCCGAAGAGCTGGAGTTACTGGCCTGACTCAGGGGGTTTGAGTACCTTAAGATTCAAGAAGACGTCGGTAAATACTAAGCAGTAAGTTCTATTAACACCCGTAAGCTCGGCCAAGAAGCTGAGCCCACAGCAAATTCATGATTTTCAGTCGGTGGTGAAAATGCATCTCAGAGAAAACCGGAAAGCCTTGGACACGAACAGCCAGTAGCGCTCAGTCTGCAGGAGACCCCTCCAGGAGACGGTGAAAGAAAAGAACAGAAAGAACCTTGTCGCATCGCATGCAGGTGGAACCAGAAAATTGTGCATTTCACCGGCCACTCAGCCGGCGCCCTTGTCCTTGGCGCCCGCCTTGACGGACAGCAACACACTTAATCCTCCGCCATGACAGTCCTTTGGGGAAATTGTCGATGCAGCGGCCAAATCGTCATGGAGACCTTGAGGAGGACGAGGAGGAGGAGGAGGAGAAGAAGGTGCACCGCCAAGAGACACTGCAGCATGAATCACTTCACTATCATTGTACTTCAATTCATCCTTTTACCATGGAGCGTAAAAGAGTATAATTAACTTCCTCAGGCGCACGCACCATCCTTCTTTCTGTAGCCTGCGGCGTTTCCTCATCAGTCGCCTCATCAGTCTCCTCTGCTCTTACGCAAACAAAATCTCCAGAAAGTGCTTCCTCTCTCTCCTGATGGAGGACTGGAAGCTGGAGGTGGCGGAGGCAAAGGCGGGGTTAGAGGCATAGGGCTGCCTACAGAACTGCAGTTATGCAAGAGACATGCGATATGTAATAATTAATTTCCTCTAGACGAAGCAAGCATCCCCCGTGACTGCCACAGCCACGAGTAGGAAGGTAAAAAGGTAAAAATCGATGACGCGAGCGTGCGTCAGTCAGTCAGTCAGTCGGGCGCCAGCAAGGAGATGGCGGAAGCGGCGTACGCACGTCTTTTTTATACAGACACCGCTCGCCCGAGCTCCCCTTCCTCCCCCACCCACCCCCGGTGAAAGTTGGATATGTGGCAAGAAGCGGGCGCTTTAAGGATACATGAACGGCATGGGGAAGAACGGGACGCATCAGTCGAAGACGCCGCACCGACCGTGGCAGTAGAGGACAAAGAGGTGAGAGCTAAGAGCTACTATGCAATACTGGGCGATGTTTCTCCAGCGTCTACGATGATTACAACTGTAAATAGGGGTTACACGAGGTGATTGATGTACTCGTATCTCAGTAGTGCGCCATCATCATGAAGTTGCAAGTAACCGTCGTGCTGACGCTGGCGCTCTGGGTGATGCTAGCTTCGTCGCAGCAAAACGGGGGTGGCGGCGGACTCTTCAGTAGGCTGAGAGAGTATCTAAGGCCCAGAAGACAGAGCATCTTTAGGAGGCCTCAACCGCCGCCGCCGCAGCAGCCATTCAGACAGCCGGCACAGAGGTTCCGTCCGAACTTCAACAATCCTCCGCCCCCCAAATTCAATTCCATCAACAGCAATCCACCCAATGCCTTCAATGCGCCTCAGAATTTCAACCAGCCTCAGAACACCTTCAACCAGCCCCAGAACTTCAACCCGCCCCAGAACAACTTCAACCAGCCTCAGAACAATTTCAACCAGCCTCAGACCACCTTCTCTAATAGCTTCAAGCAGCAGCAGTCCAGTTTTGTCAGCGGACCAACCAACATCGAGCTATCCGATGACATTCCCGCCCAAAGCAGCAACTTCCGCAACTGCCATACACCGGAGCCCGCGCCGTTCTGTCCCAAGAGCGAGCCCAATCACTTCTTCGAAGGAAAGAGGTAACAATGTATTAGCAATCAATTATCAGTAACCGCGCTCAGCTGGGTCACTCATCCATGTAGCTACCTGCTCACGTTCAACATCGACTGCTCGAGCGGCTGCCTCTGCCGGAACTTCACCGGTCAGGAGGCAGATAACTATTGTCGCAGTATGGGCGCGCGTGCGGTCTCTCTCGACACCCCGTCCAAGGTGCAACACTTCCGCGGCGTTTCGGCTCAGTTTGCACAGCGATACTTTTGGACAGGCGGCAGGATGAACTATCCTGATCAGAGCTACACTTGGCCATCGGGTGTTACTGTCAGAATTGGAGAGAACAAAGATCCTTGGTCCCATACTGGAGGGTGAGCTGAACTTTGTTGTTATAATACGTACATACTGGTTGGACACGAGTGTCACGGACACAGACAAGGGCGTCCATGAATCCACGACGACCATGATTCAGCACATCAGCAAAGAGACGTGCAGTTGAATTGATTCCTAAAGAACTAACTTCAATTGCTAGGTGGGACCGCCCTCAGCCTGACAACCGCAACCAGCTTCGCGACAACTGCGAGCCTGAGCTGTGCATCGGCGTGCTCAACAACTTTTACGCCGACGGCATCGTCTGGCACGACGTGGCCTGTCACCACAAGAAGCCCACTATCTGCGAGTGGCCGTAGGCTACTGCAGCCGCTTAACTGCACATAGTATTACTTGATCTTCACACGTTCCAAATGGTGATCCTCCAGTCTTGGAGGAGCAAACATCACATTAGTCAAATACATCTTTTTGCTAGCTCGACTTCTTAGGACTAGGCACTTTCACCGTAGACGAGGACGACGGAGGACACGAGGTTGACGGTAAAGCCAATTTGAACTCGTCTTTTTTGGAGTCAATGGCCATGAGCTTGGCTTCCAGCGCTCGGATCTTTTTCTGCTTTGTTTCTTCACTTTCCTCTCCGCTCCTCTTGAGCTCCTTCCTGCTCTCCTCCAGAGTGAGTTTTCGAGGAGTGACTTCGAGGCTTCCAGAGGACGTAGATTTTGCTCGGCTGACGCTAAGACTCTTGCCGTTGAGTGTAGCTCCATTGAGCCCGCGGATTGCAGCCGCAGCCTCTGAGGATTCTTTAAAGGTGACGAAGGCGTAGCCTCTGGGCACTCTGCGGCCAGCGCCGTCTACGCCGCACACCAGCTCCAGGCGCGCGATGTCCCCGAACGGTCGCGTCAGGCGCAACAGCTGGTACTCGCTGCTTCGCCGAGGGTCCAGATTTCCGATGTAGATCTTGCGAGGGTCAGACATGGCAGAAGTCAAGGATTACCGGCATCTGCAAGGAGGTGGAGGAGAGACGTCGGTCCGGCTTCGAGCACAAGATTGAGGCGGAGGGAAGGGGAGAGGAGGAAGAACACCAGAGAAGTCGAAAAGTTAGGGCAAAGGGAGCCCTCTAACGCATACTGAAATCGCGGCGGCGACGGGGGCGGCGGCGGCCAATACGGGGAGGGGGGACTCGGACTGATTGCTACCGTCACCGAGGATTGATTGTAACGTACCTGACCACTTTGTCCGGCCTCCTCGGGTCCCCGGAGCTGTTCATGGCGGAGAGGAAATTCGAGCTGAAGCGAAAGAGACGAAAGTGATGTCTTCTGCCACCTGGCCGACTTCACCGTGATCAACTCGGAACTAGTCTCGCCAGTGGTCGTCTGTCGCCAGCACGAATGCGCTGCACCGCACTGCACTGCTACTCTTCGTCTTTGCCTCCTCCTGGGACACTGTGCGCTGTTCTGGGCAGCTAAGTATGGTGAGCAGCGCTCCCAGCCACTTCGGCCACGATTTCACTTTTATTTTTATCGAGCTGGCAGCTCTTTCCTTATGATAAATAATATCCAGTCGCTGCCCGCTTAGCTTGGTAAAAAAGTTTAATGTATTATTATCACTTTACTGTTCACACCTTAATCTGTTTACATGTGTATATATATATATATATATATATGTCTGAATGCGAGTGTCGATATCTGTGCATGTTCAGGAGCTACTGGCCTGATCCCTGGACAGATGGACCTGAAATCTCATGGATTGACCTTGGAGTAGGGATTTTTATACGCCCACCTTAGGAATTCACACTCAATCTTAGGGGTTAAAAACTGGCATAGTGTCTATTCATGTACAGCATTTCCGTTAACACCTTGAGGTTGAAAGGTTAAGTTGTCACTCAAAAGGCGCGAAATCGAAAAAGTTTATAAAAGCAAAGTTGTTCAGCATACCCTAAAATGAGGAGGCGGATGAGATCAGATCGGACCTTGGAGGGCGTATAAGGTCACAAATTAAGCTTAACGATTTTTACGAACACAAAATTATTTATCTATTACGTATATAAAATTTCTCATGCAGTTTTTTTAGCACGGAAAAAAGGCCATCTTTAACAAGTTTGCACATTTACCACTGCGAATGAGAGGAAATTGAGTTGTTTAAAAATGTTTTTTAATGAAGTGTCTCAGATTATCCCTGAACATTTTTTTGTTTTTATCAAAGCACTTATTCTTCGTTTGAGCACTTTTTATTAAAAATTGCATATTCCTCCAGGTTCAGCACGTAGCATTTCCAACTCAACTCATTAAGGCCTCACTTTAACCTTGTGTTCCGTCCTAAAATAAGGCATCAGAAACACAACGTATTGTACACAATTGACTACACATCCGATGCATGGAGACCTCGGACGTACTGAAGATTCAAAACGACGTCTCTTATATTGAGCACTTTTTACAATCACTCCGTTTATGACATAAGAACCTTCGACATAGTGAAGAAAGTCGATGCAATAAAGTAATTGCTAGCTTCACCTTAGCGAAGGTCGACTGAACAGGTAAGAGTAGCGTCCTCGTCCGAATTGAAACCGCGGGTACTATTTAGTTTTCTGACTGCTAATGCGGCTTCAATCGGGGAGCGGTTACTATGGACACAATCTTCTGGTTGCCATGATGATTATATCATAGAGCAGATTCCATTGAAGCACTCACAATGCTTCATTTTTTCCCCCACCGCTTCCAGTTAAAGATCGATTTACCCTCACATTAAATCTCTCTATAGGGTTCGTTTAGGTTAGAGTAGTACAGCTCACCTTCGAAGTTGATGCACGTTTGGTCTGTGCGCAACTGAATTGTGCCCCATATTTCTACTAGAGAGCGGTTGCTACTTCCACATGGTTACCGCGGCTTCCATTGGAGTACGGTTCGTTCGGTACGCAATGCTGCCAAAAATTACTTAGTTTACTTCCACATCTATCCTGTTCTTGGCTCCCTCTACTGACGTTACGAGACGCTGCTCTTCTCGAAGCTGGCATCACACATCCTCAGTGATGACCGACCCCGGCTCCGGCCCCGGCTCCGGCCCCGCTGTGGAGAAGCTCTAGTCGTTGCAGTCGTCGTCGATCGAGCGCTGAACAGCACCATAGAGTTCTTGTCTTTCTCGGTTTATTGGGCAATGTTATGATTAAGTGTGTTGGCAACAATAAACAATTCCCGACAAGTAACATTTGAGCACTCACAACGATCTCCCTCAGCCCCACTCTGCACAAGCTCTGCAAGCGCAATTCCTACGCTAATAATAAAGATGAAGAAGTGAACAACTCCCTCAAAGCGCGCGTACGCGAGGTTCTTACAAAAATCACAGCAACGATAATGGGGTCGAGGAGAGACGGGAAGAAGAATCACACACACTCACATATATATCTTTTTTTTTCATCCTTCGTCTTTCTGAGAACGGCGAGTTGCAATCTTGGTGGTGGTCGAAGGTATCATGAATGCCGAGAAAAAATGCACGACTTTTACCGCGGGGAATTCTCAATCATCGCGTGATTGAAGTTAGTGCACTCTTTTGTCTCTTCCTCTCAAAGTGATTCTCCAGTCACAGGATTGTTGGGCAGCCGTGGAATTTTTAGGTTACGCACACTGAATCACGATGAAACATCCAACGGCATCAAGGATTACATGAACGGGATTAAGAGGAGAGAGAGCAAAAATCATTAGTCATCGGACAAAACGCTGTTAAAGAGCTGCATAACTCTGCTTTAAGTTGTAAGAGTTGAGTTCCATGTCTGAAGATCGGCTGAAGAATCGCAACCAGAAGTGAAGAAGAACAAACTTCTATGCATGATGGTGAACTAGAGTACGGGCTGAAAAGTGTTGCAGTATGCAAAGATATAGAGCGGCTGGATTTGAAAGTCTTCGCACAGGTCAAGGAGGAGTCTTCTATGTGTAGGGATTTGCTCGGTAAAGTCTTGGATGCGGTTGATAGCGCGGGTGTCATTCATCATCTGAGAGGGGCTCGTATCTGGGCTTGGCAGGCGCTGTGGAGCTGGATGCGGACTGCTGGAAGACACCGTTGCTGCTGTTGGGAGCGTTGTCCTTGTCTGCCTTCTGCTGTGCATGCGCAGGAGATTCTGTCGGTTTCTCACCGCTCACTGAGTCAGGGGGGACGCTCTCGTCGATCACCATTTCACCCTCTGAACCAGGGGAATCTGGGGCAGACGGGGTAGCGGACGTGCCTGGCCGAGGAAGTGGTGGTTGCGAAGATGCAGCCGTAGACAGAGCTTCTTCCTCTAAGCGCAACTTTTTCCTCGGACTCTCATTTGTAGTCTCCCCGTTGCTGTTGTCGACCAGCTTGGCTGAGGCCGCCTCAACAGGCGACTTGGCCTGAGGAGAGCTGCTGTTTTCCAGCGTGCGCTTCGCTCCATTGCCGTTACCTTCTCCCTTAGTCATCTCTTCCACAATCTTGTTTTTGACGTAATCCAGTGGGGACAAGCCAGGAGCCTGCGGCCCTTTTTGAGAGGGGTCCCCTACCTGAGGTGCTTGTTGGGCAGTCAAAGTTCCAGGTGGTGCTGTGGACGAGGACGTTTGAGGCGTCTTTCTTACGTATCTAGCGAGGGCATCAGATGAATTGGGAGAAACTCTTTCAGTGGAACCAGGAGAGGTCGGATTGCTCGCTGGAGCTTTGGATGGAGACCCAGCGACTCCAGCTTGTGGTTGTGATACCCGAGTAATTTGGCGTTCTTCACCAGATGGGCCTGGCGCAAGTGCTGGTCCACCGCTCCTTGGTATTGCTATAGATGAGGACGACACTGGAGGCGGCCCAGGTCGATCAGGAAACCCCCGTCGCTTCCAGTATTGTTCAGGGTTTTTGCTGTCCAGGTGACTGTCCTTTCCCTCCTGGTCGGTGATGCTGGCACTATGGCTGCCACCTCTAGAACCTGGTCTTGAACCTGGACCCTCTTCTGGACCATTCACAACTTGTGCACTTGGTTCAACGTGCTTGAGGCTGTTTGGGCTCCGAACTTTGAAAGGGGAAGTGGAAGCGGCGGCGAGGGCAGCAGCTTTAGCAGCGGCCTCTTCTTGGGGAGTGGCGGCAGCCAATTCCGCTGGACTCCGACGAAATTGCTTTGGTGGAATGCTTGAACCACCATCAACAGGAGGTCCAGAATTGATCGATTGCGTTATGATGGCATCAATGAGGCAGGCCGCGGACGGACCTTTGCTCGCTGATGCTGATGGCGGACCGGACGCTGTTGAGGTGGACGGGCCAAAGTCACGCTCGATGCGGTCCTTGTCTTGCATGAGGTAAAGCTGCTGCTGTTTCGCACGTTCAGATCTCACCTGCTGTACCAGTTGCTGCGTAGAAGCCGAGGATACCGCAGCGGCCGCGGAGGCTGGAGCCACCGAGGACTGCTGTTGCTGCAGAGATGCCGCATAGCGATTCTCCAACAACTGCTGTTGGTGACTCTCGTAGACCTGTCTACTAGCGGCCGCTGCAGCGGCGGCTTGTTGCTGCTGCAACAAGGCTGCTGCCGCTCTCTCGCGCTCTTTGCCCACGTCAGGCAACTTTTGCTGCTGCAAAGCGACATCCACCAAGGAGGCAAGTGGATTATTGTGATCGCCATATGCATGCTGTTGCTGTTGGCGTGGACTGCTACTCGTTTTGGAGATCGTCACCTCTGGGTTGGACCGATAAATCTCTACTTCCCGGTGCCCCAAGGTGGAAGCAGGTGCAGGCGCCTTGGACACAATCGGCTTACCAGAGGTGATACCACCGCCTACAGCACGATGAATGACTGCAGCTGAAGATGAAGCTCTCGGCGGTGGTGTCGATGCTGATGGAGCCGATGAGCGCAAGGGGGAGCGCGGTCTCGACGACGGGTGGGCAAACTTGCCGTCGGTTGTCATGTATAGTTGTGCCTGACTATGCTGAGGATAATATCTGATATTCCGCACATCCAGTTGCTGTTGTGGCTGTGCTCTTGGATCTAAGCTCCTGCTGGCCTCGCTGATGACGCGAGCCATGTCGCCAGAGGAGCGGCTGTGCTGCGTCAGGGACAAGCGGGGGTCACTTCGATGCTCCATCGCCCTTGGATCTAATCCAGCTCGTGGATCGCCTCGTGGATCAAGACCCGCTCGCGGATCGCCTCGTGGATCGAGACCCGCTCGCGGATCGCCTCGTGGATCAAATGAAACGGTAGCTCGATGATCACTGCGAGGGTCGATCACATTCCTTAAGTCGTGAATAACCCTGGGATCCGATCTCTGATCGAGAGCGCGGATCTCAGCCTTAGGATCGGCCAACATCCTAGGGTCCACATGTCCTCCGTATCTTGGATCAATAACAGCTCTAGTATCTCTGCGGATCTCTAGCTGTCCACGAGGATCCGTCAACACTCTCTGCTCGATGGAGCGAGGTCTTGGACTATGGTCCCGCATTCTAGTTGGCGAAGCCGATCTTGGATGCTCTCTGGAATCTGGTCTTCTCTGCATCTCAGTTGACGACCGGGCCATTTGGTAATCGCTGATGATCACCTGACGAGAATTCATATGAGGATCACCGCCACCATATGAGCTCGAACGCGACTGAGCGGCTGAAGCAGTCCCAGATGAAGTCGACGTGACCGGGTAGCCACCATAGCCCCCTGGCGAAGCGCTGGGTCGCCCAGCGACAGATGCACCCCCGCCGGCGCTGCGGTAGTAGTCGTGCCTGCCATGTTCATTGATGCTTATGACGGCGGTGTGCTTCTTATCGAAGACCGGTGTACCGTGAGTGATGGAACCAGCTTTCTCGGGTGGGGTTACTTTGATGAGGGGCTCGTAGGCGCTGGTGCTGGAGCGCCCAATGTTGGACTGATTCACAACCGGCGTGCCCTGTGTAATAGAGCCAGTCTGAATGGTAAGAGGCCGACCTCCGCCAACGCCAGGCATCTTGGGGCTGATGGAAGGCGCCGTTTTATGCGGAGCTTGATGCGGCCGCTGCACATACTGCATAGTCCTTGGCGTCACACTTGCGGCAGCATTTGACGGTCGGCCGAGGCCAGGCGATTGAGCACTGGATGAACGATGGACAAGGTGCGCAGCGCCTGCGACCGAGAGGGGCCGACCATCAGGCCCGTAGATAACAGGTGAGGTTGCAGGTTGTCTTTGATCGCCACGGTAGTAAGGATCCGGATTGGTCTTGACCTTTGTGCCAGAGTGAGCGGGCGGAGGAGCGACGTTTTTAGACTGTTGAGAGAACTCTGTCTTGATGCTAGGACTGCCTCGAGGATGATGAGAGGAGAATGACGGCTCCCTGTAAAGTGGTTGAGGTGGCGCTGAAGACTGTGCTGACGCCGGCGGAGTTGGATCCCGGCGTCGAGGCATGCTTAAGTCGAGAGTCTCACACTCCCCAGATGATGCTGGAGCAGGAGGTGGCGCCATTGGGCCCTTGCGAACAGGGCCATATGGTCCCTTCTGCGGCGTCGGGTCCGAGTGCTCCAGCAACGTATGAATGGTCGGACTCACGATGTTAGGCTGAGCTTGAGCCTGCGGCTGCTGAAGCTGTTGAGAAGTCTGTTGCTGGATGGGCGTCCCAGCCGATTGAAGCTGAACTTGGGAGGTCCCCACAGTCGCAGGAGCTGACGCATTCGTGCCAGCAGTGCCGGCTCCAGCATTAGCCTGTCCACTTGCGGGAGTCGAAAGTGACCGCTCAATGACGTTGATCATCAATTCTTTGACCGTAATTGTGTCTCTTGGGCCATTAGCAACTTGTGGGGGACGCATGGGTGGCGGCTGCGGAGCAGGAAAGCGGTTGGACGCTGGAAAGGTCTGTCGCGCTATAGCTGACGGTAAGGATCCACGAGGGTCAAGCGTTCCGGCGGCAGAAAGCCGATTGTAGCCGCAATACGGCGCAGGTCTGACAGTAATGCCGCCGTCTCCACCAACTTCGCGCTCGTCGGCACTGATCTGTGGTGAGAAAGAAAAGGCTCTGGGGTAGAGAACGGCATCGCACGTAAAGTCAGTCTCTTCCATTTGAATTACCGTTGCAGAACTGTCGTTATCTTCTTCTTTGCCAGGGATGCCAGTCCTGGTAGGTGCCCCAGAAGGTCCTGGCGTGCTGCTTGCACCTTCCTCGACTTTAATCTCTGTCTTGACGATGGCCTCCGTCTTAATTTCTGTCTTCACGCCACCGACGGGTGCCTTTGCATCTGTAAAGGGCGATGGTGGGAGTGCTATAACCATTCTGTAGCTTTAGCCACTTGTAGAGGAAATCATTACCTGCGCTCCTGGTCACCGGCGAATTGCTTCTGGAGGCGTTGGTGTTCATAGGGCTGGTTTCTTCATCGCAAGACGACGTAGAAGAACCAGACTCCTCGTCGGTGGACAGAGTGGGAGGCTGGTCTCCAGGCTGATTTGCCTGTAAAATAAATTTAGCATTATCTCCATTATAGCATTTCAAGCGTACATTTAGTTCTCGACACTCACCCTCTTGTACTCAAGTACGACCTTATCCAAGTTCATTTTCTTTCTGTTGACGTAGAAGAACTTCTTGCACTGTTCTGCTGTCTTGCTTCCCATCTTCTCGGCCACGGCCGCCCAGTTACGACCCTGAGCCCGCAAGCACGACTTCATCCTCTCGGTTTCGTCGGCAGTCCAGGGCACTTCAGCCGGAGCGGAGTTTCTAGGTGCGGTGGCGGGAGGTGCCTGTGGGGCGGCACCAGTGGCACCAACTGCAGCGGTGTTTGAACCGCTGGCTCCTCCGGTGGTGGGAGCGGCGTTTGTCGTCGCGTTCGTGCTGGACGGTGACGGCGAAGCAGCGGCTGACGGCGGCGAATTCCGGTCGCTGTTGGCCTGTGAGATCTTGCGCATGATGCGGGTGAAACAAGCAGAGCAGCACTTTTTCATGCCAGCAGGAATTTCTGAAAAGTAGATAATGACCTCATGAATATGCACGACATAACGAAATTCCCAATGAAGAGACTTACGCAATTCGCTGGCAATTGCCTCCTTGCTTTCCTTGGTGAGGGACGACCACTTCTTGGGGAGATGCCTCAGCCTGCTTTTCACTCGACTTTTTGTAGTGGTGCACGTCGGCATCGGGCAGAATGAAGCTTTGCCAGCTATGGAGTTAGGCACATTTTTGCCTGAAAGAAGCAGTAGCCATTTTGAGGGAAGGAATGCACGGAGTAGCACACGATGTCTGCCATCATGCTGTACAAGATCAGAATCAATTGGGGGGGGGGGGGGGAAATTTGAACCCGCATAGTTTTGTCCATACAGTACAGTTTGAACCTCAGCATCTGGGGTTGGTGGGATTACCTGGCAGTCATACAGCAACAAACAGCTTCATGGCGTAATCTTGTAAAAATAACGATAGCAGAGACAGGGATGATCTCACACCAAATCTCTTTGGAGTGTGAACGAGCTTTTTTATTTCTTTTTAACCGGCATCGCCAGACACCTTGCTGGGCCTGCAAATGTTCCTCAAATGTCAGATTAAGCTTTGATGACCATGGACTACCCTGACCACGAACTAATAAGATCAATAAGGTAAGGCCTTCATCCAACAGGGTGTACCCAAAAAGAGGCCTTGACAGCCGAGAACATACGACATCCGAGCTCTAAGGTGCACCACACTGCTCCAGTGCATCTGATGTCCCCCTGCCCGCCAATATTCAGTATGCATTAAGTTAAGCTCTTGGCCAGCTTCATTTCGCCAACCCTGTACCGGTGCTGCCTGTGAAGTCTCCTCTACACGCTCTGCTGCTACCACAGCTAATCCACTTACGTAGAAGAAGACTTTTTTAAGGCTGGAAGAACCATGCAGTGGGAGAGAGTTTTATAGGTCTGAGTACAGGAGTCCGGAAAGATCTTTCTCCCTGGCAGAAAAGAGCAAACAAGCGCCAAGTTTCTTTCCTTTAAACATCATCATAACTCTTATTTACATTTCAATAAGGGAATTAAACTCGCCGCAGACGCACTTCTGAGAGAGCTTTCCATCTTTGCATTACCTTCTGCACTACTCCTGTCTTCCTCGAAACTTTTATACACAGATCAAGAATTCATTATTGATCAAGAGAGCAAAAAATCGATCTCCGCATGGCTCCAACTGGCTGGCCTGAGGGACGATTCTTCTATCATTCCAAAAGCCTTTTCCATATATTGTTTGCTCTTCCGATTTGATAGAATCGCTCCAGCAGTAGGGATTGCTTCTGTATGCAAGGTGAGTCAGACAAAGCGCTGCTTGGAATTGTGCCCGAGAAGCTTGAGATCGCCGTCCGGACAAATCACCTCTCTGCTGAGCCGTCCCTTTCGGGTCGCACAGAGCGATGACTCTGCAGTATAGCTCGACTTGGCGGTTTTTTATGACTCACACAGCACTCAGTGTACACTACGTGGGACTGTGCGAATTTCATTTCTGCTGCTGTTCACTGGGCTCACTCTAACTTGCTTCCTGCTCCTTCTCCCCCCAAGGGCGACTCTGGCTCACATTTCCCATGGGACACACATTTCAGCCAATGATAAAGCCAGATTTCTAGCCCACAGACAGTTATTTCCTCGTATATGCACCCCGACCGAAGGAGCACCACAGTCCCGAGCATCTCTTAGTCCTCCGCCGTCGAACTTATCTCCACAAGTCACACGCAGGCCCAGGGCCCAGGGGGGAGGTGAGGGTGGCACAGGTAAGTGGACAGCAAGTAAGACAGGTCACTTGGTAAGTGACTTCACATATGAACGAGTGATTGAACATGGATATTCTTCCCCGCTCGCCCTCGGGCTTCAAGACTCGCAAGGTCTGGTTGGATGCATATTTGGCTCTCACTGTCGAGCTCTCATCTTTGGAGTAAGGGGCGCATGCGTACAAGAAGGAGAGCCTTCATCATTCCTCATCAAATTGCCTTCACGGTTGGTCCCCTGGCGGCTGTCATCTCCGTTCTCAACTCTCAATTTGGCCCACACAATGGACTTGATTGGGCGCCACGACTCCCTGTACTGGGCGAGCAGCATGGCGGACGCCAACCAGGCAGGCAACAGCGTCTACCAGGCGCTGCTCTACTCGCCGCTCAACAGCTCCTCCTCAAGTTCGCTGTTGAAGTCCGTCTGCGCGAACAAGACCAGATTTGCTCTTCCCTACCTTGAGGAGGGGGAGAAAAATAGGCGGCTGCCCAGGTATGACAACCACAGCCCCTGGAGTCCTACCAGTCCCCTGCAGCAGGCTCTGCTCTTTCCCTACATCTACTATGGTAAGGAGATCACACCGGCAGCGTCGCAGTCTTGGTGCCCCTCTCCATTCCTGTCTCCAGCCTTCCAAAGGCGACCAGTGGTGATCTTGACCAACAACACTGACAAAGACAAGACTACGACAAAAGCAGCTGAGGATACATTCAGCGGCGATGAAGACGACACAGAAATCATTGAAGTAGGCACTGAGCACCAAGATCATACTGCTAACATTGCTGCTGCAGCAGTAGGTTCAAGTTCAATGGCCAAGCGAAAAAAGAGAAGTTCTGCGACAATCGATTCGCCTTCTTCCCCGCACTTAGATGTAGCTGCTTGCGATGGGCCGGTCACCTTTCACAGGGTGCTCAACGACTGCGCCGACGGCGTCCATCATATCAACCCCAGCGACGAGGACGACAGAAAGAACGAAAAAGATCCTTCCACGTAAGTACAGCAAAGTATGTTACTCCTCACGAATCCCGATACTTAGTTTTTGCACGGCTGGAAAGTCATTCTCTTCATTCTGTCCTAAACAAATGCTGCTACGTCTTATTTCAAGGAGTTCCACGAACCAGTCCTACAGATGCCTGTTCTGCAACCACGTGTTTAAGTCCCGCTACTGCTACCAGAAGCACAAGCGCAGACATCTCAACCCCTTCCTCCTTGCTGGAGAAGAGGGCAACAACGGCATGGTGAACTCTGCTCACCACATCAAGGACATCAACGTCCAGTTCTTTCCCTGCAAGATTTGCGGCGCCAAATTTCCCAGCTACTACTTCGTACACAAGCACAAAAAGCTGTGGCACGAGGAGGGGACATGCACTGAGACAGAAAATAACGCATCCAGCACTGAGGACGTTAACGACTCTAGTGGGACGAAGAGAAGAGCAGAGAATTCTCAGCTTGAGCAAGAACAAAGTAGATTTCTTCAACCCGGCCTGGTTTCGAAGTGTGCCAGGCAAATATAGAAACATTGTTCTCACTCTCTCTGCGTTGTGTGTGTGCGTGCGTGCATGCGCGTGTGTATATGCAGGTGCGCGTGCGTGCGTGTATCCATCCCGTATCTATCTAGCTGTCTGTCTATCTATCCATCTATCTATCGATCTATCTACCTAACTTATCTGTCTTTTGCGTCGGAAAATCGAGAAGTTCACTCACTCACTTCTGAAGATTCATTTGGAGCATAGTGTCTGCTTTTGTGCTCAACATTGGGGTCAGTGCTACAATCACTAAAAAAAATGAGATTGCCTTCCTTTCTGTGCAAAACTCTCACGCGCACGCACACTTTTGATCCCACCAACCTCATCTTCACCGCCTACGCAGCTTTATAAGTCTTTCTAAAGAGATAGAAAATGAGAAGAAGTTCTTACCTGTCTCCTCGTCTGACGACTCATTGCTGTTCTTGCCCCTGCCTCCTTTCTTGTCCCTAGAAACAAGAACCAATGTTGAGGGGGGACAGCAAATACAATTACTTGAAAATGACTTACATGTCCTCGTCATTGACCTCCTGCTTGACTGGCTGCGGCGTGCTGCGGTTGGAGGAGTCGGCCTCCTTGCCTGCGTCGCCGCCAGTGTCTCCTCGCTGGTTGCGATTTCGTGTGATCACTCCCTGCACTCCTAATACGTCCACTTGCTGTTGTTGTTGTTGCTGGGTTCTTTTTCCCCTGCGCACCTTCACCCTTCTCATGAGCTGCTTGTAATTCTCGGTCTTCTTGCTCAGGTAGTAATACTGGACGCACTCGGACACCGTCTTCCTCTCCAGAAACTGGGCTATTTGACCAAAATTCTTCGGGTGCAGGAGAAACTTCTCCTTGAAGATCTCCTTTTCAGCGTCAGTCCAGGTGTTGACAAATTTGCGCTCCTCGTAATCCTTCAGCGGGTCGGCAATCAGCCCGTTGTTGTCGACGAAGCGGCGGCGGCGCTCCTCGGCAGGTAGGAGCAGG
>JAAUXU010176900.1_pt1 | contig 34833 bp, 45 predicted proteins | sample 7278151 | NCBI WGS metagenome assembly JAAUXU01 (sample SAMN14350113, study PRJNA611818) | marine sediment metagenome | isolation source: surface marine sediment (1.8m) | place: French Polynesia: Moorea | collected 2018-08 | reverse complement strand
GCAGCGCACGCTCAGCAAAGGGTCATTGTCATAGTGTTAGGTGAGATCCCCACTCAGGAAGAGATGGGTGAGCTGATGTGGACATACATCAAGACCAACACGTATTTGACCCACAACGATCCCTGGTTCTGGGACAAGTTGCGCTATGCTCTTCCCCACCGGGGAGGCAAACCCCCCAAATTCAGGCGAAAACTGGCAACGGATCAGCTCCAGCTGCTGAAGACCAGAACAAGCCCCAAGAGTAAGTCACTTCAAGATAAATTGAACCAAGCTATAGAAGACAGTTCCGCCACAGTGGAGGAGAACTCCCACCCTTCAACCTCGATCTTCTTTACCCAATCTCAGCCTAATTCCGCAGAGCCTAATGGACACACTATTCAAGTGAACACGTGATATCTGCGTGATATAACTACTGTACGACTATACCTGCTCTTACCTCAGCTTGTGAAGGTAATGCAAAGTCACTTTCAAGAAGTATCATGGCGAATACATAGTATTTTTGTACTTTGATCATAGAGACCAGTCGTGCAATGTAAATTTGCTTTGCATTTTTGGTGTATCAGAGAAAACTTTCCAGAGGTGCTCAAAAGGTGCTCAGAGTTCACAAACGATGTATTCGTCTACCTCAAACGCTCCACGGAGATACCACAGGGCTAAGCGAATAGTATGAGTCAAAAAAACCCCGTCACATTGGGATGAAATGAAACAGTCTGATATGTCCGAGCCAGACTGCCCACAAAACTTGCATGGCAGGAGATGGACACACATCTGCAGTCATACCGTGCTGCACGTACTGCATATCCGACACTCTTAACGTTCATGAGCACACGAAGCGTTGACACATTGATGAGGCGCAGAATCATCTTCAGTAGTCTAGTCAGAATGAACACATGAATCTTAAACCTCGTCCTCGTCAGACGACTCAAACTCATTGGCAGACAAATCCTCCAAGATGTCCTCGTCCTCGTCTTCTGACTCTTCCTCCTCCACGTCGTCGCTTTCCACAGGCTCCTGTTCCGCTGCGGCTTCCGGCCGTTCATCATCTTCGTCGTCCAGCTTGAATCTCTCCTCATCATCCTGAGACAAGACAAGACCGATCAATAGTAGTACCAAATTTCACTGTTCAGTCATGGCCTAACTACTCACCATAGAGTCGGAGTCATCGCTGTCCAAGAGTCCTTTAAAGTCGTCTTCTTCATCTTCCAGCTTTCTTTTCTTGGCAGCAGTCGGCCTCGGAATGAAATCGTAATCTTTGTCCTCTGCCTCTCTCTGCTTCACCCGCTTCCTCTCTTCTTCCTTCACCTTCACCCAGGACGAGTAGAACTTAGACAGCGGCGTCCCCTGGGAAGAGACCTAAGAATCCCTCTCATGAGTCAGTTACAAAAATAGACATAAAGGGTCTGTCTAGACATAGATAAATAACGGTTAGGTGTTTTGAGTGACTTGGGGAGGGTAATAGGAGTCTCAACAAGGCCGACATTGTTACGCAAGCACTTCTTCCCTACCTGAGCCTCCCAGCTCTTGAACTTGTCGGTGTCCATCACGCCAAAAGTAACTTTGCCTCGCTGGATCAACAAAAACTTGCTGTTCTCTTCGATCTTCTCAAGAAGCTGCTTCATCTTTCTACAATAGTTGGCAACCTGGAATTGTGGATTTTTCGCAATGAAGACACTGACGTGAGTACTTGAGAACTCAACACAAACCTTGCATCGTTTGAGAAACTCTCTCAGCTGCATGACAACCGGCACCGCAAGTTCGGGGAAGGCGATCTTGTGTGAGTTATGACTGAGGTAGGCGAGGACGCCTCCATAGACGCCCTCGATGGCAGCATCCTTGCTGCCGCCCTCTAGCAGCTGCGACTTGCTCAACTTCAAGATGCAGCCAAAGTCAAGCGGTTTCATGGAGGCTTTGGACAACTTCTTGTTCATATGGGAGCCGAACGTGTTGGCTAGGACATCCAGGTAGTGTGGGAGGACGGAAACAAACGTCCCCGTCTGCGACGAAAGATCGGAGAGGATCCGGCAGAGATGAAACCGTAGAGGAAGGTACTTGCTCGTGTAGACCTTAACAAGAAGAGACTCTATTCAAAGGTATATTGTGATATCATATTAACCAAAAGTACCCTGCATTGCCCTAGACAGTTTCATTCGAAGGAACATATGAGGACACAGGATAAGGAAAAAATCCAGCAAGTACTTATCAACCTTAAACATGACCCCAACTTGTTTTAGGGCCAAGTAGTGATAGTAAAATTTGCAGTTCATCTAATGTCTTAGCATTAAGTGTGCTTCATTTACGTCTCCCGGAGACTTATTCAGCACCAAAAGGGTGGTTGCACCCACTTTGAGCATTCCCTTAGCGTCATGGCAACCGACGGAGCAAGGTCCAATTTGGCTGTAAGAGGCCATGTTCCGTAGCGGTCTTGACAGTCTGACCACCTCAACCAGTTCACTTTTGGTAATTCGGCCTCCTCCTGCTCGAAAGTAAAGTTTGGGCCTCCTGTGACTATTGGAAGTATACAGGTGGCACATGGGGCGGGGTGAGAGCATCACGTCAGCTACGCCTCCGACGACCTACCAGCTTTATGGTTCCCTCGATGATCTGCACCAATGGGAAGATGAGCGGCGAGAACGCCTCGTTTGGATGTGTAGATGATAGCAAGTGCGCCCACAGGTGGACAGAGTGCACGAACTGCCAGTTGTAGACGGCCTGGACCGTGTCCTTCTTTTGACTGGCGTTCACAGCATTGCGAAGGCTGATGGATAATTGGCGAATGTACACGAAGGCATGCGAGTAGCCTACTCGGGGGTCCAGGGCGAACACCTAAAGCAAGAAAAAGCATTTAAAACCTCAACTGGAAGTGAAACTTAGAGAAATCAAGTTTAAAGGAGACAGAGTAAGATAACTTTTGAACTGTCTTTGACTGAAACATATGGAGGAAGATAAAGATCGTTATTTTTCGTGTAGTTGTACCGAGATGTGTAGGACTGCTTTAGAGGGGGATATCATGAGTCAGTACAATGGTATACTGGAATATACTATGTAATGTAGACATGCTGACGAACCTCTGACAGTGAGCGACGCATGAAGTTTATGAGCGGCCACATCGCGGGCGAGGTGAACCTGCAGTTGCGCACGTACGCCAAGTACATCCCCTTGATTACCGGCTGCAGCATGGTGGACTGCACCAATCTGGTCAGCTTCAGCAAGGAAAGGAAGGCGAGCACACGCACCGGCTCAGTGTCTGAGGAGCTCCAAAGCTGGATAAGCCGTTGCACCAAGTGCTTGGCCGACTTAGGCAATGCTGCGTAGAACGGTATCATCGCGTGACAATGCTTGAGCAGCACCGACACCGCTGTCTCCTCAGCCGTGACGGAGAGCAGCTTTATCAAGTCCATTGTGTATGACTTGAGTGTGCGGTTGAGGGGCGCCCACTTCTTGCTTTTGGTAAGCCGCTGAGGACGTAGGTTCGGCCCCACTGCGTCCAACTTGAGAACGGTTAAGAAGGCTGGCTCAGCCCGAGTGACGCACAGACGCACGGCGGCGTTAAAGGCTGCGCTGCCGCTCGAGAGGGCTACTTTACGCTTTGCCGACTTTTTCTTCTTGTCGACCTCCCCAGTTGCGCCCAAGCTCTCTACACTGGCCTTCAGGACCTGCGCCAACTCTTCGACTGTGGACACTGAGACGGAACTCGACTTGAGCCGCCGTTCGAGGTCATTTAGTTTCTTGGCGGTCAACTTGTGTTTGTGTCTAATGGGTTCTTCTTCCTCCCCCTCCTCGTCGAAGTCGCTGTCGTCTGACGCCACCTCCAAACTGTCTGGGATTTGGTGCACTCCCTCCTCCCTGTCGTCTTCCTCACTTTCTTCATCGTCGAAGTTGAGCAGCTCTTGGTCATTTTCCTGAAGAAACTTATAGAATTCTGGATCTTTCTGGGGCAGATTGGACAAGAAGTCCTTCTGATCGCTCTCCCCGTCACTTTCTCCTCCACTGGAATCTTTTGTGGATTGGCCTCGGCCTTGGCCTTGGCCTTCGTCTTCGTCTTCGTCCCAGTGTTTCATGAAGTCGTCAAACGACTGCTGGCCGAAGTCATTGGAGGAAGACAAATCGCCGTTCTCCTTCCCAGCTGCCTTGAGCTGCTTCTTTTTCTTCTTCTTTGTCGTCGTCATTTTCGCCTTCGGCTTTGTCGTTGTCACCTTTGGGGAGTCCTTGGAGGTCTTGCCAAGCTTCGCGGCCTTGGCCATGGTGGAACCGCGTGCCACCAGCCTCATAGCGTGGATCTGTGTGTTTGTTTACGTTCGCTTCCAGCTGCAACTTCTGTCAGCGTTGCCACCTCCGTCAGCCAAATGAGCAGCCCTTACAGCGGCGCCCCCTGCCGGGATGGACGGAGTTAATACTAGCTGCGTGACCACATTTTGCGCCCTTCAAACTTTTTCATCTCCTTCTCTTTATGACAGCGCCCACAAAGGGCGCTTTTTACTGAAAGTTGAGCGCATTTAGTGCCAACTCAGCTGGTCACTTCAGCAAGTGGCAACTAGTGAGCCTCCCCAGTGGCAACAACTGATTCGGGACGAGACGAGGACGTCACACTATTCTGGGAAGCCAGAGTAGGGGCGAAAAAAGAAGATTTCCTCTAACCGGAAAACGCTTCAGCCTCTCTGCTCCCGTTGTCGCCAGGCGTGATAACGGAGGACTCGACGAGGTTCAGCCTCGCCGCTGGGTCCGCCATCCGGGCGTCGTCTCCGCGCTTTTTTGTGTCTCTGAAAGCGGCGAGCGAGGTCAAGGAAACTAGAACGACGTCTAAGAGAAAGCAAGACCTTTTTTGCCGGCTTCTTTTTCTCCTCGCCTCCAAGAAGAAGAGCGCTTTTTTGCGGCTCTCCTTTTCCGATCGACTCAACCTCCTGCTCTCTCCCTCCCACTTCCATTAGTGTTGCGAATTCAGAGAAAGAAGGCGCTTATCCAACTTTTGACGGGCCCCCTCTCTTTGTCTCGCGAAATGCATCGCCCGAGCCCGCAGCGAGGCCGGCGAGGGCGGCCTCGAGAGAGAAATTTGCAAGGCCGCCGGCAAAGAAGAGAAGAGGAGGATTAGCGAGAGACAAAGAATACAAGTGCACAGACGACATGAGAAACAAGGCCTTCGAGAAGCTCATCTCCAAGGGCTTGTCCAAGGCTCGCTACCGCCATCCAGAGGTTTGCCGGCGAGATCTAGTCTCAGTGCTCCACTCCTTCCGAGGGCTGGCGCCGGACTTTGACCGGTTCGTGTTCGACGACGGTGACGAGAAAAATCTGGTGAACGTGAACGGGACCATTCCGGTCACTTATCGCGGAAACACGTACAACATCCCAGTGTGTTTCTGGTTGACGCCCGAGTACCCAGAGTCCGCCCCCATCGCCTTCGTCCGACCAACTCCAGACATGCAGGTGAAGGCTTCGGCCGGCGTCGTCAGCCTTAGCGGGCAGATCACGCTGCCCTACGTGGAGGAGTGGAGGCCGCCAGAGGCCAATCTGCTGGAGTTGGTACAGCTCTGCGTCGTCGTTTTCGGACAGACACCCCCGGTATTCTCCAAAGGTAAATCCTCCGCCATCGCTCAACCCTCAGTCATAGCACTGCCAAGATCTCATCCGTCTACTACCAGTCTTCCCAGTAGCTCTAGGAGTACAGAGCAAGTAGCCGTTCTCCACAGACAGGCGTCTCTGCAGGATCAGAGCCACGAGGACCACTTCGTCATGAGCGAGAAGCACCTGAGGGCATCGTTGCTCACCGCAGCCGAGGAAAAGGTCAGGTCCAGGCTAGGGGAGGAGTTCATGAAGACGAGAGCCGAGATGGAATCGCTCCAAGCCACTAACAGAGAACTCCAGGACGGTCAGGAAAAACTCTCGGAGATGATGACGCAGCTGCAGGACGCCAGCTCCGAGTTGGATTCGTACAGCGCCAAGTTGATGCAGGCCGAGGTCGAACTCTCCGCGGAGCTGCAGACGCTGCTTGGCCTGAGCCAAGTCGACCTGACCAAAGTGGACGAGTTCGTAGAAATCTCGGGCGGCAGCTGCCGCCAGGCAGTCGAGTCTCACGCGCAAGACACCGCGATCGAGGACTGCCTCTACTGGCTGGGCCGAGCCTTGCACCAGGATGCCATCGAGTGTGAGGTCTACCTGAAGAAAGTCAGGAATCTCTCCAGAGTTCAATTCTTCCACCGCTCTATCCTGATCAAATGCGAGGAGAAACTCAAACGAGAAGAAAAGGAAACCGCAAGCATCAAACTCAGATCTGACTAAGACTTACGTACAGTACACTTTTGCATGCATATGCAATCACTATCATAATCGTCGTCAGCTCCAGATCCTCTTAAACCCACTGCCAAAGCGGATGATCTTTTGTAATTTTGTATCATTGCGGTCGCAACTCCAATAGTCAGCATGAGATCGTCTCTGTTCGTATATTCGTTGATGTTGTACGAAGACTTGGCAATGAAACATAGTTGTGGTCTAGACAAGACACGATATTGCGTAGTTCTTTTATACTTGCGGTGTTTGTGCTCAGTCGATCCTCTTGTCGGGCCTCTCGGGCCAGACAAGCTTGTTGAGTTTCTCCCCCATCAGGTACAACATGGCCGCCGCCACACCCAACGCCGCTATGAACCCCGTCCTGCCTGCTGGACTCAGCACCTTCAGCACGGGGTAGACCTGCGAGGTCAAAGGTCACACATCTGTAGGGGGGGAACTCAATGTACTCACGGACCCAGAAGCCTCCGGCGTAGGCGATGTAGAACACCCAGCTGAGGTACGCCAGAAAGAACCAGACGGTAACTCTGATGCCGGATTTTCTAGAGAGTGAGCGATAAAGGATCACAGGCTTGTAATGCTTCATGAGCTGGCGATACGACTGGAGATGCATCTACCTCGTCGGGTAGTTGTGCTTCCTGGTCGCAAGCTCGAAGGCCATGAGTATTAGAACAGCACTGTGAAGCCCGTGATTCTGGAGCGGGGAGATGTACTTGTCGAAGCGAACGGGCAGGATGAGCTCTCTGTCGATCCAGTAGATGCCCCAGAAAGTCCCGCCCACCAAGACGCCGACGGGAAAGGCCAGTGAGGCAAACAAAAAGTCACGGACTTTCCCCAGTCTCCGGTACTTGGGAGAGAGTAACGCGGCAACGTGGAACGCGAGCTGCACGAAGAGATTCCAGAAGGTGAGGTACTTGACAGCGCCGCCGAACTTGTTGCGGTTCTTGCTCACTTCCTCCGGAATATTAAGTGCATACTGGGAAAGAAGAAGAATAAATCACACGCGAGGTCTGGACATGATGCTTGAGCGCACCTGGAAGTAGATTGTGTAGATGTAGTTGAGCACGGCAAGCGAGTGGATGATCCCCTCGACAAGAGACATGTTGATTCCCTGTCGCTACTCCGCACTGGCGGGACAGCTGTTGTCGAGGGGACGCGGGCAGACGACGCAGGCCTATGAACTGTTGAAGCCGGTGCGGTGGTGACACGAGTAGGACGGAATTTTCGAATTTAAGACAACTTTTTTTAAAACAAAAAGTGCGGAGGCGACCTAATGTGTGTCATTTTGACTGATATCTGAGGCTGTGTTGAGATCGTAACAACTTCAAGGCCAAAAGATCAGTTTCCCCCTAGAAGGAGCCAGAAGATCGGACCAAAAGTGCATAGTGAGCAGGACCAAAATGATCACCCTGGCATGGTCAAGTTCATCCAAGGCCACCTTCTGCTTAGCTTGGCAGCCTTGCTCCGTCAATCGGACTGGGTGTGGAGGTGTGTCGAGCCGGAGGCCTTTGAAGAATGCTCGTTCTTGTTGCCACCAATCACGAGCCTGCTGTTAGTGTTGTGACGAGTCCGAAAAAATAGTCCAACTCAAGTCACGTTTCATGACTCGTCGAATCCGGACGCGTGTCAGAGTCCAAATTTTGGGAAAAAATGACTCGTCTTGGAAGTGCCCACCGTAAAAGAAATATAGATAACATTAAGAACATTTTCAACTTTGGTGTTGTTGACAAACATATTAATGTTAATTACAGCATTCCACTCAATGGAACCAGACTGGGAGCGATGTTCCGTCCGAGATGAATAACGAATGAAATGTCTGGGCTTAAAGTGACTCCTTGGTGAAGACTCGAGTCACAGGACTCAGAGTCCGTGGAATGATTATAACACTAGACAAGGTCCTGACGTCCGCGTGGAATGCCAGTTTTTTGACCGTTTATTCAGTGTGTGTCACCCTGCACGAGTCACGGAGTACGTACTTCCCGTCTTTGTGTCTCTCCCATAGATGTCCCAACTCTGTGGTCACTTCTCAGAAGCTGGAGCTGAGACGAGTACATGTACACGAAACTTGTGTCGTCTGTTCCAAACACGACTCTGTCTTCCTCTGCTTCGCAATGGGGACGAGTGACTGGATACGAAGGTCTTTAACTTCATGACCAATGAAGACCGCATGTCTTTCTCCCCCTTGACGTTGAAATGTTGGCGTCCAAGTCCACGGTGGCAAGATGCGCCACTGGGAGTTTATCTCAAGGTATAAATCAAAACCAGGGCCGCAATCATTCAACTGTTCAAGTTTGACTTTGAACAGGGGGTCCCAGCCCGCCGGTGGTCCCGCCGACGTCATTGGCAATGGCCCCGACGACGGGTGACGAGGGTGCTTAGCAACATATCTTGACCGCACCGAGTGCGCGGGCTGGCTGGCGACTTCGCCAGCTTCACTTTGCCCCAGGTAAGTTTAAGTTAAAATGTTCTAACGGAACTGATGTAACAGTTGCTACATTAGTTTCAGGCATCCTCCCCCCCTCCTCCCCCGAGGCGACTGTGAGAAACGGTCAGTTAGCCAAACTTACGGTAGCATTGAAGACGACAACATCGTTCTCTCCAGACTCGTCGTTGACGCCCGCGTCGCCAGCGTCGAAGGCATCAGAGAGTGGCGGGAGACGAACGATTCCCCGTTCATGGCCTCAGCGTGACTTTGGGCTCGCCCGCCTTGGACTTGCGAAACTCTTCATCATTTTCTGTCTTCGTTTTTTTCTGTCCAAGATCCACGAGGATGCCGAGGAAGACGATGACCCAGAACTATGAGGAGATTCTTAACGGTTCCGACGCCGGCGTTGGGAAGTCATCGAGTAAGTAGTTCGTCATCCTCCGCGACGTCGTCCGGTCACTCGAACTTGGATCACGCTCCTCGGATGGATAGGAACTCAGCCGGGAAGCAATCTCGAATCCTCCGTACAAATGCCTAAAATTATAAATAAGACATTGAAGCCTAAAGAAGCTCATTTCTTCAATTCTCCGAATAAAGACCCACCTGGTATGGCTGAAAGAGAAAGGCGTCCACTAGCTACTGTAGTTGATCTCGCAGCACGACGACACGCTTGGACCACCCAAACAAATCCTTCACTACCACTGCTTTCAAGCAGACTTAGCCTTCAACGACGTCGAGATCCAGGAGATCACGCACGTCCTTGCAAAAAGTCTCAGTGACATCGCCTTCAAATATCGCATCAGCAACGCTAGAGAAACATTGGAGGATCACCTTGAACACCAGATATAGCAATTAGCAATAATTAGGAAGTGTTAATGACCCTCGCGTGTTGGAAGGACGGAAATTTTTCATCAGTCTACAGCGACCACAAGAAGAAGAGTAACGGCAGTTGGTCTTGTTGCTTTGTGCCATTATCCTTGGGGGAGGAGGGGAGGGCCGCAGACACCCTCCAGTCCGACACGCGCGCTTGGGCCTGCGCACTCAGGCCTGCGTGCTTGCTTGGGCCTGTGCGCTTGGGCCCGCGCGCGGCGTCACGTTAGCGCGCGCGCGACCACGGGCGCGTCCGTGGAGGGCACAAACGCACTCGAGGGAGTCGCTCTCGCTCGCGTGGATTGAGACATTTGTCCAGAGCGTGAAAGTTTCGGAGCTCATCCGTCCATTCACTAACTGTGCGATATCTGGTACCTGACAGACGGAGAGAAAATTCCTTGGTGGATGTGCAAAAACTGAGTGCGCGTGAAAAGCAACGGCGGCTACAGCGACAGCGACGGCGACAGCGACAGAGCCAGCGACAGCGACAGCGACGGCGGCAGCGGCAGCGGCAGCGGCAGCGGCAGCGCCAGCGGCAGCGCCAGTGACAGCGGCAGCGACAGCGGCAGCGACGCATCCATCAGATTTCCTTGGCTGCCCACGCATACGTGAAACTTTGGTCGCTGACATCCCACGCATGCTACAAAAAGTATGCACATCTCCTAGGCCTTCAACACGAGCACTTGTCTGATGCTGCTCGAAGAGCTGAGTGTGATTACTCTGAGCAATCGTCAGCACTTCCTCTCGCTGCTCTTATCTCGCCGAGCACAGTACTGGCTCTGCTCCGATAGCTGCCCTCTGACATCATCATGGACAGCGACGTCCTCGTGCAAATGTTCAAGTGCTGCGTCTCGGACGGCACTGACCTGCATCATCCGCACCGACGAATCGACCGCTCTATGATCGGCAGCCCCACCGACTTCAGACACACCGCGCACATCGGCGCATCGGACCTCACCAGTTCCACCGCCGGCGCCTCCGATCCCGGGGCGCTAGCGCAGATGAGGTCCAAAGGCGGGTACGGCGACGCCACCAGCAGCCTCATCGAAAACGCCAGATCGCTGGACGATCTCAGGAAAAAGTGACAGACAGGACAGACAGACGAAAGTGAGAAGCTGTGATAGAGAGACAAAACTCGAGCACGTGCTCAATTCAATGGGTCTCCAGTCACACGTGCAGCAGATTACGCTCTTCTTGTGGCCTACGCACTTGTCTGTTCTGTACGTACATTTACCCCATGATCCGGATCGATTCTCTTTGTAATTGACTCTCTCACACGTGAAAGATCAGTATGATTTCTTCGTGTACTTCCTCTCTCATTCTGTCATCAGATTGGCAGTTCCTTGGCTTGGCCCATTTCGGTCTGAGCTTCTCCGTCTTGCGTGTAGCTCAACACGTACTTGAGCGACAGCCTCGTCGATGAGTCTAACTTGGGGTCCCTGGCGACCAGCATGACCTGCGTGATGGCGGCGGGCGGGGCGAAGGGCGAGAACGCGGGGAGACTCCGCCCGGACGCCTCTTGAAGTTTCACTTTGCAACCTTTCGGGTGCACCAGAGCCTTCAGCTCGAGATCCGACACAGGATGCGACGACTTGTTCAGGATGGTGACCACTACAGCTTTAACGTGCTGGCGAGGCTCGTCACGGCAAAAGTTCAGAATGAGGACGATACCGGAATCGTTTTCTTCGTTCAGGGTCAATGGAGAAAGACTGGAGCTGGGCTGGATGCTTGATAAATCGACATGAAGATCAGCCAACCGCACCACTGCTGCTTCTTTGGTGCATATCTCCTCGCTTTCTGATGGCTTTTGGGACGCGGACATCTTTGGTTCTGATGAGCTGACTACTTCTTTGGGTAGCTCCATGACCTGGACGAGTCCGCCGGGCTTTGGTTGCCGACTCGACAGGAGCGATTGGGTCAAGTTCAGCGTGGTCGCTGACTGCGGCTGCTTCATCTTGTTCATGGGCACCTTGTCTTTCTTGGCAAACTGCGGACTGCGGGAGCTCAGGTGCGACTTGATGGCGCTCTCGCCTAATGCGTCCAGCTCATCGAGACCTCGGCGGCGAGAAGATTTTTGCTCTTCCATCTGAGTTTCGAACTTGTTGGGCTTTTCAGATGTGGTGGGAACAAATGCCAACGCGGACGTCGTCTCCAAGACTGGCGAGCCGTTGAGCAGGTCGTCCACGGAGGTCTTCTTCTTGACGCTCTCCGGGGGCAACGAGGAAGGAGGAGCAGGAGCAGCGGTGACAAGTGAGAGAGGCGGCGCTTCGACCTCCTTCGGCAGTGATTTGTGAAGTTCACCCAAGCCTAAGATATCGTCATCCAAAGCAGCGACTGATTCATCTTCGGGGTTGTCCGCGATTCCAACGTCCAGTAAGCGTTCGGACGAAGCTTTCCTGCGCCCGGATGTCGACTCGGGGTTCTTGGCCGTGACTGCCACGTCGAGCAGTTGCTTTTGCGCGTCTTTCGCAGCCTTTTGGACGGTGTCGACAGGTCTATGCTGTACGAGCTCTCGGTATCTGTCCACGACCCTGCAGACCTCGTCACTGGCCCGCAAGATCTCACCCAAGCCCCCATCGTCGCTGTCGTCGGTCTCTGCCGCCAGCCGGAACAGCTTAGGTTGCATCTTTTGGCAGCTCTGGAAGAGCTCGGCCAGCAGTTCCAGCTCCTCGGGACCGCTGTTTCCGCCCTCGTAGTTATCGAGCATCTCTCCGAGCAATTTTGCGCTGTTGTCGGCTGCTCCCAACTCAGCGGAGCGCCGCGTGAGGGCGTCCAACTTCCTCTCGTCCTCACGAACCATCCCTTTGATGATCTTGTTCGCCTGCTCCAGATCCTCCGGGTTCTTGCTCTGCAGCAGCCTTCTCAGTTCTCTGCTCTGCGTCTCGTCGAGCGGTTCCGGCCCCCGCCGCGGCGGTAGCGCGGCTGCGAAGACGGCGTCGCCCACGTACGTGGCCGGATCGTCGTGAACTAATCCCTGCGCCTTGACCATGTCGTACGCCTCTCGGATCTTGGGCTCGGTGGGCAGTTCGCGGGTCCACACATACAGCAGCTCGATGGTCTTACGCTTGATGTGGTGGGGGGTGCGGTCGCCCAGGTACCGCGGCGACACCAACTTGATCATTTCGTTAAGGAACCTGTAACATCCATAAGGAGTCAAGCAATGTTTTGTTTCCACGATTGACTTGAATAGCCGGAAATGAACCCGCTCTATAAACCATTTTTTTCTGTCATTCAAGAAAATGGTAAATAGTAAATAGAGCAGCTGTTTCTTATTTGAGCTGGACTCGCCTAAATTTTCCGACTTCTGCGTGGAATGGCTGCCCACAAGCCTTTACGCACGCCTCGAGGACCGCCAGGGCCTGCAAGGCCTCCCTCTCCTGGGGCGACTGGATCTTGTGAGCCAGTAAGCGACAGGCATTGGCTGCGCCGCCGGCACCGGCCGCCCTGACTGCGTCGCAAAACTGCTTGATGGTGTTGACGTCCACTTCCACCTTGTTGGCGGGACTCGTGGCCTTGAAGAGAAGCGTCTCCAGCGCGGCCGCACCGCTGTTGTCGTTGTACGCCATAGAGACGCCGACTTGCTGAACTAGCAGCTGAGGCGATAATGGGAGAAACAAGTGGGATTAGTTAACTTCTCTGCAGTACAGCTGCGGCCTCGAGTCTCACAACTGTGCCTCAAGCTTGACAGATTCCTCAGGGGGAGTTCGGCACGCTTGCAAGTGAGGTAGAAGTAGAAAGCTCCAGCTGATGCGCACGCGAGAGCCTCAATTCTCCCATCCGTGAAGGTGAGGCGAAGGCGAACGGCTGCAGCAGCCGTGGAGGCGGCGGCGACGGTGACGGCGGCGGCGGCGACGACGACGACGACGACGACGACGACGACGACGACGACGACGACGACGACGACGGCGACGACGGTGGCGGCGTCGGCGTCGGAGCCAAGTAAGACGAAGAAAAAAAGGCGGCCGCGGCGGATGAAGGCATGAAAGCAATCAGCTAAGAACAGAGCGCCGTGATCTCCTTGGCACTTCAGCTGAAATCTTCATGATGGATTACGGCTACCCTTATCATCACCATCCCCTTCAGCCAATGGTTGGCGATCTCCACCACCAGGAGCCGCCACAGCCTCTGTCAGGGCAGCCGCCAGAGGGACACACGGACATCTCTCAGTTGCTAAACCAGGTGGGACGAAGCATCAATGTTATCGCCCTGTCATCGATTCAATAGCGCACCCACCCATGCTGGGCATCCCTCTCGGGACTGGGATGGGGGGGTACCCCCTCCCTCACCTACCCCACTCTAAAGAGCAATGCGTCCGTACTTGTGGACGAGATCCGGCCTCTGGATCGGGTCCGCCTGTCAGGAGCACCCCTTCTTCGAGGTGTCATGCCCGTTCAGGGGCCCACTTACTGCATAAGATGAACACATTGTTTGCATCAGGTGTCCCATTGTTGACGGGCTGGGTTGTCGTCCCCTCTAACCGTCCCCTTTCATCCATGATCCAGAGGTATCGGAGGAGATACTTTCTGAATAGACACAGCAGACGGACAGACAGACAGACAGAGAGACAGACACACTTGAGGCATAAGACGATCGCTTTCTTAGATTCTCTGCTTGAGCGAGGAGACCTTGGACGAGGCGCAGGCGCGAAAGCACACGTTGAATTGTCATCGCATGAAGCCCGCGCTCTTCAGCGTGCTGTGCCAGATCAAGGAGAAGACCTTGCTGAGCCAGCGCCATGTGGAGCAGGAGGATCCGCCAGACCCTCAGCTCATGAGACTGGACAACATGCTAGTGGCGGAGGGGGTCGCGGGGCCGGAGAAAGGAGGCGGTCAGTATGTTGGGTGGTCTCGCTCAATTCAGTAGCGACGATTTCGTGAAGTGCCTGACAATTCAGACTTGAACCAGAACTTTCATAAAAGTCATTCATTTCGTTTACTTCAATCTCAAATTCTTTAATCGATTGCTTTTCTGCGAAAGTTGCCCCATCGTTGTTCTTCTTCAGGGGCCGCTGCTGCCGGCAACGCCGCCGCGGCCGCGGCGTCCGGACATCCGACAGAGACGACCATCGAACATGCTGACTACAGGACAAAGCTGGCCGAGATCAGGGGCGTCTACCACCAGGAACTGGAGAAGTACGAGCAGGTAAGAAATACTGCAGTTACAAATTCCGCCAACCTTTCCAAGCCCACGTTCTTTCAGGCGTGCAATGAGTTCACGACGCACGTAATGAACTTGCTCCGGGAGCAGTCACGGACGAGGCCGATCACGCCCAAAGAGATCGAGCGCATGGTGCAGGTGAGTGGCAAATCCACGGTGTCTTGTGTCCCGAACAAGATTGACAACTTGTGCGCTCCTCCGGCAAAGTGGTCAGGAGAGCGCCTGTGCCAATTCGACACAACCATTCCAAGAGTATGAATGTACTTTTTGAGAGATCACCGTGCAGTATGTATTCGCTTAATATCGCTAGGAATGTTGTCATGGGCTATTATATGGGGCTTCTCTGAGGGGGTGGGATTTTAACCTTTTAATTTCTTTAATCAAACCTCCCCACTTGAACACATTACAATGGCATGTCATGATGACAATCATCAAAATGCTCACATATGGTGCTTCAGGTGAGCTAAGGCCTCCTAGCATCATGACTTAGGGTTAGACTCAGAGCAAGTCAGACAATCTGGGCGCCACAGCCGGGGATTCGGTATGAACTAGTGCCAGACCCGGTCAATGTCCCCCGGGGGGAATTTAAGCGGCGGTATTGACAACTGAGGCAGTGCTATTTGATTACTTTGTGAGCGAATTCATTTGCTCTCTCATTTTACTGTTCATCTAGAGTCATTTGGGGATCTTTTCTCAGGTCGTCCATCGCAAGTTCCTCTCCATCCAGTCTCAGCTGAAGCAGAGCACCTGCGAGGCGGTGATGATCTTGCGGTCACGATTCCTCGACGCTCGCAGGAAACGCAGGAACTTCAGCAAGAAGGCCACGGAGGTCCTCAATGAGTACTTCTACAGCCACCTGGCAAATCCCTACCCCAGTGAAGAGGCCAAGGAGGAGCTTGCCAAGAAGTGCAACATCACAGTCTCTCAGGTATGGAGGAAAGTTTTCAGCTAGAAAACTGTCAAAGATGTCAGGGACATGCAGAAAGATGTTCACTTCTCACTTCCAGGTGAGCAACTGGTTCGGCAATAAGCGCATCCGCTACAAGAAGAACATCGTGAAGGCTCAGGAGGAGGCGAACGCGTACGCGACCAAGCGGGCGCTGCAACAGCAGGCCGAACAGCAGCTTTACGGGGTGATGGGTCCGCCTCCCTCGGGTCCGCTGGCTCCGCCGCCCTCGCCGTCGTCCTGGAACAGCGGGGGAGAGCAGCAAGCTTGGGAACAGCCAGAATCAAAACCCAACTTAGCAGATTAACACGTCTCACTTTGTCAAATGTCTCCCACTTGAGCACTTTCAGCAAGACTTATATAGATTGGATTCATATGTGTAAAGACGCACTGTTGTATCGTAATCTTTGGTGCTTCGGCACACCTAACTCAAAACACTGTGCTGTGTGGACGTGCATGTGAGGAGTGTGTGCAAGGTCACGTCTGCGGGTTGGCATCCGGTACCGTCGGGCCTGAGTGAGGACCTCGTCTGAAAAAGCCAGCCCAGATGGACTCGGACTGCTTCGGCCGTGACGTCACACACCCAGTAGTCGTACTGAACCTTTCACGTCATCACTCCCAGCTACTCCTACCACTTGGTGGCGAACGAGGTCGAGGGTACGTTCACACTGTCACGTAGGACGAGCAGACATGAATACATCACACACGCCACATTACTTCTGTGCAAGAAAAAGTGTCCGTGTCCACGCATTGTCTAACACACTTTTCACTGGCGGCGCGGTTGTTGTCGTCGTTGTTGTTGTTGTAGGAGCTGCAACACAGCAGTTCGGACTGTACCATTGACAACGCTTTGTGTCAATACATAAGATGCCTACAAGAAGCGCTCTTTTTACTTACTCGTACGAACAGCAAAAAAGAAAGAAAAAACTTCTTTGCGGGGGTGAAAGATTCTTAACATAAACAGATTGAGGTGTTTATAGAGCTTCAGCCCCGGCCTCTTCCAGATTTAAGAATGGGCTGCTGCTAACTGCGCCCAAAGATTTCCAGAAAAAAGGCAGCTCTTACCTGTGATGAATGCTGCTACTCATGGAGGCTGAACTTTTATAATCAATCCTCCACCACCAAAAAAGAGATCTTTATCTAGACTTTTCATGGCGAGAACGTGCCGAGTTATGCAAACGAGGGGCAAGAGACACACATAGAAATATCCGGGATGTTTCACGCTGCTCAAGGGCCCCTTCTTTTTCATAGTCGGGACTAATTTGGTCTACGAGAGTTTCACTGTCTGCTCCGCCATCAGCTCCGCCATCAGCTCCGCCAGGGCCTGATCAAGAAATTTCAGCGCGCTCTTTTCTTGCTCCGCGCTCGTCCCTTGATTGAGCAGCTCTTCAGTGATGCTCCAGAGTCCTGGGCAGCAACACCTTTTTCCTCGGCAGTGCTGAACGAGTCACTGAAATTAGGTGAAGGAGTGGTGGAAAACTCTTTTTCGCCGATGTTTACGAGAGGGATGTCAGAGGGAGAATGTTCAACATTTTGACAAGCAGCTTGTCAATCCATAAGAAGTTTTCGTCCCCCAAAATGCATCATGTGCAGTGTCTCTGAAGAGAGTTTCAACTGTCCTGAGGAGGTTTTTTGCCAGACCTTTGTGTCCAGGCAGAACATTTCAACAGAGATTGAGAGTCGACGTCACTGGTGAGACCCATTTTTGGGCCATCTCCGATCTCCTCGATTAATCAAGTCAGGATGGGATTTCCATAAACAACATGACAACGAATCTCGGCGCGTGAGCTCCAATGGAAATCCGGACTTGCTCATCATGGTCAAGATTGTCTTCGTCGTCTGCATGTGCCTGTCCCTCGGCAGGACGTCGTTGTCCTCGTCGTCGCTGAGGAGGGACAACTCATGCTCCCCCTTGAAGAAGTGCGACCTGTGCATCAAGAGATCCTCTTGCTCCTGGTGCAAGGATCCAGACTACAAAGGACCTCGCTGCGACTTAACCAAGTGGTAAAGTATGAGGCTCCAAAAATGTCTGAAGAACAGTCCAGAGGTTGAACCTTTTCTTTGGCTCACACGGTTGGGGAGTGGGGGGTGGAGTTGGGTTGTCGTTTACCTCGTAGAAAACGAAGCATTCCCCTGATCTCACCTCAAAGCTCGATTCGCCAGACCTTGCAAATTCCGCGTCTAAAATTGCAGGGGGAAATGACATATTCTCGCATCGAACGAAGCGCAGTTCAAGCTTTAGCAGCGCCATCTGACGACAGAGACAACTTCATTGTACGTGAAATGTCCGCAGGTTCGAGGCTGAAGATGCTCGAGAAGTTCGTTGCCGGCGCCTGGAGAACCCCCGGAGCGAGATCGAGGCCACGAGAGTCTCGCCGCTGTCGGGCGACAACGTTGAGAAGATGGAGGAATTCGTGCAGATCTGGTGGGTTGTATAGTCCCTTGTGCAACTTGAGCAAGCGTGCAACCGGGGCCTCTCTTATTGTCAACAGGCCGCAAGCCATCAGGGTCAGAACCAGAGTTGGTAGGAAGAATCGCGTCAGATTCCGTGTCGCCCACGCTAAGCAGTACCCAGTGGACCTCTACTACCTGATGGACTTGTCCAACTCGATGTCCGACGACAAGGACACCATAGTACGAATAGCAGAGACCTTCTAATTTGACAGAATCTCAGTAAAGCTATTAGGTAGCTTTACTACAAGTGCCCCCGTCACGTAAAGATTTTGCTCTTAATCATCTTTTCTTTTCCAGGAGAAGCTTGGGAAGGAGTTGGCGGCCGCCGTCCAGAACATCACGAGCGACTTTCAGATCGGATTCGGCAGTTTCGTGGATAAAGAAGTCATGCCGTTCATCAGCCTCGTTGAGGAGAGAAACTGCCAGCAGGACAGTGGATGTCCAAAGCCATACAGGTATGCAACGTTGTACATGTAGTAACAGTCAGTACAGCTTGTCACACTTGCACATCTGTCTTATCACTCTGTGCGTTGGACGATGTGATAAGAGAGTGGCGGTATACCGACACCTGACACCGACACCGACGCCGACACCGAGGCCGACACCGACTATTCGAAAATTAAATTCTTGGGACATAACGTATCTGATGAGAACACAGTACAACCATAGTCACTTGTAACGCTTTCATTATACCACGCAAGTAAAATACGTGGCGTGTGACCTATGCATGTTGCTTTTAAACTGTTTTAGCAGGTCAAAATTTTTAAATGAGATTGGTCAAGACTCTACAGAAGTGACCACCGAATGTTCTAAAATAATCTAAAAGACATTCAAAGCGCCCCAAAAGTAAGTAAGTTATGTTTTCACGTGCATGGTAGACGTGTTCGGTTTCCAAAAAAATCTTGTCGGTCAGCGTCAGTTAGGTTTTCAGCATAAATAGTTAGTTTCGGGTCAGTATCGAGGGTTTCTTTGGTTGCCCCGAAGAAGGTCAAAGAGGGACACATGTTTGTGACGATATCCGATGTCTACGCTTTAGTAGACTACAATTAAGTCAGGGTTTGGGCAATAGCAGGACAGGACACATTGTTGCTGTCTAGAAAGGTTTATTTTGCTAAGACCACTGACTTGCAATTCGGCACTCAACAGCAACACTACTACCGAAACCGACACCGAGATACAAAAGCAGTGGGTGTTTGCCAAGTAGTCCGTATCGATAGCGATATCGATAGCGGTATCGATAGCGATATCGGTATCGATAGCGGTATGGCTCTCACGTCTCACACACCATTTCTCATGACCTGGTCTATATTTTTAAGCCAGCACCAAAGGTTTGGTGATGGCAGACTGAAAAGCACCGTAGAGGAATGGTTCAGTTTTCTACCAAGGCGCGCATTTTCAAATAAAAAATCTGCACCATCTTTTACAGTTTCCAGCACCAGATGAGCCTGAGTCCAGACGCCAAACTCTTCCAGGCGAGGGTTAAGGAGGCGCCGATCTCGGGCAACATCGACAATCCGGAGGGGGGACTGGACGGGTTGGTGCAGGTACGAGTCAAGCTGTTGCGACACTTCACGAAGCCCGAGCCTGGCAACCACCCAGCTGCCCTCTGTGACCTCACTCACCTGTTGAACATCCCTTCATCATCCTGTAAACTGACTTGTCCATTAGGTTCTCGTGTGCGGCGACCGCATCGGCTGGCGCAAGAGCGCGCGCAGAGTCGTCATCTTCACCACCGACCAGAGCTTCCACATCGCCCTCGACGGAAAACTGGGCGGAATCGTCACGCCCAACGATGGAAGGTAACAAAAGTTCAAGGTTGGGTGACTGCGGGGAGAAGGTGCGACTCCCATCGACCCCCTGTTCCAGGTGCCACTTGGACGACCAAGGCTTCTTCAGCAGGTCCACTGTTTTCGACTATCCCAGCATTGCCCAGGTGCGAAGAACCAAACATGACGACAAGCAGACCAGAAAAAGTACCCCTTCCAGACTGAACTTCAGCCTGAACTATTGTATTTCCGTGCTCTACAATCAGACAGTAACGATTGAGGCTTTGACCAGAACAGTTGGAACATAGCAACATTTACTTAGGTTCAGTTAGCTTAGGCGAGTGCATCAGTCAGCCACAGATGTCTGAGTTGTTGCAGGTGAACAGCCTCGCGAGTGACTCCCACACGAGCATCATCTTCGCTGTGACCGCGGACCAGCTTGACCTGTACTCCAGAGTGACGGACATCGTTGAGGGATCATTCGCGGGGGAAATCTCCTCGGACTCGTCTAACATCGTCGACCTCGTAGCGTCCACTAGTTCACAGCCTAAGACACTTAATATTGAAGATTTCTTCTCCTCCAGGTTCGTAAACAGTATGAAGCCATCACGACGACGATCCGGGTGAGCACAAACTCTAGCTCCAACTGCCCCACGAAGATCACGTCCAAGTGTCCCAAAGGGAAGAATGTGTGCAAGAACGTCCCACTGGGCACTGCAGTGGAATTCGAGCTCTCGCTCTTGCTCAAGGAGTGTAGGAAGGAAGTCTTCGCGGTGTCTGCCGCAGGAATCAGGGATCAGCTCATGGTGGAGGTAAAAGAAACGATAATCTGTGTAGCAGACAGGAATCTGAACGTCTCAGTGAATTCACGTCTCCATAGGTTGATCCGATTTGTGAGTGTACCTGTCACGTCCAGGACGAGCTCGCCTTGCCCGAGGAGGCTCGCTGCCTGTCTCCGCTGTGCAGCGGCCATGGTCACACCGTGTGCGGCGTCTGCGTCTGCTGCGGCGACTACGGCGGGCCGCGCTGCAATTGCCCAAAAAATACCTTGGCCCCAGAGTCCGCCTGCGTGCGGCCCAACGCCACGTCGTCGTCGGAACTCCCGTGCAGTGGCAGAGGCGACTGCGTGTGCGGGAAGTGCGAGTGCAGACAGATGGCGGGCAGGTCGGACGTGCAAATCACGGGTCAGTTCTGTGAGCAGGTTGGTGGTGTCGAACATTTCTTGTTCAGTTCTCTCACGCTGTCCTGACCCCGGATCACTGCTCAGGTATGCGACAACAGCGCTTGCGAACGAGACCCCGTGACTCGTCGACTGTGTCACGGCCACGGAGACTGCGACTGCGGGAGGTGCACGTGTGAGCCTCCTTGGACCGGACCGGGGTGTGACTGCAGAGTGGACCCAGATGCTTGCAGGAGCCCCGACAGTCCTCATCTGGTGAAAGCTGACATCATTATGTACGTCGTCCGTAGTCACCCTCATTTTCTCCCCACCTCGGACGCGTAGATCTGCTCGGGGCGCGGCGATTGCCCGTGCGACCGCTGCGTGTGCACCACGGAGAGGTTCTCGGGAAGATTCTGCCACGAGTGTGAAACATGTCCGTCCGTATGCGCAGAGCTCAAGTGAGTAGAAAGGTTTTGATTCCTCATCGTTAATTGGATCCTCACTATGTCATTCTCCAGCCCACATTTTCTATCTCCAACCTTGGCTGATCGTCATTGGACATTGACATGGGTCACGCTTGGTTTTAACGTGTCGGTTTACCCGAACCAGGGTACCCGGCACAACATTGGCAAATGAACCCGGGGTTGCACCCGCTTTTTTTCGGGGCTTGAACTTTGAGCATCCCGGACCTCTCTCACTGTGATGGAAGAACACGCGTCATGAGTGACATGAGTGCTTTAAGTGGTTCCACTTCCAATGTGTAAAGTGTGAGCTCACTGTCACGGTTCTGTCAGAAAGGTACATAAGAGGTATGAAAACAAAATTACATGTACGCATTTTTTGTAAGGACTTCCAAAGTCCTCACAAAAGAGGATATAATATCAATGGAAAAGCCGAAACCCGTTTTGGTCCAACCCGACCTGAAAACCTGACTCGAGAAGTGTCAAAAAACCCATTAAACCCTAGTCGCAGTGTACTGTAAGCTTTAGAAAGGGCCCACATGATTTTGCCTCGCCTTTCAGACCTTGCGTCGAGTGCTACGCCTTCGGCCAAGAGGACAACAGCACAAAGGACGGGTCTGTCAATCCCTGCCTGGATATTGGCGGTCCAATGTGTGATTTCACGTTCACCGAACGCCGTCCTAACAACATCCCCACGGAGTGGGAGAACTGCACCCTCAGATTCGCTGGCTGCGACTACGTCTTCTCCTACAGCGACAATGACCGAACCGGGCGACCCCCGGCTGTCGTCGTGCTGCACCTGTCCGAAGACGGCAAAGAGAGGGCGAAGGTCTGCCCTCACGACCCTGACCCTCTGCCCCTCATGTTTGGCTTGGTAGGCGCCATCGTCTGTCTGGGGCTGATGACTCTGCTTCTCTGGCGCGCCTTCGCCACCATCACAGACCGCAGAGAGTTCGCCAAATTCGAGGCCGAGAGGGCCCACGTCAAGTTCCCGTCTCATTCCAACCCAATCTTTAAGCAGGCGACGACCACCGTGTACAACCCCATCTTCAAGTCGCCGCATCACTTCTAGTCAAGATCACGAGCCAAAAACGACTTTCTCGTCATGTTGTACATTGCTGTTCTGCCAAAGATGACCTTGTGAATGGTGCACAAGGACAGGAAGATCTCCCTCTTGATGTGGGAAAGTCTCGGTGTGGACTAGACGAAAGCTAGCGATGAACTGAAATTCGATGCACGAAATTGTATCAGGATGCATTTCGTGAGTGGCGGTGGGCACCTTTTTTGAAGGTGACCTTTTAATTTATGTACTCACACATGTCCTAACCATGACTGGCCTCGTGGTGTCTGCTAGGACGCTGCTTGTGCCGACACGACTGTATCAGCTGCAACTAAACTTGGCGTACCAACTCCTACGGTCACTGATGCTGACACAGGATGGATGATTCTTTGTTAGGTCGTGTAATCTCTCTTTGCGCAGGATGAAGAACGTTGAACACTTCTGCATGTGATGGGACCATGTGGAGCATGTCCTGCTCTGCTGCCCGTTATGACCCTTTCAAGGCAGGAAAACAATGGTTACCAGCTTTGATGTCAATACGTCCATGCCGAACCTAGCCAAACATGACTTACGAAGCGTTATCAGAATGAGTTCACCCTATGGTGTGTGGTGCAGCATGATCTGCAGGATTCTTGACAGGGTCCTTCGGGCTGTTTGTCCCAGTACGAAAACTGAACTTAATGTATTCAAGAATTGACCCTGGACAAAAAGATGTCGTTAGCACACTTAAAATGTTAGTAGTGCCACATATAACCTTTCTGCTCAATGCGGTTTGATCAGGCAATGACAGCCTTGAGACAACGCCGAAGTCCTGTTCGAACAACTTGACCTAGTCCTGTTCCATCCTATACCTGAGGGGTGTTAGGAGTCAACGTGGCAGCACTGTCATGCCTGGAACTGTTGTCCATAACCCCCTAAATAGAAGGCACCGCAGTCCAACGGATTCCAACTGGACTGAATGAGGACCACAGGTATCTTGATCTCAACAACAGTAATTTGAAAATTTGTACCTGTTACTGTGCATTACCGCAGCAAATGCATGAGGTACAGAGTATGAGCCAGCACCAGGTTTTGGTATATTTCTTATCCAATCTGGTGATGTCTTTGTCAAATTAGCTGTTCACAACCTCACCACCATGCGGATTTGTTGAAAAGGCCAGTTAAGTCCAGGATGGGCAGAAGGCAATGTGATCATTCAAATTAACAACTGTCAACAAGTCTGAAGAGGCGAAACTATGTTAAATTTGCCGAAAGAACACGAGGTTGAAAAGTTGTTGCGGTTTTTCACCAATCAGCCAGAGGGACCCTGCAGGCTGACACAATGATATCCTGCAGCTCAAGGAGCACCTCATCATCAATGGGATTGGGGAGTGACGGACCCGTTTGAATAAGTATCTAGAGAGTCGTGTGTTTATATCTACTGATATTATGTCCTGTTTTTCAGAGAAATGTAGTCTGATGAGTCTCATGCTTGTATATACATTGCTTGAGTGAGCTTGTCAAGGTCGATGTCTCCGTCCTTATCTAACCAAAATGTTTTAGCTAGTGCTTAATGAGTTTTCATATCAGTCAAGATCGCCTGTAACTTGCTTGATCTGGATCAAATACAACCCTTGATGGTGTCAAGGACTGAACTATGCAGAACTACGCAAATTTGCTCTTTTTGATTCGAATACATAAAATGGCTTTTGAAAAAGATGTGTTTCACCCTACCCTTCTTCATAGCTTCTATGTACTTCGGTCTTGTAGTGCTAAAGTACAGCTCTCGTAGTCCCAACAGCAGCCCAGAAAGCGATCATTTCTTCATCTCGTTTGACTGGAATGGATTCAAATGGAGTCAGTCTTGCAAAAAATGTAGCGAGAAGAGAGGGATTTGAAAAATTGATCTAGCTGAATTGCAGAACGTTTGAACCCTTCTTTGGAAGGGTTTTTGATTGAGTACACTATGATGGAGTGCAAAATTGCACAAACAAGTTAAAATCAGTTTTACTCATGATTGTTTAAGGTGGTTGAAAAAGTTGAACGAGTGAAGCCTTGATTCTTTAATTAAACTCATTATTTGATATCAATTTGGAGGCTTGTACTTGGAATGAAGTAAATAAGTTTTACTGCAGGGGCTTCAAGCTTTCCACCGATGACAATAGATTTTGTGTAGCAGCAAGGATGTTATGATGTTTGGTACAGTGACTTTCATAACTCCCCCCCCCCCCCCAAAAAAAAAAATGGGGTGTTTGTGGGCACGCCCTAAGCCGGGCTCCCTGGGGTTGCACCCACCCCACGGCAGGTGTTAAGGGTGCGCCGAGCCCCCCTTAGCCAAAAAAACGGGGGTCGTAACCACGACCAGAGACCAAGCGATGAGGACAATACGAGTAGGGCCGGTGTCTGAGGGCAACGGGGAGACGCTCGATTCTGACGTGCATGAAGTCAACAATGAGATCCCAGTCGACAAGGTCGACGTGTCGAGCTTGCAGAGACTTTGCTCTCCTTACGTCGATGATATTCTTGAAGCCAACTCAATGAAACGTGACATCTTGTGTGGACACGTTTGTTCTGTTAAAACAGCTAAAAAGTTGGAACACGAGCAACGTCATCAGAAACAAGTCGACCAACACACGTCTGAGGAATTGTCGCTGGACCGAATCATGTACGTGCCTTCAGAACAACTTCTGGATACGCGAAGAAATGTCCAAGAGGACGCTACGAGCTCCGCTGACTCTGGAGGAGAAGAAGCAGTTCGCGTCCGTCCCCATCTGCGTCGCGGCTGCATTGTCTAACGCCGGAGGTCGGAACGTCGTCTCTTGAAGATGCCTGAAAGCATAGACGTCATGGACTTCAACAAGAGGAGAGAGGAGATCGACTTTGCAGTTGGAGAAGTGTCGGATGGGGGTGGTTCCTCCATGTACGGGAAGACCAAGTCACCTGTTGGCATCTCTCCAATCTTGCCACGGGCGGGCCTACAAAACTGGTTCAAGCACCACAGGCCTAAGCACGGGCACGATGGTTGTGGCGGCTAGAAACGTCCAGGGCGTGGTGTGCACCAACTCCTGAGAAGAGAGCGGTTGGAATGTTGGATTTCTATTTGAAGCATTAACACAGGTCTCCCATCGACCTTTACAAGAAGGCCTCATGATTGTGAGATCTCCAATTGCCACAGGGGGAAGGCGTATCAGCCCGCGGCCTTGCCTTATCCAACTGCAGTCCACTGAGCAGACTTCGTTCAGGCAGGACACGAAGTTGGACAAGTTTCAGTTGTAGTGGACGACCCCAGGCTTCGTCATTGGACACTTGTTCCATCAATCGAAGCACGGTGAGGTTTGGGAACATCTTTTTTGGTAGTCTTTGATATCTGTGATAGGTGAATAAACAATATGAGGAACTCGTAGTCGATATTTTTGTTCAGGATCCGGGCAATTCGGAATAGCGCCTCTTTGGTGTTCAGGGCGTGTCGGACATTTGTTGTCGGTAACAATATTTGTCCACACTTCAGGCGCTTCGTGCTGTTCACGTAGCTGTAGATGTAGCTGCAGAGGAAGCTTTCGTAGCCGTAGACGAAGTTTTCGTAGCCGAGAGAACACGGGAGTAATTTCTGCTCTCTGTCATGTTCCAAATAATGTCTGCTCTTTCGGGACAGGATGATTTGTGTAGTAAATGCAATTTTCGACCTCGATTTGGGCCTCAAAACGGCCTCAGACGTAAAGCTCGATGTGATCGAGTGCGAGTTTGTGAGAAGCAGTATGTGCTGACCAAGTTTGGTGACGATTGGGTCGCCATGAGCTGGCAGATAGACACGCATAGTACATACGGACCCCCGCGCTTTATATATAGAGATTACATACAATAAATGGATAAGAAAAACATTCCCCGGCCGCCTGTCTTGTCCCTGACCGCCGCCTTCGACCTGGTTTTTCCATCGCACTTTTTCTCATTCACGGTGTGCCAGTCCGAGGTGTGGACTGTGCACACGGATGCGCATGAGTACCCTGCATGAGTACTGCGTGGTCAAGAGGAGCCGCCGAGGTTGGCCTGACTCTTGTGTGCGGCGCCGAGGTCGATGACTTCGAAGACGCGTCCTCTGTCGACCACGCCAAAGCCACTTGCGCGCGAAGACGCTGGTCGACGACGCCATCATGTGCAGGTAGCGCGTACGCCTGCCACGCTGCGCAAGTAGTTGTCGTTTTGGCCGCTAGAATCGTCAATGGCGCTCACGGCTTTCTTGTCAGCTGAATCTGACGCCGACATCAGGGGTTGTCGACAGCTGAAGCTTCGCTCCCTGCTTGCGCCAACTACAGCTGCTGCTCTTGGTGTCGGCGTTGGAGTGAGTGCAAAAGAAGTTGGTACCAGGTCAAGTCTTCCAGTGTTCTGCTTCGCCATGGCGGATCCATTGAGCCTCTTGCAGAAGTACCACCTGGAGAAGAAGGTGGATGAGATCCTAGAGAGGGACGGCTACATCATATTCGGGGACTTGGCGTGGCCGAAGGACGTCAGCACCAACTACAGGATCTATGGGTGAGGAGAAAACTAAGATATGGCTAGATCTTTGTACAGTCTCTTAACGCGATGCGTTCCTCTAGATCTGAGAAAGATGGAAAGTGGGAGTACTATACCCTTGAGTGCCTGCTGTACTTCCTCAAGAACATCAAGAGAATCCATTCGGACTACGTCAAGGAGGTCACTAAGATCGCTGACTATGTCAAAGGGGACACAAAGATCGCAAAGACCGTCTACAGACCCGACAGAAGGGACCTTGTGGGGTTTCTGGAGGGAAACATTCAGAAAAAAGACCACAGGTCCATCGACCAGTCGGCGCCGCTACAGGTAATGACGATCCTCGCACATACGTGTTATTTACCTCATCGTCAACATCATCTGCGGTCAGATGCCAACAAACTTCAAGCGGCCGGCTGTGGACGACAAGGGCGACAGCCAGGCCTCTGCAGCTAAGAAGCCCCGACTGATGGAGAGCAGCACCAGAGACGAGCTTAAGAAGAGACTGGCCAACAAGTTAGACACGCCAAAGGAGAAGAAGGTCATCAACACCGCTAATCTTAAGTAAGTACGATATTATGTGGCCGTTCTGTACACTTTAATATCCACGTTCATATCGATCGTTCAACAGAAACTTGTCCGAAGATCTGACGACTGACAAGATAGCTGAGATTCGTGCCAAACTCATTTCGAACCGGAGGACCCGCATTAAACCTGAGGATGACGACGCAAAGACCTCGACCTTAGGGCTGGAAAACCTGGAAGTTAACAAGGAAGCCAGGGACATCTTCAGTAGAGAGAGGGTCTGGAGGACTAGGACCACCATCCTGCAAAGCACTGGAAAGGTAGATTAGGCTCAAGAGAAGTTGAAGGATGTCTTCCTCATCAAACATGTAGTTGGAAGTTTGCCTTCCCCATCAGTTGTTGTCATTGCTCTCCGTGTCTTTTTCAGACTTTTAGCAAGACAGTGAACGCCATCTTGGCCTCCGTGAAGGCTAGAGAAGAAGGCAAGATGGGCAAGCCTATGGCGCCACCCTCAGGGCCGACATCCTCTGCTCCGGCCAACGCACCTCGACCGTCACTTGGTGCTCCTCAAGCGCAGAGGCAGTCTTTACCTAACTACAACAGATACGACCAGGAACAGTTCCGGTGAGTTTCCCGGCGCCACTCACCACCATTTTGGTGTGCCGTGAGATGAACGGCACTATTCCATTATTTACTCCTGCAGAGCCAAGGACGATACTCACGGATTCAACATCGAGACCACCGGGACCTTCTCAGGCATGACTCTCAAGAGCGTGACGGAGGGGAACCAGGCAAACCGAAGCAAGCAAGGTAAGCAAGCTGTAGTCAAGGTTTTGGACACATTCACGTAAGTCACTATTCTACTGCTTGTTCAGGAGCCGGCGGACCGAACGTAAGACCCGGCGGCCCCACCTCTGGCGGCAGTATCACGACTCCTGGAGGCAGTGGGGGAACCACGCCCAAGTCTCCTAGCGGCGTGTCCAGTTCTGGTGGCAAGAGACCAAGCAGGACGCCCATCATAATCATTCCTGCGGCACCCAAGTCCCTCATCACGATGTACAATGCGAAGGAAATCCTCCAGGTAGTCTCTTGACTGGGTTCACTGGCATCCTCAGGTGCCCCTTGTCAATCATGAGCTTCTTCCTTGTCAGGACCTCCGTTTCGTATCAACTGAGGAAATGAAGAATCGAGGCGGGAAGCGCGACAACGAACTGCTTATCCAGCGGCGTAAGGAGGGCAACCTCACTGTTCCGTACAGAGTCATTGACAATCCCGGCAAGCTGACGAACGCCGACTGGGAGCGAGTCGTCGCCGTCTTTGTCATGGGCCAAGCGTGGCAGTTCAAAGGGTGGCCTTGGGACGGAAATCCCACCACTATTTTCTCCAAGAGTAAGTTTTGTTACAAAGTTACACACCAAAGTGTGTGTGTGTAAAAAAGATCTTTTTTTTCTCTTACCTGTGTCCAGTTGCCGCCTACCATTTGAAGTGGGACGACAGCAACCTGGAGAAAAACATTGGCAACTGGGCCGTTCACATCATTCAGTTGTCCAGAGAGAAGAGACACTTGGATAGGGCGAAGCTCATGAAGTTCTGGGAAACTCTTGACAGGCATATGGTCAACAACAAGCCTCATCTGCGATTCTGAACCCTTATATGTCAAGAAAAGATACCCTTCAAAGAGAATCTTCTTTTGTTATATCGTTCGCCCTAACATTGTATCGCTTATAAACGACCTGACTTCAATAATATAAGTACTTGGTACATAAGTGTTGACAAGCTTCAGTCATCTATGACGAATCTTTATCAATGTATGCATGCTCACGATAACTTTTAAGTAAGTATATTATAAGTGAGTAAGGATATTACCGATGCTTTCAAGTCGGGATAGCTTCAAGCCGTTGTCAAAGAGGAGTGAAGATGTTCAGTATGGTCTTTTCGACCGGGACAGTGATGAAGCGAAAGATCATTGCTGACAGCGCATCTTTAAGTGTACAATCTGTACAGTCAGGTGTCCGTCCGTCCAGCTTTTGCGCCACCGGGTTAAAGCTTTTATGGGGCTGGTTATCCGCAAAGTAATTATTATTATATACTATAAATGTTCTCCACAAAGTCAGTTTTATGAAACTAACTTGTGCGCATGATTTAATGGACATTCAATGCGATTGTCCCTCATGTGGTCTGGCCTTCCACGAGGGATCTCGGCAGTACCAGTACTTTTGAGCCTGACTGTTGGTCAGGCTCAGCCTGACGATCGACACACGTTGGACCAACTCTTGAGCAAAACGCGAACTTCTGCAGCAAGAATAACAAGGTGTTGAACGCGTTTCCTTAGGAACGCGTTCACGACCGTGTTCTGATTGTGAGGAACGAGGAATGGGAACGACTTGTTCGTGAAGGTCATTGCTGAGTCGCTCCAGCTGGAGTCATACTGAGGAGAGAGATCCCAAGCCAACTGGCACTGAATGGACAACTGAAGCGCCATTTGGAGAACTGGTCCGTGTTCCCCCAAAGAGAGGAACGGGAACGGCTCATTTTTTGAGGAACGGGAACGGGAACGACTAGAGGCTTGGGGCTCCTGGAGCGGGACGCGTTCCTGATGTTGAGGAACGAGTCAAAGCCTTGAATCACAATGGCAGCAAATAGAGGCTTTTGGCTTTCAACACAGCTAACTTCAGTGAAAATGTCAGTGTCCTGGGAAGTCTTTTCATGTTCTTCTTTTCTCTCCGTTAATGTATTTTTTTAATCCATTAAAACATACTCGGTCTCTTGTCAAACATTTAAGACTTCATTCGTCTTCACCAAGTACTTGGGTAAACAGACTGCCTAAAACTGATTTTAAAATGTCTGTGCAACTGTTTCATTCAGCATCAACCTCTCAGATCAGTACAAGAGCAAGTGATCTGGAAACTTTTTCCATCTCATTGAAGAAGTGAGCTCTTGATTGTCGATTTGTCTCTTTTCTAAGCAAAACCCTACTTTAAGCAAGACTGCATCCCAATGGCTTGCTTCTAATGTGAGCAATAATATGAGCAATAAGTTGCAGTATGAGCAGCAATGTCAGTTTTCGAGCCTAATGGTGAGGAAGTGTTGCTCACATTAGCCATCGTACGGTACATCAGTATGTGTTCAAAGCATACTTATAAGTTATATATAGTTATAATGTCATAATGTAGTGTAAATGAGATTAGTTCTCAGCCCACTTCACCACGGAATCTGGTTTCTCTTAGCAGTTGTTTATTTCAATCTTCACACATGTCTGGCTCTGAGAGGACATTGCTGGGGTTAGGCCCATACCAGGGTCAGGCCCAGCAGAGGCAATGAGGCCTTCTTCGTCTAGGCCTTGTGGGCCTTTTCCTTAGCAGAGTGTGAGGGTATGCCTAGCCAGAAGAAAAGGGTTGAGGAAACCCCTGCCAGCCAAGGTGGAAGAAACATGTCAGTGAAGACACTTCCAGCTTCAAAGTTTGGAATTCGTCCATTAGTGAAAATCGTCAAACTTCATCCATTGGGCAGACAGAGTCGTGGCCGAACTTCTTGTGCAGCTTCTCCCCCAGTCACTGTGCGCGACTCCGCAGTCAAAGTGAGCACTCCCCAGAAGAGGAAAAGGAAAAAAAGCTTCAAAAAATTGGACAAATTGAAAAATTTCAGCAGTAATGCAGCAAACTCCCCTGCTTGAGAGGAACAACTCGTCGACGCCGCCCAGAGAGATAAATTCATTTAGCTGCGTTTGGTCAGGATTGGCCTGGGTTGCGATGTTCTTGTGGCCTGAGGGGGATCAGTGCATTCTGCTCTTCCCCATCAGTGACTGCGTTAGAATTGACTTCTGCTGGCCGGAAAGACTCTGCCTTCTCCAGGGTCGCTCTATGACTTCCCAAGCCACAGATTAACCGTTGTTACCATCTGCAGCGACAAGAACATGCTCAGGTCGCAGGAGATGCAGCTATGACGCTCGGGAGTGCAAGCCCCAAGACGTTCAGCGGGAGGGACAGCTGAGAGGAAAAAGCAAGGAGACTTTTTGGCAAAAGCCATCGCCTCCTCGCTCGGATCCAGCAAGAAGTGCGCGTCGAGGCCGCCTTCGCGGACTGAGCGGCACTTTTAGTCGGCTCACACGATACTCAGAAAAGTCTGATTTTCTGCGGGGGGGAGAAAAGCTTCCTCTTCTTACTCTTACTCTTCAAGTCTCTCTGCTCTCGTTGTCCGCCCGACAACTCGGTATCCAGCAAGAAAATCGCGGAAAGAACTGGCAAATTTTGATTCTCATGCAGTGCGAATCTCGTCGACGTTGAAAGGTGGTCGACGGCCTCGTTGGACGTGACAGTGTTTTCGACCTCCGGTGCGGTGCGCGCTCTTGCACTGAGGATGAGGACGACGACGACGATTCCGCTGTTCTTGACGCTGTTGGCCGCAGTCGTCTGGCACCCGTCGGTCATGGGCGCGAGGTTGCAACGGCGCACCCTCGACCGGTTCAGAGTGGGGACGCCGGAGAACCAGGTGGACACGAGCGGCAGCCAAATGTCACGCCTCGACTGTGAGTGCACCAAGTTGCTCTTGTTGCTTCAGGTCTGCTGGGATCGGTGGGGCGACGACGGCTTCTTCAGCGTGGTCGACGCGCACAACCATTTCAGGCCGTTCGGGGGACCGGCGGTGCCGTTCCAGACGTACCTCTCCTGGATGGAGGTGAGCACTACGTGACCGGCATGGACGTGAGGCACGACGGCCGCCTCCTGAGTCACAAAAATGGCCAATGGAGACGACCAACGCAACTTTTTTGACTCACACGGTTTGGCGCTTTTCTCTGCGGGGTGCGACACACCCTGGTCATGACACAAATTGACCTTTGCAGACTAATTTGTGTCAGCCCTCAATGTGCAAAAGTCACGTATGTTTTGCTCACTTCATACGTCCAAGGTCAATGGCGAGGGTCAGAGAGAAAAATGACACACTTTATGTTTCCCAGACGTTTCCCATTTGTTGCGGCGACAAAGTCGTGTTCTTGGAAAGTGACGAAAGTAGTGACTTTCCAGGATCACGGAATCCTCTTCTCCACCATCTTTGGGATCGGTCAGCTCATCCATAAGTCCAGGTAAGACGGACCAAGCCAGACTACATTTCTGTGCGCCCACGTTGACGACGAGTTTGATCTTGGCGCAGTCAGTGCAGTTGCCGTCGTGTTTTGAAAGCACAACTTTCAACCACTTTTACCCGATGAAAGAAAGCTGTGACCCCGTTGGAAAAGACCGAACTCGTCAGTGCTGAGGCAAAGAAAGCGAATGTCTCTTCCACGCACTTCTGTACATTTTCGCTATTGCTCCTTGGTGGAAGAAGAGGTGATCGAACGTGTTTCTGACGCGGAAAGTCGTTCCTACACATGAAGACGATGACTCACTTAGACACTGCAAGATAAAAGCTTTCAGACATCGCTTGGCGGAGCTTTCCTCCTACTTTTTCATGAACGCGCTGAAAAAGCTGAGCCTTGACAATACTCCGAGTTGTCAGAGTTAATGCAGAGATAGAAGAAATGATGACAGGAACCCCTTCCCGGGTCTGGAGCACTCGGATCCAGGGACTCCATGCACTGCTTAAGTCAAATCATACAGTTGAAAGTCTCTCGGAAAGTCTGACACAAAAAGTGACTTTCCTCATCACAGTCCTTGACAATCAGCTGAAGCCAGAGGCATTTGGCATCAGTTCTAGATGAGAGGAATCAGGAAGTATTTTTGCCAAGAGTCAGCAAACCGTGGATTGACCATGAACAACAGCGAGAAGAAGTGTATGGACGACGTCTTGCTGGCCGCCAATGACCGCTTGATGGTGCCAAACACCTCGGCCATTGTCATGAGGAGGCTCACAACAGCTGAAGAGACCAAATCTGGCCTTAGTTAGATGCTGTTCAATATTATTGGCCAGTCACAGGCAGTGAAGTCCTGGCAATTTGGGTTGGAGCAGTGGTCGCAGCGACTGAGACAGGAAAAAATGGTGCTCTTGAGACATTTGAAAGTGTCTTTTTTTTTTTTTTTTTTAAAAAAAAACCACCTTTTCTTTGCAAACTACGGAACAGGGACAATCTTTGTAGTACAGTGTGAACCAAAATAGACGGTACAGCTTTGACGTCGAATGAACCCAGCAGTGACTCAATGTGTCCGGTCACTTCAGAATGGGGGGACTGTGGAGACTGTGGTGAAATCACATGAAATTTTAAATTGAAAAGACAGGTTTAAAGCCCTTAAAAAACACTTGCTTAGGTTAAATCGAGACCCTGAGGGTCTTTTGCACACAAGTGCAAGGCTCAAAACTGTGGGCAAGCAAAATGAGGCTGAACTAGAGATTGAAAAAGTTTTACTCGTTACAATCTTTAAGTCAGTTTACTTTGAAATAGTATTATTGGGTAGTACAAGTATTTGAATCTACAAACGGGTAGTTCGAAAAGATTATTTTTTTGACAAAAATAAGTAAGGTTTTTCTTACGAGAGGAACAGAGTTAAATTTGAGAGTGACAATACTTTCTTAATTTTTGTTATACATGTGATTTTCTTCATCTAATTGACTTCCTCTACAGTGCATTTACAATCCAAGAAATCAGACCAAGAACATTATTTTTTGTTTTTTAAGGCGACGATGCTTGACCATGGAAGGCCAGGAGGTGAAAATCAGTCAAAAAAGGAGAAAATCACTTAGAGGAAGAAAAAAAAAGTCTTTTTTTCACGATTTTTTTATGAAGAGTAGGAATACGCAGGCATTTTAGACCCCCGATTTTACCAAAAACAGTTGATCGAGTTGAAGAAAAAGTCTTTTTTGACGCATTCTTCATTTTTTTTTCAGGCCTTTTTTGAAAGCCAGACAATATTCAGCCATCAATATATTGAGTAGGTCAAGCAGATGACACAAGTAAATCGAATGAAAGGAAACTTTCCATCTTCTGTCGAAAAACTGGTTGCCAACTTTTTTCCACACTATTTAAGACTTGGACGAGCTACCCTAAGCAATGTTATACAAGCGCTCACGGGTCACAACTATCTGAAGTACCACTGTAGTCAGATGGATCGATCCCTACCTGAAACATGTCGCTTCTGTGGGGAAGGGCATGAGGAGTTTATACACCTGGCACATGAGTGTCCTGCACTCGCTGAGGAACGATTAGAACATATCTATGAGCTCCAACTTAGCACTCCTCCCAACGTCGCTAGTCTTGTCAGGCTCACGAGAGTGAACTGCATTGCCAAGGCCATGGAAGGAAGGACAGAGTAAGCTG
>JAAUXU010154278.1_pt1 | contig 34834 bp, 32 predicted proteins | sample 7278151 | NCBI WGS metagenome assembly JAAUXU01 (sample SAMN14350113, study PRJNA611818) | marine sediment metagenome | isolation source: surface marine sediment (1.8m) | place: French Polynesia: Moorea | collected 2018-08 | reverse complement strand
GTTGTGACCAAGTAAGATACACCAAAAGAATCACAAAAAGCAGCAGAATCTGCCCAAACAATCAATAGCGCGGTAAATTCAAACCCTTTCACGCAATCAATGCCTTAAAATCGTCCTGATTTATGTGCCCAACCCTGTATTCCCAGTATTAATTTCCTATTGCAATTGTTCCAGGTAAAACCCCTTTCCCGCTTTCCTTCCCGCCTGTCATAATACTGGCATCCTGTAGCAGGAAAATTGGCAACTGAGCCCTTCGACCATCTATGAACCCTGCTGTCGCTGGTCGTAGCTGTCTTGGGTCCCGGCCAGTCCGGGCGAGATCAGGTTCAAAAGTAGAAGCACCTTGCTGGTACAGGCAGAACCTGGTTCAAGTGAAGGGAGTTTGACCCAGAGGCATTCTGGGACACCCGGAGGTTTTGACAGAGGAGAACATCCTCTCCTGAAGATGAGGCAGGTGCCCTTGGGATGATCCCGACCACGCTGAAATATTGTCCACCGTGCTCAAATGCAGAGCGTTTGAGACCATCCCTTCAAACAGGAGCCGGTGTTCTTGACTGAAAAATCTCTCAAAAATGACTCTCACTCACTGTTTCTTCAGTGGACCTGAGTGTGGAAAAAGCTGCTCGGATTTTTTTGCCCGATTTTCAGGCAAATTGCAACATATTGCAGAGAGAGTTGCATAAGAGACGAGGCTTTTCTTTCCTTGTTTCGGCGAGATTTGTCTGACCGAGCTTGAGTAGTCTCTCCCTCCCTCTGTCATTTTTTCGCTTTTCGTATTTTTCTCAGTTTGCTTTGTGGGTGTCAACGACGCGCGCAGAACAGTTTTTATTCTAGCCATCAATATTGCCAAGCAGAGAAAATAAATCACTGTCTGTGGAGAAAAAAGAAATCGAGCAACGATTTGTCTTGCTTGCGTTTCCTCATGCGACGAATGCCTTCGTCCATCTCGTCTCCTTAGCAGGTGTGAGCCTGCTTTGAGTTCCGGACATTAACACATCAGAAGCTGGCATGAAGCAATGTCACAGACTTATCTGCTTTATGCACTGTAACACGTTCGAGGAGGCCTGGTAACAACTGTATATCGCATGGCTGCAATTTTATTCATGGTCAATTTTCGCAATACTTCCCCGCTTATTTACTGTCTGGAGGTACATATTCCTGCACTACATTTCCCTCGCCGCGGGAACACGGGTGGTTGCTCCATCATGAACCGAACTCTGCTGACTCATAATATTTCACGACTTTGTATTGCACCTCTTTCAACTTGCTTGAAAACAGCGAAAAATGCCTGCGTCACGACATGTTCCGTATCACACGCATTAAATTACTAATTAATGACGGAGAATGTGCACTCATATGTACCCTCCTTGAACTTGACAGCATTCAGGTCCATATAGTTCTACAATATGTGTTGTATATTTGGTTATTCCTGAATTTGATTCGAGTTAATTTGCAACGTCTGAAGGTGGGGGCCGAGAAATCAATACAAGGCCGAGGACACATCCAATGACAAGGTCCAACATGCGGAAAATTAAGGCCTCGTCCAGTGATGTAATCTGTAATTTGACGACAGAAATTTTCTTTCGACTTGTCAGTAAGCCGCAGTGGGAGAGGGTGGCACTGTGCAGCCTGGGCCGGCCTTGTGCAGAGCAGTGCATGAAACTGAGGAAATATGGTATAGTGGTGGCCCACAACTGGTGGCATATTCACCAATTTTGACCACCACCAAAGTGCCAAAGTGCATTTCCCCATCTTAGAGATCATAATGTGGTTTCATATTTTCAGACTCAGAGTTAATAAGACTTGACAGCAAAGAGAAGATCTGGTGTCAGGAGCACCCCAGGAAAGTTTCAGCCAACTTCATCTAAGAGGCAAGATTCCAGCCTCTCTGGCATTCCTCCCTCTCCAGCTGACTGACTTTTGAGCACGGTAGCATCGAAATGGGCAATCACTGCAGTCAACTTCTGTATCCAGTCTTGTGACTCAATGTGAATTACCCATTTCACCTGCAAATTGCACCTCAACGGAATTCCAGTACAGCGTGTGCAGTGAGATCTTCCCCGCCGAAATTGCTGACGCCCAGGACTGCATGAGCCACGCGCTCGGTGTGGCTTACAGGTAAACGTAATTGCTCGGCTCGGCCCTGACGCAGTCGGCCCACAGCGTCCACGCTTGCTACGTGTGCTACATGCGCAGCTCTGTGTGCACAGTGAGCGGCGTGGCGAATGGACCAAAGGCTGACTGATTGATGTGAAAAAAGTGGGCTAATCCTTCAATGCAAACAATGTCAGCTCCATAATTGACCTATATACGTACACCAACATTGCGTGTGAACTCTTTACTACGCGGGAGTGACAATTGGATAGCTAATGCCAAAAGGTTGTCTCAATTGTGCCAGCTTCACACATGGTGGAATGCGTAGAGCACATCCAGCAAATGTCGTTTTAGTCATTGGCAAAGACTCTCGGTCACTCCGGATGAATTCGGGACGTCACGCTCCTGCGGGTGTGTGCGGCACCTTTGCAATGTTCGCCATTTCAACTAGTGCCAACCTGTGTGAATAGCCCAGGACGTCCAAGATGGTGCCGATACCAAATCGCGATACTCGCAGTTGTCATCATATCGTGACGGAAAGTTATCCCGATATTCAGTGTCAGTCCTTTGATACCCTACTCCGCTTACTTAGTAGCCACTAAGGCGTCTAGGGAAGGTGGAGAGAAAGTCGAAGCTGGACCCTGAGAATGTCTGTGCTAGTGCTTATCTACACAACAACATGAAGAGACTGCAAAATCATGAAGGTGGGAACAACAAAGTTTCTGAACAACTAAAACAGTAGTATGACACTTCCACTTTTTTGCTGAATTGTAGCGTACAGAGCTGATTAGCATTGCTACCACGCATATAGAGGTCCGCTGCTACTTTAGGTGAGATATTTGTGATAGACACTAAATGGTAGTCTACAACCCTCGATATATCGTATTGGTATCGCGATAGATTTCCCTCGATATATCGACGACTATCGCGATATCGATATTTTGGCAATATCGCACATCACTGGCATGCACTGCATGTTCACAGCGATTGGAACTTGGAAGACAGCAGTACGAAGCACAGCTACACCCACGAGACTCGTCTTGCGCTGTCGTGATCGCTGAGCTGACTCTTCCGGTCTTGTTCTTCCGAGCGCTGCAGAAAGAGTTGCCATCTTTGAATCTCGAAGTCGGGCTCAAGGAAAAGAAATACAACGAAAGCAACGTTTCCTTCCATTCATTCTTGTCACCACGTTGTGAGTGCCGATCGAGGCTTTGCCCTCCCACAGGGTTGGAGAGAAATTTCTCTGCTCTTCTCCCTCCCTTCCAAAGTTGACGAGTCACCGTTCGTAATGAAGACTTCTCCAATGGGTGACGGCGCCAGACAAACAGCGAGGATCAGACAAGTGCGGAAAACGATTACATATGTGGAGACGAGAACGCAACAACTCGGGATGCTCCGAAATCACTCAGTGATTGCCGCTCCAGTCTGACCCAATGATGATTTGGCGAGCGCAGTCGGAGTCTTCGCCTCCCCCGTGCATAATTGCGTCATTACCAGGGGAAAGGAGCCTACACGAGTGCTCATGTGTGGGGCAAAAAAGGCCGGGTTGGTAGGCCTCATGGGGGAGATTGAGCGAGGGGGTGGAGTGCAGGAAAGGAAGGGAAAAAAAAGGGAAATACGTGACGGCCTCGGTGAGGCCGCGAGACGGATTGATAAGTCGATGGCCAAGGAGATAGACAGAGAAAAGGAGCAGGAGAATGAGAAGAATGACGCTCACTCACTTTCTGCCAACTGCTCGGGCTAGAAAAAGAGGGAAAACAAAGGGCCCAGGGGAGAAAGAAAACACAACAGACAGCTCAGTTAATAAAAGTTCAGCAAGGAAATCTCAAAGAAACACAGCAAATTTGCTCTCAACACTGCGGTGAAGGAGGACACACTTTTGTAGCCCCGAGAGGTGGCTGAGACTTCTTCAAAGGTGTCTACGTATCACTGGGAGAAAGGTAACGCGTTCCAACTGCAATAACTGTGGAAGTAGGAAACGTTGTACATCGTGTGCGTCAGGGGTGGGGGGGTGGGAGGGCTCCTTCAGCTGTGACCACTAGGTCGTCGTCACCGTCTGGGTCGTCGAGGTCGCAGGCCAAATCCATCAGTTCAGTACCAAGGTGCTTAGACAACGATACTGTTACCTTAACTTCCTCTTTAGTCACCACAACTTAATTGCACGGCTTTTGGGCACCACAGTGAGGCTCTTTCTTTTTCTTTTCTTCATCTGCTCGTTCTGCTCTACCAACGTCATCTCCATCACTTCCCTCGTGTCTTTGGCTCCCTTTCTCACCATGTTCCCCCTGGGGTTCCTCCACGCCATGTTGACAATCGTGGGAGTGTCCAGATGAGAGAAAGGTGGGGGGAGTCTTGCAATTTCCTCGCCACCTGCATCACGCTAGGTTGTATGTGCCGGACTTGACGCTGACAGCGAGCAGCGCACGAGATTGCGTCGATGGCAACGCTTCTTTCTCACTGTCACCCATGGACGTCATCTCAGGACGGCTTCAAGAGCCACTACAGCGGGCAAATTCGGCCCATGCAGGAGACAAATTCGGCCCATGCAGGAGACAAATTCGGCCCATGCAGGAGACAAATTCGCTTATGATTTCTGTCAGAGATTCCACTTTCAGCCAATATTGAATTTTTGTTCAGTGACCACAATGATGCGACAGGAGGTGACAACAACGCTGGTCGCTCGTCGCAGCCCCGGTGGCGGCCGAGGACGTGACCGAGGTGTCGACCGTGAAGTGGCTCCAGACCAGATAACTTCCATCCCCAGCCAGTGATGCCAAAGTCTGTACGTGCTGTCCATGTGCGATGTTGAATTTCACAGCCAACTCCCGCAAACTTTACTTCATCATCTGAGGGTAATAAAAGCCTGAAGGCTGCAGACCTGCAGAAGCCAATATCCTGACTCCCTCCCCGGAAAAAAGTGTCCTCCACAAACACGACAGGGGCAGAATGGGGCACGCAAAAAATACTCATCCCGACCTTGAAAAAGAGAGAAATGAGAGGGAAGAAGAGCTCGAAAACTGCCTCCTAAAAGCCCCCGTCCATTTGGGCCTATTTCCGCCTACTCACAAATCCGCTCGACACTTTGCTTGACGACTCTTCCAAGCCAAGTCTTATATGGCTTTGAAAAAGAAATTGTTGGGGGTAAAAAAGCCATTGGTAGATGTTGGATAAGAGACATTAGACAAGTCCATCGGATCAAGAAAAGTCTGCGATTGGGACGTCTGCAGGTGCTTCTCCGACCATAAGGAACCCCCAGAAGTTCATTCTGCTCTTCTGCCGGAGCTCAGGGTGCGTTTTCCTCTTGGTGAGCATGCAAATTCGACATCGTATAAGCTTTCCTTGACAGGTTATGTGTCTTTCACGTCAGCTAGGAGGAATCTCTCGAAAGCATAATTTCCAACGGAGAAGCAAAAAAAAAGTTCCTCTAACGATCTCTGAGCAAGTCTTGCCTGGATCGATCGATGAAACTCATCATTTCTTTCTTTCTCGACAGAAGGAAAAGGATTATTCACACTTTCAACGACCCAACTGATTGATGAATTGTCTAGGAAAAAGGGCGCAATCGAGCAAGGAAAAGAAGAAGAGAGAGCAAGCGAAAGCCTCTTTTTTTGCCTATGGTGGCAGCATTGTTTGCAGTGTTGGGTGTGGGAGTTGAGCAACGTTGTAGCAGGTGTTGGAGGGATCGATTTTAGGTTAGGACTTTTTCCCAGTACTTCTCCCAGATGATTTTCAGCATGGAAATCGTGATAAATTCTGGCCAGAACTTTGTTCATATGTGAGTCAAGCCTTGAGCTTTCACACCCCACTTGGCTGCATCAGAGTGTTGGTACAGGGTGGACAAAAACTAGCTTCAACTCTTGTGACTAATGAGTTCGGCCTTTTAACATGTCTTTCGCGCTGAGCACCAAGCTTAAGCAATAATAACAATGCTTATGGCGCAGTAAGTCAACATTTGATCGTCATCCAATACGGTTGACGTGCACATGATGGTGGGACGTGAAGTTTTTCACCACTTTTTAACCTATTTACAAGCTGTTTGAAGGTCAAAAAGTATTTTAGAGTTTAAACAAAACTAAGTTTGTCATCAGGGCTGTCACCATGATGGGACCCTTCTGGAGGCTCTGACGAACTTTGGAATGTCAAGGCAAAACATCAAAAACAGTATAAAAAGTAGGGCATGAAAGAGTCACTACGAAGCTAATTGGTATCCACCCTGTACGCTAGCCTAAAAAAGGAATGGCGCATAGCGTGCTCAGAATCATCACTCTGCTTAAAAAAAAATCGGAAATAATCCTTCATTGTGTGCTGATCTGTTCTGCTAAGCGATGCTTGGCAAAAAGAAAGGAGAGGAAAGGCAAAGATAGCTTGATTGATTACTCGCATTGTTAGAAAGTGCTCTTTTCTCAATACATATACGAGTATATTATCGTGTATATATGTGCATATTTCCTTTTCCTGCGTGGCAAGTAAAGTTTCCCGCACGTTTTGCTGGAGTTTAATTTGCGGCCTGAACAAAATAAGTCTTCTTTCCCCCTCCGAGCTAAGTTATTTGCACACAACTTTCACTTCTGTATCTGTGTCGCTATAACCCTGTCAGGATAAAGTGGAGTGAGCCTCAATCCTTCATCGTCAGAAAAGCTCTTCAGTCTTTTTGTCATCGAGTTTCTTCTTTAAACACTTGGACCCAATCCTCACCATGTGAACAACACCTGCGAACGAGTCAATGTACGGACTCCATTGGAAAGCATGTGATAAAATATTGCAATTATGATAATTATTATTGTTAGTTGTAGTAGTGGGCAGTCGCAGTGGTAGAAGCAGAAGGATTAGGCGCATTAGTAGAAAGAGTGGTAGTAATACAGTCGCTGCATAGTTGGACCTACCGGGCATGCCCAAATTCCTGCAACGTTTTTAACATTCGACTTCGTCAAGAATAACTTCGTGAGAGGATTTAGAAATGGTGGCCACTTTTATTGTAATCGTATTTATTCCCAGTGTCGTTGAATCTCGTTTTGACCCTCTACATAGTGCTGCAGTCAACACTGAACCTCTTGATGATGGACTCAAAGCCGTCACCGCTCTCAGTCATCTCAAAGATCTTTAGATGGAGTTCTTCCAAGACGCTGAAGTTAGGAAAATGAAGTCTGTGAAATTTTAGCTCTTCCCTTCATGAAACCTCACAAAATGTGGGATATTCTAAATTTTTAATGAAACAAATTATTTTTAGAAGGTTTTTTAACGGTTGCAAGACTTTTGGCACACCAGTTACTTTGCAGTGTTAACGTCATATGCTTATCACGTCAAAAGGGCTGTAAAGCTCCCCATTTACGCGACAAAATCGTTTAAAGTAAGAAAATAGCTCTGGTTAAATGAGACTGCGTCCTTGGGGCCGTCAGTAAAAACTGGATGTGCAGTGACTCCAAAATGTACAGTGCTTCAGTCTAGCTGTTATCATGAAAGACAAAACACGTTGATCGAGGATCTCGCACTGTCTCAAAAAGCCAATGACGTCAATTCTCAGACAATGGTGTTTGTCAAACCTACGTAAACGTAACGTAGTGTATGATATCACAAGCATTAACATCAGTTTTGGTACAGAGCAGCCACCGAGGATGTAGAATGAACTTCTTTATCGATTTTCCACACTTCCTGTGCACGTTTTTGTGTGCACCATGCACATTGACGCAGAGGTGAGGAGGTTCTCAGTTCTCAGTTCTCAAGTGCTCTACAGGTTTTGAGGTGGAAAATGTTCTCCTATGCAGGAAATTTAACTTCCCGCCAAAACATGAGTAAGCGCTTTGCTGGCCAACCGTGTATGTACACAACTCTTTGATCAGCTGCACCATGAATTCAAAGCAGGACTAATGCAGAAAGATTTGCGCCTTTCTTGATGCTCAAATCTAGCTCAAGGAGATTGCGGACATCGTCGGGTCCTCTTTGGCCAAGGTTTACGGTATCAAGAGGGCCAAGATGGAGGGCAAGACCACTGCTGCGGCCCAGGGAGAAGGTCTGAGGAGATCAAAGATGACTGATGACTTTTGGGCCACCCTCAAAGCCCAGAATGAGGCTGCCCCACAATCTTGATAACCTGGCGAGCCATCGAGGTCAATAAGTCCAGGGACACGATCTAGAGGGCCGTGAAGGAGTTGAAGCTGACATCCACCTGAATGAGCAGGAGGTTTTTCCTGGCCAAATGGACCGACGATTTGCTGGTGATGCGAGGTCCCTCAGCCTGGGTGAACTGCCTGGCTGAAAGGGTCTGAAAAAGCGCCCATGGTGAAAATCTCCTGCAAGATCTTCATGGTGTTCCACTACCAGAACAGGCAAGACAATGAGGATCCCGCAGGCGGCAGAGGAGACATCCCCAGGATCAGCCACACCAAACACCTGGGCCAAATCATGGACTTTATCGTCGTCACCGGTAATGGCTACAACCCGATCTTGTTCGACTACAAGACAACGATTAATGCGGACAGGTACTGCAACAGGCTGCTGTACAAAGTCTTGCCATGGGTGAAGTCAACTACCCAGAGTGCAACTACATGTAGCAGCGTGACAACACAATGGCATGCATGGGCTTGACAGTTCAAAGGTTTCTCAGTGACAACTTTAACCAACTTCGGGCTGTCGTGGACGTTTTCGCTGTCCCCTGACTTTAATCTTAACTTCTACTGGTCGAGGGTCATCGTAGCCAGGTCATGCAATGTCTAGTACATCTTGAAAACTACGTTCACGCTGCTCTGATGGCCCCACAGGCCGAGGAAATGACGAAGGCATGCTTCAGGCCTTGTTTGGAGTAGGTGATGGCTGCCAGGGGTCTCTAACCTGAATACAGTAAAGGCCTGTTCTTTAGGTACCATCGTCTGCTGTAATAAGGCACGCCGCCCTAATAAGGAACACACAACACCAAAAAATCACAAACAAACAGAAGGGGTATAAAAGGAACAAATAATACGAGCAGACCATTTTGAATGACGAGCTTCTCAAGATTGAGGATGCCATGGAGAAGAAGACCACTACAAAGGCCAAGAAGACTACGTCTGGGCCACTCAAAAGACAACTTGGATGAGGCACTCACGTTGGTGGAGGAAGAAATGTCTCTGAGAAAGGCTGGGGAGAAGTTTGGCTTTGGCAAATCGGTTCTGTTTCGTTGCAAGGGATCAAAGATGTTGAAGAAACTGGGAAGGAACACTGTTCATTCTAAGGAGGAAGAGGTCAGTCTTGCCACCCATTGACGTGTTGTCTCCGACCTCAGCTGCCCCATCAGCCTTGAGGAACAACGGTACGTTGCCAGGGGTTACCTCTATCACATTGGAAGAAAAGTTTTGGTCTTCCGCAACAATCTTCCAGGTGATAGATGGGCAAGGGACTTTGTCAAGCATCAGGGGCATCTACTCAAGATGAAAACAGCAACAAACATCCGGAATGCCAGAGCAGAGGTTACGCTTGACAAAGGGTATCGGTACCTGAAGAACCTGGATAATTCTACTTTAGATGTACCACCAAAGAAAATGGTGAACTTTGACGAGTCTTCAATGCAGCTTTAAAAGACAATGTTCAAAGAACGATCATTTCATTTTCACTTGCATTCTAATTTTTCCAGGACAACCCAGACAACAAGGTCGTCATTTGAATGAAATCAAGTTCATGACTTTGCCTCCCAACAGCACTCATTTGATGAGTTTACAATCTAGTCTAGTGAAAATACTTTTTGCCACCCCATTAAAACTCCATTAAAGGTTCACCATCTTCCACAGATATTGGTGTGTTCTCCCCACCCAAGAAGTGTTGGAAGGCTACTTTGAACAAGTGGAAGGAGGGATCTGGCAAACGAGCATTGACGATCCCCAAAGACAAGTTTGGAGGCCTCCTATGTCAGGCTCTGGACAATGCCAGGCCCAAGATGACCACCAACTTGATGTCATCATTCAGAAAGGCATCAATCTATCCAATTGAACCCAATGAAGTTCTTCGCCGCATGCCTGGGACAATGATGAAGGAGGAACGGAAAGAAGCCATTTCAGCGGAGCTCATGAAGTTTCAGGCAGTGAGGCAAGAGCCCAGTGATCGTCAAAAGCGTAGGAAGAAAATCCCAATTGAACCAGGCAAGGCAGTGACTGAGGAGGAGGCCAAGGAACTGATGAAGATGGCTCAAGCAAAGAAGAAGCTGTCACTTGCTGGAAAGTGTGGTAGACCCACAAAAAAGAAGTAATTTTTTTCCTCTAGAAAAGTTTTGTTTCTATTTTAATAATGTGCTAATTACGCACAATAAATTTGTTCAACATGCAAAATGACTGTCCCTTATTTCATCAGCAAAAAAATCCATCTACCAACTTCCAAAGGTGTCTGAATCCAATAGGAGTGGGATGTCAATCATTTTTCTTTGTTCAAATATCAAACACAGGTAGCAGTAGCCCGATCACAATCAATGCAAGTCAAAACTCGATATTCGATGTCCTATTGCCTACCTTCAAGCATGAACTCTAATTGCGTGCCTTATCACAGCAGACGATGGTATGTTAATTTCGAACTGACTGGATGCTTAATACCTGAGATACAGGTAACATATTTTTTGCTTTCAAGTCTGCTTTGTACATTCTCGTCGGCTACCCTGTAATAGCAGTTGTAAGGGTCCCATAACAGACCTAGGTGGAGAGAGAGCGAGAGATGCATTTCTGCAAATGAGAAGCTCAGCTCCTACTTTGATCAATCAGAATCGCAATCAGACGACGGGCAAAAAATGGAAGTCTTTCCTGGAAAGCCAAGTGGACGTCATCATCGTCCAACGCATACGCATTAGGCTAGGTCAGAAAATGAAAATTTTGGAATTTGACTGAGGGCATCATAGGCCTGTTACCTAATGGCAAATGGGGAAGACGTAGTCAAATGGTTTTTCAAGAAAAAGTTTCTTGGACCCCCTCCCATGGCAATAGCGTTTTACTATGTAAGTTCAGTACATAACCAGGTGATCAGATTGTGACAAAGTGACAAAGCTGTAAATGCGTTGTTTTTAGTTGCATTTGACTACAGTGCTTCATTTTGGCATCTAGAAAGTAACTAAGCAGGTCCATATCATATTTGTGATGTTGACCTAACGGATTCCTATGTGCTGTGTCTAAAATGCTTTGAAGGCAGAGGGGGAGACCCAAAAAGTCATTATTTTTTCATTCCATTTGACTAGAAAGTCCTCAAGTGGATTCTTGCAACAAATCTAGGACGCCACAAGAGAATAAAAAAAAATGACCCAGCCTAATACAAATCTAATACTTTTCTCGGCACTCGTACGCGTTATGTGCTGAACTGCACGTTCAGCCGCTGGGCGATGGTACCGCTGAATCCGCCACAACGTGGAGAGTTTGCACGTGCACGCCGACCTTCAGCATTTTTCCATTGCTTCTTTGCGGTATTATGGTGCAGGTATGATGGCGGTAGCAAGAGAAGGAAAGAAAAAGCCTCCGTTATTATTTCCTGCTCTTCCTCCCTCACACGAGCACCGTACATAAATCACAACTGGTGCTCAGCGACACATCCCATCCACTGGGGTCACCTCTCGCACGCACACATACAAGCAGGGGTGAGCACAATGTTACACACATATGTAGAACAGCACGTTCATTTACACTCGTGCTGTTGACGCCTTGTCTGCTGTCGTCTGTCCATGAAGGAGGGCCTCACATACAGTATGAGCCATCTTTAGAGTCATTAGTTATTTCAAAATGTCAATGGAAACTTGGCTATTCTGATCATGTCAAGCTGAACAATAGGGCATGATAGAATATTTAGAAAAATGAACATTAACGGCATGGTACAAGCTGTCCCCCACCCAGAGGTGTGCAAAGTCACGAACCTCAGAGAAGACAATAACTTTGGCCCCTTGGACATGTGCAGACCCGGCTCATTGTGACTGGAAGCAATCTCAAGATGCCAACGTCGGACAAGTGTAGTGTTTTCAACCGATTCTTCCTCGTTTTCGTAATTCCGATTGCTCTACGAAAAAACTCGAATCTTAACGTGTTGTCGGAAACACCAATGGAAATCACTTTCTTTGAGAAGAATGTACGGTTCGTTACGAAGTGTTTTGGTCTCCTTCCCTGAGCCTGGCTTTAGTGGACTTGCCACACTTGAACTTGAAATCCGGAAATGCAATTTTTGTTACCCTCACACTGACAATGAGACTTTTTTGCACACATCAGACGAGTTTCCCACTGTCTAACGGTAACGGGACATGCGGCTCCTGTGCGAACGCAGGTTTGCCATCAGGGATGAGTGTGATCCATCCCAATGTGTCTCTCTGGCTTTTGTAGGCCATGTTTGCCCCCCAGGAACTATCCATCCCCAGCCGTCTTCCTCCATGATCGAATGTTGGTCGGGACGCCAACTGCGGCTCACACTGTATGCGCAGACAGCGCTCGTATGGATCCCAAACTGCAAATACCCCTAGACATGTGTGCATGCCACATAAGTACAAAGGGAATTTTTGCATTTGCCGTGCGGCTATTTTCGCTAATGGTTTTCCCCCATTCAAGGGAGAGAAGAGGGGGAAATTGCCTGGCCCTGAACGGGGCTGTATGTATTCATTCCATATAGCGTTTCTGTAGAGAAAAGCGCCGAGAATCATCAGTCTTCGTTCTGCGAGTTCTCCATGGCACACGCAGGCATCTCTGTCTTGCCTAGCATGAAAGAAGACAGGACCAGGGCTCTGCTGTGCTTCGTGCAAGCCCTCTGTGCGGTGGAGAAGCGGCAGAGGATTATTGGTATTTATGGCAACAGCTGCGCATCATTAGGATGACGCTTCTAACGTGAGCTCTGCCACACAAGTCGTCAAGTCGGGATAACCGCAGACTCAAGTAAGTCATTTCACCAGCGATGGCCGGCGGAAGCGTAAATTATGCCCGGCAAATTTCCCAACCCTACCTGTATAATGGGGAAATGAGCCACAATAAGTCATGTCTTCGATGAAAAGTGAGGGGACTGATAGCGCCCCCAGGAAGGGAGAGCGACGGACAGCAAGGAAAAAATGCGCAAAGTGGTCAGACCGAGGAGGATTCATAAATCAGAGAAAACTGTGGTGGGAAAAAATACTGATCCTAAAGTGAGTTGCTGCTGTGGTCCTTTTAGATTTTAGGTGACGGTCCAGGGTGCGCAAAGTACCCCAAATCCAGGGTTTAGTGCACTTCTGTGTGGAAATTTGCCACATTGCTGCTAATCAGGCGTCGTTTTAAAATTGCAACAGCTACACTATCTTCCTCCGGGGGCGCCGTGTGACGCTCTGGAGTGTACTCAAAATACAGGGTGGGGCAGAAAAACATCTTCGACGGTGCGAAGGAGTGAGCGGGGAAGTCAGTGGAGAACCAGACCGACCGACCGAAGTGTCACCAAGAACGACTGATGCAGTCATCGGACGCTCCCACCCGGTAACTCTCGTTGAGAAAGCAGCACTCATTTAGTGAGCGTCCTTGTACCAAATGGAACAAAGAAGAGTCGCAGCAGTGACCAAGCGCTCGCACCCGTCATTGTGATGACCCCCTCACAATCTTCCCCTCATTTGGGGATTGTTTGAAACAAGATCACAAGGGGCACGTAAACTGGAGGGGAGGGGGATTAAGCTGAACTCCCCCCCCCCCCTTCCAAATCTGAGAGAGAGCGGGTGAGAAATTTTCCCGTTTGACCTTTTGGATGACGTCCCTGGAGGAAAAGCAGAGAGGAGCAGCAGTGATTGCGTGTTTAGTGATTTTCACTGCTTAGTGTTTGAAAGTGACTAATCAGGGACGAGCGGAGAGTTCTGTCAGCAAGTCATGTTGGCCACATCCAGGCACTCTTGTCGACCTACTTTTTTGGCAATCGGATATGGCCATATAGATTGCTGGGTTGCAACCCATTCATTCTGTGCAAAGCCTGGCTCATTTGTTCTCAAGAGCATGCAAGATTAGGCGAGCGAAGGGGGAAGGAGATGCTGCTAGAGAGGATATGTAGAAGGAAGAGATAAGACCGACAGCATGAGTTCTGCTATGTTGAACGTGGTCTTATGTACTACACATCAGCTACAAAACAATATCAGATTTGCAAGCCTCAGAGCGCGATATCAAAGAAGGAGGCCTTGCATTGGGCCTAAGAGATGGGCGAACCTGCTTGAATCCATGAGAACGTCAATGACTTGAAAGCCCAATGCTGAGCACGTCTAGGTCCGCTTTGTGACTTGTTAATAGAGGGCGTTCCAGACTTGCCAGATCTTGTACGAGAGAGTTGAACGCTCGCCAGCGCTGCCATCTGGCGGACTGGAACAGGAAGTCAACTCATCCAGCGAAATGATAACATCTTAGAATAGAATATGCAGCAGCATTATATTACGCATGAGAGAAAGAAAGATGAAGCAGTGGGAAGTCATTACGCGATAATTCTCGTTGTCTTGGTCTTAGTGCAGGACACTCTTGCAAGAAACAATTCATAGCACTACGCCGAAAAAATAACTTACGAAAAGATTGTGCTGACTATGGAAGATTCCAGAAAGTAATTTCGGCTAAGCTGGAGTCTAATCACGGATAAGGGGAGCAATTGATGCGCAAATCTGTCCAGTGAAACTGTCCTTGAAACTTACTATTAAGCATGAACACGTGCAGAAGGTATCATAGAAGGGGGATAACTGTCTCAGGGTGATGTGTAGATTGCAGGCAACTTCGTGATATCGACAATTACAGCTGTTTCGTCAGCTGACCAACATGTGTTTCCTACCAGGAAAAAGGCCCTCACACATAAAAAATCATTCCGGAGGAGCCCCGACGCGTCGCTGACTTCTGGAAAAGTTGAACAAGGCCTGAGACCGACTCCTGGAGGAATTCGTACTCTTACGTCCTTCAGGAGGCCTTCGCGACCACGTTGAGGTTGACTGTGATTTCGGTCCGGTAGCCAATGCAATCAGTACTTAGTGCGTCGGGCTACTCATGGTCGTACCTTATGTTCATGCAACAGAGGCAATACCTCTTTCTTTAAAGACATGATTGCTCTAGCGAACTTTGGTGACCCACGATACATGAAAGATGAAGACCATGAAGACCAGCAGTTTATAAATAATATATACATTGATATAAGCGGGGAGGATTGCTGAAAAGAACCACCTCACATCACACAACGGAACGGAACGTACGGTTAGTTCATTTTGGAGTGCTGACAAGGAGATCTGAGGTCACGGATGAAATGGAAGCATATGAAAGTCTCTTCATTGCCACTCATCTTTCACGACGGTACTTTTTGCCACTTTGGCCAAAAAGGCTTCGAGGGGTTGGAAAGAGCCCTCTTTACCGACGCAGCTGGACCAAATTGGTCTAGAAGGCTTGGGGCTCGCGAGTCCGATACTTGCGTCATCACTACATCAACTGAGATGAAGTAAGGAAACTTAAACATGGTTTGGGCAAAAAAGTTCGCAACTGGAGTTGTCCTACACACCCTGTCGCAAAAGTATTGCAAATACCTTGAGAATGGCACAATTCGAAATATACTCCTAAACTACTGTTTTTTTTAAAAAAAAAGGTGCGCTGGTAGTGTTGCTTGTGTTATATTTAGCCTAAAGCTAAATTCTAAATTTGTGCATAATCTCTACATTATGAAAATGAAGAGTTAAAAGGGCAGGTTCAATAGTGTTTCTGATGCTGAGATAACCTCGTAAAAGACCACTCACATTGATGAAGTGATCACCACACTTATGGTGACTGTTGAGGTCGAGACTCGTCCAGATCGTTGACGTCGATGCATTTTGTTCATGTTGAATTGTCGTCCTGTTGCTCTCCTCACAGAACCTACCAACCGCTCACCCCAAATGTGTGGGTTTTGTGTGCTTGCATGCAGCACCGGGGGGGGGGGGGCAGAGAGTAAATCCTTTTGGAAATCGCACCTGGGGTGGTGCGATTCCCCCCGAAAAATTTCAGGCGATTCCGTCAACTTCTCAAAAACTGGTCATCAACCCTCAAAAAGCCAAATTTCCGGCCTCTTCGGTATGCCCCCCTCTCCAGGTGGTCTTCTTTTGAGCACTATGGCGACAAAATGGGCAACCTTGACATAGAACCTCTGTACTCCACATTGTGCCCAAGGATCCACATGATCCACATCAAAATTTCGCCTCAACATGCTACAGTACAGCATATGAGGTGAAGTCATGCCAATGGAAAATAATTACGCCAAGGACTGCTTTGAAAGGTAGATTGGAAGCACCCCGGAGGAAATTATGAATGAGGCACCAATCTTTTCCAATGATTGGAAAATTATGTAGTCATGACGTAAGGGTTTTAGTCAATACCGGGTCGTCAAAAAGTCTTGCACCACCTCTTTGACTGCTTTTTGGAGAGGTTTAGTTAGCTCTACATACTGCATTTCTGCATTTCATACAATTCTGCATTTCAGCAGAAAGCATCTGTTTTCAGCTTTCAAACAAGTCCACGAACTTGTTTCTACATTACTGCTAAGAAAAGATGGAGGCTAAAAGACTTCAAATTGCTACTCTAATCTGCGCTGGCCATGGCACCTCGGACATCATGAAGAAGTGGTTGGGGTCAACTGACACACAGTGTACCGCATCCAAAAGCACTGGGATGAAGGAGAGAGCCTCAAGGACCGTCCTCAGAGCGGAAGACCTGTCGAGTTGATGCCAGAAGACACCCAGAGAGTGTTCAAGGCCAAGCTGATGATGTCCATGACCAAGTTCACCAAGAAGTTCATGGCCAGGTCTACTGTCTCAAATGCACTCAAGATTGCTGGGGGAAGATCTCAAAGATATGTGGAGAGGCCTCTCTTAAGCCAGAGGCATCAAGATCTCCGTCTTGAGCACTGCAGATGTCTTCTCAATGACCTCAAACATCACAGTGATCGGGTGATCTCTTTCTCCAATGAGAAGACCTTCACAGTCAACCCGATCATCAACAAGCAGAATGAAAGGGTCATCTGCTTTGAGGACACCCCTGATGACATCCACCACATCACCAAGACCAAACATCCAGCCTCTGTGATGATGTTAGGCATCATGGCATCCACTGGGGACAAGATGCCACCCATATGGTTCAAAACCGGGTACAGGCTCACAGCAGCTGACTACTTGGTGATCTTGCAGACCAAGGTGCTCCCATAGATCACCAAGAAGTCAGGAAAGTCATCATATGTGTTCCAGCAGGATGGTGCACCGGCTCACACTGCCCGCACAGTACAGACATGGATGGTGGAGAATAGGGATTTCTGGCCCAAGGACTTCTGGCCGCCGCAGAGCCCAGACTTAAACCCCTTGGACTACAGCATCTGGTGACAAGTGGAATGTAAGGCCTGCAGAGCTCGCCACAGCAATGTCACCAATCTGAAGTCCTCTGTGGACAAGCAGTGGAAGAACATGAGGAGCGACTAGGTCAGCAATGCGTGTGCGGCCTTCTGTGGCCGCTTGGAGGCCGTCATTGCAGGCAACGGAGGTCGAACTCACTAGTAATGTTCGTTATTATATATAAAATAAATCTTTTTTGTAATAAACCTGTCCAATGTCGTCCTGATCAATAAGGAGCTAAAGTTTGTAAACAAGGAAAGATGGTGCAAGACTTTTTGACGACCCGGTACTGCCTTGTCCATTCTCTTCTCTTGAGCGCTACCACTTTTTGCCACCAACAGAGAGCGAGTGAGAAAGAGCAGGACACAAGTTGAGAGCAAGTGCAAGAGTGAATGAGCACCCCAACCCAAGTTTTCAGTGACAAACTCCACGCAGGCACGGAAGGCCTTGTGCGCATTGAAGACGGAAGCCCTGGACAAGAAGCGTCTGCCCACACTTTTCAGGGATGGCCATAAGCGTATCCGCATTCCCTGCAGGTCTTTCCCTGAATGTACGCCCAAATGAAAAGTCAGAGGAGTTGAGATCAGAGGGAACAACACATTGTCTTTGGCTGGGATTCTATTTTCTCCTCCATTCAGTCTTGCTAAATGTTGGCTGCGTGTGCAGGGGTGCCATCTTGCCGGCAGATGTGCGATGACTCCTAGGCCTTCTCGGTGGTCTTGACGATCTGCAGGTGTACGATGGCATCATGATGATCTTCTTGTCGCTGAAGAAAATTACTCCGTGACTCTGGCAATAACTGAAAAGCATAGTACAGTGCTTCGAAGTGGTTTTCTGCTGCTTTTGGGTCATGAAATGACTGAGTGCATCTTAGATATGCCTCCTAATGCCAAATGGTGGAGATGTGGTAAAATGGTTTTCAAAAAAAGTTGTTTGATCCCCATCCATGGCCATAAGGTTTTACTACATAAGTTCAGTAGATAACAAGGTGCTCGCTCAAATAAAGAAGTCCCTGGAGCAAAGCTACAAACACCTTATTTTTAGTTTCATTTGACTGCAGTGCAGCAGTTTTGCATCAAGAAAGTAACCAAGCGGGTCTGCATCATATTTTTAATGTTGACCTAACATTCTTTCGTATTGCGTCCAAAAAACTTTGAAGGCAGAGAGGGGGGACTTAAAACGTCATTATTTTTTCATTCTATTTCACTAGAAGGTCTTCAAGTGGATTCTTGCAACTGATCTGGGACGAGATTAAAAAAACTGACCTAGCCTAACAGACAGGCACAATATTTCCTAGATAGGACACCCTTGAGGAGGCTACCTGTGCCCTGTCAGGTGGCCACTGAGGCCATCACGCCTTTCTGGCCTTTTGGCACGCGATCCAACCGCTAAATGCCCATTTGACATGTTATTTAGTGCAGTTGCGCTATGTGGGCGACGTCAACTGGGTATGCCAGGCTAAGTCAATATGCAAAAAGAACCCTTACTTCTCAGCTCTTCGTCGTAAGTCACCTAGTTAATGTCGCGAACGATCGAATATGGCAAAGCTACCGAAATCCGAGAAGACTTTGCACTTAAGCAAGAACTCATCAATTACTGATAAATGAGGAACTTAAAAACTTGTTTTATCCTTTGGACAAAATAAGTTTTCAAGGCTCTTTTGCGGAGAAATGACTATATGAAAAGATTCATCATGATTAGGGTTGATTTATTGTCAATTTAACTTTGTATGAAGCGCTTCGTAGTCGTAGCGTTTGTTCAGAGTTCAGCACTTAATTTTGAAAAGCGTCATTTGCACGAGCATCCGGGAGTCCGGGTCTCCGGGTGTCCTGGAGGCGGCCAAAAAAGGCCCCACAATGGTCATCTTTTAAGCGTGACCCAAAGAGGTTCTTGAGCAGTGACTGACGCGTGCATTGGAAGGTCGAGATGACGACATTTATATGACGATCTAGGTGTCCGGGTCTCCCGGCGACAAAACAAGCAGCCGGAAACTGCCCTAGAAGGGTTATCCTCGCGGCATGCAAAGACCTTGAATATATGTAAAACAAGTGGATGTTTAAAAGAGATGAAATTCTTGGTTGACATCGACGAGGAACGCAAAAGAATGAGGCATCCGAGGAGTCGTGGTCGTAGGCCGAGCAAGGGTCCGCTTCCACGGACGTGTTTGGGCTGTCCAAGAACTTGGACCACAATATCGGCCCTGAATGTGACCACCTGCTTCCACTTGAATCACTTCTCTGTCAGCTGTCTGCAGTCATTCTTCTTCTGGGGTAGAGCATTCGAGGCACTCTGGCTGTAGGACATTCCAGACTGCCTCTGCTTCTCTCTACTGAATCTACGGCAGACCTCCTAAGCACCACTGGCCATGTTGGCCATCTCCAAGCACCAGCACACAACAGAATAGCCCATTTACAACTCTTTTTCCTCCCTATTGTCTACTTTGAGCTCAAATTCTGGGCTGGTGATCGATTTCTGCGGAGAAAAGTTCAGAATCTTCTCAGTCTAGTCGAATTCTGCTCTGCGGAGAGAAACTTTTCTCAGTGCGATCACATTCAACAGTGAAAAAACGCAAGTGTAAACGAACCCTACTTTTAATGACGTGGCAGCCATCTGAACTCAGTCGCACAGTTTTGACTCACGCTGTATATTCTGTAAGTATTCCTGAGTATGTTGGTTTCAGCTAACGAGCACTATCCTCAAAGAATGTTGCGTTACACTCCCTCCTTTGCAGAACAAATGACTCATTATGGTTTCAACGGCCCATTATTGCTTGAAACACATTTTCTCTATTGGAGAGAGGAAGATATGAAAAGGGTTATATAATTGTTCATCAGAGAAATCTTCTTCTTGAGATGTGAATGCAGGTGATGAAAACAGTATCTTAAAGTTAGATGTTTTTATCTATGAACTCAAATCACCCATTATCGAGGCAGGATCTGACATACTCCACCCCAAGTGGAAAAAAAAGTAATCTTTTATGAGGTGCGAGAAACAGTGATGCATTTTGCGGTGCAGAAGTCTTAGAGCTCAGTGATGGATGATGGAGAAAAGCATTGCTTCACTTGACGCTTTTGCTTAATTTTGTCCTCGTCGCTGCAGAGCGATTGAAATTCAAAATTATAAACAAACTGCAGGACTTTTATTTAAGCGTGAGATCTTGTGTAATTGCGAAAAAATCGTTTGGATTCCGGCAACTTCGCCATTTTGATTCTTTAGGGACCCGGACTACATGATTTGGGATGATAGATCTGAGATGTGACAGGCAGAACCATAAATGCTACATTCTGCCCATCAACCATTTCTTACTCCTACATCATACTACCATATTCGCTTGTGTTTGCACTCAGCACGTGCTGCACAGAGTTCGTACAAACATTTTTCACCCGCTAAAAGGCGCAAAAAGTGTAGTTGGCAAAATGGATGTTATATTTTTTGACTGAGTCGATAAAACGTCAGTGAGTCAAACAGGCCTGTCAGCTCTTCGTCAAGTGAGTCTCGCTCTGCACAGGAACGCTGACATTGATTCAATCGGAAACAGGTGGGTGCACAATATGCACGTGTCCGGTCACGAGAGCGCAGCCCCTTTAAGCGCACGACACTTGAGCGTAGCCAGTAGGACCGTGCTCGGTTCGGGCCTGGCCCGAAAGCCCGAGGCTCAGCTCGATATTTTACTAGCCCAAGTGGCTCGAGGCCCGAAGTTCAAAGCTCGAAGGAAATGCTGTATACAAACTTGAACTGGAGAGACTATCTTACAGCACATGCCTCACTAGTGCGGCTGATGCCTGCCAGTAATGCTTGACAACATTATTTTTTAGAAAAGTAACCAAATGTACTTGAAAGGAGCTCCAGTGGCTAGAATGAACAGAAATGTATTGGCCACTGGGGTCACTTCTCCACCCAATAAGTTTGAACAGGGTTTTCTAATGTTTGGCCATAGACCACATATTGTCATAGCTGACTAGTGTACAGTCATGTCAATTCTGTGCATACCCATAACAATACAATAGCCATCTGTGTGCGCGCATGCGCAGAACTGTGGTTAGAGCTGAGTTAAAGTGTGTTCGTACTGTATGTCGTTACATTTAAGTTCTACTGTACTCTGTTCTCTGTACTGTACTATACCGGGCTGAGTTTCAGCTCGGAGTGATATCTTGTGCGATAAGGGCTGGTCAACACGGTTGGATCGGATCATGAGCTCATGTACTTTTGGTGGAACGAGTACAATTGTTCCCGGGATCATACCATGTACTTCGTTCACTCGTGCACCGACGCTAGACGCGGTAGCAACTATCATCTCGACTCCTCTATCTTCGTGTACAACCCCTGGGGACCCACTGGAAGGCGCGGACGCTGACCGAAAGGCGGAGATCTCTCTGGAGAAGCTTCGCGGGACTGCACAGGACGTTTGCGTGGACGGGGAGACGATGAGGCCAAACTACGACATGAATCTGACGAACTCGACGGAGAGTAAGGTGACGGGGCAGGCATGATATCCCAGACACGAGTAACGTTTACTGAGCTCTAGTTCCGTGGTCCGTCTGATTAGTCGCAATCGCAATATCTTTAAATTACCACGTAAGATTACCCTAATTTCATTCCAGATGCCAAGTATACTTCTATTAATACTGTAAGACTGAGTGTCCTCTCTTGGGAACGCCCTTAATTTTAATCTTAGTCACACACTCGAGCCCCGCGGCACGTAACCTTAAGGTCCGGCGTGAACGTACTATACTCTAAGACTTGAGTAAAACTGATGCAAACAAGAGCTGTGCAGCAAGTTGCTGCCAGCATCCCCAAGATTGCGGCATCTCTGAAATTCTGTTGAAATTCTTATTTTTTTGCACAAAAACTTGAAATAATGTGAAGTGTCCAATCTTCTCAAATATATTCAAATGTCTTAAAAGGAGGTCACACTTTCAGTGTGTAAGTTCTGCTCAGATGCCCATTGCAATTAATACTCTCTATGGTGGTATGTAACAGTTAGTGTTCCAATGAGTGTCCCTCCACAAGAGTGCGGGATGCTGAATGAATGTAAATCCCCCTATGAGTGTTTCACTTGTATGGCGTCTAAACATCTGACTTGAGGCCTGACTTACCTGCCGGAGGTCTGTGGCCCAATTAAAACTGGGCTGGCCCGAGGCTCGATCCAGCCTGATGGTTGCCAGTCCAAGGCTTGATCCAGCCCGAGAATTTGAGCCCGACACGGCTCTAGTAACCAGTAGAGCATGTGGCTACTAGAGCGCATCACATTACAGTGAAACATGATTAATAGAGACACTTCGGGACTGTGAGTTTTGTCTCAAGTTTTTCCCAGGTCCTTGTATCATCAGACAAAGGTGTGACACCAAGACAACAGGATGTTCTGTTGACATGTGCACTAAGTAAAAGAACAATGACTCAAGACAGTTAGGTTTCAAAACACAGAACTGACTTTGAGAGTAGGTAGTTGCCAGCAGGATAATAAATGTGTGAAAAAGAACAATTTGAGCAAATACTGAAAATGTTGCAGAAGGTACCAACCGTCATTGTCCTGATGGAAGGCTGTCCGAGGATAGTAGGCAAGATCACACAGCTCTGAGGCACAGGACTCATGAAAAATCAAGCAAGTCCCATCTGGGGAATGCCAACACCTGTTTTGCCCTCTCTCAATAAGGATCCACAGAACAGCAGACCACAGGGTCCAATCTGTCCCAACCATTTGTTGGAATTGAAGAAAATGCCCACTCACGATCTGTTCAAATGTGTGTGGGTGTTTGGGCCGAAAGAGGGGCTCTGATCTAGCTCATGATCCAGCCACTACTTTCCTCACAGGGCAACAGGGTGAGTGACACGCTGCCACAGGCATTGACTCACTTGGAGTCTAGTACAAGTAGGGTTCCAAGGTCAAACTCAACAAGACTGATACACCAATGTGGAAAAGTATAACTAATGGACAGAACCAATGATAATCCCAATTGCACCCAAAATCCTACAAGCTTTATTATCAATATCAGTCTCAATTCCTGATTCTGTTATCTTGAGTGGGTTTCCCTGAGCTCAATCTCACTTGTCACATCTCATCCTAAAGGCCAGGGATGCAAAGTTCTGGACAATACTACCACACATGCCAGGGATAAGTTATCACATCCCCCTAGAAGCAGCAGTGTAGATGTTAACCCAGCGTAAAATTACCCACTGATGTGCAGTCCATTTATCCTCCTTTCTCAAATTCACATCGCATTGTAAACACAAACACCTTGGCAAGGTACACATGGGAGATACACACCCCACCACTGAAACCTATCACCCCAGCACTCAGCCTGATGCCCTCTTGCACAAGATGACTCCCACTAATTGCAACATCAAACCACCAGATGATACTGCCAAATGATGACTGACACCTGCGGACCCACTGTCTTTCCTAGGCAGCCGTCAGATTCTGACCCACCAGGAGCTAGGTGGGAAAAAGAGCTGGAGAGACCTTGAGAGGGAGGAATGCTGGAGAGGCTGGGGTACAGGGTGAGTTTGTGTATGGAAAGAAGTAAAGCTGTACTAGTTTTGTAACAAATTGTGGGCAGTTTCTGTCTCTATTATCCGTGTTGTGTCTCTAATAAGAGATATAATTTATATAGTAATTTTTTTGTAGCTGGTGTTTTTTCTCAATAAGGCAAAATCTCTAATGAGCGTGTCTCTATTAAGGGTGGTCCATTGTACAGAGCAAGACATTACAGCGCAGACGCCAACGGAGCGGAGGGGTCAGTTCAGCGCACCAGAAGAGCGCAGGGACCATTTGAGCGCGCTTTTCGTACTGACATACTGAGGAGCGACTTGGCACAGGGACGTTCCAAAAAAGGTGAAATTTCGCACCGTTTTGAAGGAAATTTCAAAAATTTTCTTTTCAGTGAAGGGGGAGCCCCCTCTCGACACCTTACCCTCAGGGCGGCGGAGCCGCCTCCATCCAGGCGGAAAAATTTTGAAATTTGCTTCAAAAAATGTACTAAATCCGCCACGAAAATGACAAAAACTAACCGCACGCACACATACATGTCCGCCGCCATGATCCAACTCCGCCGAGGACAGACACTCAGTGTCATGGGTCTTGCCGCCGAAAGCGGCATTGTGGTCACACACACATAGTATCATATACTGCTCTGAAATGGTTGCGTTCTTCTGGGTGCGCTGAAATGGTACTTGCGCTCTACTTGGTGCACTCTACTGGATCACGCGCTCAACTGGGGGTTAACCTAATATGCAATAGTTGCATGTTTCAGTGGCTTCTTTTCCTGAGACAAAATGGAGGGTCGAGCAAGAAGAAGTTATGCAATAGACAGCTCATCCACCGTGACTAAGGCTGTGTACCTACATTAGGCAACAGAGATATGAATGTACGTGGCATGTACATGGTACAGTGTGGCTCGAAACATCTTACGCACTAACATAGGGTGCTACTGATAGCTCTGGTGCCACAAACTGACTCTATTTAGCGCTGGACCACGAGCCCCGTCAGTGTGCACCCCACCCTGAGCTACAGGCTGCTGGAGGATGCACGAGCAAGAATTCCTCATGCACTCGACCATCATCTCTCTGTCCCAGGTGTTGTTCCGCTGCTCAATGAGCCCCATGGCCTTCAGCCTCTCATACTTGTTTCTGTTTCTCCCCAACACTTCCTTAGACGTGGATGAACTTTGTCGTTGTAATAAAAACACATGTGGGTCAAGTGGTGTAAGAGCTGTTGTGGTTCAAATCACCCTATTGGCTGTTACAATGCTTACACCATTGTGTTATTACGTCTGCCTGAGTTTCGTAAAGAAGCGTTCGGATCCACACTGCACTATTCTCAGCACAATCGTACCTTATGCGCATCTCTTCCACGTACACTGTGGTATGCGCCAGGAATGGATGGATATAGATATACCGATATACAGCTACGAGGGCACGAGGACGAGTGCACTTGTGAAATAGTAGCACGTACTATACGCTGTCAGCTCGTGTATGTTGGGTACTCGAAAAAGTTCCTACCACAGGTGATAAGAGGTCCTCCTCAATTATGGGGCACGTTTAGAACGCATTCCGTTATTATGAGACATACCTTGATATGCTCTTGTGTGGCGAAGGTGTCAGGTTTTAAGATTGATGGAAGAGAAATTTTTTACTGGACACTGTTCATTTTCACATATTACCACTCTGCGAGCAAGAGAACAAAAAGTGCAGCAAGGGCCAACTTGTCATTTGTAGGCACTTAAGCCAGGTATGCGCTGCCCCGGAGGTTCGGCCCCCAAAACAACCTCGACCAAAAACTTCGTTTTTTTGTTGTCAGAGGCAGGGGGCAAGACCCAGGTGCGCGGAAGGGTTGACCTCATGGATAGGTGGAAGGTGCTTTGAGCAGCAAGGCCTCTGCGGCCAGTCCTTCCTCGGACCTACAAAGTGAGGAATGTGGGTCTTGGGGACGACAACCGTTAGTGGAACTAGTGTGTCAGGAGTGTGGCGGGGCCTGTGACACTCAAGTCACCAAAGTCAGAGTTCAATCGTCGTTTCAGGCCTCCGCAAAAAGTCATCGGAGAAGAAGGGAGAGATGAGAAACAGTGACTGAATGATTACAGTGATTGCCACCATCGTCTCACTCTTCATCTTCTTCCTCCTCCTGAAATTCATCAATTCCCTCCTGTTGTCACCTCTTTCCCCTCAGATGTCCAATTGGTCAGACGAGGTTGTGTCAATGAAGAATTTTCAACGGTCAGTGTAAAATTTGCTTTCGCTGTTCTGTGCGTCAGATAGACTTGACTTGCGCGGTCATCCGCTCCTCTTGGACGTGCACCTCGGTCAACTACGTTGAATTCAAAATAAGTTTGTCGACGTCAGCCAGGATTTATTCAGCTTTCTCACGCATTTACCGCACGTACAGGCCCAAGACAAATAAGAGTGCCGACTTTGGGGCTGCAAAGGTGTCGACGAAAAGAAAATGTCAGGAATTGGTAGTCTTGGGCGTCATAGATTTAGTCAGGGATCCTGACTTGGTTGACTCGTGCAGGCATCACCTCTCTGATGTTCCTCGTTCCTCTGTCATTTCCGCCCTCGCTGCATCGATCGGTTTTCGTCATGTTGAAACCGTCGACTAGAAAGTATTGGTTGTTTTCTCTCTGAACTCTGGAGAGGCCTCGTTTCAGGGCTGCATCGCCAAACTTCACTCATTTGGGGCACATTTTGGAGCTGTCGTTTGATTTGGTATATGCTTAAGTCGCTACTGCTCACCATGATGGCGCCGTACAGTGAGTGGTGGAGTCCTGCCGACAGTCACAGAAAGATGCTGCTTCTACATGTACAAGTTACGCAAGAGTTAGTGTACTATCAACAGGAGCTACTTCCAACTGCTCCAGGGATTGACATCACATACACTGTTGTAACAAGATTAACTTCAGCAGTAAGTAGAGACTTCATATACAGAAACACTCGTAGAAGCGCGAGAAGGACAAGCTGTGCAAACCTGATCGACCGCTACTGCACAACACATGAAGGTGGCTTAAGTGATTGTGGACAGCCATGACGCTCTCCCTGGTCAAGAAGTGGACGATGTCGAACAAGTCCACCTACCACGTTTCGGGAGGTGTCAATACACATGTCAACCTCGCACTTGGCAGTGGAGCACCACTCCTCCGACACTCTGAAGGTCAACGTGTGGCGCGTGATTTCGAGACATCATGTTGTTGGCTCATATTTCTTCCTGTGCAGTGGAAACGTTGGTTTATATTCTGCCGAAATGAAGCCCTTACCGATACTGACATTTTAACGAGTCTTTTAGGCAACACTTTCCATATGCTGTGGTTTTAGCGCAATGCGATGAGTCAGACTGAGTCAACTCAACGTCACTGAGAAGTCGTGCGCGAGGCTCAGTGTTGTTAAGTGACGGCCGGATATTTCTTACTTTGATTCTATATTCGTGTAAGCGACAAGGGACGAAATAACACAGACAAACAGATAAACTCAAAGACTCTGACAAAGACTCAACGCATAAGTCTACAGCAGATCTCGCAAGCTGGGCGGAGATCGCACTCTTTGAAGCGAAGGTCGAGGACGATCAATCCTCGACTCTCAAGGACGAGATGTTTGGTTGCACTGGCGCTGAACAAATACTGCGACACTGAGAGACTGCGAGAGAGACTGGGCCTCGCTCAAGGGGACGGACTGACACTTCTATAGTACGAAAAATGCTTACATAACAAGCAAGTCAAAGAGACTCTTCTTCTGCGTGCAGCTTTTTCGTCGAAAGGAGGGGTTCAAGGAAGTAAATTATGGCAGCACGAACCGAATCTAGGGCCAATGTACTGAAATTCGCTTTAACCATGACAATGATGACACCTAATGACAGATTTGACAGATCCATTTTTGCATGTCGGAAAAACTTCATTTCCCATAATTTGAATTCACAGGTTCTCTCGACGCCACCCACCCACAGGCCGAACTGATGTCTACGGCGTAGCCTTTAAAGCTCCGTCGTCTGCACTGTCTCCAACTTGGAGGAGTGGACGCTCTCCGTGGAGGATGCGAACTCTCTTCTGAGGGTGAAGGGCCAGACGAAGAGCAGCTTGAGGTTCTTCTGCGCGATGACCCAGAAATGTCGGTCACAGGTGCAGTAGAGCAACAGGTTGACGGAAGCGTTGAACGCCAGCAACAGGTGCGATATCACGGTCATGGTGTCCAGCCACCAGGGCCACGTGTACAGGCGGCGCCCGGCCCTGAGGGACTGGAAGGAGAAGCTATTGGTCAGACATGTTCAGGAATTTGATCAGTTCGCTAAAAAGTCACAAGAGACAAATAGCATTGGCACTGTACAGTAAACACTCGCTTTCAGAAGTCTTTAAGTGCGTGTGCGCATGCGCAGAACTATGGAAAGAGACTTGGGTATTTGCGTTGACATATCGTATTGTATTGTGTTCGTTGCACCGTGCGTTATTTCTAAGTTCGAGTTCTGTTGCCGTACTTTCAGGAAAGTTCTCTGTACTGTACTGTATCGGATCGTACTGGGCCTTGGCTCAGCATGATAGCTGTAATGATAAGGGCTGGTCGAGACTGGTGAACTGGATATTGAGCTCATGTACTTTCTGCTGGTACTTTGGAACGAGTAACGTTGTTCCTTGGTCCTTGCCTTGTACTTCCCCGATCACTCGTGCTCCGACTTCTGAAGCGGTAGCAACTGCACCTTCACCGGTACCTTTACCTACGTAGACGACCCCTGGGGACCCGCTGGAAGGGACGGACACCTTCCGATCGTTGGAGAACACGCATCGACGACCTCCAAGGGACTGCACAGGACGTCTGGACGAAGTTTGGGACGATGAAACCCTTCTGCGATGCGAATCCGACGAACTCAACGGAGAGGAACGTGATGGGGCAGGCATTGTAACTTTGGCACGAGTAATACAATCCGAGCTCAAATTCCGTGGTTCGCCAGTCGTTTGACCAGTTGCTATCCGTGTATCTTTAAGTTAAGTGTAAGATTTACTCACACACTCTCCATTTCCAGATTTCTGTAAATTATACTCTTATTAATACTCTAAGGTCTGGCGTACTCTCTTTCTCCCTAGATCGTTTACTCTAAGCTAAGAACTTTGTCAGTGATTACTCTTAGTCATCCACTAGAGTCCAGTGGCACGTAACCTTAAGGACATGCGCAAGTGTACTTTACTCTAGACTGAGTTATTTTGTCCAGGTTGCTCACGTAGATATCCGTTCGGACAATAAGGGAGAAATCAGTGGGTCAGCGAGAGTCTTTCTACTAATTCCCCTGTTTTTCGAAAATACAGTAAGTGATTTGTTTCGCTTTCACTAGGCAAACTGTTGTCCTACCGTATGCACCGTGCGAAAAATGTAGTGTCCTATGTGATAACCTCGTTAATTGGTCACTAAACTATCTGCAGCAGCAGTTGAGCCAACGCCAAAAGGTTTGACATTTTCACGTTAAAAGTTGAACCATAATCTTCTTGCCCCGATAAGAACTCCCATAAGTAGAGGCAACTGTACAGTGACGTCGCACCTTTTTTTGCGTAGTCACCTCTGAATTTGAGCTTCATCTAAGGAAGTATTTGTTTAAGCGACGTGACTTGAAGAACAGAATGGCAACGCTTGTCAGAAGTGTCATTCATCAAGAAGCCTCGAGTCAGTGAACATTGATGAAGACACCATGGGATGGATGAGCTGAAGGGTCATCGACCAGATTCCAATGCCTGACCCCACCTACTGAACATATGATGTCAGATCACAAAGTGACCTGAAGTAACTAGGCCATCATTTGCAGTGTTTCGCCGCAAATTCTAAGTTCTTTCGCACTTTGTCACCAACTCCATCTAGGAAATCTGAGCTCCCACTCAACTGAGGCGACCTGTAGAAAATTGTACCTTCAGGTATTGCAGCTCGTTAGTGTTCCACGTACTTCGGTGAAATACATCGACTATGTTCACTATCTTCTCCAAAATCGGGAATAAACGGTCTTACATAAAGTGATCGACGCACCTTATGTCCCTACCATGGACGTGTCGGAGCAGGTACTAATAGCGGGGCAACTCTGTACACCACGTCAAATACACGGGACTGAATGACTTCGAAAGGTGCTACTGCTTCATGCTTCATTGGAAAATTCAATGGTTACTTGAAGAAAGGAGCTAAATAAGCAGCATGAAATTACAGACGTCATGCTGGCAGACAAGAACGTTCGTTGCACGGTGGTGCAGTGACGGCCCTCGGGCAGCCACCCCGCCGGTCCGGCCCCAACAGAAGGTAAATATAACAGACATAAAGGCTGACAGGCCACGTCCAGGAAAGTAACGAAACTATAAGAAAGTTTCTTAAATGTCCCGATTTCAATTATCTACATCATCTGCATGTGTCACATGGGGGGATGCTGGTGAGCCAAGCTGATCCGAGCCAAGCCTCAGTTCCCAGCTATCCTGTCAAGTGAGCAGTGCAGCGGGGATGGCAGATTTGGCGGAGAAGCAAATCTGCCACTCACTGTGTTCCACCTCTCCTAGTTTTTCTGGGGTCAAAAGGAGCAGAAGCAGAGCCAACGAAAAGATACAAATATGGAGATTCTTACTGAAGGGGTGGTGGTTCAACATTGACACTACACTATTTCACTCCCTTCTTGCCTTTCAATGCTTCATCACTCCCAAGAGCTTCAGTGGCTCGACTCCATGCTGGACTAGTGGATTACATTACGAAAGAACTACTGGAGCCCCATTCTCTTCTAGTGCAGGACATCGCTTCAAGTTTCCCACTCTTTCAGACGAATGACGACAGCTGACTCTTGGTCCCATACTAATCGGATCGATCTTCCTTACAGTTGTCCACGGCCCAGTCCTCTGTTCCCTACTGAGGACTACAGAAAGCATCGCAAACCCGCAGGAGCTAAAAGATGGGCTAGGAAAAGAGAAGTAACGACAAAGTGCTGGTTCGTAGATGACTCGACGAAGTCTCGATGAAGTGAGTAAAGAATTAGTCTTCGCAATGACAAGGCCTTGCTTTGTACCGAAATATGCATAAATCGGCCAAGCCAGGTTAATTTTGGCAAAAAGGTGGGATGAACTTTCCTTCAGGTTCAGAAATTTCCAAATAAAATTTCGGTCTTGCTTGCTACTGATATAACCTGATTAAGCCAAGCACAATGTGCCCGAAAAGAAGGGTAACGGAGTCCCTCAGAACGAAAAGTATTTAAAGATGTCGAAGTAGGCAGAGCGTGTGGGTGGCACGGAGCACATGGACAACACAGAGCACGTGGATGACAGCATCTCAAAATCCACTTTCAAGCCCCCCCCCCGGGCCGCTGCATCCAGAAGGTCCAAACTAGGCGTAGGGCTATCCTTTGCCAGACCAACGGCAGGGCGGTTGACCCTGAAGGCGCACTCAAAGACCAGGGCCTATTTAAGGCTCCAAGAGCCCTTTGGAATGAAGGAAGCCCAAAATTGTTACCACGTCGATGCTAACGTGGCAACCCCCTCCCCCTTATATTCAAGAGGCTGTCTCAAAAGCGACCTCAGAGGCTGCTGGAACCTGGAACTGACGTCGTGATCGGGCACGGGGCACGGGGAATCGAAGGAAGTATGACTTTTTTCTGGACAACACAACGTATCTTTGCCAGTCATTTATAACATTAGCTTTGTCTGTACATTGACTCATTCATATATAGTTCAAGTGTTAAAAGAAACAACTCGATGACAAAAAGACTAAAGAGCTTTTCTGACGATGAAGGATTGACTTTCACTCCATATCCCAAGGGGGTTATAAGCGACACAGATACGGAAGAGAAACGAAGAGAAGTAAAAAATATTACAATTGTTGTTAAAAGACTTATGGAGGAACTCCACTTAATTGCGTTTGTCGTGCTTTTTCGCTAAATTCTTTATGGTGAAGGAAGGCCATTTTTTAAAAAGTCCCCATAATGAAAGAAATATTTTTGAGTATAATAGCGATAATAAGTTGTAATTTTCTCTCCAAAACCTGATTATCGATAACGATGAGTTTAGATCACAAATCATTAGTACTGACGGATGTACGGATATGACGTTCATAAAGACTGATTTTCTGGTCCTTAACTGATCCGCTGTCCCAGTCTACGGTGAAGTGCACTGACATTCACTCGCCATGGTTGAAGGACCGATGAGAAACGCGTCTGCTTTCAATTTTCCTACACCCAGTACGGGGGTCATTGAAGAGGCTCTCGACCGACAGCGGGCATCATGTGGGTCAAGAGCTTTGACGTGTGAGTAAGCAAGACATGTGTGTAAGTGATAGCGTTATATAAAATGGTTCTTCTTTACACACACCACTGCTTTTCTGCGATCTGCGTTGTCAACCTTTCCGTGAGCCTCGAACTCTCGCAATGAAGTGCATTGTAAGTGTCGCAATACAGAGTCAAACAGTCTTTACCTGCACGACTTCGTAGCCGTTGGCCACGAGCTTGACGCTGTGACAGACGACGTGGAAGAAGACGATGGCCACGAGGGACGCGGTGGCCCTATATGTCTTGCGCTCCTCGCGGCCGAGGCGCAGCGACATGCGCTTGAAGAGCTGAAAAGTAAGTTCGACGCTCCGTTTTGTTCTTTCAATGAAAATTTCAGGTAGTTCGACAACGTTCAGTACAAAGGTTCTGTGTCAAGGCTGCCCATTTTGATACTACAGTGTTGAAAGGGAGGTCCCTTGAAGAGGGGGCATGCCGAAGAGGCTGGAAATTTGACTTCTTAAGGGGGGGAGTTGATAAAATTGCATGAAATTTTCATGGGGCAATCCTGCCCGCCCAGGCCCACCATTTCTGGAAGGACTCACCCTCCGGGCCCTCTGGCATTGCGTGCAAGGACACAAACAAACCGTGTTCGGGGTGGGAGGTTGCTAAATTCTGTGAAGTCACAAAAGGAGAGAACACTTTGCTGTGGCCCCTCTCCAGAGGGCCTCCTGTAGAGCGCTATGGCACTACAATGAACTTCACAAACACAAAATTTTCAACCAGAAGTTGTGATCTTGGAGGTCTGGTCTAACCTCATCTGTTCACTTATTTTTGGGGGTGCTGAGCAACTTTGCTTTTATGAATTTTTGATTTGAGGCTTCCTTCTGTCTCAAAATGGCAGTTTCACTGTTTGACCTCACGGTATGACCCCAAGTGACCCCTGAGGTCAGATTTCATCTGCGCATAACCTTCCCTGGGTAAATAGACAGTTCCCTGCCAAATTTGGTCCAGATCCGTCTGGTGATTTGGCCGTGCATGAGGACGACCAACCAACCAAACACAAACATCACACAATCAAACGGTCTATTTTATATATAAAGAGATTATACAGACTCCCAATTGCTAATTCGTTTCCCTGGGAACTACATGGGACCGTGTCCGACAATATCCCCCCCTTTGCCGTTTCTGGTTCTGCATTTGGGTTAGTTGTGCGCATTTCTTCCAGCATCCATCAGTGCTTCTGCAAGAACTCCATACTTTGGCTAGCTTGTTAACTTCCGAGTCCTTGAATTCAAGTGAGTTATAAATCTCTCATGAGATCTTTGTTGCTGGTGCCTCCTGAAGTGTCTGGGTGGCAATAGAAAAGCCCATGATTAAACTCTGCCCTATTGATGGGTTCAGTGTTCCAGGCTTCCCCTCTAACCTTCTGCTGACTGTGTGTGTGAATGCGCGTTCACCTTCCAGCTGCACTTTTATTATCACATGACCCTCACGCCACTTGCTAGGACTGCTTGGAAGCAAATGCTCGTGCAGATACTGACCGTGCACCATCGACAGTCAGTGGCTTTGTTCCCTTCACCCGATTTTTGATGTTGTACCTTGCTGGCTCCTTAGAGACAAAAAGGTTTTGTCATCAAACAGTTTTCCGATAAGGATAATCTCTGGGCAACGACAGCGAGGAACATCTGGCCTCGCCGAGAAATAGTTTGCTTTCACAGTTGCTTACTGAGGAACCCCTTCCTGGGTTGGGTAGTAAGTTCGCTTGGCCTTGTTCACATAAACCCGCTACTCATCGATGTCAACACAATCAAACATTGAGTGAAACTTGCTAGTTTCACGGTCAAGCAGAACTTTGATGCTCCAACTTGTCTTCTGCAGTAAGTAATGGTTTCACTATACTTTAAACTAATTTTGGCAACTTTGTTGTGGTGAACTACTTCACTTTAGTCAACTTTCGACAGCTGACCATTACTGAACTAAATCCAAGGTGAACCCTCAGTTTGGCGTGATGTATGAATTAAGCAAGACAATGAGAGAAGAACCTGCGCTCTCCATGCAAACATGGTTGTACGGTAAAAACTAGAGTAGAACTGTATGAGCAGTGGGCAACACTAGTACGAATCAGCATGGCGTAAAGGATGTCAATTCATTCAGTTTCTCCGTATGAATCAAACATATGCAAACTAGGATGGCTGCCAAAATTAATAGAAATGTGAATTAAGGTAATTTCTCTATTTTGATGAACGGTCAAAGTTGTTAATAATATGGGCTTCCCACCCTGCACTGACTGCTCTTGACGTGGAATCTTCTCATGGAATTGGTCATCCAGACACCGCTTGACAAGACGCAGCATTATGAGGCCACCTTGAAATTGCCCATTTTGATGCTCGAGCGCTTAGAGTGCGCTGAGCTGAAGAGAGCTTCATGCCGGATAAAGTTTACTTTTGATGCTTTGGACCACTTTTTCTTGCCGAAAGCTGCAGAAACTTTCTAAAGGTGTTGCCACACACCATCCACTGCCATATGCCAAAGATGGCATTCTCAAGACCATTCCCTACACGCTGCATGCGTGTCTGGGGATGGTCTGGAGGATGCCGAACATGAGGTTTGGGGAACCTTCTCAAAACCTCATGTACAAAAGCATCATGATAATCAAGGGACGCTCGGCAGCAGCAGCTAGGACAGACAGCACAGGTGGACAGAGCATGCTCCTTCAGTGTAATGGCTGAACATCAGCTGAATTCTTTACTAGAGAAACAGAG
>JAAUXU010093528.1_pt1 | contig 34837 bp, 31 predicted proteins | sample 7278151 | NCBI WGS metagenome assembly JAAUXU01 (sample SAMN14350113, study PRJNA611818) | marine sediment metagenome | isolation source: surface marine sediment (1.8m) | place: French Polynesia: Moorea | collected 2018-08 | reverse complement strand
TTGGCTCCCTCCTTGCCGCTCTGCTCCGCTCCTCCCTCTGCCCCTCTGTCCCTCCCTCGCTCCCTCCCTCCTCTCCCCTCTCGTCGTCCTCGTCGTCGTCGTCGTCCTCGTCTTCCTCGTCGTCGTCGCCGCCGCCGCCACCGCCGCCGTCGCTGCCGCCGCCACCATCGCCGCCGCGACGGCGGCAGCAACATTCCCTGGCCATCGTCGTCGCCGCACCTTGAAACAAAAAGGTTTTTTTCTTCTTTTTCTCTCCCGGATTGACGGCGGCGGCCGCGCAATCAATTCAGTGACAGTTGCCCGTCGACCGACATGAAGCATTGCCCTCCTCAGCACTGCAGCGAAGACTCCTCCGACTGCTACTGCTCCTACTGAGCAGCGCCAAGTGACAAAAGTTCCTCCTCAGGACCCGTGCATGTGTGTGTGTTAATTCAACCTCTGTCTGCTTCATTGACACATCAGTCGCATGTGTCAATTCGGGGGACGTCGGATCGGCCGACCAACTTGGTGCTGGTGAAGTCATAATTGCGTCCCGGCATGAGATCCTGACATTATGTGCGCTGCCAGAAGAAGTAATTAGTGATAAAATTATTCACGTGCACACATTGACTGAGCAGAAAACAGAGGAAGCGTGAGCGTTTCCCACACATGGCTATGACAGGAATTGTAAGTATCGCAGTTAATTTCAATTACTTATGTGTGTGAGTGTGAGTGTGTCTGTGGCCAATTTAGCGGTCGTTGCAAAAAGAGACCAAGGGAGGGGGGGGGGCTAAATTAAGCCACACTTAATGGCGACAATAATGGTTGACTGACACTGGAGATTTTCTGACGTGTTTCACTATTTTGCGAGTTTATGGACAAACACGCAATTGTCTCACTTCTGCGGCGCTTTTGCTCCGAAAATAAAGATTGATTGCGCCAACTTTTGGAAGCGGGGACCAAGTTTTCTCGACGCATTTCTAGGAAAAAAAACCACTTGCCGACTTGTCTGCTGTCGGTTACCCATGGCATTTAAAAATTAACCTCTTTTTTTCTCTCATCTCTCAGTCAAAATTAAGTTCTCCTTCTTTCCTGTTTTTTTTTTCTAACTAAAGCAACATGAAAGCAGTGAATACTCTTTGATTGATCAAATAGCGCTCTGCCACTTTCCACCACTGCTTTCACCAGGGATCACAACAGAAAAATATCAAAATTGATCGACTTGCTGGCATTCAAGGGGCTCCCGAAGAGGTGCGGGGTGGACTCAGGGGTGGAGGAGGGCGAGCAGCCATGCTAAAATATTAATTACGCCGCCAGCGACACCATCTACAGACATGTGGACAGAGAGAATAAATAGTGCGTGAGCGCGGCCGACCGCGGCCAGGCGAACTTCGCTTCCAGACTCTTGAGCACGTTCTCCGTCCTTCTATCAGTGTCGACATCTCCGACGAGGAAATACTTGAAACCGGAGACTCATGACACGAGTGGCGACAATTTTCGAAAAAGAAAAAAAAGCTGCTCTTCTTTATTTGCCACTTCTTGCGGCATCTTGAGACACCCGACACCTCGGGCGCGGCGCCCGACGTCACCCGACACCTAATTGCTCTCTCGTCTCTCACATGCTCGACTCAATCCAAGCCCAAATCTGAAGATTTATACACTAAATTCTGGCAGTGCACAATAAGCACTTCCTCTCTCGCGCTCTCTTTTTTTTACTGTAATTCAGTGCTGCTTCCTCCGTCGCAGCTTTGCTTCTTTCTCTCACTCAGCTGTCGGTCTCACACAACTTTTGTCATGTGCTCTTCAAAAAAAAAATCCGGGTTCTCCTTCCCTTTTGATCATTCTTCGCTGATTCGGCATGCCAGTCCGGATTTTGCCGCCTTTGCCGCCGATGCTTTTTTTTATTTTTAACACTATGCATGATTCGCCTTCCTTCATGTCCTTAATCTCCCCCCCCCGCCCAAGTTGGGTTCGTCTCAACCCCCCAAAAATGCCCATTTCGTCCTCATTATGGGTGCCCATAAAGCCCGAACGAATGACCGAGAGAGAGAGATTTACACTCAGAGGGGGCCTTTTTTCCTCCTCAGCGGGTAGCCTCGGCGCGAGCCTCCCAGCGGGGCGCCTCCGCACCCGGAGAGCCGAGTCCCCAGATGAAATCTCGCTACTGCCCTGCGTAACAGTTCTTTTAAAACAGATTAATAGTACGATGAAAAATTAGCAGCTTCCCTTTTATGCAAGGGTTTTTGGCGGCAAAGGCGGGGACGGAGATTGCTGTTCTGTAGCGGTAGCGGCGGTGACGGCGGTGGCGGCGACGGCGGCGGCAGTGGCGGTGGCAACCGACGGCAGCGACGAAGCTTCGCTGGCGGTGGCGCCGACGCCGAGGGGAAGAGAGAGGACGACACAACCGCCCTGACAAAATAACGAGACCGCGGACGACGCATAAAACTGGCCATTTCAAGCTCGCTCAATTTATATGCATTCGTAAGAAAGAGGGCATGCAGAGCAATTATACAATTAACTTTTTAGCGCAATGAAAGCCCGTTTTTGGGGTTAGCAGGGGAGTGCGGAGAAGACCTCCTTGCACGTGAAGAAGTGCCTGACACCACTCATGAGGCTTGTTAAAGCCATCTTGTTATGATGGCGAGGAGAAGTCGTCGAAGAAGCTGGGGGGGGGATCTGTTTTCTATCATTCTCCTCAGGTTTTTCCTTTTGCCAGCAGACTCGTTGAAAACGTCGACGGATATGAGACGTGACTGGGGAGTGGGTCGGCATTTCAGACATTGCAATGGCTTCCTGACGGAGGCTGTTTGGCCTCAGGCTCTCTCCTCGGCCTCAAATGTCACCACATTTACTGATTTGTCAGCGTCGCATCATTCACGCCTTCATGTGCGTGCGGAGAAACTGCGAGATTCGCATGGGGCGCAAAGTCTTGGACGGTTCTGCCAGCCCGGCGCGTACCTGTCTTTCCCATTACATCCTCACACCAGGTACAGAGCAGCAGAAATTTTTCCAGAGCAGCGGACAGCAAGACGAATTTGCTAAAAACTGAGGCACTTTGCATACAGACAAATGGGGGTCTGGCCTGGTGCATGCTATGTGTTTTGGATCTTTTTTTTTTCTTACCTGCCGGACTAATTATCGACTTAGTTAGTCACGTATGCAGCTGGAAGAGAGTAGGGCAAGACTGACATGGCTACATACGAGATAAATGGTCCAGAGAAACTTGGAGGAGGAGGCTCAGCTCCGCCAGATTAGTCGCTGCCACAGCAGCAAAGGCAATTAAGTTGCTTCGCGCTCAAATGCTACCCACACCAATATTAAGTACTAGATTTTTTAGGTCATTGGGCTGTTGCACAAGCATAAAGTGACTTAAGTGGACGTTCGGCATGCCCAAGCGATCACATGACCAATGGAGAATTTTGCGCCCCCACCTTGACAGGAGCTTCCAGCGGGACAGTTCAAAAGACCTTTTAGGCATGGTCGTGATAGGCGAGTCACGATCACTCGTAATTAGCCTGACCCCGATGCATTCGTTTTTCTTATCTAACCCCCCCCCCTCCTGTGTGCTTTGGTTGACCCACACAGGTCTTTCTCGCTCTCACTCACCCTCTGCTGGGGCGGCAGTAGTAATACTGGTACACAGTAGACCGAACCAAGTCAGCGAGCGAGCGCGCACTCTCTCAAAGGCTCTAATTACAGGTTGTCAAGACTTTTTCGCGTTTGGAAAGAATTTTAATCTCTCTCCATTATTTTAGGAGGCCACATTTATTCTCTCTGGCCTTCTTAAGACGTTGCTGCAGCCGCCGCCGCCGCTGCCGCAGTGGCTGCCGTCGTTGGTGCCGTCGCTGCTGCCGCTGCTGCTGCCGCTGGCGACCCAGCAAGCAAGCAGTGGTGAGTTTTATTGACGACCTCTCTCCTGAGAGTTTGTTGTTGTGTGCTCATGCAGCGGGAGCCAAAAAGTGAAACAATGCTGCTTTGCTTCAGAGGAGGAGGAAAGCCAACACTAAGTTACCCTGTGACGACAACGACCCCTCGCCGCGAAAATTGTCCTCGAACATGCCATTAGATCACTTCTCTTTCTCTCCCTCCCTCGGTCTCTCTTTTTTCTCTCAACCGTCACTCGTCAAAGCTGCTTTTCTTTGTACAAATCCCTTCCCTCCCCCCCTTGCCAGAGTCCACCCCTACCGGCATGTATGGATTCGGGCACGTAGGGTACTTACCTAACCATAATTACGCATTAGAGGCGCCCGAAAGGGGGCCACCTGGCCTGGGCCCATCACGGCCTCTCCGTCTCAGAGCTGGGCCAGTGCGGACTCCCTGTTCGTCTGCATGACCGAGCTACATGGGCTACATGGGCTACATGGGCTACATGGGCTACATGGGCTACATGGGCTACATGGGTTACACGGGCTACACGGGCTACATGGGGCAGTGTAACACGCTGCGAGATACCAAAATTTTGACAAAGAACTTTTTCTTCAATCGTGGCAGCTTATGCGTGTGTCTGAAGTCTCTGCTTTTTCATGCACCAGCTCCGCTCTTTTGTGTGTCGTCGTCGTCGTAGGGATCAGATTCGAACGATGCATTTCCTGCACACTTTTTGCTTCTGCTCGGTATTTCAAAAGCTGTGCGTGAGTTTGGGAGAGACTTCAAGACCATTTTATTTGGTGTCTTTTCTTCCTCCCCTTCTTGTTCGACGACCAATACAACCACCTCTACAGTACAGCCACTCAGAGCATACGAGCGTACTTGTGGACTTTTGGTAGTACGCAAAGCTCGTGCTGTACGCATGAAGTTGCTACCTGCCAGAGAGGAAGTAATCGACGTCAAATGGTGGATTCAGAATCTCAATCCATCTTGTCACACACGTATTTGTCTGGATAAATTCCACACAATCGCACAGCATAGATATGCTTAATTTATTGTAGAAGTGGAACAAAAATACTAAAGGCAACAGGACGTTGAAACAACCACACCCAGAAACAGAATTTCTGCCTGAAGTTAAACTCTAGGAACTTTTCCAGTCTTTTTCTTCCTTGTCTGTTCGTAGACTTCCCCTCAAGCCATTTTTCGTAAAAAAAAAAGAGATGAAAAAGTCATTTCATCATGTGTCATGAGTCTTTCTCGTGGCAAGAGGAGATGAGTAACGAATGGCTTTGCCACGTCCATGTCATAGAGCAGCAAGAGCGGATACTACAAGTGGAATTTCCTTTTATTGGCATGCGGGAGCTGCAGGTATGCACGTACCAGTCTACCGGACGTACACAAGGGTCTATGTACACGATACGAGTGAAGGACTCGGCCTGAACCCTCGTATGTGTGTAGATGAACAACGTCGCCGCCTCCGCCGTGTCCTCTTCCTCACCCCCCACCTCTTCCGCCGCAGCCCCCTCCCTCTTGCCCATGGCATTGTCGGCCGCGGCGGCAGCGGCTGCTGCCAATGGCGGCGGCGGCGGTGGCGGGGACGTCGGTACTGCCCAACAGGCAAAGAATCATTTGTGGCCAGACAAAGACCCGCTGCTGGTAAGTCGAAGAGAGCAGCTTAAAGAGCTCTTAACACCGCACCTAGAGAGAGAGGAACAGAAGAATGTATGCTCTATCACATTTCACGCCAGCGGGTCTGAAACAAACGATGCCATATGCACCGAAAATGTGGCGTTTTACACTCTGAGGCATGATTTAGTGAGGCTCGTTTTTTGCCTTCCTCCTGCTTCTTCAGACATTTGCTGGCGTGCCTCGCCGGGCAACGCGTGAAAGGTACCAATAATGTCATTTTCTGTTTCAATTCCCCCTACTCACGCCCACCCCTACCGCCAATGTTGCAGAGAGAAGCATGTGCGGGAAAGAAACCAGAAAAAGTTCGACCCGAAAAATTGATTAGGGGCAATTTTTCAGGCAGGCGTTTAACTCTTTTGCTTGTTTCTCTGGGCCACCTAGTAGTACGTTACTAATCGACTGCTTGGTTGTTGACTCAATGGAGTGGAAGCAATTTTCCGTCGCTTACAATTTCTTTTCTGCCACGGACGCTTTTGTTGTTGGAGGAGCCTTCACATTCTCCAATAAAACTGCCCATACACACCGTGCTCACAAGGTGTGTGTGTGTGTGTGTGTCGTAGCGCACCCACCAACTAAGTGCCCCAGAGTAATTTCGGCGTCTCTCCCTGCCAAGATGTCACGATGCATACAACTCACCCATGTGGTCGCACCGTCTGCAAGTTGAGCAACTTTGCTTTGAAAACAAAAATTCCCCCAGGAAAGCCCGGTTGCGGCATTTCTGAGATAGGGTCCGTAGGACACCCCGAGCCAAGCTTCCACAGCACTGCCAACATTTCCCCCCTCCCTATCCGCTTTGTGTGCAGCCGCCGCCGTCGTTCCAAATGCTGCCACGTCCCTCCATGGAGCTATCGTGCTCTCCCCCCTTCCCTTTCAATGTGTGGCTTTGACTGGCTGGCTTCGCCTTACTCTACCTGGCGGCGCCTCCTTCTAGAAATGATTGGATTAGTAATGACAGATAAATTTGTGTATTTCCGACACCCCCCAGACGCGCTTCGACGCACTCGGAATTAACGATGGAACCGGAAAAATGGAGGAGGGAGAGGGCGCACTGGGCCAATGCGTGCATGACTGCCTGCGAGTGAAAGACCGAGTAATACAGTGATACATAGTGGATTTTATCATTTTTCTTAACTAAGTAGTGCTTAGCGCGTTTAGCTGTCAGCGAATGACAACCTGTAGCGATGTAGCGTTAACGAGAGCACGGCAAAGGTGTGCAAGAAATCTCGCGTCCGTCAATTATTCAACTGTCTTTCTCTGGCGGACAGAGTCAAGCTGCAGTGCAATACTGCACTGACACCAAGTGAAGAACGGTCGACGTCGACACCTCGTGGGTCTATCTATTTATGGACGGTACGGACGGACAACATCTGGGCGGCTGTAACAGAGAGTTATTTTAAGAGAAAGTTATGTGCAAACACAACTTTCCTTGCTTTACTCCTTTCATATCGACGTGCGGAGCAACCATTTTTGGTCCTTTATGCACACACTACTCAAACTTTGACAGGTTCATTATTCTCCGAATTCATTGCCAAATTGGCCTGAGCATGCAGCACAGGCAAAAGATGAAATGTATGAATCGCTACCTGTGCGTGCGTGCGTGCGTGCGTGCGTGCGTGAGTGAGTGAGTGCGTGCCCGCAACAACTGGTGTGCGCGTGCGTATTGGTGGAGGTTTTCTTCATAGTACACAAGTGAATAAACCAACCTTCTCCCTTCTACGAATATCTGCTGCTCCTGCTTGCCCTCTTTGTCTGCTTAGTAGGCGGGTCCGTAGGTACCATACGCATAGGGGCACAGCTGAAGGTAACAAATTGCTGGTGGCAAGCCTTTTCGTCATGAGCACCAACTCTCTCGTTACTCACTCGACTAGGAACTCTACCAGACAAGTTCCGAAGACAGACAGGACCGTACGAGTCTGTTGGCATAAACGTCATGCCAGCTTGGTACTCCAAAGGCAGACGATCGAGCCACCCAAGTGAAGTAACACTTCTACCATAACCTGGTAGAGAAAGAAAACTCATGGGGTACGGATCTGAAGCAGTTACAAATTGCTTCCAATGACGTCATACTTTAATTATGGTCTTTGCTTTGCCCCTCCTTCAAACTTATAGTGTGTCATCCTGCTTGGGGAGGATTACGGGGGGGAAGCTGTGCTATGTGTTTGCTCCTCAATTCTCCTCCGGACTCATCCACAAGTAAGGGACTAAGAACCGCCGAAGGCGTGGCGCCGCGCCGCGTAATGCATGCAGAAATTATCATTGCGGAAGACTCGCTTGTACAAGGCATGCAAAGGTGTTGACAACAAGATGGTTCATTTGGCAGAAAAACCTCAAAATGGCTTGCGGTCTCGCTGGGTAGGAGAGGGCCGTGATGGCCCTGCTCGGGTCCTTCCTGCCCCCCCTCCCCAAGCCTCCAGACCCTTCATTATCCCATATGTTAATGAGGCGTCGTCCTCTTTCTCTGAGGGCGCCGCCTCTCTGTGTGCATGCCTTTGCACAAAAGCCCAAGAGCGCTGCTTTGCTGCTGCTTCACGCGCTGGTTTGTCTGAGCAAGATTGAGCATTCGTGAGTGCGTGCGAACGAAATAAATGCTCAATCTTCTATTATTAATCTCCCTCGGTGACTGCAGACGAGCAAGGGCCGACAAATTCGTTGACGGCCCCAGGAGGCCCTCATGCGTTATGAGCAAATAGAGTTCATATTCATTTCCTGCTTCCTAGGGACTGTTGAAGCAGTGCAGGTTGCTGCACTCCCAACCTCTCGTTCATGCACACCGGAGGGGTGGGAATGGGTGGGCCTGCGTTCCTCCCCCTTCTCCTCCCCTCTTGGCTGTCTGGACGCACGCAGGCTTTAAGCCGGCCAAACTATATGGGAGGACTCACTACGCTAATTCTGCTCCTGTCACCTTCTACTTGACTTGGCAAACAGAATTCACTTCAGAGAGAGATGAGGAAGCGCTGCTATGCAGCCCACACACATCTTCTGAACGGAGGAGACAGAGGTTCAACTACTGTACCGACTGCATTGTCTGTTGCGTTTGTAACGTTGTCTTTCTCAGGTCTGATTTTTGCGCAGCTTGGAGCAGTGCTACCATGATGACCCAGGTGGAAACTTCTGAGTGGGAAATGTTATGCTAGCGTGAAAAAACTGCAACTTTTTTATGGAAAGTGCTCAAGCTGAGCACAATGGCTTTGATAAGAACAAAAAAGAGTAAAAAGAACATTTACAGAGATGATTTGATGCATGTCCCTAACATTATTTTTTAATGACACCTCAATTTTCTTTTATTCTCATGTCACAGATGTGTAAGCAAGCACGTTTTGTAAGCAAGCACGTTTTGTTTTCTTTTCCAAATTTTGGCAGAAAACAGCTAAAAAGAGACTTGCTAAAGTGTTAAAAAGGTTGGGCTGGACAAGAGGAAACAGAAGATTGCAGAATTGAGCTGGAGAGATCATGGAGATCGAGCACACTCGAAATGACATTGCCGATCGATCAGGTAGGGTTCGCTCAGGCCATTGTCTTTGTTCTTTTAGGGAAGGCATCAAATCCTCCATGTCGAAGTTCTTTCTTACCCTTTCTGTTCTCATTGAAAAAAAGTACTCAGTTTAAGCAGCTTCCGTGAAAATTTACATTTTTTTTGTTTTAGGTTTTACGTAGCATTCCCTACTCAGAAGTTTCCACCTGAGTCATTAAAGCCTAGCTCCAACCGGTGCTAGAATCAGACACGTAAAAGACAACTTGATGTACGTAACAGGCTACACATCCGGTATGCATAGTATGCAGAAAATCCTTAGCCGCTGTATACTTCGAGAGTCCACAGAAGACTTGCCCGAATCAATCCTGACGTACGAGAGTTTCACAATCAAGCATCTCTCTCGCACGCACGCACGCACGCGTACGCACGTATACACACTGTTTTTGGCTCTCGAGTTTAGTTTTTGCTGTGTGTATCGTAGAAAGAGAAGAAAACCCTTGGCCAATTGTCTTGTCCAAGCCCAAATTGAACCGTTTGACCCTAAGGGCAAACCGTCCGCGCCCGAAGGATGAGGAGAGAGAGAGAGAGAGAGAGAGGAGAGGACCGTAGCCCACACTGTCTGTCGTGATGTGGCCTGTCTAGCGACGAGGTCACATCATCGAGCAAGCAAGTGTTTTTGCATTTGTTGTTGATATTGGACGGGTGACAAGTTCGGTGGGTGGCCCCACCAGCTCTTCAGGAGGTGACAGCCCCCTGTCAGCGACCCAATGCATTAAATCGAACCAACTGACTGGAATACTAAGGCAAGAAGAACAGAGAGAAGTAGCTTGACCCTCTCAGCGGGGAGGCGGCGGCGATGGCGGTGGCTTTGCTTCTGTTACTACCGCTCGGTCACTTTAAGGCTTCTTGATTTTTCTCCACTTAGGAGAGGGTGGGGCAGGCAGCAGGGATTGGATCCTGCTGCACTTAACAGTGGAAATGTGTCGATTTTGGCAGAGGCTTCCCCAAACACTTTTGCACGGCGATGGAGACAACAAGCACGGCGCAGTAGGTCACAGTGACGCATGGATTCACTTTCCAGGAGTCGTCGCGGCACCAGAAGTCAGAGTCGATCGGAGGAGCCATTAGCTGAGGATTTGCATTTTCATTTGCCTGAGACTGGCGAGCGAAAGGGGCCAAGATGATCTCTTCTCTCTCTCTCTCCCTGCGGGCACTTTTGGCAGTCAGATGTATTCTCTGTTGGCTCCAGAGCTGTCGATCTTCTCCTAGAGACCCCATCCATTTCTGCAGCTAAGATTTGGGGAATAAAAGAATCCAGCTGCGATGGCGCCACTTTTTTAATGGACGGCCGTCATGCGAATTCACCGGATGCATCTTCTCCCGCCACGTTGATGTCGCTGAAGCAGTCATTCCCTGGAAATGCGGACTTCTCCTCCTCGTTTTGCTCGTGCTTATTACTATCAATATAACGAGCCAGGGGAAAGGATGGGTTTCGCTGCGCCAAAGGATAAGTGACAGGCGTGAGCACCACGCACGCACTCGGACCTGCACCGCACCGACGCGGGCAAGAACCCGGTGTCTGGCGAGGAAAAAGGAGGTTAGGAAGGCTGGGTGGCCATAAAAACGCATCTTTATGCCGACTCTCTTTGCTGGGGCAACAAAAAAGAAAGATGAAAACTGCTTTAATTTCCTTTTTCCTCTATCCGCGTAGAGATCTCTGGCTATGTGTGTGTCTCTTTCACCGCTGGTCTCCTCCAGTCAATTACCACGCCAGCAGCACATGTCTGATGGTTCCCCAATCGTTCGGGGGGGAGAGGTGGGGCACAGGAGCGGGTAGAACTAGTTTAAAAATAATATTGCCAGCATAATTACCTGAGAGAGAAAGAGAAGACGACCACTTGGTAATTGCGCAGGCAGCACTGCTGCCTGAGCTGCCTGCGCTGCTGCCTCGTTGGGATCCTCACCGGCAGTAGCACTGGCAGCAGCATCACCTTTTTTGCTGTGAGTCTCTATACCACCAAAAAAGATTAACGAGAGAGCAGAAGCTCCCTCGCAGAGTGACCATTCTGAAGCAGAAGCTTTGAAAAAAGAATCTTTTGCATTAATGGACTCTTACCGTGCACAAATTAATTTGCGAGGAGGGAAGCGTCTTCCAATAATGCGCAGAGATCATTCCCCCCCCCCACATTTCCTTCATTTTACTACACGCAGAACGGCGGAGACGCGGCCACACGCACGCACGAGGCTCCCGCTCGGCGACGCGTGAAAATGCAGCGGGGCCAGAAACGGAAATGTTTAGCCTAGCAAGAAAATTTATTCGGTGTCAACGTCCAGCAGAAAGAAAGTGTGGGGAAGAGAAACGAACGACGCGAATGTGTGTGTGTGAGCCAGAAATTTGTGTCAATGCACCGTGTCGTTGTCGTGGCAGCCAGGCAAAATTTGACTGGATGACTTCTGTCCAGCGATGGCGACGGATTCGAGTTCTCCAAGGCACGAGAGTGCGGCTTTTTCGTGACTCTCAGGATCACGAAAGCACCCCTCAAAGAACTCAAATCTCTGTGTGGTGAATCGATGATGTACTTACTCTTCCTTCCTCCCCTTCATGGCGATGGTGGGAACCCACCGTGGGTAGTAACGATGCACGTACGCTTGTATGTACTGATCGCTATTTACTACCGGTAGCTTTCCATAGCGATCATTGAATATCGCGCGGACAATTCCTCTTCGACTAACGTATTTGTGCCCCTCTCCAACTTGATTAATGGGACCGAGACGACGACGCCGCATTGTCAATAACCCAGATGCGGGGACGCACGGCCGCTCCGGCGGATTGATCTCTGTCTATGCATGGTGGGGTTCTGGCAGAGGCTGGTGTCCAGGGCCATGAAGGGGGCCGCCGGGGCTCGGCCTGAGTAAGCACACAATAAATACAGTCTTAAGGCTTTCTTTCCCTCTTCCTTCAAAGGGAGAACGAGAGAAATGTTTCTGGCAGTGGGTGCATTCGAGATGAGCTAGTGCCAAGAGTTGGAAGTGGCAGTGTGCCAAGAGGGCAAGATCGCACTCTCACTCAGAGAGAGAGAAAGAATTGCCAGGAAAAATTTTCCGCCTCGTCTGCAATGATCATGGGGCGATGGCGATCGATCGAACTGTATAGCATTAAGCTTACTCTTGAAGGCTGAGTCATTGCGACCGGAGAAACCCACTAATGGCAGCTAAAAAAATCATTACCCAGCTCATGCAAAGTGCATGCACCTTGTGTTCATGTGAGAAAAAGAATCGGAGAGAAAATTGCCAGATTGCATGCAGCTTTCCTGGCAAAAAAAATGCTCCCTTCCTTTTCCCCTTGGCGAGCACAAGTTCTAATTTTCCAATCAGCAAGATTAAGACAGATGAGTCGAGGTCCAACAGCAATAAAACTTCCTGGAGAAAGCTGCTGTTGAGTTGGCGAATTTCATCCCCGAGTATCCGATTGAAAGAATGGAATATTGTCGTCAGGACAAATTACAGTCCTGGCACGCCTGCGTTTAATTTGGTCGTGAGACGACAGCGTGGAGAGGGGCAAGCTGAAGGAGGACTGTTATAGCGCGTACGTGACGTCATTGTCGTTCCCTGCGGTGGCAGCAATCTCAACCATATGAAGGCGGAAGGAAATTTGATTGTGTCTTCTTCTAAATATGTTCCCCACCCTCTTTTCCCCATGGTGAGTGCGGCTGACAGTGATGAAGCATCCCCCGTTGGTGGTCCTTCTCTCTCTCTCCCGGGGGAAAACAATCTCTCTTCTCCTCGTACTTGACTCCTTTCGCAGCCAGCAGTCATGTGTCGAGAGAGCATAAAAGAGAGCAGCGGGGTGGCATTAACCCGGAGAGAGAGAGAGAAAGAGAGAGACCCTGGTTGATGCTACTGTGTACGCACAGATATCCACATTTGCTGCTACTAATGGGAGCGTTTATACGGCTGTCTGGGAAGTATGACTCTGGCTGCTTCCTCTGTCCATTATCCAGGAGTCGACCAAAGTGCCGAGGACGTATGTACAAGATTTTGAACATGCGGATGGGAGAGGCTCTGGCGGGATGACCCTTGAAACGGCCCCCTGAGATTACACGTACGGAGAGAATGGGGGCGGTTCGTTATGTCGGGTAAATAATGACGGTGTTTTGTGTGAAATCGGACGCTCTCTCAGGAAGAAATTCTTGATCTCTCTCTGTGAGCTCTGACAGCTCTCGGCAGAACTCAAAGGCTTCTGGCGACTTTTAAAACCGACAGGGAGTTAATAGATTTGACCGTAGAAACAAAAATGATGAGCGGGTTGGTGTCGATATTTACCCTCGGCGGCTCCCTTTGAGATCGTGGTGTTGTACGTAGTACAACAGGGACACTTTTTTGTTTCCTTCGACGAGAGAGCGCGCGCGATCGGTTTTCACGAGCGCTCCTCTCTGCCTAATTAGACTTACTGACCGTTTTATCTTCTGTCCTTGTTGCAGGATCACCCCGGTCTCCGCGGGACTCCACTGGCCATGCTAGCCGCCCAGTGCAACAAACTGACCACCAAGTCTCCGCCCCCGCTCGCGGACGCGGCGGTGGGAAAGGGGTTCCATCCGTGGAAGAAGTCTCCTCAGTCGTCCACGAGTCCTCAAGGTGGTGTGACCTCCCAGCAGCAACTACAGCAGCAACAACAGAGGTCTTCTTCTGCCACGCCTAACTCCAGTCAGAGCTACAACAACAGCAACAATAGCGCAGGCAACGCCAGCCAGCAGCAGCAAGCGTCGCCGTCGCCAAGTTACAACAACAACAGCTCGTTGTACTTCCCCTCTACCTCCGCGGCTGGTTCTGCCGCCGCAACACCCGCCGCTGTCACTTCCTCGTCTTCGTCTGCGTCTGCCGCTGCCTCCTCGCCGCCGGCGCAGTCCGAGGCGGCTTCACTGAAGGTAGACCCCAGCACGTCGGCCGCGCACTTGCAGAGTATGCAGATGTACTCGCGGGTAGCGGGGGTCAACCCCTACGAGTCTTGGCCGTTCAGCCACGCAGGCGCTGCCGCTGCAGCGGGCATCAAGCCGGAAGTCACGTCTGCCATGCAGGCAGGCGGTGCCTGGTGGGACGTTCATTCGGCTGCATCAGCCGCCGGTAGCTGGCTGGATGCTGCGGGCGGCCTCCAAACAGCCGCAACCATGCACGCAGCGCAACAGATGGCAAACTATTCTGACTACTCGGCCGCCGCATCTCTGGGATTGTCAAACCCTTTGCTAGGTGCAGCCGCTGCAGGCAGCCAGAACCTCCTGCACGACACATATAAATCGATGCTCCCCAGTGGCGCCGCCGCTGCAGGGTCAGCCTTCGGGCTATCAGCAGCCGCGGCAGCCGCGCACCATCCGCCGCCAGCCACTTCAGCAACGTCGTCGTCGTCGCCGCGATCTCAGCGTAGATACACCGGTCGCGCAACTTGCGACTGTCCTAATTGCCAGGAAGCGGAACGTCTCGGACCCGCGGGGCAACACCTACGCAAGCGCAACATTCACTCGTGCCACATCCCTGGCTGCGGCAAGGTCTACGGCAAGACGTCGCACTTGAAAGCTCACCTTCGTTGGCACACGGGCGAGCGGCCCTTTGTCTGCAACTGGCTGTTCTGCGGCAAGCGTTTCACCCGGTCCGACGAACTGCAGAGGCACCTGCGGACCCACACGGGTGAGAAGCGCTTTGCCTGCCCCATCTGCAACAAGCGCTTCATGCGCTCCGACCACCTCTCCAAGCACGTTAAGACGCACAGCGCCAACGGAGACCGTAAGAGCGACTGCGACTCTGATTCCGAAAACAGCCAGGGCACTCACGGTCAATCAGCGTCCAGTCCTGGATCTGTGAACACGCCGCCACTGCTCCATCATCCGTCCACGGCGCAGTCACCAGGGACAGCAGCCGCGGCGGCGGCCGCTGCCACCGCCGCGCATCACCTCCAGCAGATGCACGAGTCGATGCATCACGCTGCACTCGCGTCGCCGCCAGACATGAAGCCGATCGTCTAGACCACACCACACCGACAAACTTTCTTTTTCCTGCGTACAAAATAGTTGTTATATTCGTTTTTTATCGTTTTTGTCCTCACCATTATTGTATTACTGTACCACATCAAGACAGATAAGTTACAATGATGTATGGCGGGAAGACGCATGCAGAGAGAAAAAGAAGGGACATCTCTGCAGCAGCTGTGATTGACGTGCAAAAATGATCGGACATTTTTGTTTTGACTGCGTGCAGAAACTCATACGTGCATAGGCGTACGCAGAAAAACACATCCCAGTGAACACTGAAGCGTCTGCACCACGTGAGTAGCCTTTATTCGCAAAATACACCACATACCAACAACATAACAGCAACAACAGAAGTGACATGTCAGTGTAGCACATTTCTTTGGAAAACCCGCTATGAGAAAAAGGAGTATATCTAATAAAAAGTGTCCAACCTCATGCGTCTCAATTACTCTCTCGTTCTTCTGGCCTAACTGATGCATCACGCCCTGAACAGCGCTTCCGCTGTGTGAAGGCTGCATTTTTCTCTCTTAGTCATAAGTCGAGCAGATTGATTCTGTGCGCGTCTTCCCAAGAAATTCCACCTTTTTTTTGGTCGTCGCCGCCTCCATCGTCGCCGCCTCCGTCGTCGCCACCGCCCTGGCGGCCGCCGCTGCCGCCGCTGCCGCTGCTGCCGCCGCAATGCCGCAATGCGGCCAACGTAATTAAAGCGAGGGCCAAATAGGATAATTGTCGAGGGACCGCGCTAAAAATTGAAGTTTTGCGGAGAGCGTGCACATGCAATCAATCATGGGTTGGTACATTTGTGCAATTTCTCCGTCTTTTCCCTAGTTTACATGGAGAACAAAAACGGGAGGCTGAACTGACTCCCTCCCCACGAAGTTGGAAGCAAGCAACGGTCGATTGAACCTGTCACTTTTTTTCGGCGGTTTCTTTTTTGCCTCTCCTGACGTCTGTCATCTCCCGATTGTCTGTCGTCGGTGAATCACGATTGCGTACAAAGTTTTGACGAGGTTGATGATATGCAGTCAAGAGGTCACATTGGTATATCTTATTTAGGTATCATAAACAGCCCCCCTTCAATACGAGATCACGCCTAGCACATGACTTAGGGGCACCTTTGTGTGTGAGTGTGTTACCATAACAACATGAGAAGAAATTGACGAGATGAGTCTGTCCCACACTCTTACACACGCACTCTCTCTTTTCCCTCAGAGATGCTTAATGTTCGCCCCGAGGTGTGCCTCGCTCGGCCTAACTTTTCTTGACAGCCAGAGTAGTTCTGTCTGGGCTCCAGCCGCCATCGACATTTGTACAGACGTAACCATTCCGCTGAAATTGCAAAATGCAATAATGGAGCAGACCAGACACATTCTTCGTTCACCTTACGCGCATTCCGCTCCATGATGACCACAGTGCCCGTGTAGGGGACGCCCGTGTGTGCGTACGTGCACACGCACGTAGTCAGGCCTTGGTCTACAGTGGAGTCGCGCCGAACGCGTACAGTGCGCACCTTGTATGTAAATGAATGGCATCTCCCTAATACTTCTGGGTCCCGCAGCTCTTGATCCGTGGAGTGACTCTCGCGTGTCTCGAAGCATCATCGTCATCACCATCGCCGTCGCGGACACCCCTGGATCCTCTCACTTTCTCACTGGCAAAAAAAATCGCACACTCGGAGCCGCAAAGAGGGCCATCAAGCAAATTACCTGGATGCCTGCACGCCTATAATTACAGCGCAGTTCTGGACTCTCTACACGCTCATGAATTCGGAAGACATTGTTTGCTCTAAGTGCTGAGGAGTTAATAAGGGCAAAGACATTATTACACAAGGAGGCGGAGGAAAGGAGAAAAATTAATTTCGCAAAACGCAAACTTGCTGTTGTTCAGGTCCACTTTGCTGGGGGGGAAGAACACAACAGAAGGAGAGCCTGTTGTGGACCAACTCCTGTTTCTTCATGGTTGTCCTATGGCCGTTGGGAAAAGAGCAAGCAAAGGGAGCAAAAAATTGGAAATTCAGTTATGAAATGATGACTGACGTTTTGGCCAGTGGGAGGATGTCTAGTTGCTTGCTCAAGACGCTTGGTCAAGGCTGGGCTGGCCCACGGCCATCTATTATAGTACCGTACCAGCCAAATGAAGTGTTTGCTCTACAGTTTATAAGGTCGTATCCGACTTTTCTCATCTTCTTCTTTTTTTATCTCCCCCCTCCCCAAAAAAAGGTAGGGAACAGAAAACTAAAGCTTTCCCGCCTCCAATTGAAGCTTCTGAAAACTCGGCGAAGCCAGCAGTGCAGAAAACGTGTAAAAGGGACCGAGAGAGCTTATAATCCTATTCTTGCGTGGAGCAACAAAAAAATGAGCAGCATTAGGAGGAAAACCTTTAAGTTTTCCTTTCTTCCTCAGAAGAGGCAATTTCGGGGAATCATAAGTCTCTCAAGTGGACAGTGGGCGATTCTAGGCGGAGATAACATTGATGCAGACAGACTCTCTCTCCCAACACTGTCGATAAACTGCTAGTAGCCTCACGAACGCTCCCGCTCACCCCAAATTGCCTCTACTACTCACTCAGACGGACAGACGGACAGACACAAACGCACACACTCTGCCCCTTTTGAATCGGCCCGACTTTAATTAAGCACGACCATTTCGTCTCTCTCCTGGTATATCCTATTTTCTCCTTAAAAGGCTTTGTGTGTTATTCTTTAACATTCTACCCCCCTGTCCGAAGGTATGTGCCTAGCACAGTGCACCTCCCTGTGATAAATGTCCTCACAGCTCCTTAGCATCTGAATAAGTTCGGAATTCAGCCAGAAATAAATCTTGGACTCGTACACCAGCAGATAATAGATTCGAAATAGTAAATGCCAAAATCTACGTGCGCTAATGTGGTCCCTGACAAAAGTGCCTCAAATAAAATGACGAGACATACGAAAGATAGCGAGTGGGGAGGGGGAAAAGGAAGCAGCCAGTAATTTTTGCTCTCCTCCGGTGAATTTTTTTTTATCTCTGTCTGATGTTGAGTAAGGGAGATTTTTATCTCCAGAACTAACGACGCCACCGTCGTTATAAGGATGTCGCAGACCTGTTTTCGGTACATGAATATTTACTGACGTGTGGATGTCTGATCTTTATCACTGTCACCAGTGGCGGGCGCTGCTATCAAGCAAGTCCTATTAGCACGTACTTACCACGACCCGCATGCGGGTATGCATGCGTGTCAATGAATAAGGAGTCAAAAACTAACGAAAAAACGATGGGGAGATGTTACAAACCAATTACTTAATGTGTTGATATTACGTCGACTTCATATTCACACGTGGCTGTGGGTGAAAATGTGTTTTTTGGCACATCCACCTAGCATTTCAGGGGTATAAATCTGAGCTTGATTTGTGGGTCGCGTGACATTTATTACAACATTCGCTCAGCCAGTCTGCTTTGGCATAGTATGCAATTTATGCATACGTGGGTACTATTACACAATTTGCTTAATTGCGAGAAGAGGTAACACGTGTAAGCAAAGATTTACACACTTTTTCCTGCGTTAGAAATCTCCACAGAGCACCTCAGGCGTCACTATTCTTGCAGCCTGTATAATTAGGAAAGCATTTCTGGCGAAGAATCACACTCGAGACACAAAAGAGAACGACTTCCAAGTGTAAAACGCCAATCAGCAACCAAACGACGACGTCGTTGAGTGATTGTGTGTTGTGTCACGAGAGCAGAAACCGTGATCAATCCTACTCATTTGACAACTCCGAGGACAATTTTTCCCCCACTTTTTCTTCTTCTTCGGGAGCTTCACACATGGTTCGAGCTCGTCCATTGAAAGGAAGGTTTGACGAGTCAACCTCAATCAGCCAGGGAATGCAACGAGCAGGAATTCTTCGCAGAAGAAAAAAACGGGCGGGGAATTTCTGATGCATTCCTGTCTTCCGCAATTTGTCTCTTCTCGGGCAGAATTGGCTGCCACTATCTTCTGTGTGCGTGAGTGACACGCGTGCTAAGACGCGAACGCGCACGTGACACATACGGACTCACACATTTCAACGGCTTATAAATCTGTGAGGATGGCGACGTCGACGACATTCTGTAATACGATCTTTTTTCTTCTTCTTCTTCTTTCTTTCGCCCTCACCCGCGGCGGATGGCGAACGTCAGGGCGATCCTGATCGACGTGGACCAGGACAACTTGGTGGCCGCCAACTACACACGCAAGAAGTCAAGTCACATACCTTTGAGTAGTCACACTTTCAAAAAAAACCTTCTTTGAAAAGCCCAATGCCCCCCTTTTTCTCAATCCCGCCATTGAGACGATTTGATTAATGATGGGATCAGTCAGTGGAGCGTTCATTGGCGGCAGCGGCCACATTACAAGAGGCGCCGAGTGGTCATCATCATCATGAATAGTTCTTCTGTGGACGTGAGTGTGTGCGCGTCCGAGAAAAACCCTTCAACTGATCCCATCAGAAGTCGAAGCGTTGCCATCTTGAATGAACCAACATTCTTCATTGGAATAGACTTCTTCGTGCAAGGAAAGAAAAGCTCATACATGAACATTTCCTCTCCATGCAGCAGGGATAAAACGCATTCCTCTGGTGCTATGCAAATCCATTGACATGAGTTGTACGAGAGTCTCAGCACAAGGATCGAGAATATCTCACGGCTCAACGACTTCGAATGAGCAGCGCAAGGATTTGGGGAAAAAAAGAACTGGCTCAGACTCATGGGTGGTCTTCTTGACTTTTTTCAGCCTGGAGTCCTCCCCGGCGCTGGTACTGCCAGACTAACAACGTTTGAGACAGAACAACCCTATACTGGTGTTCTCCTCGTCGTCGTCACCACCCAGCAGATCGGGAGAGACAGTGGATCTGGCAATTAAGGTGTCACCAATAAAAAGGGAGGAGCACGCATAAAGAACGAGCAAACGTGATGGCATCTCCGTCGAAGCTGTCTAAAGTATGTACATATATGGCACACCCTGTATGTCTGCTTAATCTTGTTTGTCGCTCTCCAAAGCATGTACGTCCGCAGTCCAAGGCGTGTTCTACATCTGTAGCTCTCGGGGAGTGCATACGTGGCACTAAGTAGTCCTCCCTGGTTCGGGGAGAAGACACCGATGTCCCGAGGTTAGGAAGCCAACCGTACTTTGGCCCTAGAGCAAGATCAGAAGAGACTCATTGTGTTAGCATATTGGAATGGAAAAATATGTGTCCTCCCAAGCTTCTTAAATGGAGGACCCGCCAAATACCTAATGCTCGACGACGCGCACGCTCTCTCATGAGCGTTCTTGTGCGGATATTGAAAAAGATACCTCGGCCAAGTGAAATGACTGGCGACAGCTCAGGACCTCCAGTCAAGTTGTGACGAGCGAGCACACATTCTTCTCATCCATCTTTTTGCATGAAGTTTGACCTCTTTCATCCCAGACACACGTGCGCTGCTGACAAAGTGTTAAGAAGCGCGTGTCTGTATTTGAGAGAACTGCTCCTTCAGAGAGATTTCGAAAAATTGAATAATGCACATGTGCGCGGAACGTTTGTTTGAAATTCAGTTCCACTTAATGGACGTTAGCAGAAGCTCACACCACCATCGGCATTCTCGATATCCCACTTTGCTGTGGGCGCCGCCGCACGAATCCACGCACGCGTGCGTGCCGCAGTCCTCGGCCACGCGTCAGAAATGCTTTGATCACGAGAGAGAGAGAAAACACTGCTCGCATCCTCATTGTCCAATCTGAATAGTGATAGGAAAATTCCAGGGGCCGCAGAGAAGGAGACTTCGGAAGCGTTTGTGTGCTTGCGTGCGTGCGCACAACTTCACATGTGCACTTACGACGATGAAAATTACAGTTGCGCAAATCGCCTCTCCTCCATCCATCGTCCTATCGAGAGTCTCGCTCCCATGATCATTGCTGCGGGGGCTGCTTGGAAGACTTTGGAGCGATGGTTTACTCAGAGGAGGGCGATCATTATGCGCTCATTGTGCGGTGTTTAGTGGCATCACCCTCGGCGGCGGCCGCATCATCATCGTCGTCGTCGTCGTCGTCGTGTGTCAACTGGAGAAGACTCTCTCTTTCTCATTCTACAGAATGACAGACACAAGGATCAACAACAAGAGCCTTGAGGCATCCAGAGCTGGTGTCTACCAGAAAAATGCAAAAAAGTTGTCGTGTCGGTCGCTTTGCTGTAAATCTCTTGGCTTTTGGCGACTCTTTTTCTTCCAGGGAGGCCTTTTCATTATGCCCACACAATGAAAAGACTTCCTAGTCGTCTTGCAGTCAAAAGTGATAATGCTAAGTTACCCAAACTCTCTGATTTTCATCCCTGCCCTTGATTGCGGGTACAAGAGGGTGATTATCGGCATTACAGGCATTGAGCCAGGCTATTGATAGCCTCTGGCAGAAGGGGTAGGTAGCAATAGAAAAGTGAAGGAAACTTGGTCTTCACAGTCTGCTTATGGCTACAGCACAAAGGGATGCGCGGATGCATAATGCATTTACTTCCCGGGATCCTTGGGGGCCATCGTCCGATTGCGGCAGCATCGATTGCTGCTCTTCCGACTGACCCATTAGCTTCTCCTACAGTGCGTATTTAGCTCACCTCACAATCTAGACCAGACCAAATTGAAAGAGGCCCAGGTGAGGCCTAACCTACGTAGTGGCATCGCTGCGTCTCGTAGGGCAGAATTGCGTAAGCTTTGCACTTGCGCGTACTTGGTTTGCGGGCCAGCACCTTCTGCCATCGCTTTCGCCTCCTTTCCTATAAGTCTTGTCTGGTGGAGTACACGTACTATATAACTTTTCTTTGCTCTTCTCGGCGCATAATTCAGGCATCGTCGTTGTCGGTCTGGGGGAGAGTGGGCGGGTCGAGGGGAATTTATTTGCTTGTTCATCTCTTGATGCGAGTTTCGTGGGGGCGAAGAAGGCGAAAACATCCCCGTAGCCAGCGGAGGAGGCGAAAAGATGTGGGGTAGTAACGGTCGGTCGGTCTGGGGGTAACCGATGGCTTCGCATGGCTCATTAAGGAAAGAAAGAGAGTTGTGGGCCGTGCGTTTTACCTCTAAAGTGATTTTAATGCGCCCCTTCGTATGCACGCGCGCGACTGAAGTATAATTTTTAGGGGTTTGGTAGTCCTGCGCGATTTCGTGGCCAACCTGAAACCGCTTTAATTGTGGACTTCGACGTGGTTTGACCAAAAAATAAAAAAAAAGGACTCCCTCCTCATGGTTGAGCACACAGGGCCTCCCTCGAGCTGGTGCGTTATTCTGCTCCTGATCTGTACCAACTATTCTACTGTACAGAGGTCAACTTCCTCGTGCAACGTTGTTCTTTCTTTGGAAGCTGCTTTGCTTCAAAGTCCCCCCCGAAACTATGCAGCAAGAAGCCACTTCGTTATTAGTACGTGCTCTGCTCCTCATTTCCTTTCAGCGTGGACAATTGTCGCTTCTTTGTCGCCAAGTTCTTTGTGGCCTCTGAAAAGCGATCACCAAGGTCTGTCCGACTGCCCAGAAAAGGTTCCCGCCGCCGTCGTCAATGCTGCAGCTCGGCTGACCAAATCAAAGCTGTGACTGAAGAGAAGCCTTTTGATATCAATCGCGCCGATGAAAGCGTTGAAGCTCAGCAGGCACAGGACCAAACACTGGCTCTTATGTAGCACAATATTGGCGGTAGTAACAACCATAACAGATGGTGAATTTGTCAACCATCGCCACGTCTATTTGAATAGAATCCGTCGCCCCTGCCGGGATCGACAATGCTGTGAAGCTCCTTCTCACACAGAGTTTGTAGGGCGGTTTCGTGTCATGATGGTTTATTGGCGGCGGGGTGCTTCTGGTACTGATACAACTGCCAGAGAGGATGGGATGCTCCAGACAGATCAAGATGAAGAGGGAGAGCAGGGTGGACACACACGCCGGACGTGTGGTAAAAAACTTTTTGCCAGGGGAGGAGGGCTTTTGCAAGGGTAATTTGTACCCATGCGAGTAACATTTAGCACGAGAAATGTGCTGTTTTTTGCCGTGTTCCACTCTCACACTTCTTCCCCCATCTCTAGTCCTGCTATAGCCCCCTTTTACCACTGGCTCTGACTAATGGTCCCACCACCAACCGACTGCCTAACCTCCAGTCGCCCATATTTTTCGACTCATTGACCTCTTTCACAGCGAAAAGAGAGACTGATTATATTTTCCACCGCGGTGACAAACCCACGCACTCTCCTCCTCTCATCCCTGCCATGATGTCAATTGATCTCTTGCCATTGTAGAGGGGAGAGGAGCGGAAGCAAAACCGTGTGATGCTCTTACATTACGACAACGAATACACTATGCATAACCACTTAGGACATACGCGCAGTACGTGAGACACGCACACACACGCTCGTTCTGGCTGGCACGTACTGACATTTCTCATGGGTAGCTGGCCTTTTTGCTGCCACTCATCGACAGCTACAACTGAGTTGGAAAAAAAAGGATCTGTCTGTCTCCTAGACTGTGCCGAGATTGGGGACTAAGGGTGAGCGTAAACGAATATAAATGACAACCATGAAACCAAGGGGACGAGAATTATTCCCCAACAAAGCGAAAAACGGTACTTCCTCCCGCTAATTTCGTTAGTCTCGCCAGTAAAAGTTCCCGTGCGCATATGAGGGGGTATCCATAGAAATTCAATTCGCACGCGTGCGTGTTTGAGTTGCTCTCTCGCAGATGAAACTGAGAGGGATGATTCACAAAACGACTGTTTCTGTTTACTTTCAACTACCCATCGGTACTCAAACACACGAGTGAGTGAGTGAGTATTGTATGCGCCTTCGCTTCCCATTGACAGAGCTGCACGTACATGTCTTTGCCGGCCGACACGATGTTGAGCCTCGGACGACTCCGTTCGACTCCGTTCGACTTGGCGACTGCCTTCAACTCCATTGTTCTAGCAAGCTCAAGTACTCAAATAGCATGTTGAGGACTCTGCGGCCTCGGAAAAACCTTGGGTCGCCCACGTAACACACTTCCGAGCAGAATGAATCACAACGCAGACAGATGGAGAGAGATGTTTTCTCTTCCTCCATCATGATCCCGCAAAGGAAGAGAGGGGACATTAGGGGTTTTGGGCTTCTCCGCCCTTTTCGTGTTCACCTAGATAACTTTCCTCTAAAGCTAGAGAGGAAAATGGCGTGTGCCAGTGTGTGTGAGAGCGAGAGCGGAAGAAAGAGAACACCCATACGAGAACGAGAGAAGACCATTCTATTTATACTACCAAAATGCCGAACAGTAGTGGGAGTTGGGGCAGGCTTCTCATCCTCTGCTGATGGATCAGTTGGTCCTTACTACATAACAACACTGCAGCTTAGATACACGCACACACAAGTGACGCTACCAAGTAGGACGTAAATGTCCGCCAGCTTCCCCCTCCCCCCCCCCCAAAAAAAAAACTGCTTCCCTTCTCGAACGTGACTTTGCTGCTGAAACATGCAAAGTGGAGAAGGACCTAAGATGATCCCTTTGCTGACCCCGATATCAAGTCCTCCCTGCTTCATTAATTCGTTTGCCCGAGGACTGCCAGAAGTTGGTCGTGGCCTCCGTCCCTTTCCCTCCTCAAATATCCTCGGCGAATTCTTCTCGCCTCATTTGCGTTTTGGGGAGGCGATGAACGAATATTTCAAAGATTGAGTGTTGAGCCGGAGACGAAGCAAGCGAGGGGGGAGGGGGAAACGACGAGAGAGCGAATGAAACGAACCTCCAGAAATGCGTGAGTCAAGGAGCGGAAATCGCCTGAGGAGAAATGACAGATGAAGGAAGCGAGGTGAGGCATCCTCATCGTCGGCACGTGTGTGAAGACGGACCCCATGAGAGAGAGAGAGAGCTTGAAAAGTAGCTGGGTCGCATTCCAGCGCGATTGCCTTTATCACCGTTCACCCGACTTAATTGAACGTCTCCTCTTCCTCCTTATGTTTGTCACCCCCGTCTCCACTTTCTATCACCTGCTCATATTCAACCCCCCCACCCTAATTGACACTCGCTCCTCCACCCAGTTCCCCACCCACCACCCCGACCCTGCCGGCTGTGACTACGGCCATGAATGAGTCGACTGAGGAGCAGCTCACTGAGGGATGGATGAGGCTAACAACAGGGAAGGGATGCAAAACGAGAGGAATGCTCTGTTTTTCCCTACCAAATGTTTGTTCCGTGCCTGAAACGGAGGCGCTCATGTGCATTCATCAGTAGCTCCAAAGTGCGACGAGGTGAGTGTAATTAACAAGTGCCCTCTACTCAATTCCCCGTGTTGTTGTATACACTATAAGTTGGCACCAATGGCGGGAAGTAGCAGCAGATGCGAGAAAGTGACAAACGCTGCCACGGCGGCCACGAAGGAGGATGACGGTGAGAGAAAAGGAGTCAAAATAGGCAGTAGGCGTGAAACGATCGCGTTAGCGCCGACAATGGCCGTACACTGCATGCTTCGATTTATTATTCTACGTACACACAAAGGATGTCACGGCTTTATGCGCGGGGCTTCAAAGCAGGGGACTTCAAAGGGAGAGAGGAGACCGCAGAGGGCCATTTGCCAAAAAATTTTATTGCTCTCCCTTCCTTCCACAACGTAGGTAGGTACATTATGGGCAGTAGTGGGTAGTAGCAGCATCGGCAGCAGCATCATGTGTTGTGGCCTGGTGTGATAGTAGCTAATGCTAAAAAAAAAAAAGCTTCGTCATAGTTGAGCTACCGCCAGTATAGAAAAGCATCAGTCCGAGCCCATTTTGAGCTTCACATCTTGTCTTTTGCATGTGAGCAAGTTTCAGTCATCTCTACTACGGCCAAGTCAACAAAAAGTAGGACATTTGAAAGTTCCTCAAGTGGGCCCCAAACTCGAGTCCTCCTTTTTTTCTGCGTGTGGCCGTAAAAAACGAGCGCAGTCCTATAATTCGGGAGTATGTGAACCGTCTTGCGCGAGGAAAAAAAGCCAGCAGTGGCCGACCAGGGCCAGTACACCACCATTACACATCGCAATTACGTTCTACGCCCAGGTTTTTACTCACGCAGGACACCAAGAAAACGGCAATCTCGAAAATTCGGAAATTACAGAAATTAAAGTCGAAAAACAGGGATTCTCTCGCCCGCCAAAGCAGATCAGAAGTCCCAATTTCGGGTAATGTACTGCCCGTTACTTCTACGTGTAATGACACCCAGACTAGGAGCAAATGACAGGTTGGTCTCCCTCCCGAAAAAAAAAGAAGTGGGCAGGCTCTGGATGTTATATGTAGTAGTAGTACTAGATGCGGTGACGAGAATTTGGAACCTTCTGGGGGCGAACGATAAGAAGAGTGGCAAAAAACCGTGCACTGAAGCGACTTCTAGGCCAATTGTCTCGTCATTTTTTCCACAGTTTTGTGTGCGACAAAACTCACTAGCTCATGCAATAGCTTAAAATCGGTCATGGCATGATGGAGGAGGACGGAATGCGTCAGACGACTTCGTCGCGTCTGGTCACGACTTGGAGTAGGGCTGAAACCGTTGCATCTCAGGACAACACCGATTTCGCAGACAAAAGCCCGAAAGCAGCGCTCTCACCGGGTCCATATTTTGCGTCCGGGGCTAAAGGGGGGGAGTAGTGCTTACTGGCTGTCTTATTGCCCTATAAAGTAGACCACAGCCAGCCCCTCTGAGCCTTGCTTAATGGCAATTTTCACCTCCCTGAATTTTGGCTGCCCGCCGCCATGCAATCAGCGAATTATCTGTTGTCCGTCGTATTTTCTCCGGGAAGCAGTTGCCAAGAAGTCGCAGAAACTAATTCCAGAAGCAACTTTTCGATCGATGGATTCGTAAGAGGGCGACGAACCAATTAAAAGCTCTCTCATACGTGACCGCAGGGAGGGGGAAGAGGAGGGGGAGGGGGTCAACAAAACAGTTCATCCACGCCAGTCCCGAGTGCAGTGCGCACTGACCCGCACGGCCGTCTTCACGCACAAGCGCCCACACCCACACAGGGAGACACAAAGGAGTTCCAGCGTTTACCCTCCCACCTTCACATCTGCTACCAGAAGTATCTCTGCGGCATCATCAGCCTTCAGCACTGACCCGCTTCTGCGCTGATATCTCTTCCCAATGCCTCGCGGGGGCCCCTCCTTGCCTCCTTTTTCGTCCGGGATTTATTTTGCATGTTGATGGCTTTTTCTTCTGTGCCATCTCTCCAAATCCAGAAGTGATAAAGAGCCAGGAGGAGGTGGAGAGCGAGAAGACCAAAAGGGGACATGACTCCCTCAGGCTCTTCTCTTTTTTCCCCCCTTGCGTCCATCGTGAGGAGGGAAATGAGAGGAAAGATCGCATTTAAAATTCATGAGATCTGGCCAAATTAACGGCAGAGTTGTTCTCTGGCAGGCGGTGGAAAGTGGCGGCAGTGAATAGCAGCGCCTCTATTTGGTAGTTCGACGGGGTCAGTCCATCCTGGGCTATTTATTTGCAAATGAAATGGGGACACACTACCGGAGCCTACCGTTTTCTGGGCCAATTAAATGACTTCACGTGGCCAGGCAACGATTGACAGGGGACGCATACCTCAGAGTGGCAGTACTTGCTGGGCCAGTCCAAAGTACCAGTACAGAAAGGCGGGTATAGCACGCCTGCAGTGAAGTGCAGCTCCGCCCTCCACAGAGTACGCAGCGAGGCTCTCACACGCATGCACAGACGGGCCTGCACATGGAGGCCAGGCAGACAGACAGCAAGAGATGCCTAGATTATTAGGCCAAGCAGAAGCAATTTCTTTTTCCCTCTCCTCGACGCCACCCGGACTTCAGTAGATGTCAAATGGAGGAGGAAAGGATGAAATGGAAAATTCCAGCCGGAGACAAAAAGTTCCAACTCGGCAGGCTGACACGTTGATTGCTTTTGTCAAATGCGCTAATGGAAATACGTCTGAAATCGGACAAACAAAAAAGTTCTTCTGCCCTCTCTTCCACGATTTTTTTTGTCCTCGATGCTCGACTACTCCGAGCCTCTCGAGGCCAAATGACCCACATCGAATGCAAGCGCATGCGTGAGAGTGGATTGGAAAGAGACGGACACACACGCAGACGGACAGACGGACAGACAGACAGACAGACAGACAGACAGGAACACACAGTCACATGAACGCAAAAATAAAGTGTCCAAACGGCCCCAAGATAACGTAAACAGCATCTTCTAGAGATTCTCTGGAAGAACGAAAACAGTTTAATTGCGCGTCAAGTCCTTGGCTGCCTTTGAACGACAACAAATCCCTTTGTGTTGGAAGAAATCTGGCCAAACGTAGTAGACGCTCTCCACTCATCATCATGGCTGATTTTCTATCCCGTCGATCACCATAACCACTCTGCCCCTCGGTCTATCTGTCAATCAAGATAATTACTCCCTTCGTCTGGTTTGGCTCAACTTTTTTTCCCAGCAAAAGTGAAAAACCCCTTGACTCGGAGGTGATGTTGGGGAGAGAACAGGGATACGGTTGGGGCGGGCAAAAAAGTCCAATGTGCTGCGGCCGGACGAGCTGATGGGCTATTTAGTAGGAGAAGTAAGCACATTTTAAAAATAGACATCTTGAGAAGAGCTGGCGCTTGTCCAGAAGTGAGATATTTCTTTCCGATACGCCTTCTTTCGTCACTTTTCCCCCAATGCCAGCTGCTTCTGCATCTTTTGCTTCCCAGAAATTGGAGAAAGCAGAGAAGAACCGCCCACTTGGCTGGCCTAGGCCCGACCCTCGCCTCCGCCTTTCTCCTTCCGCACAAACAAACGTGGTAGAGAAAGCTCGTGGAGCTCGTGTGCCTGGAGCTCATGTTGTTGTCCTACTTCCTGGGATACTTAAATGGATGGTGGAAGAAACTCGACCTTGGAGTGATGACTTGCCAAGATGCAAATGAGCCAGTTGTGCACGTTCCTACGAGAAATTGAGCAGCCCTTAGCTGTGGCATGCTTGTTTCAGGTCTGTCCAACCGCCATTAGGCAGACTTGGACCCCACTGCTGTAGTAGCATCGACGAGTGCGATGGGTGGGCACGTAGGTAGGTAGGGTGTATCAAGGGGAGACAGAATACTTTTAAGTGGAGCAGCAAGCGCCATCTGTGTGACAAATGCTTCAACAGGAAGCACGACGGTCACTCGTCAGTATCGAGCAACGACCATTACACATTGCATTCGCATGTATAATGAATGAGAATGGATATTCAGTGGGTGGGAAAAGTATGGTAGTGTGAACACCTGCAATTGGTTATTCTCTGCCATTGTGGCAAGGTCGCTGCTTTAATGTACGTGGACGTATACGTGCACGCACGGCAGGTCTGCCCGTTCCTACGTGCAGCGTGTATGAGGTGCGTGCAGTACGTTGCCCCACCACTCCAAGTACGTTTAGTACTTAAAGAAGCTGTCTTAAAGAAAAAGAAGCTTCTTAAAGGAACTTGCCGAGACCTGACTAACTCTTTATCCACTGCAGAACGACTCCCTCCTTCCACGGGTACCCTGTTAGGTCGTGGTCGCCGCTAGAGAGAATTTGTTCCGGTCATTGAGGTGGCGCCATTCCGATTTCCAAGAGAAAAGAAGTGTTGACTTTTTCGATCAGTGAACATGCGCGCACAGCAAAAAGAGGTGGCCGCAGCCCATCAAACACCCCGACAACACCCGCCCTCTCGACACCCTTTAGGACGACGACAATGAGGTAATTAACTCTCACTCTATTAGGAACGACGAAAGAAGCAAGGGGGGGGGGGGAAAGAGCCCCCAAACACTTGCAGACTTTGACCACTGCTTTCAGAATCTGCACAGAACGGACGCCTTGACTAACGCACGCACAGCAAGACAAATTCAAAATCAGCCTGTCTAGTCAGCTATCACGCAGAAAGTAATGCACTGTAAGCTTGACTTGCGGCCATCCGGGCCCAGGAATGCAGAGCAGAAAAGACTTTGCATTAGCGGAACACAAAGACTGGGTGCTTGGCATGCATCATGCTCCGCTTCTGTAAGGTGTTCATACCTTCCGCGCAGCAGACTCGATGCTCATGCCACCTGGCGGCAAATGCTTGAACTGTCAGTAGAACTCGGATGAGCCCTGGAAGAAGCTCAGTGAGAATTTGAGATGCATGTGCAAATATACGACAAACTGAGATCTGTAGTGTCAAGATTCACTAGGTTACACGCATTAGAACACTAAATTGATGTTTAGGTCGCCAAGAGTCGACAAGACGATGCACACTAATGCATCCCATGTACGACGTCTTCTGGGGCTCTTTGTTTTCGTGCCATGTGAAGTTTCCTGTCTGCTGCTGCTTTCAGCTGTTGCCGCTACCGCTGCCGCTACGCACAGCTGTCTTTACATACACACACAGGCACATATATACATAGAGATATATCATCGGTTTCTTTTCGTGTATTAGAGTGAAAAGAACGTCACGATGCCACCGAAGAAGAAAGACGACAAAGGAGAGGTGAAGCCCGTGATCATCGGTCGAATGGGCACGAACCTCAAGTGCGGTATCGTGGGCCTCCCTAACGTTGGCAAGTCCACCTTCTTCAACGTGTTGACCAAGACGAGCATGGCCGCCGCCGAGAACTTCCCCTTCTGCACCATCGACCCCAATGAAAATAAGTATCTGACGAATCCCTATATATATATAAAAGAACAGCGCCGTATGTACGTGTGTTTGTTTGTGTGTGTGTGTGTGTGTGTGTGTGTCCTCGGCTGGTTTTTGTCCTTTTCGAGGTGTTTTTGTTCGCGCGGCCGATTTTTTCCATTTCATCTCCCTTTCCGCGACTGGTTTCTGCCCTGTGTGTGTATGGGTGCGTGTGGGTGTGAGAGTGCGTGCGTGTGTGTGTGTGTGATTGCTATTTTTCCACCCAACGAAGTGGGTAGTTAAGTCTATAATAGGTGCTGTAGGCGGGAAATATTCATTTAATACATTAAATGCATGAGTCTGCTTAATGACGCTTGATTGCGACATCATGCATTGCTCTTGCATGACCTGATTGCACCATGTCGTCAGCTTGAGAAAGGATTCTTCACACAAGTGAGTGCTACTCCCACCCGTACCTGTACCTGGCAGGACCTTCCTGCTCATCGTCTACTTCTTCATCTAGTGCTCCCAACGTCATCTCCGAGACGGTATCCGTGACTCAAGAAGTTGATGCGATCGACCCCTTGCATGAACTTCTTGCCAACGTAGTCGATGTCTGCAGGGAACTTTTCGTACTGCTTGGGGGACTCCAGGCCATTGTCTCTCAACTAGATGAAGGTGTGACAACCACATTCGGCTTCGTCATGTCGTCGTTCCAGCCTTCTCCTTCTTGCCAGATGCACACATTTATTTATGTACACTTCATGCTGATGCTAGTATGCCCCCCTCTTCGCTTGAACAGGATCATGACTCAGTAGTCGTACTCCACGGGGTTGGACATGATATTCTCTTCGGTCACGATGAAAAACCTCTTATAATCGACCAGATCGATGATCGAGACATCCACTTGTGCGGTAATCTTGAAGGAACATCTAGTCTTGGCTCGGCCAGGAGAGATCTCCGTGATCCAGACCAAGACTTTCTTCTCCCCCCTCCCCATGCGACCTTTGCACGCACTCCGTGGCTCTCCTCTCATCCAACCTCATCTTTGCCGTTCTCTTCAGCATTTTAGACAAGGTCATTCAGCATTTTCCGTTCTTCTTTGTTGCCTGTGAAGAAGTTCGGCGTCTGATTCGGGCAGGCAAAAATGCACCTGGTCACGATTACTCATGCTTACAAGTAAACAGCCATTTCAAACTGAGCATTCGTGAAAAGACGATCTGAGTGCGTGCATGTACTTGCCGATTAGGGTCTGCTTGAGCGCTGAATTCTCCTCCTCCACTCACCAGTAATGTTGGAGCCTGACTAATCTTCCATGTCTGACATGTGAAGACTTCTTATTAAGTTGACAAGGATTCGGAGAGGAGCTCCGTTCATTTACTCATTGCGAGATGCTCTCCTTTAGGGATTTGTCGGAAGCATAATCATATCGTCACAGATCTTGAAGTTTATGCTGCACGCATGATTAGTTCATGAGGTCTTATTTAAAGTTCGTGCAGATCGCCGTGTCTTTTAATTATGTGGCTGGACTGTCAAGTTTTTCCTCGTCAGTCGGTGCATTCGACACGATTTGGCGACTCCGTGCATTGCTCGAGGATGTTTCTCTTGCCTAGGAGGAGAAACAAGAAGAAGACCAGGCAGAAAATGAATCGCCGAAATATGGTGTCTGAGCCTGACTTTGTGCCTCCCCACAGGTCGATGGGGTCTTCCCCGAACGATCAGTTTGAGGGCATGAACATCAACAGAGTTGAGGCAGAAACGTTAGATTTCCTCACTCATCGAGTGTTCGTGTGTGTCTGTGCGTATGAGGAAAGTGCGTGCGTGCGTGTGTGTGCGTGCGTGCGCGCGCCAAACTTCATTGCATGATAGGAGAACCTCTCTTTGTCTCAACTCTTGCAATTACGCTTGGATCTTATGACACCACTTACGTGAGCACAATAAAACCCCAGTAAAGAAAGAGACAAGTGATTGGCAGAGAAGCAATGAATTCTGGGCTGTTTTTTTAAGTTGATGCGGTAAAGTAAGGCATGCGGCTTTACCATAAGGAACCTTTTCTTTCTTCTGCCATGCAAGCACAAAAAGTGGGCATGCTTCTTCAGTCTGGAGGTGCGTTGAAGAGAGTCAGCGGGCATAAAAAGATACTCGCTGGATTCATCTGTCTTTGTCACGATATCATTTGTTCTTCCCAAGCTTTGAGGTTGGTTTGGCTTGGTCACGTGACCGGCTGGCGAGCCTTTTGATTGGCCGTAATTATCCCCCCGAGTAGTACAACGCAGCTCTGTAAATATGCCTTCCCCCCCTCCTCCTTCCTTTCCTCCACCAAACAACCTAGGCGTCATTAAAAGTACATTAAGTCCCCCCTCCAAGAGCTTATGCTCGGGCTGTACCTGCCTCAACATTCACGCCACGCCTACACACTCAGAGGGGGACTGCCAGGATCGACTGCCGAGGCCGGGGTTGGCCTCGGATGATGGCCTCTGGCACGACAGCGGCAGCAGCAGCAGCAGCGGTGCAGTGGCAGCAGTAGCCTCGGAAAAAGACGATTTGATTGGCGTTTTGCGTGCCTGCCAGCCTTTCTCGATTTTTAACTCTTTTCCACGAAAATTGTTACTCTGCTTCACCCCTGTATATATGAATTGGTGGTCCCATTCAGGAATAGTTAGCTAATAATAATAGGGAGGTTCTGTTCATGCGAAATCCAAGCGTGTGATTTATGATTAGCAGCAGAGGCAAAAATGGCCCAAGGGAGGGGTTAAAAAGCTTGGCTTTGGGAAAGGTGATTGTGTTTTAGCACCCAATTTTTGTAGTAATTGCTAGTGTGCAAATATCTCATCGACACGTGGCAGGCAGTGATTACTAACGTGCGCTGAAGCAGAATAGGCAAAATGAAATGCTGCTCTGACACCTCCTTCCCCGCACCGATGCGCGGGGTCCAACGTTCCAAGTTGCTTCGTGTGGTGTATTCATGTGTAGAAGGAGAGGACAACAACGTAACTGAGGAAGACAAGTTTTCGACGACGACTTCTCATCTCAAAACTTATATTTCTGATGAAACCTATTGCGTGAGGAGAGGAAAGTTATTCTGGAGCAGGATTCATACTTTTGGAGGACCCGCGAAACCGCCCACCCTCCCACCCAAAACTGACTTGCCCATTTTTTCTCGTTCCAGCTACGTCGCGTGCCAGTACCAGACGAGAGATTTGATTTCCTCTGCGAATTCCACAAACCAGCGAGGTAAGATTAAGATAAAAATCTGCCCATTTCACTAAGATTTGCAGCTTCGTGCACAAATTGGGAAAGATACGTGCGAAACACGTTAAGACAGAGGAAAAAGAGAGAAAAACCTTCCAAACTTTTTCACCTCTTCGTTCTAAAATGACCACAACGAAGCCACCAACTGCACTGCAACTGCCCGAGCTCAGTGTGGAGGGGAGGTAGGCATGATTGATATTTTCTCGGTCGCCTTGGCGGCGCCATCAAATACCAGACCACGTTGGCGCCCATCAAGATTCTCTGCTGCTCGAGCGTCTGCGCATTGACTGAAACTGTAATTTCATCAAAAAGAAAATGATGCCACTGACCACATGCTGCGTATTTTTTTCTTTCGGCAAAAAACCAACGTTTTGTGCTACTTTTGCTAGCTGCACACTCACACCAGTCACAAAAAAACCTTGGGGAGCGCCCTCAAAAGCCATTTTCCTAAGCCCCCTTTTTTATCCAATCTTCTCTGTTTTCGAGCTTTTCCCCCTTTTGTTCGAAAGACGTCATTACAATCATTTAGAGGTCCTTTCTTGTTCCCCGCCGCTCTGGTCTGGCTGCACAACACCACCGTGGCCTCCTAATCCAATTGGAGAGAGCGTTTCCGTTTCACCCCTTTCGTATTTACGTTTTGGTGGGTATACAAATGGGAGGGGACAGTAATGGCGGCAAACAGGCAATCACCCGGTGCAAACAGCCCGGACTTGTCATTTCGGAGGCCGCCCCGGCCGCCCTCTAACTACCAACCACCCCTCATTGTAGCAGATGGTCTTGGACACCGTGATGAGCTTCATCGTGTACTCGTCGTCTGGGGTGGTGGCGTTATTTAGGAGGAGAGAAGGGTGTTGGTAGTGGTTACTCAATACAAAACCGGGGTGCCCACTGCGTCAGTGCAGTAGTTAAGAGACGTCTGTTGGGGGGGGGGGGGGGGGGGGGGGGGGGGGGGGGGGGGGGGGGGGGGGGGGGGGGGGGGGGGGGGGGGGGGGTGGGGGGG
>JAAUXU010125880.1_pt1 | contig 34859 bp, 24 predicted proteins | sample 7278151 | NCBI WGS metagenome assembly JAAUXU01 (sample SAMN14350113, study PRJNA611818) | marine sediment metagenome | isolation source: surface marine sediment (1.8m) | place: French Polynesia: Moorea | collected 2018-08 | reverse complement strand
CCCCCCCCCCCCCAAAAAAAAAAAAATTTTTTTGGACCCCCCCTCCAGGGCAATAAGGTTTTACTACATGAGTTCAGTACATAAGGAGGTGCTCAGATTTTGAAAGCCCTATGACAAAGCTGTAAACACTGCAATTCATTCAGCAACAGTGCTTCAGTTTTGAAAGTAGCTAAGCAGGTCCACGTTAAATTTGTGATGTTGACCTAACATCCTTATGTAATGGGGCTAAAATACTTTGAAGGCAGAGAGGGCGCACAAAAAGTCATTATTTTTTCATTCTATTTGATTGGAAGGTCTTCAAGTGAATTCTGGCAACAAATCTAGGACGCCACAAGAGATTAAAAACATTGACCTAGTCTACTGGGGAGCATCTAAATATGCTAGATTTCTGGACGAGCACCCTGTTTCTGGGTCGGGAACTGAGCTATTTGATAAGTTCATCGGTCGCTGTACTGCACAGACTCAATCATTGTCTAAGGTCTGTCATGAACTAAGGTTGACCGGTGCAGGAGCGACGACGTCACCGGTGCCTTCGGTCTCCGGAGACACTGGCATCAAACTGGACCAAGCGTCACTGGTCTGCCTATGCAAACAACCTTATCCGCTCGACGTTACCTATGTTTACAGTGCTGACAGTGTCACTATGGTGGCATACCACGCATATTCAATTTCATGGTCCCTTGCATCTAATGGAATTTTTTTGGTTTACATCCCCATCATGCCTGAGGTGACTTGGGTTATTTACAAAAGAATTCTGAGAGGTCACAACAGGCAGTACAGTAGACTCTCAATGCACTACTCTAGTCAGCTGGAACAAAACAGTTAGTGCAATGTTAATGAACCATTGTTGTGATCACTTGTCATGACAATACCCCTTTGAACGTCCTGCCAACTGCAGTTGATCCTTCTTCCTCAGACTCTTATCTTTCATTCACTGTGCTTGGTGCTTTCCCAGCTTCACAACCAGCGACAACCATGGAGGAGCCCAGCCAAGAAACCTTCGGGTCAGCGCACTCAAAGTTGCTTGTCACATAGTTTATCACGCCACTGGATGTTTTGTCTCTGTCAACGATTTCACGCACAGATTCCCCACCTGAAGCTGCCACATTGCAGCAACCCCATCCCTCCAAAAAGGGTTGCAATAGTCAAGAAAAGTTAGTTCAAGACACACCTGACATAGGGTTATCCCTCCCCCCAGGTAGAAGAAACCCAGCATTCCGGAACCGTTAAAAAGATGTGCTACAAAAGTCCTGACCTACAAAGCTAGATTAAACTTAGCTTAGGTCGTTTCCTAGTTCCGTCTTCTCGTGTCCCACCTGAAGTCCCTCTTGTGCCAGATCCTCTTCTGACCCCCCTTCCTCATCAAAATGTGTTCTTGACATGAGTCACATTTCTCTCTGAGTCATGCACTGTGTGAAGACCATGATAAAGTTTGACACTGACTGTCAACCACTGCCTGGCAGCCCAGATTGCTGTTTCGACAAACAAGGAATGTAGTTCAAGCATCATCACGGACGACTTGTGGCCAAAAATAGCCACAGTGCCATGCTCTTTATCACCTATATATCTATCATCCTGTATTTATTCCTTGTGCATCGAAGGGTTATTGTAAAGGAACCTTTTATATGACGTACTTTTCCCGTCCATAAGCTGTCTCAATGACCGGCTCCCACTGTACCGTATATCGAGAGGTTCACCAGAGCAAGAAAGACGTTAGAAGGCCCAGGGCGTGGGACTGAGTCGGAATTAGGCTCTGAACTATTTGGAAGAAAGTTAAGCTTCGAAAAGTTTGTTGATTCACTGTAGGGTTGAAAATTTGCATCATAACTTCTTCAGCATATAGTTAACACAATAGCCAAATTACTCTTCTGTTTTAACGGCACTGTGCTTTCCACAAACAACCACTTTTTGTTGGGTGTGGTCAACTTTTTCTTTCAGAGTGAAGCTTTTCCTCCAGGGCTTCGACGAGGGAGGTGAGATGGTTGATGGAGTGGATATGTGACCGTGTTGTGCATATCGAGGTCCACACAGCACAGGGCTGTCATACTGTCCCACTACTAAATGGATGCCGATGGAAATGCGAATAGTGGCCATCCTCTATCATATTCGGCACTTGATGATATCGATATTTCAGATATCTGTTTTGCTTTTAATAGTCTGAACCAATCAGAGATCGAGGCTACGGCGTCCAGCAGCTGTTTGTTGAGAGTGCCCAGCTGCTGTGACAGCAGCAATTTTGTCTGATATGGCCTTGCCAAATCGGCCGTTCGGCCCAACATGTCCATTCCATCCATCATATCTCCCTTGCTTCGACATTGTCAAGAAAATCTCTGAACATTTTTTGGAATTTGTTTGTTTTTTCATGTTTGTTTTGAAAAGTTGCCTTCTTGCAAGTTTACTATTTCGAGAGGGGTTGATGTAGAAACAAGTGGCTCACACAGCAAAGTTTACTGAATCGAGAGGTTCACTCTATCGTATGACACGAATCAAATCCACTTGTATTCGTCGCTAATTTTGACAGACACAAAAGACGTCTCTTCTCCTCGACGCGCGCTTCTTCAAGCACCTGTAGCATTGTCAAAACGTGTTCTCCTGTGGTAGGATTAACTTCGGCAGCAAGCAGAGAGTTCATGCTCAAAGTTCTGTTAAAAGTCAAAGTAATACATTCGCCTTGCTTAGAATGTTTTTGACAATATTATGAAGCAGAATTGGGACCTCTCTCAACGCTCGCTGTAGTACGATTATTAGCATTTCAAGTCTTATTAAACAAGAGTAGGGAAAAGTAGAGATTCAGAACTTGGTTTGTTTCAACTCTCGTCAAGTGCTGTGCTTAAAAAATTTCGCGTCAATGTCACTTCAATATGTCTACAACTGCTTCATTTACAAGTTTCATTGTAAGTTGGGTGCTCATTTTATTAGCAAATCAGAGTGCAACTAATTCTTCTCCCTCTAGAGTTGCCTCCATTTCCATGAAGGATAAGTGAGAGCTGACTTGACTGCGGGTAACATTTTGCAGTATTGCACTGGCCTGACAAAGTTGCTTACGCAATAGTTCTACAGACATAACTTTTTGAGATTGATGCACGTCACTAATGGCAGCTAAGTACAACCCCCCCCCCTTGTACTGTGTTTGTTCGGCTGTCGTGACACAAGGATGAACACTTATTAAGTCATTGTTGATCCAAATGATCGTGTCTTTCAATTACCTCCACTGGATTAGACTAAAATTGTGTCCGCTTGTTCTAATCATCACTGACTGAAGGCTGAGGAAGTCTGAACCATCTGTCTAGTCGAGAAAACAAAAGCAGTGGAAGTGTGGAAAGTCATCTTATTAGTCCCGACAAGGCAAGGCCAGTAAGAAACGTCGTACAGAGTGAGCTCCAAGTAGCGTGTATGGAGGCACCGACATAGATAAATGGTGCGGACCTGATGAAGTAATGTCTGTAAGTGCATCAAGATCCATCAGCAGAGGCGTGTTTGACGCTAAAGCCCTAGGAGCTGATGACGAGGAGCAGCCGGCGAGCTCGAGATTGACTTCCTTCGATGTGACTGAACTTGGCAAAGAGAAACATGACTACTTTTGTTGTTGTTCAGGCAGTTCTGGAAGTGTCACAATGAGTTTTCAAGGCGCTATATTCATATGGAGGGTCCAACTTTGGGAGGAAGAAAGGCTTTCCCACTTTCTGTGCACCCTGTACAGAAACATCTCATCTGGTGTGAGGGTTCAGCTGCATTAGTAGTGAGAATTGTAGGACGCTCGTTACTCTAAGTCAAGACTGCGTTTCTTATGCTAAAGGACGTTTAGATTTTCTGTGATTGTTACTTTTGCCGGATCAACAAAGCAACATCAGACACTGGTAACAAATTGATTTCAACCTGGAAATGGCCTCAGAGAAAGAGAGGCCGAACACAATTCTGACACTTTTTGCTCATGCGACTCATTGTCAAAAAGGTTGAAGAACGTCATGGACAGAGCAACAGGTTTTCAAGTGTTCGAGCAGTTTGACAGAACTACGAGTCAGAGGCTCGAGCACCGCGTGTGCACGCCCTAGGTGGAGTAGTGGATCTAGTCCAAGTCGCTCAGCAACTTGTGTGAGGTCGCGACCGCGATGTGGAACTTGGCGAGGAGCGAGTTGGGATTGTTGAGCTTCAGAGAAACTGACGACTGCCTGGGGAAGAGCAAAAAGTGCAGCGTGGTCGCAATCTCCTTGGCTGTCTCTCATCCGACACGCACGTTCCCATCTCGTGGACCGACGAACAATCGTTCTCTGTGCAGGCCGTGAACAACAGTCAAATGACAGGGTGCTTGCGAGGCAGAAAGAGGACATTCCCGTTGAGATGACGTCAGCTTTTAAGAGACAGAACCCAGCCTCGGTGATGGTCTACGTGGGCGTGACCTCCAATTGCCAAAAGACCTACATCGCCAAGGGCGTAAGGATCAACCAGGCCGGCCTATTTACACTTGTTGGGTGACGAAGTGCTCCCTTGGGTCGGGGCCGAGAACAGAAACAGCCCACTCTGTTTGATGCAAGACAAAGCACCTTCTCATTCAGCCCAACCCGAGGCTGCCTTGGAGGACAAAGGCTCTGTGACGTCGGCCATGAAGGCCGGGAAGGCTGCAGGCTGTATTATTTTCTTTTTAAGAAGCAACGTTGTCGCTACAGCTGTATGAACTGATGGAGGAGTTAAGAGGTTTATATGAGCGAGATAGACATCCGTGCAGCCGGACTTTTTGCGAACTGGGGTCGGGTCGGGCTGGGCAGTTGCCATCTCGGGCCGGCTGGCGAGCTTTTGCGGGCGATATTGAAAAGACCTAGACAGATAAAATAATTTCAAATTCCCTCGCTTGCAAGCCTAAGGTGCGAGCTAGTCGAGTCTGGCAAAAAAGAGCTGCGCGCTCGAGCCCGGCTCGTGTGCATTCCTAATGTGAGAGACTGGCAGTGTCTCAATGCAAATAACGTGTCAAGGTTTTCATCGCACTAGAAACATTGCTTTAACGTACAATTTGCATGCGTATCTTTCCTGTTGCTATCAGCTGTAGCGCGTGCATTTCAGCTAGTACCCTATATGCGGGCGCCACTGTAAATGAGATGCTCCTTCCAAAGACATTGGCGCACTTACAGTGGCCGTCGATTGCACTGATGCCTTTAATGCTCAAAAGTGCTTTTTTATCTCCCTTGGAAAAGCAGTGACCTGACCTAACGGCTGTAATCTAACATCGAGCGAAAAAACACCTCTTGGAAGATGTTGCAGCAAGTGAACAACTTTGTCGCGTTACACACGTATGCGGGCTTGTACTTACCGGGTGAATGAGAAAAATATTTGGCCGTCGTAGACGTTACGGCTGGATATTTTACTAAGATGCTCACAGCTGTTGGGGAATACTCCAAGGGGAAACGGGGTTGTTCTTGATCACGTAGAACACGTTTTGAGCGATCTATCCCTCCTGCTAGAGGGGCGCAGCAGCCGGTCCCCTCTGGTTCACCTGGGAAATGTCATTGTGGCTTGCTCGGAGATGATGCAGATGGACGAAATTTTATCCAGATCACAGCTGAGCGTCCTGACGGCACCCCAGAACGGCAGTTTAGGCCAAAAGAAGTCAGGTTTGACGAAGATAAAAAAAAAACTTTTCAAGATAACTTTTTTTTTTACACCCGGTTTGTGTTGAGACGACGTTAGCGATGTACGAAGCTAAGGAAGCGGCGACATGGAAAACGGAGGCCCTGGCCTGGAAGTGCCTCTTGGCTGTCTTCTCACATGCAGGGTGATCCAACTTCCAAGTCCAAACGAATTGGTTCTATCTGGCGTCTCCGTGGATATCAGACAGGTCTCTTGGCGGCATTTTAAAGCCCTGCTACGGCCGTTTGCTCGATCTTTAGACGAAACAACATCATTTAGACGGTGAATGGAGCTGGTGGAGCTCCTTCAGTGGGGACGCACTCACCAGGTCGGCGTTGGTGAGGGACATCCTGAGGATGCCCAAGGTCCGCGAGAGGCAGAAGAAAGAAATCATGTCATGATTCGGAGGGCAACGGAAGTGATAAAAAAGAAGAGCTGAAAAAAATGGGGGATCCATTCAAAGGAGATTGTAAAATTTAAAGGAGTTAGGTAACGTCATGACCTCGTGGACCCGGTGACGAAATACAGGGTCTCGAATTGACTTTCCTCTATTCTGTGCTATTCAGAAATATTCACGTTGCCTCATGCAACCTTTATATGTGGCCTTGGGGGCCGATTGTCCAGCCTACAGCCCCAAACCTGAGTGCGTCAGTGAAGTCACACTCGAAGGGATTCATAACATCTCGAGATTTGCACGTTTTCAGCCCTAACTGCTCAACTACACGGTTTTAGAAGAATTTCTGGTAATAACGATTACTTATGGTGCTTCTAGTGTTTTATGATGATGTGCACTTAAATTATAGCTGCATACGCAAGGACAACTTAGCTCGTACCGGGTGCACAAACTTCTCACACACGCTGTGGATGGAATGCTAGGAGGACCGTTATTTTTTAAGCATTTACTAAAAGTCTGCATGTAGCTCAGTAGATAGTGCTAAAAATGAGGAACCCCAAAAGGAGTCATCAATTCATCTGAGCCTGACTGTGCACCAAAGCTTGATGCAAAAGTAGAGTCTTAACACTGCACTTCCAGATCGTCAAGTACATGGCGCCCCTGACCTGCATTCAAATTTGAGGCCATACATAATTCATAACAACAATAAAAGTGGAAGAGTTCATGCGGGTGTAGAATGTCAATTCGCCGCACAGAGAAGATCTAGATGAAGTTGGATACATTCTGGCGGGTTTATGAGCCGAGACGTGACGTGGTACTTGTGAAGAAAAAGCTTCGCGATGGTTACCCCCGTATGACTTCATCAAGATCCCTCTCAGTGATCTACATAGACAGAGTCTCCGGCCTTGCGCGACCTCACTTTTGCCGAGCCCAGAAACTTGGCCGGAATATTTAGAGTTGTGATCCTCTCCTGCATCCATTATACTTGGCATCTTCAGATCTTGATCCCGACCCAGCCGCCAATCAACAATGAGAACTCTATGAAGGAGGTGGAGATCATGGTCAGAGACATGCAGCGGCTACAGTTTCCACCGCGAAATGGGCGCCCTGACGGTGAATGCCTTGCCCATGTTTGCATGACGCCACGAGCACCACTCACTACCTCATCTCTCACGTCCACTTACCAATTCCAATAGTAGACCAAAGGCAAGCAAATACATCTCTCCGAAAGAGCTGCGGAGTCAGAGTAGAGCGTGTGCAGTCTATGGGCCAAGAGTGGTCCTGCCGCCGAGTGGTCTCTGGCCATGAAGTACCAATGTGCCTCCTTCGTGCATGTGCATAGTCGGCATGTTTATATGCCTGAGCTACGAGTGGCTGATGCAGCTGCTTCCGTATATCCTCAAACTGCCTAACCCCTTGGACAATGAGAGTTCTGCATCTGCTGCTCAATGCCAGTAGCACAAGATAAATACCATGCAAATCGTTTATAACGTTTATCCGTCGAGGGGAGCACAACTGCACAGCCCATTCTGGATTTCGGAGCTCGAGGGCATTGACGACCCGATGGCCGGGAGAGTCGGGAGTCGATTCGGGATGGTGGCCCGAAGGACATCATGCCCCGCGAGTTCCATCCCACATGGTGTTCCTCCGGTGTCGGTTGGTTGACCTTCTTGAGTCACCTCTCGTGGGGGATGCTTTTAGGCACCTGGGTGGGGATGCAACCAGACCACGTTTAGGAACGCTGAGCTACACCAAGTGCACAGTACAGCCCGTGTTGATCTTCGACCAAAGCTTTAGTTGGACTGAACTGGACCGAGCAATGTGAGTATCTTCAGCTAGCTAGCAGTTACAATCGAAGCAAAGACGAAATGATACAATCACATTGAAGAAAACCAAACCACGGAGAAAAAAATCCCCATGTTCGCTGCTTCTCGAAAAGGATCTCGCAGTGCCAAATTATTGAGTGAAAAACAAACAATTGCAATGTTTCTGACCGGGCAAGCAAAAGTAAACTTGCTGATTTGTAGATTGCAACTAGAGTTGGAAGCAACAGACGCTGTTGTCCCAGACTCTTCAAGCCTGGACATCAGCATCAGTACGTATTTTGTATGCAGTTCAGTCAGCGGCATAGTGTAAGCAGTCTGTGACAAAATTGACCACTTCTACTGGTCTGCTTACGGTGTGCTCGATCCCGATGTTGAAGGAACTACCCGGGTATCGAGGTGGAGAACAACCTAGAATTGAGCTTAAGTAATGCCTAATGATCCCTAATTAAGAGAAAACTAATGAGCCACCCATCAAAGCATCATTGTTTGAGCATGAGAAAAGCGTGGGCTGGTAAAGAAGTCACTCTAGTGACGAATCACAGTCCAACTCAGTGAGAATGTGAGTAGCATAAGAAGCATCGTAGAGCGTGCACGAAATGCCATCCTAACCAGGTTTTTTCCTCGTCGGGCTTGTCTACGGACTCATCAGAGAGTGAGATTTAAAGTTTTCCCTTTTAGGCATGAGATACGTTGAAATCTGTTTAAAAAAGGCTTGCCTTAAATGCCTCCCACTATACCTTCAATGAGTACATACAATAGGGTCCCAGTTTGGCGAACTTTCTCCACAAAACGGTTATTGAATAGGTCATGTTCAGGTGTCAGGCATGTCACGTGTCAAGTCGGTCAGACATTGGGCGAAAATCGGCCTGGTGCAAAGAGCTCAGTGCCGTCGAAGTTCCGTAAATTGGCGTTCAGTTGCACCACGGTGACGTAGAGAAGCTGGCAGAGTTTCAAGGCTCCAGCCAAGGACACAAGGCCTCAGGGCCTTTAGAGAGGCCTCAGATTTGTAAATAACGGCACAGACACGATCATTGCTCTCTCCTTGTAACCAAAGTTTTTCTTTGTTCTGTGATCATAGAAAACATTTAATATTTCTTGGAGTGACCCTCATTTACACTCATCCTGTAGTTATTGTAGTCATCACTCGAGAGAGTGACTCAAGCACATTATATCGTTATTTGCTCATCTAGCTCTGCCTTTCTCTGTCCGACTCAACTTGGTTCATCTCACCTTATACAAAACCCGGATGAATTATTTAACTAGTTACTTCGAGTATCATTGTTACGACTTGCTACTCCTGCTATGCTTCGAATTAGTTATTAGATCAGTCACGTTTTCAGCACAGTCCAACTACATAAGACAGCCTAACCACATTAGACTGCTGAGAGCCCAAGAGGTCCTTGGGCATTTTTTTTGGGTGGATGGGTCATGTTTAGCATATTTCTCTTTCCGGCGAGGCGCGGAGTCAAATTCTCGAGGCATGCCGATGCTTGGCAACAAGAGCAGCAGCCACTGCCAGCTGTACGAGGCCATGGACAACACCTGGGTCATCGCCGAGAGCTTCCAACAAACTTAGCAATGGATCAACTGACATTTAGTAGCCCCGAGGCTGTCGCAATGTTGCCTACCTTTTGGGCAACAACAGGGGCACTACATCATACTGTATGATGCCGCCACAATGCATCCTGAAAGTTCCCGCTACTTTTCTTCAAAGCGTGGGCAAAGATGAGTGCTCGCTAACGTCCTGAGCAGAAGTTGGCGTCGTATCTGTTGCAAACTCGACACTCTAGGAAATGAAATTAGACAGTCGGGGGTGAGCAATACCAATATATAAGAGTAGGGAGCTTTTAACAGATTGAGTTTTTGCCTGCCTCGTGTACATAGTCATGCAGTTGAGGGCGGGCGGCAGCGCGGGATTCCACATCAAACACATCGCAGGAACCGTCTGCTCCGGGTGGGGCTCCAGCACGGGGATGCCGGCAGCAGCCGCACGGACGTGCGGACGTCCGTCCAAGTCGACCAGTCGCGACTTCTTCGCCGTCATGCAGTCAGTGTCAACCAAGTTCCCCCACTTCCAGCGAGAACTACTGCCAGAGCACCTGCGCCGACGACGCCGTGGCCATAGCTAGGCCTAGCTGAGAGGCATTCAAGGCCTCCATCACTGACATCTCCAAAAGAGACCGTCATCAATGCCGGTGAGACATTTTTCACCTAGAGGCTGTCGGGGCTGTCAATGGAGGCTATTTGAATAAAAAACCCTTTTATTCAATTTGTCTATGTACGAGCATAAACTGAACTACACTTTCTTTTAACTGATACGACAACCTATAGCTGTGAATTTTTACTACTTTCCAAACCACTTCCAACTAAGCTTCCTTTTTTTACACAAGACCCACCTCAGGCACCTTTGTTGTGTAAGACTTTTGAAAACAAATAGTTGTAAGACCATGTTCAGCTGTTCAGGGAAGATGAAAGCTATTCTTCTGTGGCACAAACTAATTTCCTCACCCAAATCATTGGTGGAGATTCATTGATCCCACTTGAAAATATTGCTGACAAGCTTAAATGTTCTCCTTGATCAAGATGTCGTGGTCCTGTGCAATCAACTTCTTCCACGTATATTAAAGTGCCAATACGCCTGTTATGCCAATACGCAGTATTGCTGCTGCACTCATGAGCCTTACAGCTTATTAACTGTGTTACTGCTGCACTTTTATGTTAATTTATTCATAAAATAAAGCAACCCCGTTAACTGCGGATGCGCAAAAGGCTTCACCGTTGGACCAAAATCTATCGATGACTCCTTTCTCATTGTACTACTTCATGTCATGTGCTCTCTCAACCAGACATTTACTAATCAAGGGTAAGTTGTTTTTTCATTTACTTTAGTCCCTCATTGTCAGAGTCACCGGTTTTTTGTGTAACGTCACGTGGAGGCAGCTGAAGCCAGAATTCTTGACTTGTATGGTCAACCAATCATCTAATGGACTCATGCACAAACACCAGTCCTTGAGTACCCTGGTCATTTGTAAACATACCCGAAGCCACAGAAGACTCTTTTGCGAACCCTCAATTGCAGACACTGTGAGATGCCTACTGGCTGTTCTGCAGCTATCCCTGTTCCATATGTAAATCGCGCCATCTACAGATTTTGGTCCAGCAGAGCTTGTTCTTCCCCTTTTGGTTTTTTTGCAAAATCCCTAAAATTGCCAACAGGTGCCGCAAGTGCGAGTACAGTGTGTCTTTTCCAAAGGTCATCTTTGCCATTCCCCCCTTCAGTGTGACTCCAAAGACATGCACAGTAGTCTTCGGCTATATTCATCACTCTTCTTGGTCCCGATTTCTTACTGAACAAAAGAAGACATGTTCATCAGTTAACGTTATCAAGCTTTCTCTTGCAGTCGTCAGTTTACATGCAGAGAATTTAAATTACCCCCCACAAGAAATTCAATATTTGTGGGCAATTTTAATTTTGAGTTATTACCAATGTTTTAACTAAGAGAGGAATGAGGCCAAACATACACGAGCGTTTTCACTGACGGTACGCAATTTAAGTTCCATGTTAGCAAAAAGCCATTGAGCATATGGGCGACGGTCGTCCAAACCCAGGTGACGTCTCCAACCGGACACGACTGCGACAAATTCGGACTTCTCCTCACCGTATTGTGACCGCCTCGGCCAAGTTGCAGTCTCGCATCTGTGTACGTAAGTCCATAGTCATGTCCGCTGCTACAATGTTCTTAAGTTACACCGAATGGCTCATAAACCCTCTACTGTCATGAGGAGGGTCTTTACCTAAGCGGGCAACACATCAATTTTAACACCAGGTGGTCTCGCCTCCTCCCTCTCAATCTTTCGCACATGACAGTATCAATTTCCTCTCATATTTCAGCACCCGAGGAGGGAGGAATTTTCAATTATGCTGTCGGAGCCAAATCACTTTTTTGCCTCTGCCTCAGCGATGATCCTCAAGCTATCATGTGTAGGTACTATGTACTGCGCACTGCGTATGTAGGAGATTCTTCTTCCCCAAGGCTTCCACGAGCAACGACTTCGAGTCTGTGGCAAAAGTGGCACACGACGGGCTCAACCAGACACAGGTCTTTTAGGACGCTACGAGACTGTTGGGAGAGGTCGGCGGGCCACTTGTTTGACACAGCCTCCAAAAGAAAACAACCTCAAACGACGAAGATTCACGTCCTCCGTAATGGGGGCCTCCATGATGACCACTTTCCCTGAGGAGACAATCAGTGAGCTGAGCCCACAATAGCCCCACTGATGGAACCAATGATTATCAAGTGGAACCGCTCTGTCGTGGAGTGGGACACGTCAACGTTCGCCACGGCAGCCGTGGCAACCCTGGGATGGCCTCAGAACACCGCACTCCACCGAGGACGCCCATTCTTGCCACCTCCTCAGGACAGGAGCAAAAGAAGTCGACGAATCTGTTCCGCCTCAAACTTTCCTTTGATAGTTCTGACGATATGGTACTTACGGAAATTAAAGGCCTAGTGTAGAGGCCTCTCTTGAATGGGCCACCAGTGCTGGCACCATTTGCCAATGGCCTGCCGGGTGGTAGCTCAGCAAAGAGACTTCTTGTATACCGGTATGCAATGAGTAAAATAGCTCTCTTGACTTGTAACTGAACTGAAGTGTTGTAACATGACAGTGACATGAAAGAACTTTCGTCTTGGTGGGTCTCGGTTAAATATAACATTTACCGCCAAGGGGGAAGGAACATCTCCAAGGGATCGAGTTCTGGGAGAACCAATTCCTCAGCAGGGAGTTGCGGCCTCGCCGCCATCGGCAGACCACCAGGGATTGGTGCTGACAACTTGTTACAGTCATCTCCGGTGAGTACCAAGTCCTCCACTTCTTTCAAAGCCACCCATTGGCCCGACGAATGAACGCGATCTCGGATGACCTCGTCCGCCAAGTACCAGTGGCCTCTGCCGCGCGATTCTCCACTTTCCACTGCTACGGGAGTGATACTTTCGTCCTCTCTTCGTCGGTCCCCACCTATTTCACTGGCGGAGTCTCCACTGCTCATGCGACGGCGTCCTGAAAGGCGACTGAAAACTTTCAAACGCCCTCTTTTGTTTGACTTTCCCACTGCTCTCTTCCTCTTTCCGCTGCCAGTTACATCAGCTATGCAGTTGACGCCAAGATTCTGACGGGAGGCTGAAGTCTCCGGATATGACGGGGACGCCGTGACTCCGGCGGCGGGGTCGGGCCCTGATCGAGTGGGGCCCCAAGCTGATTGCAATCCCACTTCCTTGGTGGCGGCAGCAGCCAAGCTGTTTGAACTACTTTGAGCCCCGACTACTTTGTCTGCTCCTTCCAGGGAGGCTGAAGGGATCTTGTCCAGGAAAAGCAATTTGGGCCTCCCAGAGGAGCTGTTGAGTCCCCCCGACCACGTTGACTCGTCCTCGAGTCCGGATGAGTCTGTGTTTCGGGGGAAGCTCGTTTTTGCTCCTCTGTCTCCTCCGATCCCCCATTTTGCATTCGAAATCGTCTCGCTGTTGACTCCGGCCTCGGTTGCAGAGCTTGTTCCAACCGAATAACTGCGCCCCTTCTTTTTGCGGCCTCCTGCGAGGCAATTAGGGAAAGGTCTTCTCAAAGACTCTCTTTGCCTCTTTTTGTCGGTGGTGGCGGACAGCGCAAACTCACTTCTAAGGCCTGAAGAAGGCCTGCTTGAGAGGGCAACTTTTTCCTTGGGGGAAGCAATATCGAGATAACTGGCCTCGCAGTTGGCACCACCACCGCTCTGCGCACCGATCTCTCGCTCCTCTTCCGACGGGGCCGCTAATGTACTCATGGACGATAATGATGATGATGATGGCGGCGGCCTTTTTTGCCCAGAAACATTGGTATCGACGAAGGAAAGACATCGTTCGTTTTCTCTCCAACAGCGTAATCTGGCAGCCTTCGAGCAGCCTTTCTTAGTTCGGCGAGAACGTGGGGGACTCGCCTGAGGACGTCTTTGAGCACCGGCATGGGCGGGAAGCTCTTCCGACTGAGCTCGTCTCATTGCAGTGACGTCGTCCTCGGCCTCCTCCACAGTCTTCACTCTGCCCTTGGCACTGAGGCTCGAGCACCTCCTGGATTTTGCTGAGGCATCTGGATTCGAGTCTTCAGTCCCCTCATCTGCCCCTCGAAGGCCTCGCTCCAACTCCACGCATCTTTTGTTTCCCTCGTCTGAGCTGTCAAGAGGATTAGCAGTGGGTATCAGAAGAAAATCATCAGCGCCAATCGACGTCGACAGATTTTGTCCTCGACTCGCAGATGCATCCACGGCTTCTACAAGCCCCTCTTCTTGACTCCTCTCCTGAGTCTCCTGCGCGAAAACCTTGTTCAAGTTTCTATGACTGTCTGCCACTAGAGCACCCTCAGCAGATTCTGACTTGTTCACCCAACTTAGGCATCGTGTCTTCGTTCCCCCACTGTCGTCACCCACATTTTCCCCCACTTGGAGACCTATGGGGGGAGACAATTTCCCCGCAGGCTCTCTTTCTTCTTCTCCCTCATCCACGAGGCGACATCTAGAAAGAAATGCTTGAGTGTCGTTTCGCAAAGTGGACGAGGTGGTGAAAATAACGTCTTCCTCGAGATTGTTCCAGCCACCAGGAAGGCCTGCCACGCTCAGGCTGTGACAGTTGACGCCGTGGGGAGCCAACGCAGCCTCCTCCACGCCTCCCTGTTGAGCCCCGGCGGACGTCGATGTCGTGGCTGTTGCTTCGGTGCCAACTTTGTCTCTCGGAGGCGATTTTCTGCTCACTGTCAGCGTTTTTCCCCCTGTCTCATCTTCTTGGCAGCATGAAACTGCTGTCGATGCGTCCGCCACATCTGATGCTTCTCCTACTGTAGAACGATGACTTCCTGGAGAGCTTCCAATCGATTGGGCAGTCGGACCACTGCTACTGCTACTGCTGCTTGTGGGCCTGAAGTCATCAGAGGTGCCTTCGGCCTCGCGCAGCAGTCGGCTGATGACCAGGTCGAAGGAGGACTCCGGCCTCAGCCAGTAGTCAACAGCATCGGCAGCATCAGCTACAGCAGTTCCTTCTCGCTTATCTGGCAAGCGTTCATCCGCCTGACCGTCCGCCGCCACGGTGGCGCAGATGCGCGGTGATCGGATGGCAGCGTCCGAGTCTGGCTCGTCGTCGATCATGGCGAAGGGCAGTGGCTGCTCGTCCGTGGCCTCCAACACCTGGTTCGCCGGTCTGGCCGGAGAAGAGGACAACGAAGAGACCAATTCGTCCCTCTCATCGCAACAGGCGGCATTTTGCACGCCATCGGCGGTTGATTCACCGCTAGATTTGCGAGAACGCTGCGATTCCCCCCGAGGATTGTCCTTCTGGAGCGATGGAATGGAAGAATTATCGTCACTTCTCGAGATTGATACGTCAAGGACGACACTGGTGTCACTGAGCAATCTCTCTTTTCCAGCCTGCTCCACTTCTTGGCCACTATTATGCAGGACATTCTCCACAGGGAGTTCTGTCTTTTTTGGACGGTCCGACTTCTTCTTCTTCTTCTTCTTCTTCTTCGCCTTGTTCTTGGTCCCTGACACAGAGCAACCATATTCACCAGCTGCTGCAGAACAACGAGAGAGACTTTTCTGTCCATCATTTACTGATGTCCTATTGCGCCTTTCCTCTTTCCCCTCCTCGTCCTCGTCGTCCTCGTCCTTGCAGATGCGGTCGAGAAATTTCCGCAGATTCTTTCCCGCGCATCGTCTGGTCGGTCTGTGGCTGGCAGGAGAAATTATTGCCCTGGTGGCTAAATCGCACGATATCGTGCCTTTATAGTTTCCCCCTGTCCTCACTTTCGGTGTCCTCTTTTTCTTTATCACAAGCACGAACTTTCCGTCCTCCGACTCACGAGCCCTGGCCTCGTGGTGAACGACCTCGGCTGCGCGGGATAACGACAGCGATACTTTGCCGGTAGGCGCAGTTGAAGCGGTCGTTTCGCGGCCTCTCCTGGTCCTTTTCCGCCTTCTGCCCCCGTTCTTTCCACCCATTAAAGAAACTGTTGCTGGTGCTTTCCTAGAAGCTGCTGTTCCAATAGCAACAAGACCGCTGCCTCCGTCCTCCGGAGTCCTTTTACTCTCGTTAGTTCTCGCCTCTTTGGCGACATCATTATCTTTTCCACTCATTGCCTCTTCCGCGGACCTCTCGTCCGTGCTGTTCCTCGTTTGTTGCTTCTGATATTGGAGCAGGTCTTCCAGCCGCGGGAACTTCCTGGGCCGGCCCCTGCCCTTCTTCTTGGGTATTGGGATTGCCGTCATGTCCTCCGGCAGTTCCAGTCGCCTTATCTCTATGCTCTCCTCGGGCTCCGGCTCACCCTTGGCCCGCCTCTCGGCCTGACAATCTATGCAGCGACAGTGGTACACTCGCTCTTCGAGGCTGCTTAGTAAAAGACCGACATTGTTGCGTTTTCTTCTCCTCTCATTTCTCTTGCGCTTGCGAAGATCCTCTTCATCTTCCTCGAAATCAGGCCAGATATCGTCCTCGGAGGCTGCCGTGGGAGCGGCCTCAGATGCAGGTATGGACTCTCTTGAGGAGAAAGAACGCGATAGAGAAAGGGGAGGATGACTCACGTCACTGTTCAGTATGACTTCGTCGCACTCATTTGAGCATAGATGTTGGCAGCCTCTCCAGGCAGGAGTTCTGGAGAGGTCGACATTGCTGTCACCACTGTTGTCCCTAATGAGGTAGTCCTCGTTGGTGGTCTTGAAGTCGCTGCAGCGGTACAAGCCAAACGACTTGGACACGCTCTTCTCGGGCAAGGAAAACACGATTTCAGTGGCAAGATCTTCTAGCTCATTTTGCAGCACCTCTGCGCCGGATGCTTCCTCGCAAACGGGCAGGTAGCTGACCGAACCGGCGCATCCATGGACCACCAGATTGGTCACGTCGGTCACGACCTCGTCCAGCAGCTCATCTGCAAGTGCCTCTAGGGCCCGATTGGCCGCGACCTCCACGTAGTTGTCTTGCACCAGTTCTTCCTCCTCGATGGAGTGGACCAAACCGCTTGGACTCTCGTAGCGGCTGCGCAGAAGCTTCCTCCTATCCTTTTCCAAGGCTCGCTCGACCAAAGACCGAGCGATTCGCTCCGCCAGAGCTTGGGTGTTTCTCGATGTGAGGTATCGGGAGAGCAAGCTGTCAGTTAAATTGTGCCTGATGAGCGTCTGCGTCTTCAGTGCAGATCCCAATACTGAACAGCCTTGTTGCCGTTGCTGTTGTTGTTGTTGCTGCTGCTGCTGTTGTTGCTGCTCCTGCTGTTGTTGCTGTCGTTCTCGACACATATTATCTACGTCGTCGACTATTTGCTCCAACTCCAAATCGTAGTAATCGGTGGTTGTGACGGTAGTAGTGGTGACAGCCGGAGAAAACGAGGACGATGTCTCCGAAAAAAAGTGCTCAACTTCTGGAGATGCCCCACTTGACGTGGAGAGCAAGTGACCGCTCTCGCCACTGACGCTACTGCTTAACATGACGTCGTCGTCTTCCCTCATGTCCTCACGGTCGTCGTTGTTGTCGGACTTGGTTAGATCAATGACTTCAGTCGGGTTGCCGGGGGAGACGCCGCCGTCGCCGTGTCTCCTCCAACTTCCTCGTTGCCGTTGTCGCAGGAGTAAGTGGTTCTTGAGCGTGTGGCTTGTGGAAGACTTGATGCCCTGCATTCGTTGTTGCTCCCCTCCCGCTGAAAGAGACGATGGATAATATTCACGCAATGTTCTGTACGTTCCTTAGTGTGGCATTGCATTGATATCCCTCCGGGTCCAGCACCCCTAGAGAATGTAACGTTAGGTACGCTTAAGAGAGCAATAACGTCAAGTCCTTGTGGTCGCAGCTCTCTGCTGCACCGCACTACGTATACAGTGTGTAAGAGGAAAGAAAAAGGAGGAGAAGTTGTAATACATTGTCTTACTGCGACGACGCAATTGCACCGAACGAGAAAACAATGGTCTGAGGAGTTCGTTTAGAATCATTATTTGTTCGGCATGCCGCACTGCATGAACGAGTGCGTGACGGAGGCCGTGCGGCTGAGCCTCGTTCAGCGTCGAGCCTTCGACGTGTTCGTCAGCTAAATGAGCAAATGAGGTAATGACCTCTCGGCTCCCGTTGGCATGTCGACGGAGATCGAGTTATTACTTGGCCAGCAATAAAGCCTGTGCGACCAGACCAAGAGAGCAGAGCGTGCTCGTTCGGGCTGAGCGTACATTTTTGCAGTCACTAGTGCTAATAGCGCTATTAGTAATAACAATGTTTGCAAATGCTTGCAGTGAGACCATTATGTGTACGCATAATGTGCGAAAAAGGAGGCATTCTTGTTCGGAGTAGAGTGCGGCCGTCACATGGGGTGAGCAGTAGAAGAAGTCACTGACCTTAGCGAAGGACTAAAAAGTCAGCTTCGGAAAAAAGGACCTCCATTCTGCCCTCTTACGTGTGTTAAAAAGGGTCCGAAAAGTTATTTTCAGGTGAAAATGCGCGGAAAAAGTGAACCTTTAGAGGATTTCGACCTATTTTTCCAACAAGACCATCACGAACTCCAGTGAAACCATAATTTTTTAATGCTGTCTGTAATCAAACTGCGGCAATTGTTCGTCGGAACTATCCTCATCTTAAGCAGCTCCTCTCGACTTCAAAGCAGTTGTGGCTAACTCGAATTTTGCGACCAGAAAGTACACGTACTTGTCAATATTTGCCACACACAGATTGATCATCAGTGTGCATGTTCTGGCTCGCGCTTGCACATGACGTTCAAGATATCTTGAGCTGAAGTAACGCAAATAATCTTGGCAAAAAAGCTCTCTCGAGGACGAGTTTAAGTTTACTGCAAGAAAAAAGCAAAATTTCCTGCCGCCTACGTAGTAATACTCGTGAGTGAATGCGAACCAAAGAGAAAACCGCACGTGCAAACCTCAGTGACGATCCGAAAGAGAAGTTTTCTACAAAAGTATGCCCTATCAATCTAGATACAAGTTTGGGAAAAAGAGTGACAGTTCAAGGGTCATAACAGCAAAAAGTGTGGAAGATTCATGAGGCCTTGGTGTCATATGAAAAGCTTCCAGAATGCTTGCCAGGAAAAACCTTGTTTTTCCTCCTGAAACGTGACAAGGTCCGTTCCAAAGTAAAAAAAAAATCTCTTGGACGTCGTCCTACAGGGTCTTCTGGGCACTGATGTAAATCTCTGGGGATGGTCACCTTGGGACCGGAGTCCATGACTGTGGGTACCTTCGGACCCACTGACTCAGTGAGCTGCTACCCCTCGCCCACCCCGCAGCAGTTTGCATTTCTTTTCATCCTTATGGTTATCGCCCGGATTTGGCTTGATGTATTGCCTGGTGTGAACATGGCAGAATGCGCTCACGCCTCCTCACGGCGAGGACTTAATGCATCTGAAATGTGAGGTGCTTCCTTTACATGCATATAAAAGCTTGCACCTGTAAAAAACTATCACTTTGCATGCTTTTACCTCCACACGCCAGCTAATGGCACTTCGTGCTCACCATAGCCATTTTCTCTTTCTTCCCCGCCTTTCTCAATTTTCTCGACGGGTCTTTCGTCGAGCGGGAAAAAAAATGTTGTCTCCATTAACGATGTTGGCTGCGCGTCGACTACAAAATAGTGTAGAAAGGATCCCTGGAGCCAGGATATGAGAACCAGTGAATGGGGACAATCACAGTACGGGGGGACGATCCGAGGTGTCAGGTCCTGGGCGTCCGGGTCCATGGTCATGGATACACTGAGCTTTCGGACAATGGAGAGTCACCGGTTGGGAGAGGAGGGCAAATCATAGCCAGTCGTTGTCACGACTTCGTTGGAGAGGGACTTTCTCCCCTCAATAGTGAGGCCACAAAATGAGTGCATTATTGATGGACGACGTGGGAACATTGCACGTCCTGTATACATTAACTGGCGCACGAATGGATAAGGTGGCAAGTGCAGTCTACCTGATTGCCTCTGCCAAGATGGCGGTCCTGCCATGAGCCCGGCTGACGATGACGGCTGTGGCTGGTGACTGAAGCCCACCACTTGGTCGTGGCCCTCCACGGCAGCAGCGGGATTGGACGAGGACACGATGACGGGCATGTGATACTGCTTGACGGCCTCGCTGTTGTCCTCGAGCACCACTAAGCTGGTGGCGGCGGGAGCCGCCAGAGCCAGGGAACAGATGTCGGCCGAGATGACGACATGTCGAGGCGGTGCCATCTCCGCCGGCCTCAGGATGAGGTCGAAGGGGGCAGTGATGGGCGTCGCCTCCTCGTGCACTTGCTGCACCACCGAGTGCCACGAGTTTTCCACCAGCGCTCCGGGGAGGCCTTCGGCGGCGCAAACAACGGGGTCGACGTTGGCAGACGTGAGTGCTGCTTGGATGAGATCTCTGGAGGACGAGCCCTTGGCGGCGACAATGTCGCTTGAAGCCATCAGCAGGCTGTTGTTGTTATTGTTGCTGGTGTACGTGATGTCGCCATTGCTGGTGGCCGCCTCCAACTCGACCAGACAGAGAGTCTCCAAAGACTCCTCCTCTCTCAAACCAGCATCCTTTTCTTCTCCCCGGGAACCTCTTTTTCCATGGTTTTCGTCGACCCCCTGCGATGAGACGGATAGATGAGGAGAATTCCTTCCCCCCGTCTCCTCCTTCTCCTCAGCCACCGTCTCCATGTAGGAATCTCTCTAACAAGAGGAAGCCGATGATATCAGGGCCTAAAGCTGCAAAGACGGAGAGAGCGGAATGAAGGCTTCAACTTAATAAGCAATATCACGTACGTAGGAAAGACTGCACAGCACTGACGCCCGTCCGAATGTGCTGCACTGCACGTGCACCACGCATTAGTTACACACGTCTGTCTGATTTTGAGTCTCCGGGGCATTGACGGACCCGGGGGAGACCGGTGACACCGGGTCTGGACACACGACGCCCGCTTTGTGCAGATTGTGGTCTGACGTAACTTTTTGCTACCTCCATTTGCGCAGCCCTGCACATACTATTGGGTGTCGTATCTTGGGCTAAAAATGGGCGCTTGAGCTGATTCCGCTTTCGTCACGCCCGATTTATCTCATAAAGGGTCCTCCTCTCATAAGAACTGTCCGTAAGTGGAAAAGTGACATCAATGTATTAGTGTCACCTTTTCTCCTCGTTCTGACAGTTCTCTGGCACAGAGAGCACGAAGGCAATAAGTCCTTTACCGCACCAAGCATGCAGATTGCAGCAAAATCAGTGCACAAGAACTTGAGGCCTGAGACACCAGACTCCACACTGCATCTGGCAAAGTGTAAGGCAAAATTAGCCGTCAGTGACGTCAGCCTACAAATGTCCCTCTGGACCAAGTCGGGGATGGCGTCTTACTTCATGCGTCCTCTCGGGCCACCACCGGGACCCCTCCCGGCCCACCGGTCGTCAGTGCCTCGGAGCTTCAATATTCCAAATCAGGCGTAGGCACGCGGTCTTTCGTATGTATTGGGTCTCGGCTCACGAGGCAGTTTGACTGCGTGACCACGGGCTGGGATCAAGCTGACTTTCGGTGGGCATTTAGGGCCATTTTGTACATTTATTCTGCCACTAAAGGATCGCTTGAGCAGCTGCTCAAACCGTAAAAATAGTACCATTGGCCACTGTCTCTTTAGTAAAATCAAGTCCCACCGAGCTCTGAATTTATCCTGGCACGAATCAGTGCCAAAGTTTTGTGCATAAATGTTCCAACTTACATAAGTACTGGGCGAGAGGCTGCACTTGGTGGAGGTCTTTGAAAAAGTGAGTGTCCGAACTTTAAACATGCACCCTGTACCTATACTATTGAGAACAGCCTTCAGTTGGGATCTGCAGCATAATTCATGGACATGGAGATCCATGGGATGTTTTTTTTATCATTTGCTCCTCAGAGGTCGAAAGTGCCACTTTGTATCAAGTATCATACATAGATGGAAAGCATAGAAAGGTGGAAATGTCGCATTCTGAAAGACGGGCCTCTTTGTAAGTGATTTCAGTGAGAACAAACTGTGTGTGTAGTAAGCTAAGTAAAAAAATGAAAATTTTGGAATTTAAGTGAGGGCATCTCACTTGTTACGTAATGCCAAATGGCAAAGATGTAGTCAAATGGTTTTCACCCCAAAAGTTTTGGACCCCCCCCCTCCATGGCAATAAGGTTTTACCTCATAAGTTCAGTACATAAGAAGGTGCTCAGATTTTGACAGCCCTGTGACAAAGCTGTAAACACTTTATTTCATTCAACAGCAGTGCTTCAGTTTTGAAACTAACTAAGAAGGTCCACGTCAAATTTGTGATGTTGACCCAACATCCTTATGTAATGTGGCTCTAATGCTTTGAAGCCAGAGAGGGCACACAAAAAGTCATTATTTTTTTCATTCCATTTGACTAGAAGGTCTTCAAGGGGATTCTGGCAACAAATCTATCACAAGAGATGAAAAAATTGACTTAGCCTAATGAGTACCCCGCAAAAATCAGCATGATCGGAACCTGGTTAACAAGCAAGACCCAATAGACATGCAAGACCGTGTACATTTTCCAGAAGGACGCGCATGCTGCACTGTACACTGCATTGCAGTGTGCAGTGCACCGTCCATAACGTTAGCCTGCACTTCTTTGTTCGGTGGCACAACGTCTCAGGTGGCTCGCGAAAGAGTTGCATTGTGGGAAGATGCGAGTAACGATAGAAATCTGTGTAGATGGTGGAGAGAGAGAGAGAGTTGGAGCTACGAAGCTACTGGAGAACAGAGCTATAAATTCTACTTCCTCTTACTTTCTAACAAGTTTCTCCGCGAACCGACAAATTCTAATTTTTCTGGTACTTCACAAGTTCTCAGCCAGCGGACAAATTGCCTACGGACACTAAAGCATCAAAACCAAGTGTGTGAGCATGCAAAGGTCACATAAATCCGCCCGCCTGAAGCTTCAGCGTAGGAAATCTTCTTCATCATGAGCGTGAGAAGTGTATGAAAATGTGTGAGAGCTCAAACAATAAAACACAGCAAGCGTCACGCAACTGTAATTACTCGTGCGTTGCATCGAAGCAAAAAAAAATGAAAACGCTGCCTTTGCTCGTCAAAAGCTGTTGTCGTATCATTTGCGTCAGCCGTCAGACGGCGTACGCACGGCCCAGCCGGCGCACGCGTGCGCGCCGGAGGTGATCTCGGTGGGCAGGAGCAATGCGGCAGTGCAGCCTGATCTGCCAGGACCGAACGCTGTTTGTTGGCCTCTTTTCCTTCTCCGGAACTAAGAGTAATTTCTCCAAGTAACTCTGCAGCCAAATTTCTCTTACATTGTGGTGCCCAACAAAAGAAAGTCTGAAAACGAGATCGATGGGTTCTCAGTACCACTGTAGCACTAACTTGGGTGAGTGCAACGTCCACAGGGTAACAAAGTACGTGATTAACATTGTTGTACAACTCCTGGCCCGAGTGCTTCCCCCTGGTCCAAGTGAGCCACGCTACTCACGTCACCAGAGATTGCAAGATTAGGACCAACAGCGTCGTTGCCAAGCTAACCGGAACGACAACAAGAACTAAAAGAGCAGGAGATTTCGAGGTGCCTGGAATGGGTTTTCTCTCCTATGTCATTCATACCTATGGCGCCAGGACGTACTGTACCGGCAAGTCGTGGTACATGACTCTTGCTGGCGGCGGTGTTCTGGCCCAAGTTGGAGTCGGGGCTACTGAATAACAATTGATCCCTGACTAATTGGGTAAGAAGCCCTCGGCGATGACCCAGGTGTTGTCCATGGCCTCGTACAGCTGGCAGTGGCTGCTGGTCTTGTTGCCAAGCATCGGCATGCTGTCATTCACCAGGGGGCTGTTAAAATATGCTGATAGCCTTTCCAGGGGTGCACAAACAGCGGATGTCATGTTTTCGAGTTGAAAATGAGCTATTGAGGAATTTAAGTGTGCCAGAAACCTCATCTCACTACATAATCGGCCCAACTGTGCGTGGCCACGTTCTCCCAGACCTCAGACATCTTGTCTTGACTTTGTTTGTACCTTTACTCCATGATGAACAGCAACTGGAAGCTCAGGCCCGACTCAACCTCGAGCATTGGTCAATATGCCCCAAAATGACCCCCCTCAAAATATGCGCCCCGACTTCTTGGGCACCCCGCACATGCAAAGCAAGCTATTGCACTATTACTGCCAACCACGCGAGGCGCCGTGGCCGACTCCATAGATGTTCGGTATGCTCAGCGTGGCCACCCGTATCTTCCCCCCATTTTTTTTCCTCTCACGAATTTCCCCCAGCAGGAAAAATTGCCACGTTGGGGGAAAAAACTCTCCTCATTAAATGCCTAATGGTGCCTCGAGCAAAAGCAAAGAAAAAAAAAACATTGAGTGGAGAAATTCGTACTCGTGTATGCGAAACCGGCGTCATCAAGACAGGGCAGGAGGAGGTGGAGGACGCGGAGCAGCCGAGCAATTTGCCCGTGAGAGAGAGATAACATTTAATGACCGTCACGAAGAAGAAGAAGAAGCCAAAGATCGAGCCAGAGACTGACGAACAGACGGGGTCTGGAACGCCGTGCTGATGTACAGGGTGACCAAAAGGCCCGCCTTGTTTTGGTGCAACCAAAATTGGCACTATGGATTTGCAAAATGGCGACAGTTTGGACCCCTTCGATGCAAATGACGAGAATAACAGGTACAGGGTGTCCATAAGGAACCTCTCGGCTATCGTAGGCTGTGGCTCCTGCGTGAGATGCTCTGTTGTGAGTGATTCCAAATCAAAGGTGACTTTGACATTTATTGTTTTTTTTTAATTTTTTTTTTAAAGAAATTCCTCTCGAGAAGAGAAAATGCCCAAGAAAGTTTGACTGAATGCAAGGTCCAACTGATAGATGCATAAGTCTTAGGTCGAGGTGTGCGAAGGTTCAGCAGTCTTGATTGATTTGCAGTGTAAATTAAATGTTCCTCCATCCTGAGCTTAAACTTGTGATACCTTTCTTTTGGCACTCGGTAGAGTAGTCTAGACATGTTCTTTGTGAACACCCCGTAGAAGAAGCGCAACCACAACGTTGTCCTGGAATTCCGCTCGTTCCATACTGACGTTAGTCTATTGATCCGCTTCACTCCCAAACAAGACTACAACCTGATCAAGTTCGGCAATAAGGAGACAAAGGACAGACAAGCGGCATATTTGAATAACGCCCCATACTTCTGAAAGACGCATTCAATGAGCTTTTTCCATAATACTCCTTATTGCCGAATGAGATCCGATCGAAGTTCTATGCAAAAATGGAGCCCATCAGTTGACTAAGCCGGTAACTGCTTCTCGCTCTTCTCCGCGTGCGCGGTGAAGGCCAAGTTCATGGTGTGGTGCGCGCAGTTCCACCAGATATGAAGCTGTGCGGGGTTGTATTCTGGGCGAGCCCCTAACGAAAACTTATGCCGGCAATTTACAATTGTTCCGACGACGCCCCCTAATATGTTGAGTGACACGCTGTGCGCCTTCCTGCCCACCTACGTGCGTGAGTACACGTACGTGGCTGCGCGTCCACTCCGCCTGGGTGGACACGGGGAGGACGGCATTGTGGGCATGGACATCAGGCCCAGCTGCAGTCGCCAGCGACTCGGATATTTCAGGCAGAAGGTGTGCACGGCCTTTAAAAGTCTTTTCGTGCTACAGGAGAAGGTGGGGGATTATTTACTCAATCCATGCAAGCTCACGCACAAGCGCTGCTTCCCCCTCCTCTCTTTCTCTCTCTCTCTCTCTTTTTTCGAGTGATTACTTACGCATGTGTGTTTGCGTGAGAGCTCCGGTTGCTGTTGCTGCTGCTGCTGCTGTTGTTGCTGTTGTTGCTGCTGTGAATCAGCATGGGCTTACAGAACGTCCGGGCTTTCCTCGTCCGGCCTCTTGGCTGTGGCCGTGATTCACACGTCTTCTCGCGCCGTCATTCCTGCCGCCCGCGGCACCGGTGGCAGCGGCAGCAGCATTGGCAAAATGTCAAACTGGCCCGTGAACTCGGTCTGCAGCAACATGTGTGCGCCGCTGCTGCGGCTCTACGACTGTCATGAGCGAGAATTCCTCCGTTTTCCAGTGCTTGAGCGCTTCTCGGGCTTGCTCTGACCCTTTCTGCCTCCTCCACCTCCTCCTCTTGATCGGAGAGAGAGATGGTGTCTCCGCCGTCGTCGAGGCTCGCCGGTACTGTTTGCAAGAAGTCGCGCTCGCGCGCTTGCGCATGCGAATGAGTCAGAGGGAGAAAACTGGGCACTCTCGAGCTTTGGGTACACGTTCCTGCGCATGATGGGCAACATCAGGAAGGAGGAATGGGTCACGAATTACCAGGAGCAGTTTCGCATCTCGACTGTTTGCGCGATATCAACACGTACAGTGGATTCTCAATTTGACGATACGGGCGACGTCACCCTAAAGAATTATCGTCCAAGTGAGTACCGCGTGTGTGTGTTGAGAAACAGAACTCGAGAAGGTATCGTTAAATCGAGAATTGACTGTAATACGCAATGTACACACTCCTCTAAGTTGGACGCTCAGTACTGGCGTGTACACACACTTCGTACTTTGGTGAAAACACGCACAGGTCTGCATGTCCATGGACAGTAGACGCCGGAACTGCTGAGGCCTACTTAGGCCTAGGTGTCTCATTTGCGGCCCACGTCTTTGCGCTCATCACTCAAGGTGACTGTAAAGCTTCTCCGTATGCCGATGTCTCGGCTATTAGAGGGCTCCAGAGGTAACCTATGGCTCAAAAAATAAAACCCAAAGTTTTTGGGCAGTCTCAACGAGACTTTGAGTTTTATACAGTATCATCAGATATTTCGCTGCATAGAATTGAAGTTTACTCGCTTCAAAGAGGTAAATGGAATTTACCCATCAACGCAATGCCTGTTGTATTCTTGCAAAAAGTCTGTGAGCAATTCTATTCATGAGTAGGAAAGACTGTTCACGTCAATGGCAAGCAAGTTGAGGCCAAGGGAAGATCCCCATTTTTGTGCATGCAGTGGAAAAAAGTCGCTTCACTGTAGATACGAAACCGACAAAAATAGATTCTGTCCTTCCGGGAGAAGTCTTATTGAGATAGCCCCCAAAACTTTGGGTCTTGCTGCTTCTTGCACCATTTCTCGAGCCTCCCCAATAGCAGCGATCTGCATCTGCAATCGTCTTGTAGCATATGAGACGCGCATGAAAAGCCACTTATAGTTGTGCACAACAAGTGAAACTTTTATGAGATAATAGCAATTTTGGCGTTAACTTTCAAGATGAAGTTGCTTTTACCAGGTTGGTTGCACACAGGCCTGGCTGAAGGCCTTGCAACACGTCCATGCAGTACTGTAGTACCAGCCAAGAGGTGTGACTTATGAAATGACTCTCTCAGACAGGCACGCCACGGAGACCCTATTCTCATTGTTTATTTCGTCGACCTGCCTCAGAGTGGGCCTCAACAAGAAGTGCACCCTCGGTGAGGCCCACCAGGAAAGGGTAAAGTTGGCTGACCGTAAGTGAGACGTCCGCGAGTGAGCGAACACGGTGTAGACAGACGGTGTGTGTGTGTGGGGGGGGGGGGGGCTTGTGCTATTGATTGCAATCGAATCGATAATAGTGATTAATTAAGTGATTGACGATTGAACGGTGTCCGGGAATGATTGATGATTGCCACTGACGATTGATGACAAGTTGACAACCAGCTTTTCATGAGGTCAATGACCCCAGTCTACCTGCTTGTTCTTCAGAAGCTGGTTGAGCAGAAGACATAATAAGTCTTGTGTTCTTATGTTCTTCTCCAAGTGGCAGCTGTTCAGTGGCAGCTGCCAGAACCACAGAGAATGTGGCACCTTGAACTTGAATATCCTGTGATAAAAGGTTCGATAAAATGAGATCCAAAGGCATCAATCACTGCCAAGTGATGCCTGTTAATCAAGCAACCAATTGAGATCAACAATTAATGGACAGTCTAAGTTACAGTGCGCTAAATGAATGGGTAATCGAGATTTTTCCACTCATCACACAAGCCTACGTGCATGTGTGCCTCCGTGCGTGTGCGTGCTTGTGAAATACAATCGCTGCTGGTGGCCTCAACAACACCTTCTCTCTTTCCTCCTTCTTTCTTTTCCTTTCTCCGGTAAACCCTTAAAACCATAAATGGTGAGGCTGCCAAAAAAAAGTTTTTGTTGTGCATGCACGTAAGAGAGATGAGGGAAAGTAGAAGAGTATTCACCACTGGTACTCTGTTGTTGCGGCCGTTTAAGGGAAGATCCGTGGAGACTGCGTACATGTACTGCAGCTGCATGTCCGACCTGCCCTGGAGAGCAAGCAACAGGATGGCGAAGTTTTTGGCTTACGTGCTGGGAGAGCAAGAGAGCACGAGCAGCAGCTTGATCTATTGTTGAATAGGCGTCTATTGTTGAGCAAGCCCGACCTGCCCGAGTCCGCCGGGAATCTTGTCGGAAAAACCCAACGACATCAGCGGGAGTCAGCCCACCGGCCCCGAGTGCGAGCAGGTAATGCCCACGGCCTCGTTACGCAATGACGTGAGAAGTGACCGGTCGCTGCATGCAGAACATAGTCATGGAGTCGCCGTTGGCGTGCGCACTTAGGACGTCCACTTCTGGAAAATATATCGTCAGGGGACCGCCCAAACTTTTCTCCACGACGTCACAACGTCACTAAGGAACCCGTGTTGTCCCTGCTCACGTGCATCGCACACGCGCACGAGCACACGTCTGTGCACTCGACGTCGTCCCGCCGAGATCAAGTCAGATGCGGCAAGATGGACAGACGGGATTCCCCCCCTCGCTGTTCATCATGCGCACTTGGCCCGAGTCTCTCGTGTTCTCCTCGTACGAGACCTCGTTGAGGAAGGTTTTGGCGCACGAGGCCCTCTTTGGATGGGCTTTATCCCTGGCTCCCTTCTTGGCATTCTATGAGCCGCGTGCATTCTCTAAGGAAACTTCCACCTGCACTCGGGCTTATGCATCATGTACGCTGCATGCGTCAAGGCACAGCTCATGCGAGGCCAAATCCCCGCCCATGGGACTGATATGAAAGCAGAATAGTCTCTAGTTTCAGCCCCGATTATCTTTAAGGTCTTTTCTGCTGCAAAATCCCATTATTCTGCTTATGAATTCTGCCACGAAGCAGTCACATGTGTACTCCAGATTTGGGAAGCTTTGAAAATGTCAATTCCAAATTCCGAGCGTGAAGGAGGTACAGTAGAAGCCGCCTACAACAACAGTTTCATGTTGTTAATTCTTATGAGCGAGGCCGCTTGTAATGACGTTTCGGCCTAGAACGAATGGCGCTCCTTTAAGCGGCTTCTGCCCTACGTATTGCGCAAAGTCAGCGCCAGAGCGATGAGATACAGTGTGGCACAATTTATTTATATGAGCGCCAAGTTTTCCTCATTACTTAGTGACCATTCTCAGAGATTTCTTTCCACGATATCCTCGAATGTTCAGCATCGCTCTGGAGGCCATTCTGAAAGTTTGCATCTATTCTTCTTAGGACAAAATGGACTTTCCGCAAAGTGTCTCGATTTTACCGCTACACTCAAGAATGCACACTTAGCACTTTCTTGTCCTAGAAATGTCAAGGGTGTGTGAGCGAAAAAGACTTCAGGCGATTATTGATGTTTGAGGCAGACAATGATGAATATTGTAGTCATTGCTGTTCAAGTCGAAATTTTGAATGGCAAATGCCGGCCGCCTGACCATTTTGCGGCATTGCTTTCGAGCTGTAATAAGTTTTTCTTCAATTTCAAGGGGGTTCCACTCTTTGACGTCATATTGTCGGGTCCAGGAGTGTCTCTTACTGTGGTGTTTTCTCGCCAATCTCAGGTACTTTCGGGGGGATTTCACTTCAAATGTTCCTTGGCCAGCCAATTCTCCGGACCTGAACGTCCTCGACTTTTGGTTTTGGTCAAACTGCGAGACTGAAGTGGCCAGGCAAGAACCTTCTACTCTGGATGCCCTGAAGGACTGCATTGATGATATCACGGCTGCCATTGATTCAGACATTATTGCCCGGAGCTGCAAAAATGTTTGCCAAAGAATTTGCTTCATTGAGGAAGGGGGCGTTTTTGAGCAGTGTATGGATGTTTCGTGGTTTCTATTGGCATAGTGCAAAATACGCCAGACTACATCATATCCAATAATGGTACCGCCTAGAAGAGGACCCAAAAGTTACAACACTACAAAAGGAATGCACTGCACAGTGCAGGCACAATCAGAATAGCGCAGTAACACCTACTCACTGCTGTACTTGTCCTGCTCCAGGTCCCACTTGCCCGTGTTGGAGCATGTTTCATGACATGCACTACACATGGCAGTGAAAAATGTGCCTGGGCGTAATAGTATTCGTGTATCCTGAGCTCATTTATTCTCTGACGAACAGCCAACGCACAACACTGTGCGCTCCTACGCCAGCAAAGGGGGGGGGGAGAAGGAAAGCTCGCCCGGTGCGCTTTCGTGGATGCCCGCAATTCCTGCGCGATGACGAATCCTCCCAGCAATGAGGATGCTCTGGCTTCAGCTGGGTGGTAGACGAACAAACACGTAGCAAATTGCCCGAAAGCCACGTGTTGTTAGTAGCAAAGAGACATCACATTCCAGCGCTCTGACAAGGATTGGATGCTTCAGCAGCTGGAGGATCCTCGGACAGATTTAGCACACTCATGTATGAATTTGTGGATACGTGTGGAGGATAAAAGAAAACGCTGCTGGCTCAGTACGGGCGCATCGAACGAAATCTTGCACAAATTCTTGGCATTCCTTCTCTATTGGCCTCATCTCTGTCCGTCCACTCAGTCACCTTTTCATAGATGTGCACACGCGTCAAAGACGCAAACATTGAGGAGTTGTGACATTGGAACTGTTCAATATCACAAAGCATCGTGTTCTACACGGCGATTGAACCTGATGAACAACAGGCTAAGTTAGGCTTGTGCGGTTAGTCAAAAATCTCAATAATCCACGAATTTAGCACATTGTAATTGCAAGTATGGTGAGGATATCCGTCAATGGTTGCCCTCAATTAGTTGGTTGACTAATTTAGCACTGATCAATATCTTTTGAAGGTGCCACATTCTCTGAGTCCAACAGAGTTCTGGCAGCTGACACAGAACAGCTGCCACTTGGTGAGGCCATTGGAGAAGAACACAAGGCTTATGTCTTCTGCTCAACCAGCTTCTAAAGAACAGGCAGGTAGATGGGGGTCATTGACCCCAGGAGAAGCTGGCTGTCAACTTGTCATCAATCGTCAGTGACAATCATCAATTATTCCCGGACGCAGTTCAATTGCTAAATTAATCACTATTATCGATGCGATAACAATCAATAGCACAAGCCTAGGTGAAGTTGACTGCGACAGAATCTGGCGGCCGTGACAATTCCGCCAAAGTGTGCAGTTAATTTGTGCGTCAGATTCAAGCCAATTGGACAGCGGGCAGAGGCTCCTGTCCGCGTATGTCGGGCACGTGTGCGACGTCCGTATGTCCTACTACGCTGACCTGGGGTAGTTCCCCGGGAGGAGAAGTGGCGAAAGTTTCAAAGTAATCAAGCACTTCACAAAGACCCTGCAATAGAGCCTCCCCCGGACTTGGTAGCGGGAGGAAAGAACAACTGTACCTCTTAACTTTGCGCTTTCATTTTCAAATGTTTGATACAAAGATCTATTGACATGTCAAGGTCGCTTAAATGTATGGTGGCCTCAGATGCTCTTAACGTTTTCGTAACTTTATCGATAGCCTTTTACTCCTGTCAAGAAACTCAATCCCAACCAGACGATCAATCTTGCTGGCTAGATTTTTAGTTGCATAGCACTTTTGAAGCCTTCGGGCCAAGCCTTCAAAAGCGATGCAGAACTTCAAGGAGCAGGGACAACCTGAATATTGTATGAGACGTCGCAGCCACATAATATACCAGATGGAAGCAGTCTTGAAAATCGATACGCCGGGGAACGTGTACTTGGCGTCTACGTAGTAGTAGGAGGGTGGGTGGGAGGACGGAGGGGGGAGGGACAGACGGACGGAAGGTGACGCCTAGACATAAAAATCAAATTTGCATATCAGCCCTGAGGCGAACAGTGCGCATATTAAATTACACCCCTCCTTGTTACTGAGTGTGTTCTGCAAATATTCTCTGGTTACACCAGAGCCTTTGCCACAAATCATCTAACGGACGAGTCCAAATCCGGTCAGGACCAAGAGCAAGAAGTGACTTTCTCTCCTTGAGCAGAGTCCACAAGAGACCGGGCATCTCGGCTTTTTCTGTGGACGACCGCATCATGGTCGTTATTCATCTTGGTTCATTCCCAGGAGCGAGAGTGCGATAACAGTGCACAAGATTTGGTCGGTGTCTTCCTCGTACCCCAATCCTAATCCTTAGGGTACGAGCAAGACTGGGAAGCCAGAGGAAATCTGTCTCACTGCTTCCATGACCCGAATGCAAGGTTAAGGGAAGCTTAGTCGAAAGTCAGTTGGGTCGAGGCGAAGAATGCCTGTCTTATGTTTACCTAGGGTTAGAAGAAAAACCCTCCAGCAGCAGTGAAGATCCTGCGTCAGTGTACTCGTTCTTGTTCAAACTGCAGCAGATGAAGGAAGTGGGTGCATGCTCGAGTCGTCGGATTGAACAGTCTTGTAAAGTCACACACAAAAAAAGAGACTGCGAGAGTAGGATTATATTCATGTCAATGCCGCAGCCAGAATCTCCTGAGGCTTTGTTTGCACGCTCAAATGAATCTTTCGACCTCACCCGGAGTCTCTCCCCCCCCCTCCCTGGAATCAAGGTAGCTCTCGTAATAGCTACCCAAACCTACCTTGTTCCGAGTAAACCACGGGCATTTGAGGCACGTCCGTGCACACATGGGCCGGGGAGCAGAAGCAGCAGCAGAAGAACAAAACCGGTATCGCTCTCTCCGCGCATGTCACGAACCTAATGTGGAAGAGACCGAGCGGGTGGTGGTCGTGGTGGTTGCTGCCTGGGCGGCTGCTGCTCCCCTCCCCCCTGCTTGGCTGCATCTCCAGAGACAAGCAGTGGGCGATAAAAATCTCCAACGCTTGAAGAGCCATACTTTGCCTGGCTGCCGACGGTGGCGTGGACCGGACCGACGGAGGCACGGACGTAGACAGTAGCTGGAATCACTGGAATCACTGGCAGTTGGGAGGGGGGGGGGAGAGATATTTTCGTTGTAGGCCGACAACGCAGCTAATTTGTGTCGGGGCGCAACGGTGACGTTGAACCAAAAAGAAATTCATCGGCCATTGATGCAGTTCGGTGCTCCTCAGATATACACATGCGTAACGTCAGCCATTCTCTGTTTTGGCTGTATCAGATTCTACTGTTGATTTGGGGTTTTCCATTCTGAGATCTCGCCGATTTTCCCCCACTTTGCCTTATCGGTTTTTACAGATTTTTTTTTTTAGCGAAATGTTGGGTTCGGCCGATTTTCCCACGATTTTTCTTCCTACTTTGCCCCGTTGCCGACGCGAACAACATTTCTCGTCAGGCAACAAAATGGGTCAAAGGTGTAGCCAGGATTTGTGGAAGCAAAAGATGACAATGGTTGAATCAATCCTGCTTTTCACTCTACTTTGACAACGAAAAACCTCCTAAGACCCTATTTAAACGTTACTTACAGGAGACAGGGTGGTTTTCTCACCTGACCGGGTGAGTGGGGTTCACCCGGGGAGGGGGGGGGGGAGTGCGAGCACCTGTACGGCTGCGTCATATGAGAAGGGCCTCAATAAGGTGCGGGCCACTTTTTGGATCGAAGTCAACCCAGGAGAGTATAAGTGCAACGTCATGACTCTCTCGAATAAGTTCGAATATTTTTTATCTTCGAATGACGAATGAGGTTAACCGAAGATCAAAGGAACAATATGGAATAATTCTAGCCAGGAAGAAACCTGTTTATTTTATTTTAAATATGAACAAAGGAATGTCAGACGGTTGATGGATTCATCACTTAATCGACTGCAAAGCTTTGTGACGAAGACCCCACCTGCACTGCAGCTCGTCTCAGCCTCACCAGAGCTGTGCACAGTGGACGAGACATGATCAAGACGGCCTTTACTTGAAGAAGCTGGCAAAGTTTGGGCGGCCTTTCCCTCATCTGCCTACTCTTTGTTTGTTTGCTGGCATCTCCTGAACAGCTTCACCGGGAAGTTATTCCAGCCATCCGCTCTGAATAACTTTAATCTTTTTGGAGAATAATTCCAAGGTTAACCGATCCATCGATTAATCGTCCTGCTCAGTACAGTATGTAGGAACAGCAGGTTGGAGCAGGAAAAACTTCAATATGTCGAGCATAAGTGACCATGGAGGAGGAAACAATCAGTCAGTGGAACAGTTGTGGCGTTATTGAAAGTGTTGGATTGCAATGCTGTTCCTGTGCTACCATCAAGCATCTACATTATGATATATACACATATACATTTGGCTAGGTCGAAAAGGGGTCAATTTTGGAATTAGCACGAGTGCACTTGGGGTTTCTTACGTGATGTCAAATGATGAAGCTGTAGTCAAATAGATTTGGAAAAAAATGTGTTTAGCTTTGCCTCTCTCAACATGAAGTTGTACTACATAAGTTTAGTACATAAAAAGATGTTGGGGTTTTAAAGGCCGTGCAAAGCTGCAAACACTTTGTTTTCTATTTTATTGCTCGACAGCACTTCAGTACAGCATCTAGAAGCTAACTAAACAGGTCCACCTCAAATTTACAATGTTGACCTACCATTCTTATGTACTGGGTCTAGAAATCTTTAACTGACTTGAGGCGAAGGAAAAATGCTATTTTTTTTCATTTGACTATGAATTCTTAGTTTGCCATGTAATAAATAATGGGACATGTCCACCTTAAATCCAAATTTTCGACCTAGCCTATCATACATGTACAATGCTTGCTGTAAATAATGTCGCTTGGTACAAATCGTTGAGCTATGCTTAGTGGGGTAACTGTAAGGTTGAATTTAAGGTTGGAATGTGTTGGATATGAGATCCTGCAGTTTTGTCAAGTTTCAGGCACTCGTTGTTATGCTAGAGCACTGTAAGTGTGAT
>JAAUXU010080041.1_pt1 | contig 34868 bp, 34 predicted proteins | sample 7278151 | NCBI WGS metagenome assembly JAAUXU01 (sample SAMN14350113, study PRJNA611818) | marine sediment metagenome | isolation source: surface marine sediment (1.8m) | place: French Polynesia: Moorea | collected 2018-08 | reverse complement strand
GTACACAGAGAACGTAGTACGCAGACAAGTTGATGTCGGCTTCCACTGTACGTGCACGTAGCCAGATCTGCCGTAATTTTTCTGCTTATGCAAGCGCTGTCTTTCTCGCTGTGCACGACATCTGATCGCACTTTCGGCAAGATCTCTTACAAACTACTTTCTGGCTCCATTCTCAATTTAGATTTTGCGCTGACTTTTGCAATAAATAGTGCCGTGGAGAAAAACAAACGAGTTTCATGAGCTTGAGGAACCCGAAATCAGTTTCTAGATATGTTGTACATCCTTTGTGTGGTTTTCACCGGGACGAAAAGCGGCATTTGCAAAAATACCATTCACAGAAAGTTCGATCTAGTTGGTTGGATCAAGTATGCTGAGGTCACAGAGACGTTGTCTAGTGATCTCATAGTGACGTGAAGGTTTCTCTTCACCCGAGGGCATTTATTATGAGTACGAGCCAAAAGCCAGTACTGAAACTTTGGTTATCGGGACTCCACGAGGCGACGGCCAAAACGTCTCAAACTTAACACACTCCTGATGTCGCTCTCGAGAAGAGGAGAGCATGATGAACAATCAGTTACTCCTGGGAGAAGCAAGTGTTTTCCTTAAGTGTGTGCATCGTTATCCTATCCTCGTCAGTCGCGCCCTCTTTTGTCGTTTCTTTTTGCACTCTCCCAGTTGCTGCTACTCGGTCGCTGACTGCGACGACCACGGCTGCGGCGGCTGCGGCGGCTGTGGCGGCTGCGGCGGCTTCCTCGCTTTTTGCCTTCTGTAATTGCCAGTTCCTGACGGTGGAACGAAAGAGGGCAAAGGTTTCCCTTAACTGCGACAGACTGCACAGAGCAGAGGTATAGATCAGAGTAAACTAGGTCAATCCTACCTGCTACTTAGCGCGTATCGCATACAACTGCATCACGGTGATGCGGATGCGGAGGGGGTGGTTTATGGCACGAACATCTAAAGGACGTAGCCGCAGACGTAGAAGAACATCAGACTAGTGCGTGTGTGTGTGTGTGTGTGTGTGTGTGTGTGTGTGTGTGTGTGTGTGTGTGTGGTGGGGGGAGCAGCAGGAAATTAAAAATACACGACGGTGCCGACATGAATCCTTCCTGCCCATTATGCCGTGAAACGCGTGCGCATAACAGAAGGGTTTTACTCTCATGACCCCGAACCCACCCCGATCCTCATCAATGAGAAGCAAGCGCGCTCGCAACGGATTCTCTGTATGTACTTTACATCTCGTGATGAGATAGGATTGAGCGCCGATGCTATCTGTGCAGGAGTTTTACCTGAATGTAGAGTGTGGCTTCACGTCTCTCTGATAAAAGAGCACTCAGGTGTATCCCGGCGAGGTGCAAAAGAAAGTAGATATCCCGCTCAAACACACTTGTCACATTCACATCTGTTACACTGCGGTGCAAAATGAAATTTTGCTCCCAAGAATAAAAGAACGTTGGTCTGCCAAGTCGTCAAATTTTGGCAGCTGAATGGTTATATTTCTGAGCTTTCTTTCTTTGCTCCTGTGTCCCGTACGTATAAGGCCATATCCCGGGGACTTCTGAGAAAGCAGGGGCCAATAGGAAAGAAAGCATACGCATTCTTCTCACAAGGAAGCCACTCTCGCACTCTGCGTACACTGGCTCACACAGGACTGATGAAAAACAAGTACCGACGTCCTGGAGGACCAAAAGTACTGGTTGAAGTGATGTTGACTCGCACAAAAGGCCCGAGTTCATGTTCAGGGAGACGTTGCTGCAGTTGCTCTGCACTCTCTGGTCGTCTTGTTTATGCTTTATAAGAAAGGGCCATCTCGCGAATCCATCTGTCAACCCTGAACGGTCTGACGTGTTATGTGCAGACAGAAAAACAATCTGCTGTAGCTCCACCAAGGTCTTCCACCAAGGCCGTGTTTTGCAGGTGTCGTCTTTTTATTCTTGCTCTCGGAATGTCAGCAGAGGCTCTCTTCTCTCTGACGGGTGACGACGACAACGACGAAGACGACGAAGACGACGAAAAGGGCGGTGGTGACGATCTTGTGTTTTCCCGCACCATCGTGGGTGCCGGCGAGGCCGCCCGCAGCCCCCCGAAGGCGCTCTACACGCTCACTGTGCTCAGCGCCATCGGGGGGTTCCTCTTCGGATATGACACTGGCGTCGTCTCCGGCGCCATGATCCTCGTCCGGAAGGTGAGGCGATGCGAAAAGGAGTTGGACGCGATGCCAAATGTTGCTTCTGCTCCAGGAGTTTTCCCTATCCAACTTCTGGCACGAGCTGATCGTGTCGGCCACTGTCGGGTCGGCCTTGATCTTTTCTTTGGTGGGTGCCAGACTCTCCGACAGGCTGGGTAGGAAGCCCACCATTCTGGGTGCCAGCGTTCTCTTCACAGTCGGAGCATTTTTCATGGGCATGGCCAGCGGGAAGTGTAAGAGGATGCAGCTCATGTTATGTTTCATTGACTATGTGTAAAATATGTGTCAGTTCTAATTTTCTCTTTTCTCAGGGATGTTGCTGCTGGGTCGTGTGGTAGTGGGAATGGCCATAGGCCTCTCCTCGATGTCCGTGCCCATGTACATCGCCGAGTCTTGCCCTGCCTCTAAACGTGGTGTCCTCGTCATGCTTAACAACGCCTTCATCACGGGCGGACAATTCTGCGCCAGCATCTTCTGCGGGGCCCTAGCCGCTACGACAGAGGGCTGGCGCTACATGCTGGGGTTAGCGGCGTTGCCTGCCATTGTACAGTTCTTCGGCTTCGTGTCCCTTCCAGAGTCTCCCCGGCATCTTGTTATGAAAGGTTAGTTCTACTTTTTATGAGTTAAGTAAGATGATTTCTCGTAAGATGCGGCGATGTCAAGAAAGAGATTTGACCAGCTTAAAGTGGATAGTGGATTCTTGCCACATGCATGTACATGTTTGTATACGTACAGTATGGAACGTTAAGATTTCCAGTTTTGTAGGAGAGGTCAGTATTGATACACACTGTGAGTATGTGGTGCATCTCCTACTCATATGTCGCACCACCGTCCGTAGTCAAAATCCCCCACCACTCGAACATACGAGGTACCAACTGCCAAATAGAGGGCCAAAATGCAAGTGTACATCGCATTATGACGGAGCTTCCTCTGCCAGACTCGCCCAGTCCGTGCGCTATTGCTGTAATCGACGCAATTCCTTCTGAATCAGCACCTGAAAGATGTTATTTGATGTAAATAACTATTCCATTTTCAAAATTTCCGCCCTGATCTCTCATTCCTTTGAGAAGTGGAGATTGTGTGACTGAGGAGGTCCTCAGCCAGATGTAGTTGTGCTGAAGGGGGGACTTCACACCTGCTTAACAACTGTAAAATGTAAACTTTGAGCCTGAAAACAAAACGGAAATATTTGGACAGTGATTGTGTCTAAGGTGACTCCAAGAATGGCGCAAAAAGTGGTCATGTATTTGAGCATATATTCAAAAGTAGCGTAACAGTTGATGGTGCCCACCATAGTGGACCTAGTGATGTTAGACATGGTAACGGTATGGTCATAGTTTGTTGACCGATCTGTTTTTGATCCCGCTTCGGAGTTTTTCGTGCACTTGCAGTAGTGGAATTTGTCCTTTTTTGACATCACTTTCGATAATCTTCCTGCTGTCAACGCCTTTTCAGCTGATGCCCAAGAAGTGTCCGTCATCATGCGTACGTCTGCGTCCCGCTACCCATGAAATGTATGGTTTTTTTCTTTTCAGAAACAGTACAGTCACAGCCACAACTTTAGCAAGAGATTGAACCTTTTAAGGCCAATGTACGGTATTTTTTATGAAGATGTTTTTGATGATGAAGATTTTGATGAAGTCAAGCTACGTTTAATGACACTGCACGTGATGGTGTGGCCCACATATGCTTATACTGGAAATGTTAACGTTCTATGCTGTATGTGCATAAGAATTCTGTCTGTCTTTTGTATTCTATAGAGGAAAGGTTGCTTCTGTTTGGTTATGCTGAGAGGTCACCTCGATACACCGTATCTTCCATAGGCAAGTACGATGAGGCCGCTCAAGTATTGGGTCTGCTGCGCAACCAATACGACGATGTGCACGAGGAGCTGGAGGATATGAAGGTCTCCGCGCAGCAAGAAGGTAGCGGCGTCCCCAGCCAGCTTCAAAAGATCTTTGCCTCCAGTACCACCCGGAGAGCGCTCTTCGTGGGCTGCTGCCTGCAGCTGTTTCAGCAGCTCTGTGGCATCAATACTGTCATGTACTACAGCGCTACGATCATCAGCATGGCGGGAGTGGGGGATGACAAGAGCGCGATTTGGCTCGCCGCACTAACATCCCTCTTCAACTTTGCTTTCACCTTTGTAGGAATGCACTACGTGGACAAAATCGGTGAGGAAATCAAGAAAGTATCAATTCTTTAAAGGGTGTTTTTAGTGTCCAACGCAATGCAGTACTTCTTTCCACATAGGTCGCCGTCCTTTGCTTTTTGCTTCATTGGGAGGTGTGGTGTTCAGCCTCCTCCTGCTGTCGTCCTCGTTCGCCTTGATGGAACTTGAAGACTATCCAGTTGTCAATGATCCTGCTCGTGTTTCTTCCTCAACTTGTGGCCTTGCGGCTTTTTGCTCCAAGTGCGTGGCGAAGAAAGAGTGCGGCTTCTGCTTGCAGGAGAATGCCGGCCGGTGCTTGCCCGTAAAGTCTTCGTCGTTGGTTCCGAGGTACTTACGAATATGAACTCGACGTCAAGTTGGTCAAATTGCAGGGTTGTATCCCTCAGTGCCTATGTACATGACACAAGCTGTCGTTCCAGGAACTGCTCTGCTCCCTCGGAGTGGTTTGCAACCTACTGTCCCAGCTCCCTTAGCTGGTTGCCTGTGGTGGGATTATGCCTGTATCTGCTGTTCTTCGCCCCTGGAATGGGTCCACTTCCGTGGACTATCAACACGGAGCTCTACCCAACGTGGTGCAGAGCTTCATGCGCTGGGATCGCGACCGCCGTCAACTGGGGTTCGAACCTACTCGTCTCTATCTCTTTTCTCACTATACTTGATCTCTTAGGTAAACTCATCGAAATTGTACTCATATGCTCGTATTGTTGTTGCACTGTCCTTGCGTACGTTGTCTTCGTCTACAGGAAAACCTGGTGCGTTCGGCCTCTACGCCATGCTCGGGCTACTTGGTCTAGTACTCTTCTTTTTCAAGCTCCCCGAGACCAAGGGACTGAGCCTGGAAGAGACTGAGTCTCTCTTTGGGACGCCCACTAAGAAAGATAAGGTCATCTATTCGAGACTGACTAATCCACTTGATTAATGTGATCTGTTTATGGACTATGTGATATATCGTTGCCTAAATCATGGTGTGATATCCGACCCACTTTCATCAATAGTTATATTTCTATGAGAGGCTGTACAGCCATCAAGAAATCCCTTTACGGTACGCTGAAGTCCCTTTTGTCTGTGTTAACTCCATGCGAACAGTCTCGTCTCAGTTGGACAGCGACTTCCCACGGGCACAGCTTAAAAATCAGAGCTCCTGAAGACCTCTCTTCCTGCCACAACAGTTTGAAGGACATTGACGTGGTCAATATCTTGGATCTTGATCTTGAAGATGTCCTTATCCAAGATGACCAAGTCTGCTTCTTTGCCCACAGTCAAGGAGCCCGTCCGATCGTCTTGACGAAGGGCAAAGGCCCCATTTATGGTATACATTTCCACAGCAGTCTGGAAACGCAGTCTTGGGAGAAATAAATAAATGAACAAGGGCAACAATGCATTTAGTGCACCTGTAAGTCAACAGCCTGCTTTCCTCTCGTCACTGCATTTTTAATGCCAAGTAGTGGGTTCTTTGCGTTCAGATCCCAGTCGCTGCTCAGTAGTACTTTAGCGCCTGCGTGGTGAAGATCTTTAAGGGGAATTGCGTCTTTGGCTCGGTTCTTGCCGATGAGATTGACCAAGTCTTGGAAGCACGGCTGGGAAGGCGTGCCCCAATCGCCGACAGGCTGTATGAATTGAGGTTACGTGCTAGATCCATAATTCAACATGCAACACTGAGATAGACTGATGTACCTGTGCATTAGCCATGACTCCCAACTTCTTGAACCTGGGTATGTCTTGGGGATCCACTGTCTCGACACCGGTGATCCTGTGTCTTCTCTCGTTCAATCTGGCGCCGGTTACAGCCTCCAGGGCTACACGTACGCCCCGTGAGCCATTAGCGCGCAAGTCGAAGTCGAAGCCGCGGCCGAACTTGTCGAGAGCCTGGAGGCGGCGCAGCAGCCCGGACAAACGAGGCGCGGTCATGTAAGTCATACCACAGTTTTGACCGTCCCTGTGAAATGTGTGCACGTCTTTTCTTAGGTCACACTTGAGTCTTATTTTCTGCGTTCGCTACCTTGTAATGTTGTAGTCGATTTCATATTCTTGAAGCGTTGCAGCCGTTGAGCTTAGAAATATCCCATCAACCTGCACCGCCACCTGATTTATTCTAAGGATGGCCTTGGACTTGTCCTGGTAGAGCGCCTTCAACTCGTCTATCTGCTCATCGTCATTCTTCTCGGGGTGAATCCAGAGCGCCAATGACACTCTACATGTCAGCCTACCCTCCTGTTCTGCCCTCTGCCATACCTACATAACATTTGTACAAGGCTACAGAGACTTTACTAACCCTAATGTGCGTGAGGGACAGACATGTGACTATCTTGAACACATACTGATAGAGAATTATGGTTACCTTGTGCTGTCCTCGCGACCAGAAACAGGGTGACTCGCATATGGAAGTGATACCAGCCTTTGCCAGCTGGCGCAGAGACCACATCACTCCGTCAAAATTTTTCGCTGGAAGCGTCAAGTACTGCGAAGGGTCAAGTGCGAGGTCCAGCAACCGATTACCGGCGTTTTCAAACAGGAGACCTACGCGTATGAATTGCTACAGTGATACGATCATGCGTGCTGAGTCTGACATGCATGAACTCACCATTCGGATCTCCGAATTGATTTTTCATAATGATCCCTCCATGTATATCTTCAGAGCTGGTTGTTTCGTCGATGCCAGCCCTCTCCAGGGCCACGCTGTTCACCCAGAACGTCTTCGAGTTCTCCTCTACCATGACGACTGGCTGACTCTTTATGAGGCGGTCTAGCAGGGCCTTGGAGGAGAGCAGCGTACACTTGTTCATTACTTTCTTGACCTCATCATGGCAACAGAGCAATATTGATATTGATGTCACATCTTCACCTTGGGATCGGTGGAAGAGTTGCGCTGGCGAGACCGTTGTACATAATCCAGCATTGGAAGCAGAGAAAAGCCGAAGCCAAGGAGCCATTCGGTTCCTAGTGAAAATATTTTACTTCAGCAGCACTTGCTGGTGCCAGCACGCACACGTATGCAAGAACGTACGCACACTGTCCCTACCCTTTTGCTTGGAGACGCCTTCCCTTATAGCCTTGGCCATTTCCCTGGTATCCGGGTCTTGATCAGCAGGCAATTGGCAAGTTCCTGTGACCTGGTTTCCAGCTTCCAGAGAGTGTAAGTGCGTGTCGATGAATCCCGGCAGCACGATACCGCCTTTGAGGTCCTTGTGGATCGTGTTGGGTCGCAAGTACTCAGACTCGGCTTCCGCCCTGGTTCCAACAAAGCGGATTACGCCCTGCTCAATCACCAATGCTTCATGTGGATTCCTGTCGAAAGATATCAGTCGTTGTTGCACCATGTTAGCAATTTGTCAAATCATGTTGGCCTAAGATCTGCTCCAAGCATTTATCAGAGCAGACTTGCAAAAGTTTCTGGTACAGGTGACGTTCTATGGTGTGCAAAGTATAAGTGCTCCTTGTCTTCCTGTCGGAGATTTAGCACAGTCATAAGTACTTGATATAAACCTTACTTGTTCCACTGAGGATCTGCTGTGGTGTCCACGGTGTAGATGAGACCATTCGTGTAGATTACAGATTCAGGAGGCTTTCTCGCTAGACTTGCCTTCTGAAACAGGATGAAACACCGCTGTAAGACTCAGCCAGCAGTTTTTGTTAAAAAAGTTCAAATCCTATTACCTTGGGTGGCATTTTGTTATTGCTGCGGCCCACGATCGATTACTGAAGTCGAGCAGGTCCAGGCATTCATGTCCTTGCTTGGAGGGTAGAAACTTCTCGATCAATAATTGTCGCTGTAGAAAAAACATGCGTAAACACGAGAAAGTCTCGTCATGGCTGTATTGGCCATACAAAACGCATGTGCAGGGGTTTTTTTTTAGTAAAGCCATCATCATACACGGTGCACGTTTGGGAGGGGGGTGGGTGTCGAACCCTTATATAGGTGTACACCAACATGACTGGTACCATCTGAAAGCACCTCTCAATCAGACATTCAGGGAAGGGACTTAGTGACGACCAAAACAGTGTAGCAGCAGCCGACGTTACAAGTACATCGTACCAGACGGCAAAGTGTTGATAACTGTACTAAGTGATCCTTAGTGCTCATCAAATCTCCATAAACGGTGCACATAATACGTGAGTTATAATACACCCCCCCCCCTGATTTGTATACATGACATGTGAATTATACTAGCCACCATAACAGTTTTTAGCTCAGTCTTCAGTTGATTAAGACTGCTTTTTTAGGTTACTTCCCGTCATATTGAATTCTAAGATCACTGTGTTCTCCTGGCTAGTGCACCACCACATGTATCATGAAAACTAGAAATTAAGCAAAGGTGCTACATTCTCATATCGCAGGAAAACATAGGCTAACTTTCACAGCTCACTTACGGAGGTAAGGCATGCCTGAATAATTGCATAATTGTTTAATTGATCATTTTGGCATAATTGTATAATAGGCTAGGTCGAAAATTGGGATTCCCCGTGGGTGTCCAAAATTTGTAACCACATCCCATTTGAAGACTTTGTAGTCAAATGAAAGTGAAAAAAAGGAGTTTTAGCTATGCCCAAATGCATTTAAAGTTACACAATACTTGCTAAACGCGATTGTTTATCTTTGTATCCTTAACAGCCACTGGCACTGGCTCTTTCAAGTGGATGTTAAAAGTCGAATCTTTGCAGAGTCAGAAGCAGGGGGGATCCCAGTGAAAGACAAACGATCGGAGATCTGGACTGATTTTCAAAGAAGTAAAAAAGATAGCAAGAAATGCAAGATGTGTTTTTACTGAAAGGCAGAATTCAGGCTTCAGAAGTTCCAGTCACCTTCAACCATAAAATATCACAGGTCATGGGATCGAGATCAAGAAGATCTCATCATCTTCTGGTCCTTTTACTTCTTCTCAGCCTTCATTATAGAGCATTTCAAAGATTCTGCTTGTCCTGCATAGGGACAGAGTTGCTTACCTCGCTGCAGTGGACAGGACTACTTTTTGCACCATCACAAAAAGCACGGAGACAAGACCTGGATATAGACAAGAGGGATGCAAATTCCAGCAGAAGACATCTGTCCCATGGTCATGCCACATGCAGCTAAGCTGCCGTCAAGAGCAATCTCATGGATAGCAATCTCTCTGGTACAAGATTCTCTCTCATCCTTGACAAGTGGACTTCCGTAAGAAACACATTGGTCTTGGAATAATCCAATTTGAAGGAAGCCACCTAAAAAAAGCGAACTTAATTAGCTGAAAACTGAGCTAGCTGTTTTGGTCGTAACTTTCCCTTCCCCGAATGTCTGACTTGGAGGTCTTACAGTCCGGAAAACTGAGATCAGCAGCTTCCCGATGGTACCAGTCATGTTGGTGGACTCCAGTTGGAGGGTTGGAAACGTCCACTATGCGTAGTACTGGATATGGGTATGCACTGGGTCCGTCAGAATTGAAGCATCTAGTGTAGAAGGGCAAAATTCGGACTATCATTGTTGAACTGCGAATTTATCGTTATTATTACGAAGTTTAAGTACCTCAGCGTCTCTCGAGTAAACTAAACATCTTTGTTGCCTCTGCCATCTTTCAAGCTCCTCACGTCCGCAAAAGCAGAGGAACTACAGAAACCTTCACACGATAACTTTGAGAATATATGAGTGGTGCGTGTTGGTGCAAAAGCTGCGGCAAAATCAGTTATTTCTGAGGACCTCGCGTATGGTAAAGTCGGATAAAGCCAACAAATTCATGAGTCCCAGTTGTTTGTGTAGTAATTTTTCCTCGGCTATAGTAAACTTTTTACAGAAAACAAATTTTCCCAGCCGTTTTTGTGTTTTGTATCTTGAGGAAGTCTGGCCAGAGCAAAAGGCCAGGCCCTCTCGGAGAAAAACTACGTTGAAAATCTTCTTGTAACTGTATAAAAGTGACTGTACAACTCAGTGCATGACAATACTGACGTCAGCATGAATGGTTTGTTAGCAGTTTATATTATGGCCGCTCCTGGTAAACCTGGGCTGTTGTATCCAGTTTTTCCGGTCCTAATGTGTTCACCGTGAACGATGTCCTCTTATTTCAACTCGCACATATAAGTATCAACTTTGTTTTCACTAAATATGATGCCGACGCGCTGTGCTTGAGCATCCTAATCTTTGTGTCAACGACCGCCACTCGAGTTGCACCGATACTGACGGACCCGGTAGATGAGTAGCAATTTGAGATAGATTACTAGATGCGGATTAAGTAGTCATTAGGAACAAGATTTAGCGGTCTTCAAAGTGCAGTGGAGACAGTTTACATCGGCGCCCTCGGGCCGAGAGAAACTTCCCGGGGTAGACGTGGTACCGGTCTAATCAACCATTGATTTAGTTCTACAGATTCCTGCCGTAGAGACTAAGCTGCCGATGCGACCGAGGCGTAATTACTCTCGATGGTCAGGACTCGGAGCTGCCGAGAGTGAAGCCGGCCAGCTGACGAAGAGGGGAACCCTGCTGTACCGCTGCACACGAGGCCTTGTCTGGGGGAGCCGCCACAGGCACCTCGAAAGTCTCTCTTGGTCCTGGCCCACACAGCATAGTTCAGGTCTCCTCCATGTTGCTCCTCTTGGACATGGGCGATGAGCAATTGACCCCGCAAAAAGGGGCTTAAGAGGCCTTGTGGAATTTCACCTTGAAGCTGGAAGTTTCTAGTTGAATTAAACAAATCCATCTAAGTTAAGCACCTTTTTAACCTGAACGTCACTTCAATTACTTCACCCCCTCCCCATTGGATGCACTGTTGACGTCCGAGGTGGCCAATTTTCTGCCTCAGAGGTGAGATTCAGTGGTGAAGATAAAGTGCGTCGCAGTAGCTACAAACGTGTCATTACGTCTCCCCAAAGTCCCATTTACAGACACCACACACAGAGAATGTCAGTTTCCGATTCGCGCAACTTCTTTACGAGTGCGACGTTTTTCCACCTCTTCGTCGGCATTTCCCATGCTGCTGCAGGCTCTTCTTCTCCGGCTTCTACTCCGACTTCTTCTTCTGCTTCTTCTGCCAGCCAACCGACCATTGAGAGAGCAATGAACTCCCGGCCTACATTGCTTCTCCCTCCAGTCTTCTGATATTGGCGTTGCTTCCACACAAAGTCTTCTCTTCGTACCTGCCTCACTCAATAGAATGAGAAGGAAAGGGCCTACCTGACACACACACACACACACACTCACACCACTCTTTCGTTCCAGTGTAAGTATCTACATAGTACCAGTCCACGTTTGGAAAGATCAGAAAGTATTTACAAATGCACTGTTAGACCGAACCCCGATGCTCTTAGTCAGGACTTTCGTTCTCCCCTTGGTGGCTCGATCACCTCTGGTGCAATGTTATTGGCCCCCCTCACCGGCGTCAGTGTCAGACGAGCACAATATAAAGAATTGCTTTGCTACTGGTGGAGGTTTGATTTTCTACCTGATGCGGCCCACGATCATATGAGTATTCAATCTGCGCGCTATTCCAAGAAGCCACAAGCCGGCCTAGAGTTCGCTGGAATCTTGGTAGTAGGTCAAGGCTGGCGCCTGGAACGGGTGAAAAAAAACTTGCACGCTTTCATGTCCTTGCACTGAGTCACATATGTTGCTGGAAACTTCCCTGGCTTACACCCAGGCTGAGGTGAAACGCCAATTGCATTCGCAGGCAGAGCGTTCATTGCGCAAGGCGTGCATGTTGCCTGCCATGAAAAGTTGCGGAGACGAAAGAGAGAGTAAATGTATAATTGCAGCCGTCCAACATCCGAGCGCAGACCTAAACCACACAAGAAAGATTGACTGGCCGGACATGGAGCTGACTGATAAGTTTTGCATACACAGGTATGTGCGAGTGTATTATAAGATTACTCAGCAAGCTGTTGTTGCTGGTGCACTCGTCGGTGGGAGTGACAAACCTTGAAAGTGCTTTTTGTTTCTCTAGGCTGCAAGGGAACGGTGGCATTCCCCGATTGATCCTACTATCTACATCGTGTGATGCGTTATGAGATGAAATGCAGCTTGATGCCTCCTCAGCTTGGTGGTGGCAGCCCTGGTCTCGTTGGTTTCTCTCCTTCCTCGTTCTTGTCATGCCAGTGAGGGAGTGCGTGAGGGAGGGCGTGAGGGAGGCGTGGAGGGAGGTAGGGAGGGAGGGAGCGAGCGAGGGAGGGAGCGAGCGAGCGGCCGAGAGCCGGCAACAACCGAGCTCTCCATCCACTTAACGCTCAGTTTGGCAGTGGTGCTTGCCCCGCTCACTTCTCCCTTCAAGGGGAGAGGTAGAGAAGGAGAAACCATGCCCAAGATCTTTGCTCTCCGCTCTACTCTTATGGAAGTGCATCAATGGCTCAGCACCAGTGACCAAGAAAGAGCAATCAAGGAGAGCAGTCACCCATTCTGGAAGAAAGAAGACGAGGAAGATGGGAAGGAGAACCTGACACTTCCAATCTGGGAGGACCAGCAGCAGCAGACATCCATTGAGAGTCAGGAAAGGGATCGAGAGATAGAAGGTAGGCAGGACTGCTTTGAGTTATCTTCTTTATGGGTCCGCAATTTTTGCCAAATTTAAGACAGCGGGGGCAAAAGTGGACGAAGCTGACCCCATGGTGATTGCGCACCACAGACAGGTAGAAAAAGGAAAACGCTTTGGTGCCGATTGACCCCAGATAGCGTCAAAGGGGAGCAGTGCTGGTTGTCGGCTGGCTATTTTTGTCCCTTTAATCACGCTGCCCGTTGTTAACGTTTACGTCGTAGAAGCGAACAAGCATCAGTGACCGCCAGCCTCCCGCTGCTGGTGCTGGCGGTGCCGGTGCTGCTGCTGTGTATTGCCAACGTACTTGGGGGACTGGTCCTTCCGTCCGTCCCACCACGTCCAGCCACACGACGGAGCCAGTTATCCAACGTGTGTGCACTGTATCATCATATAGCGCGCCACATTTCCTCCAGGTGGGCCACGACGCACTCCAAGTCCAGCCCAAGTATACTTACTTGACCGTGCACACATTTCTCTACTGACTATGCATGCACTGCCTTTGTACGAGAGAATAGCAGCCTATGTTTGAAGAGTTCGAGGGCTCACTCAGACTGTAACGCTGTGTCCAATTCTTCTCTTTCTCATTTGGAAGTATTTTTATTACCGGCGCCCCAAAGAAATCTCGAGTTAAATTATGTGCGCAAAAAAGAGCCCCTTCTTTATCTGGCTAAAAGTAACGGCCGGAGAAAGAATTTTCTCTCCGGTGTCTCTTTTTAGGCAGGAAAAAAGCTGTCTGTCTCCATCAGGGCTGCCACTGGAGCAAGGCTGTGGTGTCACTGGCCTCGTCGAGTTGGTACTGGGCTATTGCGTCCGACTTTGCCGCCACCTACCTCGTCACGCACAGCCTCTCCAGCAGCCCCAGCCAGGAGAGAGCGCGAGAGAGCGGGCGTTGACCAAACTTTGGGGCTTCCCCACTTTGATGAGGGGTCTTCTTGGAAGTCAGGAATGTCCTTTTCTTTTGGGCTGTAAAGCGAGAAACTGAAAAACGCCACGGGCACTTTAACTCCTGACGAAGCTGTTACAAAAGGTTGGAAGAAGGGTGGAAAAGGGGGAGGTCAAACCGTCACCTCACAAAGCCTTGTTCTCCTTGGTCCGTCTTCTTCAGACCCATCATCTTCGCACAATTTGCTGTTGGCCAAGTCTGCCTGCGTGTTTGCCTGCCTGCCTGCCTCAAGCAGTTTCCGCGATTTGGGAGCTTTACCTATTTGTCAAGCCACCACATGTGCGTGAGCGTGGGAGTCTTGGCGACTCAGGAAGGAAGGAAGCATCTTCTTACGACTCATTATTTTGTCTTACTTGGCGCAAGCCATTTTCTTTAACACAGGTTCTGCTTGAGAGGAGACGAATTCTCTCTTGTGGCGCTTTTCTTTCTAACTCTGTGGACTACGTACACAGCAGGCAGGCATGAATGCTGAATGCGAAGAAGGCGCCCACCAGTATGAGTGCGTCCCGGCAAAATAGTACATAGATTACTTCATGGGTGCGCATTGCTTTTTACGGTGCTCCTTTTTTGTTTGTTCTTTCACACCCAGATAGGTGGAAGATCCCACCAGTCGATCACTACAGCAGTGCATCCATCTGCGGCCAGAAAGACCTGCTGCACCAAAGGACGACGGTTACGTTGTTATTTAACAGGCGCTCACGTCTGCACGTTCTTTGAGGCGCACGCTACACATACCTTACTGAGGAGGCTGCGAAGAAGTCAATGACCGGGATTGGCCGACTCTGTTGCCTCCTTCTTCTTTCTTCCTTCATGTGTGTGTGAGTGTTGCCTACCTGCCAAGCCTAGTACAATCTTGGCTTGGTCTACCTGTTGGGAGAGCTGCGACGTACATACGTGCACATACGTACGTCGTTGCAGATGGGCTTGCCCGCGAGCGCGCGCGCGCACACGTACGTACAGACGTATATGTGTGAGATGCCTCTTCTTCTACTTCTTCTTCTTCTTCTCATCTTAAAGGAAGATCAACAAAAGAAGAGTCTTGGGAGATAAAGAGCCTCGCCTATTTCTCATTTCCAGTTTTCTGATGAATTTTTCTGTTCTCGCTGCTCTGAACGCGGTCGTGGCGAACTCGCTGGGGGGGAGGATCGAGGATCGACAGCCTGTTCTTTAAGTCGTGGCGTTAAAATCACCACTCCATGAACTCTACGAATCGCATTTCTTGGCAAGGGAAATCTCTCGCTTGAATTACCTTCGTGTCCGTCGTGTGAAGAGTGAGCTCAGATCGACAGAACAGACACGATCATCAGAGACAGGAAGTTGATCACTTGATGGGCTTTGGGACAAATGAAGGAGAACCGCGACTTTTACCACTGATGCTGGTGGAAGGAGAAGCTTCGAATGCAGTCGTCGGTGTTCACGCAATCTTGCTGTCCCACTACCACTGTCTCACTGCAGCCCGAGAGTGCTGAGAATTTGCCACTGCACGGTTATCTTACACCACCACCCACCCATTTAAGGGCACTTCATGTGCGTCCATCACGCGAAATGATTGTTGTCTTGTAATGCACTATTGTTGGATCAAGAGGTTATATAAGAGTGTCTGGGGATCGACGTACGTGCGTTAGTCCATCATTTGTGTAATTTCCTAAAATTACAACGATTCCTGCCCCTCCTAAATTTGAACTGCCCTCGGTTGCAATTTTCTTAAGCTAGTTACAATTACGTACATTGGCCTGTGTTCATGTGCTAGCTCAAGCCCACGCTTCCCCGGAGATTTTGTTTGCCTTTTGGCTTAGTAATCATGTTCGCAGCTGACGCGGACCCCAAACTACTTACAGGCCGTCCCAGCCAAGTTCTTTAGCTATTTAGAATAGTCTTAGTTAGGCCTGCGCTTAAGCTTACACTGCACTCAACTCCATTCCAAACAAAACAATGGAATGTTTCAGCAAAATGCGCAAATGCGGCTCATTTCTTTTTGCGACGAAAACACGCTCAACAGACATGCATTTGTTGCACCAGTCTCAATATTCACGAAGTAATGGCGAAATTGCTGGGCTTTTAATTCAGAGGCAGATTGGTTTTCCCCCTCATGGTTCCGTTGAGAAAACTCAAAGAGAGTTAAATTGGGTGGCCATGACCACCCATAGAGCTTAGTCTGAGCTCAATTAATATCAGGTTGGGTGCTCTTCAAGAGCTGTACGAAGATGTCTGATTCATTCTTCTGCAGCCTGACCAAGTTCTTGCAGAAAGTAATAGTCAATATGTTCTTGGGCTCTTGAGCCTAGCTTTGGGAAGAAAATAAAGCCCACTCTTTGCAGGTACCTGCAAACATACGTGTAGTGTGGCAATATGCAATAGAAGTTGTTGAATTTTAGTGCACCCACAGTTTTGAATCTAACTTAGTCTTAGGGAGCAAGGTAAGAAGTGTTCCTGACCCCATGGAAGCTTATACCGCCTTGCAGCCATGAATTGTCAAGATCTGGACTGTTCCAAGGCCGTGCATGCTGCAAGTTATGTCCTAGCACTCTGAGCCCTTGAAAGACAAGAGTACAAGAAAGTTGACCAAGGGTCCGAGCAGCACTGCCAGCAAATCTGAATTCATTTGATTCATTCGTTGCCATTAGGAAGTTGCGGCCATTTTCGCCTTTTAACAGTCTGCAAGAGCAGACTGCACCTGTCTATCTCACTGCAGTGCATACAGGTAGTAAGCAGTACTCGCAGTGCGGTGCAATGCAGCGCACTTGTCTTCTTCGCAAGTTACAGTGGATTCCGCTAACAGTCTTCACTTCCGTTCGCCAACTTTGGATGACTGTGACGAGAGTAATCTTATAACTAGTGTGGTAATGCCAGAATGCCTTCATGGGAGTGAAACTCACGGATCATCGGCAACGTGGTTTGAATGTTTGCCTAAAATCATCACTGTTCGATCAAAATGTGCTCTAAACTCACCCATTTTGATGAAAACATGAGTGAACGTTGCAGCGAAGCCGATTCTTACATGGGAACCAGGATAGTGTGGTTGCAACCGATGGAAAGTGGCAACTGGCATTTAGCCCGAATTTAGCAACACCATGTGAGATGGCTATGAGGAAATTGTGGCTACAACCGATATGACGATAAGCGGAATCCACTGCATCTCTGTACATTAGTACAGCATACGTGCAGTTCTGCAGAGCACATGTGGTTAATGTGCTCTATCACTGCACTGAAGGAGTACAGGACACTTTCTCAGAAATGGTCAATGCTCCGTTAATTTGACTCTGGGATTGAGGTTTGCTTTTTTGCGCTTTTTGCACCCCTTGCGATGCTTTGTAGATTTTTACTTTATGCTGTACTTTTTTACTCATTACCTCATATTTTTCACTTATTGCACCTTATAATCTGTAAGACGTAACATGCCACAACTTAAATCAAACAAAAGTCCTCAAATCGGCCTCATCTGCTTGCGAAATCACGGTCTCCTGAATTATCTGAAAGAATCCACAACTTCTATTTTGTTTGGATCATTGAGGGAGTGAGCCCAGCTGAGCGCAGAAAGGCAATTTGAAAAGTCTTTCTTCAAACGAGGACGATACCTGATTATGCACCTGGGCGAGCAGACACAGCAGAAACATCAGCCCACAAGCTTCGATGACTTTTCTTCTGGAAAGACATCAGCTGTGGTAGATGATGAATCTTTGAAAGAATGACTCCACTGCTCAAAAAAGGACCTACGGAGATGGGGATGCTGAACCAAGTGGCTCTCTGAACTCTGTTCGATACGTCTCAAAAGGAAAGTTTCTCTGAAGATTCTTGTGTGGGTTGATATCTCTGCACATGGAATTTCGGATTTTTTTTTAGCACCGTGAAAAGAGTCTGTCAATGAGAATCTTCACTTCCAAAAGTGCATCAAAAAGCACCTCAGACCCTTCATTAACGAGTATCACTCAGATGGCTGATTTCTGCTTCTGGCCAGGTTTACGAGTGCTCATTACGCAAAGGCAACAATTAAACTGTTTCAGGTGCTCCAAATTGCCCAAAAAGGCAATCTTCCAAATTGGCCGCAGATCCCTCGAGTTGAAGGTTTCTGGAGTCGACTGAAGTGCATGGTTTATGCTGATGGATGGGAAGCCAAAACTATCAACCAGACGAAGTGCGAGACCGGGCTCAAGATCCACGAAATGGACCTTTCACTTTTCCAAGCACTTTTCAAAACTTTGAAGTCCTTGATGTGAAAAGTGGCTGATAAAGGCCCACCCGCTGAACTTCGCGAACGCATTTGTATGCAGTCCTATACTTATAGCTATTGCAAGCCAAAATAGCCTTTCCTCAGTCAATATACACTTGTTTCCGCTCGGAGACGTTGTTTACGCTCTTGTACTATGCAGTCCCTCTAAGCAGAGACTTTTTGCGTTTCATGAAGGGACAAAGTGTTGCAGACCTTCAAGAACGAGCACTTGAAAAAAGATAAGATTATATCCATAGCTTGGGCAATATGTATGTGTGCTCATCCTCAGCTTCGTGCTCGCACTGATGCTTAGGCCGAGATAGAAGAGGAAGTGCGAACTCTCATTGGAAGTAACTATTGCCATTTCGTCTGGTTTCTCAAGAGATCAACTGCAAGCCATATTTTTCTTCCTCCAGATGCATAACGGTAAAATGCATGGGTCGCGCTTTCTGGGTTGACCATGTTTTGCCGAACTTTAATAACGGTTACTCAATGTAGGTCACTATAAACCCAGTTCTCCCGCAGTGAGAGACAATGGGATTGTGGCGAGTACAACTTTTTTTGGCAAGGCTTTCTTGTCAAAATTAATAGATGTGCGTTTCATTTGTCGGAGCTCAAGCTGAGGTGAGTGCAAAAGCCTAAGGTTCCTTTTTATTGGGCAGGAGGATCGTGGCGATTTCACCCCCCCTCCTCCCCTTCAGTCTACATGCCCATACAGACGCACAAGGTGTGAGTCGTAGGTGCATTTTTCCCATCCGCAGATTAAGAGAGGTAATGTGGAGAACGAGAGAGAATGAGAGAAGAGCGAGTCATTATCCACTTAACTACGCGTACTCAGCTAGTTGTACGGAGTACGTATGAGCGCCCATGTCCATCCACGCACGTACAAGCTAAGTGTGTTTGACCTGTTTTCACGCCATGTGTCTGTGTTGGGTGAAATGACTTTCCTGCCGAGGTCCACTTTACGGTAACGTTGTCATTCTCCACGTCCTGAGTGACTGTAAAGCAGCCAGCCAGCAGCTCTGTAAAAGCTTGACTGCTCTTGTTCGTGCGTCGTACGAACATCTTGTTGCTGTTGCGCAAGTCAGAGTGAGAAGCAGCGGTTATTCCTGCTCGTTGTTGGAGATGAAGTAAAGCGTCTTTGTGTTAACTTGGCCCCGGTTTCTTTTCTTCTTCCATCTCACACTTTATGGGTCAGCCCGAGTGAGGAGGATATTAAAGCCTCATCAGAGATGGACGCTCCAGGCTTATTCTATGCTTGTTTCGCTCATTAATCTAGCGGGAGTGAGAGAATGGAGAAGTTGTATTTCTCAATTTCGGGCCGACTGCTGCCCAAGTTGGGTTCCTTCTCTCTGTTCTTTTGGGCAGTCACATGTTGATCACACCGTGACCCATCCTCTTGAGCGCTCCACTCGTACGTGGTCACCTCCCCCCTGTTCTCAGAAGGGAAGGACCTCGTCTGACCGTGGTCACTCCTCTTACCTCACAGTCGCATCTTGGCTCTCCACAGACACCGTTAGCTTGGCTTGGAGAGCCTCAAGCCAGTGCCTTTAAAACCTTACGGCAACAGAGGGATGCTCGATTTGGGATTGACCGATATCTCAATCACTTGGAGCTTGCCAAAGAACATGTAGGGCGCGTATGCGTGAAGTTATTGCTCAGATAAACAAGCCATCGCTCAGTGGACAGCGGATTTTACACAAAAGAGTCAGTTCTGGTGGGCCAGCAAACATGCCTCACTACCTGCGGCCTACACGATCTGTCTTATTCTGACAAGATCTTGCTGTGAGCCCCTGGAGGTGTATGTATTTCGAGCACCAGTTGCTGTAGAGAATTTATGGCGCAGTCGACTAAAACAAGGTGTGTTTATCAATTTACTGTGGCGATTTTGTTCTTCCGTGAGGATTTTTCATCCAATTTTAACAGGATGAGTGGGTACGGGCAATTTACGTTATCTGATCGTCCGCACGTAAAGAATCGTGACATGAATGAAACCCAGGAGGTGCAGGCGCCTGATAACGGGACGCTTAGTAATCTCTGCCTGCGCTCTTCCAATGAGATTCTTTGCCAAAAGAAGATGTTTCTGTGCAAGATTTTCTCGCTGCAAAAAAAGATCCTTCCTCAGGCCCATCAATTTGTCACTTTGTTGCTCGGACGCTTGTCATCGAGCTATGCAGTCAAGTGGAACAACAGGGTGCTGCTGCAAAGTGAGGTGCTTTCTTTGGCCGCATCTGCACACATGCATGCATGCATGTGTGCACACCACGTCCGTATGTGTCCACAGACGTGTTTACATGCGTATCTGGCGATGAGACCGAGACCCGTTAGGTGTACCACTCCCTATGTCGTATGCAACGCAAAAGTGTGCTCGCAGCCACTAGGCAAACCTTGGGGAAACCGACTTGACACAGCCTTCCTCTCTCTTACAGACTCCGCCTTGGCGACTGAGGATGAGGAAGACGTCGAGAACGTCGAGCCGCCCAAAGACGTCGAGGAGCGTCAACCGAGCAGCATCAGCGTGCTCCAGAAGCCTTCCCAACCAAAAGGCCGGAAGAGGAGGAAGAAAAGGCCCCATGCGGATAAGAACAAAAGATTTCGCGAAGCTAAGGTCTCTGCTCTACCGCCTCAGCGCGATTGGCGAAGTTATCGCCACGGGAGAAACCCAGGCATAAGCGCTCCGCTCTCGCCGATGAGTCTGTATTCCCGGCCGCCACCCGTTCGTGCAGCGGCCTCATCGCAAGACGGAACACCGCTTCAGGGCAGTAGCGGGGACAACGGCTGCAAGGGCAATAGCGCTAACAGCGGCAGTAGCAGTGGGAACAGCGGCAGCAGCGGAAACAATCGAAGCTCCTCAGCGTCGTCATCCTCCTCCTCCTCTTCTTCATCGTCATCTTCTTCGCCATCGTCGTCTAAGAGTAACGGCGCATCGCCGTCGTCTTCCAATGAGCTGAGCTTTGATAACTTCGACTACCCGGACTCCCCCACTCAAAAGTGGCTGGCAGACAACGCAGACCTGAGTCCGCTCACAGTACTTGACAACATCAACCTAAAGACCGAGTTCCCTGGACCGGCCACAACCGCACCACCGGAGCCCCCGGACAAACCACCCGAAATTGGCGCGTGTGGTCTGGAGGACATGCAATTTGCAGCCAGCGTGCCGCCTGTTCCGGATGCCTCACAAACATTTTTGGACATTGGAGCAGATTCTTTCTCTCAGAGTCTGTATGACGACCTTGGAGACATAAACCTGGCTGACTTCAGCTCCAGCTTCCAGCAGCAGCAGCAGCAACAACAACAACAACAGCAGCAGCAGCAGCAACACCATGGAGGGAATGAGAGCAACAACAATAACACTCTTTCACTATTAACTACATGCACTAACCACTCTTCTTCGTCGGCTGCGACCGCCGTCGTGCTGCCCAAGCCGACAACTTCACTTCCACCCATTCCCACCGCCACCGTGCACAGTATTAACATCAGCGACCTGATGCGTCTTAAGGCCGGCGACGCTAACAAGGCGACCCTGGACCTGGTGGGGTCGTTGACACCCCAGCCGCCATTGCCTCCGCCCCCGCCGCCATCTCTCAAGAGCCTGGTTGAGCCGCTACCTGCGTCAGCCCTCCAGGGTCTCATCCACCCGGTGAAGGTTGAGCGCCCTCCGACGCCACCAGACCAGTTCTCTCCACTCTCCGTGACTTCACCGGGATCGCCCCCAATGGGAGCGCTAGCAACGACGATCTCTGTGGCGTCTACAGCGGTAGCCAGTCCAGGTTCTTCTGGGGGCAAGATAAAGAGCTCTCCTGCAAGGAAAAAGTCCACCTCGTCCACCGATGAAGACGACATCAGCAACATTCCATCACTCAAAATGCGGATACAAATAATATCTCAGAGAGTAAGTACAGTACAAACAGTAGATGTGAGTACATTTATCGCATGGGTATCTGCATGCTTACTTAAGCGCATCAATGAAACTGTCGCCGCAAGTGACTTCAACACACTTGACGCTATCGTAACTTATTGAAGTCTCTCTTTGTGCGTATCCGCGTATGCTGAGCGTGCGTATGCAGTACGTGTGCAATGTAGGCATCTTGGCAAGCGCTTCGGCAATATCTTGCATCCATTTTAGTAGACAAGAGATCAAAGACATGAATTCTTTGTTACAGCTTGGCATCCCCTCGGACATGCCTATCGAGCTCATCAATGGCGGCCATGGTTTCAAAAATCCAATGTCTTCTGACTCTCCGGTGAAGTCGCCCGAGGAAAAGCTTCCTCCCATGCGCCCCGAGTCCGATCCGACCAAGTTCCAGTGTCGAGTATGCGCCAAGATCTTCAATCTCCAGCGCCTGCTGAACCGCCACATGAAGTGCCACAGCGACACCAAGCGCTATCTCTGCACCTTCTGCGGCAAGGGCTTCAACGATACATTCGACCTTAAAAGGCACACACGGACGCACACAGGTGAGACAGGTTGCAAATATATCAAGTCAGACAAGCGTGTACTGACGACGCTTTTTTTTTTTTAAATTCAGGCGTTCGCCCGTACAAGTGCAATTTATGCGAGAAATCTTTCACCCAACGGTGCTCCCTGGAGTCTCACTGCCTCAAAGTTCATGGGGTCTCACATCAGTATGACTACAAGCAGCGGAGGTCAAAGGTGAGGCCTAAATCCAGTAGTATTCTCAGCTAGCAGCTCTACAGGGTGCCACTAAGAGGAGCCTTCCCAAGTTGCGCTGCCCCACGTAGCCAGGCAATCACGCATACTTTTGCACCGCTCTTTGTGTTAACGAAATCCTCTGCTCTCTTCAGATGTACGTCTGCGAAGACTGCGGCCACACCACATCCGAGCCGGAGCTCCACTACCTGCACCTGAAGGAGAACCACCCCTACAGCCCCGCGCTGCTCAAGTTCTACGACAAGAGGCACTTCAAATTCACGAATGCCAACTTTGCCAGCATGCTCTTACAAGTGAATTCTTAAGAAAAATGCCAACACCAACTTTTCGGCGGACAAAATTTGTTGCAGGCAGCTTGGCAGCGCCTCAGGGCAGGCGCAAAAGGGAGTTTTTTTATGTCCCCGAAAATTCTGCGACGACGATCATTTCCTGTTTGCCTACAAAAAAGAGCTGCTGCTGCCAGGCTGTCTTGCTTGCAATATGGTCGTCGGCATTATAACGGACAGTTGCAATATTTCCCCCCACAAAAAGTGTGAAATATCTTTCTCCTGTACTACTAACACTTTTCTTCTTACGTGCTATGGCAGCCACAAATGTACTCGTAAGTAGTAGAAGGTGAAGGGTTCGACTGTGTACAGATCGCTTTTCTCTATGGTAAAGTTGTGTTCGTATGTACGTACTTCTCACTCCCTGCTTCTAGGCATAGCTCGAGTGCGCTACATCATCTACTGTAGAAAACGTTGCAGGGTGATTTCTTAGTTAATGCGTTAGAAATTCTCTCTCCCCTCTCTGCGATTCTAATGAGTAAAAGTAATAGCAATACTTAACAGTCTTGTTTGCGCATATAACTTACGTACTATCACATAGGTTTACACTACTTTGAAAAGTCCTCACACAGAGCAGCTACCTACTATGAACTATCACTGTCAAAGCAGTCTTTAAACCCCCCAGAGTCCATTCTGGAGACGGTGCTTTTCCTTTATAAAATACACAAGTCTGAAGACGTCAAAGCAAGTGAAGTTTATATGAACCCCAGGTGTGCAATTTGGTAAATCTGAGAGCATTTTTTCCGCCCTGTGCTAAAAATCAACTTTCTTCCAAATTCCTGTACTACTGTAACAACTACAGCGTTTGCATTCCTCCACACTTTAAAGATGAGAACCGTTTTGTCAGCGAATGTGCAATGTTTCCCCCTAGCTCGTAAGGAAAATATCACAGTACCGCAGCTACATGACTTAGAGAATTTATATTTCACAGTACTATTTTACCTTGTTCATTATGGTGAATGACTTCTCTCAACGACTCTATTAAAGCTTATCACGTTTGCGACAATGGAATTTTGGAGCGGATTTATATCGATGAAAAGGAAATATACATGTACGGACATGGTTGCAAAGCAATTGCTTGAAGTAACTTATCTACTCCACAAGTTGGGCCAGAATTAGTGTTGCTCATGTGAAAATGCTATCGACGAGGATCCTCTTGATGGCCTCAACAATGGTGAGAATGGTGTGATTCTGGTCGAGGCTCTGCTTCTACGTCTGGGCAGGCAAAGCTGAAGTGTCTAAAAGAGATGTGAGGAGTGACATTTCGTGTATAAATGACAAAACCTGTGACAACAGAGGACAATGGGACATCCTGAGTGATACCAATTCTGACGCTCCTTGAACATGACAACGTACGTTGAGTGACTAAACCTCTCTTCACGGAAATGCTGTCTCATCGCCCCACACTTACACAAGTGCACGTACCTTACGGTGGGCTGCGTGCGTAAGCTTGGACCGGGCAGCACTACACTTTGCTCATGTGCTTGGCACCGTCCCCAAGAGCTGGTTGGGCATTCCGAGAAAGTTCCTTGGCAATCGAGAGAGAAAGAGAAAGAAAGGGGTACAACAATAAATTCCCCAAGCAAAATACCTGTACGAGAAAGCAAAGGCCTGAGCGTTTCATTGATTTTTTGACAATTGTCCCTAACTTTTTGGCCAAGGAAGAGGTAAGAAAACTTTTTTTGACCCAGAAATTCAGCGCCAACATCAGTAGCATCTGTGCAGCATTTCGAGACGGCCCATTGACTCGCCAGCTAACATTTATTGCTTCTACTTTCTACCTTCCATTACAGTGGATGCCTATGTATTTTGTGGTTACTACGACACGCAGTCAGTGTGTACGGGCCACACATAAAGATAGAGAAGAGGAAGCTAATTATGTACCAGGCTAAATGAATATGCTGCATCGTAGTTCTTGTTGCACAGAGCGCAGCTGCTGCCGTACGAACACCTTGACAAGTAGCAGAGTATGATTGCAGCTTCGCCATGGACGATTGGGAAGACGAGGTGGACACAACGCCGACCTTCAGGCCGTTCACCCGAGAAGAAAAGGAGGCAATCGAGAGCCGCATTTTTGAGCAAAAGTTGCTTGAAAAGAAGCGAGCCGAAAAGCGGGCCAAAAATATCGCAGTGAGGATTCTGCATATTTAAAATTTATAAATCGTGTATGCTCAGTTAGTGTGAACAATGAGATTTTAAGCGGGCCATTTCGTACTTAGGAATTCGGCGAGGGCATGAGAGCAAGAAAACACTATGAGCAAGACAGTGACGTGGACGATGATGAGAACCAAGGCCCGACCGAGCCTAATCCCAAGCTTGAACAGGGTACGTGAGAAACCCCCGACTATGCGCCGTATGCAATCATGACTGCTGCCAATTCGCAGGAAACGACATTCCTCGCAAGTACAGGGATACCTTTCCGCTGGAGCTGGCGGGCACCCCCATTTGCGACATTGACCCCTATTACAACGACAAGCTGACGTTCATCGTCATCTCCGAAGGGGGCAGCATCTACCGCTTCTCTGCCAACAGCTCGCTCTTTGTGCTAACGCCGTTCCACCCGATAAGGAGGATTGCGCTCATGGTCCTGACTCACAGGTTCTTTTCCGTGGCCGTCATCCTCACCATTCTCTTCAACTGTTACGTCATGGTGAAGCCTGACACGGAGTAAGTCCACTGTGTACCATGCACGCGTACACGCGAGACCGATAGTTATACCCTTTTTACACCAATTTCGCTTGTATTTGATAGATACACTGCTGGAAGTGAGACCATCTTCACCGCCATTTACACGTACGAGTCAGCGATAAAGTTGCTCTCTCGAGGGCTCTTCCTGGACCCGTTCTCGTATCTGCGAGATGCTTGGAACTGGTTGGACTTCACTGTGATAGCAATGTCATACGTGACCATTGCAATAGACCTGGGGTCGTTCTCTGCCCTAAGAACATTCAGAGTATTCCGGGCGCTCAAGTCAGTGGCAGTGATTCCCGGCTTAAAGACCATTGTGAGTGCCATCATGTACTCGGTCAAGAATCTCAGTGACGTCATCATCTTGACCGTGTTCATGCTGGCCGTCTTCGCGCTCTTGGGGCTGCAGGTGTACATGGGGGTGCTCTCACAGATTTGCATAACCGACTATGATCCCGACCAGACCTCCCTGTCCTGGTCGGAATGGGTTGGCAATGAGACCAACTGGATTGTCTCGGACGTGACGAACAAGCATATTATCTGCGGCAACTCCTCTGGAGCTGGAGCATGTCCAGAAGGGACAACCTGCCTCCAGGTCAGTTATTAGTTCATGCTGACTCTGCGCATAGAATTACGTCAGTTTCCTCAGGGGGTTGGGCCTAATCCTGACTACGGATATACCAACTTTGACAACTTTGGTTATGCCTACCTCTGCGCCTTTCGACTGATGACTCAGGATTTCTGGGAGAACATCTATCAAATAACCCTGAGAGCCACGGGTCCTTGGAACATCATATTTTTCATGATCAATATTTTTCTCGGATCCTTCTACCTGATCAATCTGATTTTGGCCATCGTTGCTATGTCATACGACGAGCTCCAGCGCCAAACTGATATCGATATTGCAAAGTAAGCTATAAGAATTTTTTTCCTTATTGACTTATTCCACACATAAGTTGACTACGTACGTGCCATCATAAGGCGTTGCATGTGATGGAAGGTCAAATGAAATCAATCACGTGTAAGGATATGTTCACAGGGAAATGGAGGAACTTGAGGCCATTCGCGAGGCCGAAGAAGCTGCTCTATTAGAAGCGGAAAACGCAGCCAAAGAAGCAGTTGCTGCTTTAGAAAGTTTGTTGGCAGACGAGAACAAGGGATTCATAGGTGATGAAGACGGAATGCCCGCAGCGAAGGTAAGAGCAGACTGTGATAATGAGATCTTTTCTGTTGCCAAAGCAATAGCAGCAACGTGTACGTTGCAGAGTGCCAACACCGCTATCCCCTTCGAAGGTGAGGTGGACTACGAGGGACCGGACTACAAGAAAACGTTCTGTCAGAACTTGACAAACATCGTGGACATTTTCTGCACCTGGGACTTCGGCAGGGAGTGGATCAAGGTCACTGAGGTGATGGCTTGGATCGTCTTTGATCCATTCACTGAGCTTTTCATCACCCTCTGTATCATCGTCAACGTAGCCTTCTTGGCCCTAGATCACTATGACATCAGATACGAAGAGGGAATGTGAGTGTTGTAGGACAGTAAGTCGTGAAGTTCTTCCGCAGCCATAAAGTGTAAGCTTCTTTGCAGGTCACCGTTCTTTGTAGCGCTTCTTACATATGGAAACTACTTCTTTACCGCCATGTTCGCCGTCGAATCTTTCGTCAAGCTGGTGGCCATGAGTCCAAGATATTTCTTCGTGGTGAGTAGCCAGTTTTGACATTGCAAATAGCTGTCATTCCTTCACCTGAAAGCGTTCCATTTGTGACCACGTAGGATGGTTGGAACACCTTCGACTTTCTGATCGTGGCCCTGTCGCTGGTGGAATTGTTGGCGGACAGCAGCGGCGACAGCGGCGACAGCGGCTCCAGCCTTTCCATGCTGAGGTCGTTCCGCCTGCTCAGAGTCTTCAAGCTGGCCAAGTCTTGGAAATCTCTCAACGACATCCTGACAATTCTCTCCAATACCTTTGGGGCCTTGTCAAATCTCACCTTTGTCCTGGGAATAATCATCTTTATTTTTGCCGTGATGGGCATGCAGCTCTTTGGACAATCCTATACAGACAGGGTGTGCGAAAAGTGGGACTGTGTCATGCCAAGGTGGAACTTTACCGATTTCATGCACAGGTGAGATGAATCCATACACTGACGGATATCACCTCTTCCAAAACTTTCTTCCTTCTCTTACCCATGTATGTTCCATACCAGTATTATGATCGTGTTTCGCGTGCTTTGCGGTGAGTGGATCGAATCCATGTGGGACTGCATCTATGTAGCAGGGCCATTTTGCGTTCCATACTTTCTGGCAACTGTGCTCATCGCCAATCTGGTCATCCTCAACCTGTTCCTGGCGCTCTTGCTGAGCAGCTTCTCAGACATGGGAGGTAAGATTGTCAGGACACTTACCAGCAGTAAAAAAGCTTCTATAACAAGCACTCGTTTATGAAGGTGACGACGTCAAGAAGGAAGAGGAGCCTGACAAAATGCAAATCGTGGCGGACAGAATAAAGAGGCTGTTCAAAAGAAAAAAGGTGGTGAGCGATGAGCCGGAAGACAACATTATCACGGAAGCTTTGGAGGGAGACTCCAAGTCCCCGGGCAAAATGCCGGACGGCGCCATGATAGGGCACGGATTTGACTTCGCTGTGATTCAGGCAGAGTGCAAGGAGGACAAGCAGGAGGAAGAAGTCTTTTACACGCCAACCGACGAGATCGTGGTGGAAGATTGCTGTCCGAAACGCGTGTACAAGCTTATGCCATTCTGCAATGGAAATCCAGAGTCGCCCTTTTGGCAGGTGTGGTCGAGACATCGCCTCCTTACCATGAGGTACCACTTTAAGGACATTCATATCCTCATCAACATTGAAATCACGTGAATGCGTTCTTCCTGCAGGATGATCGAAAACAAATACTTCGAAGGCTTGGTTCTCTCGCTGATTCTACTCAGCAGCTTTGTCATGACCTTGGAAGATATCTGGTTTGAAACGCGCCCAATCCTGATGGACACGCTGTATTACTTGGACCGAATACTCACGGTGGTATTCTTTATTGAGACGCTGATCAAACTGTACGCCATGGGATTCATCAGCTACTTCGGAAATGCATGGTGCTGGCTCGATTTCGTCATTGTAGCTGTGTCGCTGCTGAACTTCGGTGTCAGCCTGCTAGGTGCTGGCAACATTCCCATCTTCAAGACCATGAGGACGCTAAGAGCACTCCGACCACTCAGGGCGATGGCCAAGCTGGAAGGAATGAAAGTAGTGGTGAATGCACTGATAGGAGCCCTTCCTAGCATAGTCAACGTGCTCCTGGTGTGCCTCATATTTTGGCTGATCTTCGCCATCATTGGAGTGAACACATTCATGGGGAAATATCACAAGTGCATTCAAGTATCTACGGGGGAGAGATTCAGTCATGAAGTCATCCCCAACAGGACGGTCTGCATGAGCGAAACAGATGCTGAATGGGTCAATTCTCGCGTCCACTTTGATAGCGTCCCAATGGCATACCTGGCTCTTCTAATGGTAAAGTTGTGATTGTGCGCCAAAATCCCCCTTTTTTGGTTGTTACAAACTCACTTCTTGACCTCTGTCATTTTACGATAGTTTTTTGGTCGCAAATTATTAATTGTGTAATCCATACATAGGTGGCCACATGGAAAGGATGGATCGACATCATGAATGATGCAATCGACTCTGTGAGCTTGGGTGATCAGCCCCAAAGAGAGATCAACATTTACATGTACATCTATTTTGTATTCTTCATTGTCTTCGGGAGCTTCTTCACCCTGAATCTTCTTGTTGGCGTCATTATCGACAAGTTCAATGAACAAAAGAACAAAGGAGGCAGCTCTTTGGAGGCGTTCATGACTGCTGATCAGAAGAAATACATAGCAGCCATGAAGAAGGCGTCCAAAAAGAAGCCTCTCAAAGCTCTACCCAGGCCCTATTGGAAACCTCAAGCTATCATCTTCGGAGTGGTCACCAACAAAAAGTTTGACATGGTGATAATGGCATTCATAGGCCTGAACATGGTAAGTGACCGCACGTTCTGGTACTTGGGAACAGGAATATGCGATATCGCCTTGCAGGTGGCCATGATGTGTGATCACTACCAGCAAACCGAGCAGTGGTCGTTCGTCCTTGACAACTTGAACCTCTTCTTCATCGTGATCTTTGCCTGTGAGATGATCCTCAAGATGTTTGCCTTACGGCACCACTACTTTTCCGACGGGTGGAACATCTTTGACTTTGTGGTCGTTCTTCTCTCTTTTGCGGGACTCTTCCTAAGCGACCTCATAGCCACCTACTTCGTCTCTCCGACTCTTCTTAGAGTGGTGAGTAAGAGCTCTTACAGGACTGTTAGCAGAGATGCAGGCAAGCTTTAAGATGTTGTCAAAGACAGTAATCACTTACCATAGTGACATAGTGAACTGAACGTAGTGCGGACACCATGGGTGATGGTCAGGAGAGAACTGTGATAAGGCAACATCTGCTCTCTTCGGTTCCTGCAGGTCCGTATAGTGAAAATTGGCCGCATTCTTCGTCTGATCAAGGGGGCCAAAGGCATTCGGACGCTCCTCTTCTCGTTGGTTATGGCCTTCCCGGCATTGGTCAACATTGGACTCCTGCTCTTCCTCGTCATGTTCATCTTCTCTGTCTTCGGCATGTCCCTCTTCAAGAATGTCAAGATAAGGCCAGGATTCGATGACGTGCACAATTTCCAGACCTTTGCCAAGACATTCACACAATTGTTTCAGGTACGTACGGTATTCGTATTTATCCCTCTTGAGTCCCGTGCATGCGGCCCTCACCGTTGCTTTCTCGTATGTGCTACTTTATTACATTCTACCCAGCCTGTGACGTGCCCCTGGACACATATTGTCCAGGGGCTCCAGCTGAAAAAAGTTTTGTCGAGATCCAATAGAAGGTTTCCGTGCAAATCCTCAGCACTCTGCTATGTTTATAGAGGTACATTGACGTATTTGTTCTTTAGATCTGCACTTCCGCTGGTTGGGCAGAGGCTTGGCTAGCCATCAGTAATGATGCCGACTGTGAAGAGCCAAACTCAGAAGTGGGAAGTCCAGGAAACTGCGGAGACAATCTTGCGGCCACCATCTTCATGATATTTTACCTCGTCCTCAGCTTCTTGATCATCGTCAACATGTACATCGCTGTCATATTAGAAAATTATTCCCAGGTAGGATTTGTACGCGAGGCACCTCTGCAAGCGACCAAAAACACGACCATTTTGTTCCAGGCCACGGACGATGTCCAGGAAGGCATAACGGACGAAGATTACGACTTGTTTTACGAGACGTGGCAAGAATTCGACCCGCAGGGCTCACAGTATATCGACTACGAGAATCTATCAGAGTTCCTGGACGTGCTAGAGGCGCCTCTGCAGATCCCAAGGCCAAACAAGTTCAAAATCATCAACGTGGACGTACCGATCGTCCAATTCACCAATCCAGACACTGGGAAGGTGACAGAAAACTGTGTCTTTTGCTCAGACATCCTCGACATCCTCACGCAGGATTTCTTCAGCAGAAAACGCAAGAACAAAGCTCTAGACATGGAAGACGTGAAGGTAGGGGGAGCAGTGACCCAAAGTCGTCAGATGTGTGTATTTGTGTTTATCCTGTTTAGGTGACGAGCCTGGCAGACCGCCCAGTAGGGTACGAGCGAGTATCCAGCTCCATATGGAAACAGCGACAAGAGTACTGTGCAATGCTCATCAAGAGGTCGTACTTATTTCACTTGGAGAACTCCAAGCCTGAGCTGTCGTGACCGCATGCACTCATGCACTAGCATCCATACACACATACGTATTCCTACGTTGAGAACTACATACAGCATTAACGTAAAGTTTTAATAAAAGCCCTACTTTCATGTACATTGGTATACACTTACTTTACAAGTGTGGAGGCTCGACAGTGTACTATGATGTGTATGCTATAGGCTTGTTTTCCTAGCTCAGTTTTTAAGCCCAAACTTTCCTTTTTCCTTCTCCCCCCCCCCCCCTCCCTTCTTTGTTGACACAGGTCCTGCGTCCCCTCCAGCAGCATCCAGAAGCAAAGGGGTACCAGTGAGCACAACGACGTGCCCAAGGAGTCGCCCGACACCCGGGAGTCGACCGTCGCGGCGACGTCAGATTGCAGATCCCAGTCGTTTCCGCCAGAGATCTGCAGTCGATGACAAAATCGTGCATGCTACCAACATCTGCAGCTGAGAGAGAGACAGAGAGATGTCGCACTTTTACGGCTCCCAAGCTTCCGTTGCGTCAGTCCGGCGTGCGCGCGAGAGAAGAGTCCAGTCTGCATCTGTGCTGGCAGACCACTGGATGCTCCAAAGTCGTGAACAAGCCTTGAGTCATTGATGTGTCACCCTACAACTCTTTAGGCTTTCTTGAGTGAAATGTGAAATGCGTCAAGTTGACGTTGAATGACGGGTACCTCACGAGTCCATTTCACCACTGCTGTACTATGCGCTGAAACTGCACTGGCTCCAGTCATAGTACGTAGCAGTATTTGGCTTCAAACCCCCTTATCGGAAGCGATAATGACACGCTAGCTTCAATGGGCTGAATTCAGCGCAGGTCGTCAGTAGGTACGAGTCTGGCTCCCGGCAACACGAGGTCGTCTTTGCCACGTGATCGTGAAGACAAGTGTGGCATTCACGCAACCTGTGAAACCGCATCCACGTGGGTGGCGGGTGCGTGGCGTTCAAGTGCGGTTTCGGCGCTTGATGCGAGCCCCAGCTGCTCCGGAGAACGCCCGGGAAACGGCTCAAGCACTGACTCCTTGGGGCACTTCATGTGCCATACGCGTCAGGGCCGACGAGAACGTTGAGTCTCTTCCTGAGCATTCAAGGGCTGGCACACATCTGTATCGTATGGGAAAGAGGAGACCTTTGGTTCTTGTTTTTCTTTTTTTTCGTTGAGGTACTAAAGGCCAAAGTCGTAACGAAGCATAAAATTGAAGGATAATTTGCCAGCAGTCTCTTTGGAGAAATAATACAAAATCTTATTTCTTGCTCCAGTGAGTGCATTTTTCTGGTATTTTTCCCGAAGGAGGCTCACTCCACTTAGGCCTCTTTCCGAGAGCCTCCTCCTAGGAGAAGCCCAAATCGCTGTGGTTGGTATCGTACGCGTACATCCCCACAATTTCCCGCTCAAATGCGTAGGAAAATCATCTTTTTTTTGTGGCGTCCATCTTTTCTCCCCTAAGCTCTCAATTAAGTCGGGAGTTTTCCTTGGGGAGAATGAGATTTTGTGCTTTCACCAAGAAGAGCTGGATGTACGTACAGTCATGTGCACGTGTGAGTGTGTGGAGGGGAGGGGTACACAGCCAAAGAAGCTGTTGTGGATAACTTTGAAGTCCCTTCTTACGCAGTGAAGACAGCAACATTTGCAGCACTGGCCTCGTGTCGGGTGACGTCATGAGTGATACACGCACTTCATCCGTGCAGTGTACGTAGCGAGTCAGTCCGGCGCTATTGGTGGGTACAACGCCCTAATCCTTGGTTCGGTCATGAGCTTAGAGATGGTTACAACGACTCCTTGCAGGGATTGGCACAACCCAGGCTTCTGTGTAGCAGTGGCAGATATTGGCATACAATCATGATGCGGACAGAAACACACGTGCGTCATTTTTCCCCGGCTGATACAGTCAGCACAATCTCTCTCTCCATTCGATTTCTTGAACTCTTTCATGCATGGCGGACGCTCTTGTACTCGTCGTCGTACCCGAACTTCACTGTGCACATGAGAGGAACACGCGGGCCTTCTCCTTCCCCTTCTCCTCCTCCTCCTCCCTCTTCTTCTTCTCCTGCTTCTACTTCGTCTACTTCTTCTTCGAGCTCTCGCGCTCTCGAAGAAGAGAAGCGCGCGCGCTGACGTGCATACAAGAAATGCTACTTCCTCCTTCTTCGTCGCCGTCTTTCCCTTTTTTCCGTCAGTGTCTCTCCGACTAAGCAGCCAGCGAGAACCACCCCGCCATCATGTTCACCGGAAGTGTGAGCCATCAGGTGTGCAATACTTAATCACCTGGCTTGAGAAGTGACTCGAGCCGTTTTGTCGCAGACTGCGCTACTCCTACGACTGCTTCTGTTGCCGCCCGCCACCGCAGCCCGGGCGTCGTCGTCGTCGCCGCCGTCGTCGCAGTCGCCGCCGTCGCCGTCGTCGTCGTCGGTTGCTCGGGCTATCTTTGAATGATAAGTGCAATCAGCCCTCATGAATGAGAGGACGGAGAGGAGGATTTAGAGTCTGCATCATGGATCGACAGAGGAAGAATCTCTTGTTCGCAGCGTGAGGAAAAAAAACATGTCTTGACCGCGCACGAGGTGTCAGTGTTTGAGTGTGCGTGCACGCGCGTCCCCCGTGTGTGTGAGTGTCTGGCTCGCTCGCTCGCTTGCTCGCCAGTGCTTTTCGGTGTGTTTTCGCACACCGCACTACTGCCAAAGTGAGAGAAATGCTGCTATTGCAATGTGTTCATTGACTGCTTCTCCTGGTCTCGCCGGTGGCGGCGGCCTAGGAATCTTCTTCCTACGGTTCCTCGTCCTCAGCGTCACCGCCTACGACCAGAAATTCGTCGCCAAATTGTAAGTGACCCTGACTTCTGGCTCGTTGTGCAATGTCTGCGTGTCCGTGTAGAATGGAAAGTCCTTCTCACACACTTACGTTTTGCAGTCAACAGCGTCAATGTGCTTTTTTCCGTCGTTTTCCTGTGGAAATTTCCTTCTGTGTGCGGAGAACGCACGTAGGTACAATTTACTCGCTCCGCGTCCATAAATGACCGACTTCCGCTCAGGAGATTCAATTTGTGAGAAGCTTTTCTCCTATGGAGAGAGAAAAAAGCCAACCGAGATTGTGTCTTCAAAGTTCTGCCCCTTTGGCGTCGGAGGCCAATTTTGTGTCAAACAAACTGTTTCCGTCTTTTGCCCTGACTACCACTCACTTCCGGAATGGTCCCTGTCTTTCTTCGTCCGCCCTCACCCGCTTAATCTCTGAAGAAAGGACCAGATACGTGGAAAGAGTTAATTAAAGCTGATTTTCGTTTTCCTAATTTTCAGTCCTTTGTCTCACACAGGGGGGGGGGGGGGAAGGTAAGTTGGAATCGGCCATTGTGTGTGACAAATGCTAAGTCTTCTGTCAGTGGGGAATCCGGGAAGGTGGAACAAGAGGAATCT
>JAAUXU010101409.1_pt1 | contig 34913 bp, 35 predicted proteins | sample 7278151 | NCBI WGS metagenome assembly JAAUXU01 (sample SAMN14350113, study PRJNA611818) | marine sediment metagenome | isolation source: surface marine sediment (1.8m) | place: French Polynesia: Moorea | collected 2018-08 | reverse complement strand
CTAGTAGACAAGAGTAGCACACGAACGACATGGCTACAGAAGGCTCAGTTCACAGATGTGTGCGCGCAACCACGCTTATAGACATTAAATAATATTATAATTCTACATACATCTGAAATGTAATTTGAAGTTGTGCCATTTCAATTATTAACATCTCTTAGTCCTAATAAGTTCTTGTTCGAACAGTTAACGAGTTATGCTTGAGAGCCAGAATCGCCAACTACCCTAGTCCGGCAACTGCCTTGAACACAGCCTCAAGTAGAAGCTCTCAGACCAGCCTCGTGTGACCTCTCTTGGTCTATTTAGCGGCGTAATTGGCGTGCATCGCCCCAATCGTATTTAAGCTAATTCCCACTTCCCCAGTATAGCTGTGGCAAGGACAAAGAGCAAGATTTGAATGCGCTCCAGCAGGGCTTGTTTGACTTCCTCATTTAAGTGTGTGTGTGTGTGTGTGTGTGTGTGTGTTAGGGGGAGAGAGCCTAGAAAGGCTTGAAGGCTCGTGACCTTCGGGGAAATGTCTCAACTTCTTCGTCGAAACCACTTAAAGGAGTTGCACGCAGGCTCTTCTTGTCCTTCGGGGCTTCACTGGTCTCAGACATGGGGCTGTCGCTGTATCGCTCGCTCGCTCGCTCGCTCGCTCGCTCGCTCAGTAGAAGTAATCAGCTTATAAACAGTTCTAATTTAGAAACAGCAGAGTTCTGTCCTTTTTCATTAGACGCCGTTTGTTGGGACACACACACGCCTTCTACCCGGTAAAGGACAAAGCCTCAAGGGAGGTTTTCAGCCGAGAAAAAAGTCCTTAAAAGGACACCGGCTTCATCTAATTCCTCGGTCAAAACGCTTCCCCCCCCTATGCCGACCTTTCAAGGTCAGATCTCACTTTGAATAATTTCAAGGCTGCTCCACAATTCTTATTTGCAGTGGTTCGCGCCTCCTGAAGCGGCCCCTCCTAAAATCCTTCAAGATTTAGCCTTGGATTACGATACGAGAAACCTCAAAATAATGGGGTCGGACGGAAAAGTGCTTGACGCAGACTTTTAGCTATGGGACTGGGCTTAAGGTTTAACAAGGTTTCCCCAGTTCCATCGCGGTTTTTACACATGAAAATTGACTCGATATGAGAATTGAAAGGCTGGTTCGCTGAATAATTTCTGCTCACGAAATGCGCCCAACAGATCTAGCTCGTATTTCAAGCTGGAGGTGCTGATTACAGTCACATTTTGGAGGACCCCCGAGTTTCATCTCTGTCGTAACCGCCAATCAGTTTCTGCGAGGCTTTTTTGGGGGCATCAAAAGGCAGCTTTAACCTTTTGCAATAAACGTAAGCCAAAAAAAAGCCAACATTTCTTTGACATCAGAAGCAAGAAAAGTCTTCTACTCCTGCCTCGGTGGTTGCTGCAGACATTGGAGGCAAATAAGTCCGAGACGTCGGTTTGGGACGGAGAAGAGCAGAAAAACAACTCAACACTGAGGGTGCTGACAAATGTCCTAAAGATGCAAATAAGATTGAGAGAAAACCAAAAACTGCAAATATAAATGGACTCGGAGTAAAAAAAAAAATGGCATGGATAAGAAAACAAACTTAGTCAACGCTCCACATGTTGTTCTTGACGATGCCGGACCTCTTCCAGGCGTACAAGAGTCAATTCTTGTATGACTGGTCTCCACACGACGAAGAGTGGAGTGCGACAGACGTCTTTTATTGCACGACTGTGTGCTCTCAACGGGTAAAAGCAGCAGAATAGGTAGGTAACTAGAGGCTTATTGCTCAGACTGTGTAAAACCTACAAATGCGTGATGCTGCCTCTGTGAAAGAGAAGATTCAAGACTCTTATTTGCTAAAAGAATTTTGCGCAAATAACCAAAAGCAAGCAAATGGCGGCCGTCCCAAAGTTGCTTCTCCGTCATTTTTCAAATAGATCAAAAGTCACGTGAAGCCTAATGGCTCAGGCCGGTGTTGGCCGTACAAATTTGCTCATTTGAAAGAGGACGCCCAAAAATGTCATTTACAAGAAGAATTTTGTAAGCCGAACCTAGAAAGATCCACTCAGCTGTGGCCTGTGGACAGTAAAACATCGACTTTTGCTACATTGAATCGGCCGATTTGAACTCTTGGATCGATGTCGGATGCAACAACTTTGGCTTACGAAATCTTCACTGGCCAATGCAACTTTTGACTGGCAATGACGAGGCCAATGACGCCGTTGCACGCGGCCTGAGCAACCAGACTCCACCTAACGTGGGGTCCCTTTTGGTCCACCCTGTACGAGCCTCAAGTCCCAGCTCGCCTGAAATGTGCTCTTGCATGACTCATGCTCGATAGAAAGAAACAACCAGATATTGGAACAGGATCCCCCTCTGCCCAACAGAAGTATCCTGGAAGATGTTGCAGAGTACAAGTAAAATTTCTTACTCACTTACTGAAACACCACTAATTCGTGATTGTCACTGACTGTCTTGAGACTGACTTTGCGCCAGCTTTACATCTTTTGGCACTTCACACACCTGAGTTTGCCAACTGACGAATCAGGCAAAAGTGAAATGGTAACTTTTGCCCGCAAAAGTCAGAGGAGGCACAATTAACTGGTCTCCAAACATAAGACTTTCCTCCGTTTGTTTCATTCTCATTTTCCCCCCAAAATTCTTCACCCTTCGTTTCTTTGGGCGCCACCTGGCACAAGTCGGAAAGTCTCAAACCGCTGCAGAGAAGCGAATCAACAGAAGTTGATGTCTGCCGAAATCGAAAACTCCCGACGCTCAATGGAAACAAAAATCCGCTGCCTCCTTTGCAACAAATTGGACAAACTTTGATCACGGTAGCAGCAACGCTGCAAAGAAAAAAAATCAGCATAAATAACTGGGAAAAGAAAGATCTAAAGGAGCGCTTACTCTGGCGGAATTGGCTGTGGTTGGGACCTACGACTGCATGGACGCGTCATGGCCGCCACCAGGGTCAGTCCTAACGCGTGAAAGCATCAAATGTATGTTGTGGGGGATAATTTGGCATTTTCGCCCGATTAAAACTTTTTTGGCTTCCTCTTTGGCAGAACAAACATCACTTTTCCGCCTTTTTTCTACATTCCTCCCCCCCACTAACTTTTTGATGTATCACAGGTGAGCTAACTGGTGAAAGCTGAAAAACGTCGAGTTGCTAAGAAAAATCTTGCCCAAGTAATGATCTCCCATTGCTACTGCCACACTTCTCATGTCAACAAGGTGCTGGTGTGAAAAATATCTTTTTATATCTGTTTCTGTCACCCTGAAAGACTCTTTCTTCACCTGGAATTCTCTATGCCAAGTCCTTGGTGCAAGATCTGCCCGTGCAGACGAAGCCCCAGTTCGAGTCCTCTCTGCTGGAGCGTCCGGAGAAGGTCTCGATAATCGGACATCGATATATTTAGCATGTTTTAAAAGTTGTGCTCAGTGTACCGGCAAATTGTTCCTCATCCAGTCAGTGGATGCTGGTGAGAGGTCAGCAACTCTATTTGCACCCACTTGAACAGTCTTGACTAAGAATGGAGCGGAAGAAGAACAAAGGGATGGTGAAGAATAAGCAGAAGCAGGTGAAGGAGAAGATGATGGAGAAGAATCGTGAGTGCTTCCCTAAGAAAAGGAGTCATCTGTTCAATAAAGGGAAAAGAATCTGGATCCCTGAGCCAAGGGCATTGTAAAATTTTATTGCTTTCTCCTCCTCCTCGTTTCAAAAGAGGCCTTCAAATTTCCGAGGTGCCAAGAAGGAACTTCTATTTGTTTTTCATCGACTCCTCCTTGCCAAAATGAGGTGCTTCTTTGTGCTCGCAGCCAAGAAAGAAAAAAAGTTTATTGGCGAACTGTTGTACTGGGATCAAGTGCAAGAGTGTCTTATACAATAGGGTCAACGAGTGGAGAAACAGCGCTTGCCTGCCTGACTGAATGCTGGCACTTATTTCAGGGGGGGCACGGGAAATGACTGTCTTGGTGTTGACGCGCTTTGAATGAGCGTTGGACAGGAATATCGCGTGAGGCGGAAACAATGTCCGCTTCCCTCTGGCCCCAGCCACTTTCCTTGTTGTCCTCCTCCACGCCGTCGACCGCCGCCACACCGGCGGGCCTCCACCCCTGGCCGCCGTCGCTGTTCAGCGGCTGACACTTTATTCACTGAGGTTCTTTGCCCAATTTCTTACACAGCCTCGGAGGCGAGGAGAAGAAGACCGACCGACCGACCGACATTGACCATTCATAGACCTGCGCCGAGGGCAAAAAGTAGAGAATATTTGCCTCACCGCTCCTTTCTCTCTCGCTCTTATGCTATCATCTCCTTTTCCCGTGACTTTCTCACTCGCCCTAGGATTATTCTGCCTCCAAGGTCCCTTCGCCAGCTTTCCCGGAACTTTTTCCAGGTCCTGCTGGGTCGACGAACATTGGACGATTAGTCATGAAGCACCCAGCAGAGAGATGAAATCCCACACCAGTGGGATTTCTCACACGGAGAAAAGTCCCAGATTTTTTTCGATTGCTCCAACTTTCAATTTCCTAGTTTGTCTGCGAAGACTTGGTTCATGTTGCGCTAAGCACAATATTAGGACGGAGACAGAGGAGTGACAGTAGCAGAATAGAATCAAGGCAGTCACCATCTTGGCTGGATGCCAGCCAGCCTTCTCCTCTTTTGGCGCCACCTTGATGGAAAACCCAGGACGGAGGTGGTGGCATTTCAGACGTGTGCTGGTGTAATGGCTGGAGACAGCGAGTGCGAAAAATTCCTCTGCTGGTAATGCGCACAATAGAAAGACGGGGGTGGATACGGCCACGTCCGTCTCCACTGCCTATGGCGTCAGGTCCGTGGACTTGTGTTTTTCTTTTCTTTGGCTTTCCTTGGAACAGTCAAAGAAGAGAGGATGATCCCGTTCAATTGGAGATTGCACGGGATCTTCCTTTCTCCCCAAGCTGTGAGGAGCGCAGGTAATAGCGATCCATGCATTGATAACACGGACTCGGGCTCCGATGCCGCACACGTGTTAATACTCTGGCGAGATCGGTAAATGAATGATGAGCGCGACCTACAGTGGTATTCTGAAGGGCGCCGGAAAACGTCATGTGTGCTAGATATGCACGAGGTGATGAATTGAAGGAATAATGATGGAAGGGAAACATTATGAGATCAGATTTGCTGCGCTCAGTGTGTGCAGAGGGAAAAAAGTCCTAAGTGAATACAGGCAGATGAATCTAATTTCAGTCGTTTCAGATTAACGCTAAAAGCGGGCAAAACTTGGCGGAGTGGTAAGACTCGCAGTTTCGAGGGAGCGAGGAAAGTTATGGAATCGACGGCTTTAATCAACGTAGAGACTGCAGATCTATGGAGCCTTCATCTACCGGAGACACGTAGACTTTCCTGATTTCCTAGCGAGTTTCACTGTGTAAAGGATTTTAAACTATGCACACAAGAAGTCTCAGAAAACTTTGTCGCATGCCTATATATGTATATATATATATATATATATGTATGTATGTATGTCGGTCTTTCAGTCACAATGGGAATAAATCTATCTCTCCGCGCCCGCCTCCGGAGGCGCTCTCAGACTCGGGCTCAAACAGTGAAGTGGCCGCCGCTACAAACCCCAACCACAGGTGAATGGAGTCCACACAACAGATCTCATTGAGAACAATGACTTCTGACACAACTGGGTTCTGGCGCATCTCAAGTCCTTGTACTCCGGGCTGGGTGAGGTAGAAAAGAAGAAAGGGTTGCTCCCTGTCTCCCTTGCGACTCAGACACCCTTTCCAGTTTTCCGGTGACACCTCTTTTATCCTCTCAGTGACACCCTTTGTTGCCCTGCTTCGCGCCTTCCACTTCTCTCCTGCCACTTCTTCGCCCTTATCACGTCATCACACCATTTTTGCGCCTCACACTGTGCACGTCATGCATGATTACGACGACGGCATTGGAGAGGGGGGGGCGAGAAGAGTCACATCAACAAAGACTGTGTTTTCCTCCCTGTTTTCCAGTGACGAACACGAAACTGACACGGGCGAAATGACGTGTCAATCGCGCATCTCTACAGAGATTCTGATTGATGTCATAAGAAAGTCGCTGGTAGCAGTCGGGGATAAAGCCGACTGCGACGAGAGGAGTCCAACGACTTGTGAGAGTTGCACTTACATGGTCCTCATCCAATCTAACGGACGGACGTAGGCATGTCGTAAGTACATCTGGGAGTGCAACCTGAAGGCACATTCAGGCCGGACTTGCGGTACTTGCGGGTGAAAGAGAGAAAGAAGAAGAAGAAGAAGAAGAAGAAGAGGCTGTCGATTCTCTGCGGCAAAGATCTGTCTTCATTAGGCAGAAAAAGGGCGGCAGGGGGAGGGGGGAGAAGTGGAATTCTCTTCTCCCCTCCCCCCTCCCCTCCCACTTTCCCTCCTACGCGTGTATATACTTGTACGGCCAAAGACAAGGTCACGAGAGGGGGGGGAGCTGCGCTCATTGGACGTGTACTACGTCGTTTCCACATACCCCCTGTTAGGGCACGAAAGAGTGTGCGTACATGTTACTTAACTTTTCCCTGTAACATTACTGCTGCTCGATCTACTGTGTGAATCATGCACTGAAATGTCTTTATCATTTTTCGGACCATTGGACATGAATTACGATAAGAAGTCCAATGAGAAAAAAAACTATTGTCAGTCTGTCAGTTCTATTAAGATCTACCTGGGGGTTGTTGCAGGCCATAGCCAGGTGTTGTCACAGCCACACCAATGAGAGCTGTTGAAATTTTGCTAACTAGTTAAAGTTTTGGATGCATGAGTCCAGGCAGCTTTCACTCCTGTCGTCGTGGAGAGAAAAATGAAATGTAACTGCTATACCCACTTTGTTCCACGACTAAAATGGAAGGTGCATGAGAATATCATCTCCGTCTGACACTGCATGTCATTATGACATAGGTCTCTTCATATTCAGGAGGAAAATGCATCTCTAAAAGTTGCACGTTGTCTCTTTCTCCAGTAGAAAGCTTGCGCAGAACAGTTGCAGTGCACGCAAGAATGTTCCCTCTAGTTTAGACCGCATGTACGTCACAGTAGTATTTCTAGAAAAGTGTGACGGCATTCCTTGTATCTAGTTACACTGAACGGATCTTCCTCTCGTCGCGTCATTCATTGTGACCGCGTAGCACTTGGACCAGCACTACTGCTGCGCCACAGTTCACGGTTGCACTACATGCGTGCACTACGTCTGATTGAGTCCCACCCAGGGTTTAATACGCGTGCACTTTATCTCTTCTTCCTTGTTTTTGTACAATGTGTGCCCTCCAATCCATTTGTCTGTCTGATACTTGGTAGTGGTGGTGGTGCTGCTGTGGCCTCGTTTCCTTTGCACAGTGCAGGAAATGGATGGATCTTGCTGGGGTTGCGCACAGTGAGGTGCAGTTGTTTTATCTCTCGTTTGCCGCTAAGAAAAGGGTGATTTTTTGCGCCATAACCAGCCCAAACTCCCGTGTCGTCACTGGAGAAGAACGATTGCCACGAGTACGTGTGAGCCGGACCGAAACAAGAGCTTTCAAAGATGATTGCCTTATACTTGAGCACGATCTTCTGAAGACAGACAAAGTTATTGCTTCATTCGGGCATAAAGCTCAAAGTTCACATTTGGCTCTCTAATGACAAAAGCAGAGTCATCGCCATAACCATAAAATACCAGCCGTTACCTGGGGGAAATTTCCTCGCCATCTCAAAAGAATAAGGACCCCAATACCCAGCAGAAGAAGAGACTGTGGCCTTTCTCTAGCTGCACTTCTGCGTGAGGTGGGGTGATCAGTGATCACCAGAGATGCCTTTCTGATTCTCTGGATATCTTTGCTGGAGGATGAACAGGGTGCATCACATATTTTCAACTGATGTTCTCGTCACAACAAACGTTTAGTCAAAGTTTGCTCAGCACGTCGAGTTGCATAAGAGATCTGAGTTTTACTCAATGTGTCCGTCCACCTGTGACAGAAAACGCTCCTGAGCGTCACGTTCACTGTCGCACGGGACACGGATGGAGTCCTCCGGACGATTAGCCCAGGCTGATGAAAGGGTAGCCTTCAGATAATGGAGATCTTGAGCTAATCTCTCTCTCTCTCTCTGGGGTGGACTCTCTTGGGTGATCTGTCAGATCATCACGGTAATGTCTCGAGATGATCCTCTGCAGAGCTAAGTTGCCTTGTCTCCGTCAGCCTCAGGGTCTCTTCCGCAGCTTGTGGCACTTCATCCCCTGATCCTCTCTGGCCAGTCTCCTCGTCCTTGCTCCACCCACTGTGGCCTTGGCAGCAAGTCTGCTTGGGGGCCTTTTCTTATTCCAGCCGATCTTTTTCCTCAGGTGATGCTCTTGATCCTGGCCAAGCTGGTCTGTCAACTTTTGGGACTTGGTCGTCAATGGATCCCATCCCCTTCCCCCATGTGATAGAGAACCAGTCCAGGCGACAAATATGGAAGACCTGGAATTCCTCAATGAACTCCTCATTGAGCCAACCTGCTCCAGCTGCCGCACAACTGCTTTGTCATTGCTTTAAACTTAAGACGAGAAGTCTTCTTCTCCAGGGAGAGTCAATGTCGATCAAGAAAGAAAAGAACGCTGGAGAAATATACATAAAATTTCGTACCTCAGCAACCACTCGAAAATTGGTTCGAAAAAAAAAAAAAAAAAAACACCGTATGGCTCACCCTGTACTGGACAAGGCATTACCGAAGATTACCACGGTCCATACAGAGATCGCCACGGAACAGCGCTTTCCCCCTGTGATCTTTCAATCTCTGCGCACAATGCAGTAATCTAAGGTACTACTGGGCATGTTAATCAAGCGCACTGCACTCACTCTCACGTGTACATACGTACAGTACGTGCTATGTGCTTTGCCTGCCTTGCTGACGCGACTGAAGAGAGAATGGAGAAGTAAAAAGCTCTCGACAAAGAACACATATGGCCACATTCCATGCACCTGGGCTTTTAGTCTAATCTAAGATAATGTACAAGACTAGTACTGTAGTACTTCCTTACCCCGCCAAGGCACCTTCTGCTGTTTCTGACAGAATAAAGTGACGAATGGGGACCAAAAAAAAGTCGAATAAAGACGTTGCTGGGTAGAGAGCCATTTATCCTACTGTGGTTTGGTTTTGCGCATTCTCCCTCTCGAGCAACTCGCACACACCTACGCGCACATTCTGCGCACATACGCACACCCAACAAAAAACAATGAGCCATCATGAGGCATTTGCACTACCTTTCTGGAAGACCCATTGGGGCTGATTCAACCAAAGCCTGGTACTGTCTCCTATCAATCTCAAGGTATCCCAGGCATGTACCGTACGTACCAGCAAAAGATGCGCCCCGTGAGTGCACGCGCTCTGCACTCGTCGTACATAAATGTTCATTTTCCCGTTGGTCCGCTTTATCTAAGAGAAGCTAACTGCAGCGTTCGGGAGTCGCCCAAGTTTCTGACAGTGAGCAGTAAAATAAGTCCCTTTCATATATTAACAAAAATCGATGGTTTTTTTATCTTTCTGACGCAGAGACGTGCGCACCGTGTGTCTCGACGTCGTAGGTCAGCGGCAAAATTCGACATCGCAACTTTAGGACTTCTACATGTCCGTCTGGGCAAATCAGTGAAAGACAGCAAGAACTGCGCTATCGTTGAGATCTGAACTGTGCCATCGTTGACACAGACTCGCTAGTGGCTACTTGCCCAACACTCCGCCAACGAGGATGCATTTTCACTTCAAACACGCCTGCACTTTCAATGCACGTAAACAACAAAGACAGCAGAGCAGGCAGTTGCAGACAGAGATTGCAGAAAAGATGCAAAGATCATGCTTTTCTCTTCCCCACATTGCTTCTCAGAACGTTGACGACGCAGTCATATCGTTCTCGTACGTTACAAGGTAGTAATATGACGTGGCGAAGAGAGCATTGCTAAAAAAAAATATTGGCGATAAATTTATTCATGGCTTCTTCTCCAGTTATCACGAGTTTAGGGTCTAGGAGTAAAGAGACATCGGCTGGACTAGAGAGCACTTCGTTAATGAATAGCGTATCAAAGATAGCTGAAGCTTTCGATGAGGTGAGTACATACGGATCATTAACTTTGGAGTGAGTAACCACCATGATACGTCGGCATGAAGAAACAGATGTGTCTCATTCTATCAAGAGACCAATTTTTCTTGATGACGTATCCGTAGTCCTGAATAGAAAAAATGACGAGAAGAGTCATTCTTTTAAGGCTTGCGGCTTGGACTTGCTTTGTGACACATGGACGCATTAAGGCCCGTTATTTAGTGAAGGAAGCTCCATCTTCTGTCTCTAGTAAATGGCCCCGTCCAAATAACCTCGGCACTTCTGGGATGCTTCACAGCCTTTATTCTCTTCTCGCAGAAGAAGAAGAAGAACGATGACAATTTATATGCCTTCACGGCAGCACTGCAGGCAAAAAAGATTGAACGAAAGTGCTGACAAGCTAAAAAACCCCGGCGCTTTAATCAAACTGCTGATTAATCTTTCTGTAACAAGGGAGTCGAGCCTATCCCTTGCCAATGACCGTGCACAATACAGTGCGTTCCATGTGTTTCACTTCCCCACTTTTCACCAGAGGGACGGAGACAAACAGACAGACACACAGACGGAGGGCGCGCACACATTCATTTCTTCGATTGAGAATGATTGAAAAAAGTTCTTCCTTCTACTTCGAATGGCTCTCTGGACGAGAATGACAAGACATGGTGGTGGAAAAGCTCCTTCTTCCAGCCTACTAAAGGCCAAGAAAAGTTTCTCCTCTCTTCTGTCACTTGCTCACCTTTGTGCCCTAGGAATTTTCTCACCCCTTAAGAGCATTTCCCCACCTGTTTACGTGTTAGAGTTATGTCTCTGTGAGGCCCTCTGCGATGCTAGAACTCCCGTGCTGTCATTTGTAGTTAGAGCTGCGATTTTCTAGTTCATTTTGTGCCAAGCTGCTTATGCCACTGCACGGCAAATTCCGCGGAGGCGTTTCGCTGCACTGACCACAGTGGTGAGCAGTGCAGCGGCGCAAGCAGTCGGGGATGAAATCGCCGAAAACGCGCCCGCAAATTCACCATCAGCGCCAATCGATGCTGTGAGGTCAGTAGGTGACTCTGCTTGACACCACGACTTCCAGGATGTGTGTACTCTTTCATGCGGATGACCTCACTCTGGTATGGACGGCGGCAGAACGTTACGACAACGATGATGCCAAGTGCGTACGCACTCGTACCGTGAAGGATGTCGTGGACCCAACCACCTTAAGCTCTGCCGCATTTGACCCGCACAATCTATCTGTTACTTCAGTTTGCTCCATTGTCCTTCTGCCATTGCTCGTCCTACCTCAGATGAGAGAGACCAATGAGGCCAGACCGGGTGGTGGCGAGCGAGCAACTGTACACGGACAGCAAGTGGAACTACGTACTGTACGTCGTCTGCGTGAACGTGAAGCAGTAGCGTCAACGACAGAGTGTAGGAAATTCCGAAATTCATTAAGTGGAAGCCAGAAATGTCAGCGAAGCTCCATTTGTTCCGAAATTGGCCAATGGGATACAAACCCCATGGGTGTTCCAGAGAGTGTGCCAAATATCAGGTCGCCGTCGTCAACTCCATACAGTCACGGAGTCTTCAAGGTCGTGAAGGCAGTTCTCCACAACCCAAAAAAGGCTGTGTGGGGAGGTGGAAAGGTCGAGGAATCTGCACTAAAAACTTTACCTTTCATTTTCTTTTGATATGAGGTCAGTTTTTGGGTGGAGAATGTGCATCGGCGCCAGTACATTTCTTTAAGACCACCATTTCCTAGATTACGCACTGACAGTGGACAGCAGCACGAAGTCTTTCTCGGCCCTCCTTTGATAGGGGTTTTTCCGTCATTTGCTGAACGAACTCGTCAAGTAGCCACGACTTCGGCCTGATCCGGAGGGGTGGGGGGAAGAACTGCACCAACTGTAGAACTGCCTTGAAGATAGCGGGAGGTTATTGTGACATGGAAGAAATGGAAAGTTTCGGTCTCGGTGGAAAAAAAGCCGCCAAAATTGTGTCCGAACTGAACAGTGAACGTTTTTCATCCTGCCTCTGAAGCTCTCAAACATGTCAAGTTGGAAGGACATTTCAGATTTAGAGGCTCTTATTCCTGTCTGATTCACTACAAACGTCAGTCAAAGTCAGGGTCTATATCAAAAAAATGCCCAGATGCTTTCGAGGAGTGAAGAGAGCCCCCTCAGGGCGAACCATAATACTATTTAATGCTATAGACTGTATACGTACCACTCCCGAAGCCTCTGGTTTGACTGCACGGCAGAATTTATTGCAGGGGCTTTAGGAAATTGAAATTCGAAGTAGTACCCGAGACCCTGAAGGGGAGGTTGGGGGAGATACAAGCTTAAATGAAATCGACAGAGCCGCGTAACAGTATCTGGGCCGTGTTTTTTCGGGGGGAGGGGGGGACTGCCTGTGTTAGAGAGTAAGAGCATCTACAGGGTGGAATAGAACTCACGAGCCCCTCCAACGAACAAGTGTGACATCATCAAGGTCGCCATGGAGAGGAAGTGGGAGACGGAACTTCCATTTCAGTAAGTGCACGTGAGCTCTCACTCTCGGCCCCTCAAGTGAGTCAGCCACTTCGAACACAGACCACTCCTGGTTCACCCTGCTGCATAGAGAATGTGGCAATTCTGGGTGAGTTCTTTATTCGCATAGACGGTGCTAATAAATATGAGCACGTCCACATAATTTCTGTTTGAGTTGAGGCTGAGAAGGACGCACAAGCTACGCTAAGTCAATGCTGATCTGCTGCAGTGTTTTACTGCCAGAGGAGGACTCTTGTATCGAGCTGTCATCCGACTGAAATTGCAAAGACCCTTCTCGCCATGGTCTCCAGGCACCGTATGAAAAACCCCTCGACGTCTCGCCCAGACACGCTTTGGAGATGGCGTCCAACCTCTCGTACTTCGTGGCGAGGTAAAAAGCAACCACTTTTTCTTACCTCACACGTTTGACTGGCCCAGCTAATCAAATCTCTTCGTCACTCACATAAACTGGTCATGACATGAGTCAAAATCACTCCTAAATCATTGAAGGCACTTGAATCACCAAGGAATCACAGTGCAACGTGGGTTACGAGCCGGCAACTTTTTGTTGTTGCTGCTGTCTCGCTGTCAAGTGACTTGAGAAATCGCATCTGTCTCGGCGAAGTACGTACAAAGCTAAGTGAAGACCGTACGAGGCTGCACACACACACACACACACACACACACACACACACACGCACACATGGTGAGCGAGTGCATCGATACATCGACCGACCGTCAATGGCCTCTTGTGCTGCCCGTGATTGGCCAACTGTAAATTTGGCCTTCGCCCAGTACAGAGTGTAGTAAAGCTGGGAGGACGAGGTCTTTTACAGTATTTTTTCCCCTCTCGTATCGACCTCCCTTGAAATAGGTGACAGCAGAGCAAGTAGACGTAAAAAAAAGGAGCTAAGAAAGCGGAAACGAGGGCTTTCACTTAAGATGATAAGGGCGCGTTGACACGGGCAAACTTGGATCAAGGATCCACTCAGTGTCGCAGCCAGCACACATAGTCTCCATTGGGGTGTGCTCACCCAGCTGTCGTGCGTGACAAGTGTCATACACAGGACGTGAGGCAAAGAAAAACAATAGTGTAAACGGAGCCTTGGTCGTGTCTGTCATAGCTGGTGTGCGACAGGGTTGAGAATGGAGCCAATTGAAGTTTCTTCCTAAAACTTCAGGGCTAAAAATGAGTACTAAACGGTGGTGCATAGAGGAAATGGCTGCTCTGCTCTCTTGTCTCGACACCATCATGAATGTACGCACAGTATCTGCCTACAATCACTGCGTTTCTTCCTCGTTTTGACCTTGGTACTGCCAATCAAGGGGCGAGGCCAAGGCAGAGCAGTGCTGCCAGCCAGGTGCCAAATGCACCTACACATTTGGCAAAAAAATTGCGTATTTTCGCAAGTTGATGACGCCAACGTTTGTTGACTATGAGCAAAACTGAATACCAGGTAGCTCTAATTAAAAAAAAAGACGTCACCATTGAGTCTTGGCCACGTGGCAACCTCACTGCACTGAGTTCTTGACCAATTGATCTTGCAGGCAAGCACTGCTATGCAGTGCGCACGGTATGCAATACAGCGATTGCCGCAAAGAATTGCAGTCCGAAATAAAGTGCCGGGGTACTTTTTTTGCACTGGAACTTGTTTTCGTGATTTTTTTTTCTTTTGGCCAAATAAGTCGTTGGACCCTTCAGCGTTAGATTAAGTGCATTACGACGAAATTGGGACTGCCCATTTTGAGCTAGAGCGCTTGAAGTGCACTGAGTTAAAGAAGACACCATTTCTGGAAGGTTTTTTTCGACATTTTTGCCCTTCTTTGTAGGCGAAATTTTCTGAGGTACTGCCACTTCCCCCGCTCCACCCGTTCCGAGCAGGCTGTCCAACCCGGACACCTCCCCGGGCGTTCTCCATGCACTTAACCTCCCGTTCGGCAGCCCTCCCCGCCTATGATTGACCCGTTGTGCTCTCAGTATACGTGCTGGTCACTCGTGCACTCCCCGGAAGGCAGCCAGGAGAGGGGAAGAGGCGGATCCGCCAAACGGGGCTTTTGCGCCCGTAGCGCACCCGGAGAGTGTTCGGGTGAGGTAGCGTGCCCGAAACAGGTGTAGCCGTGAGACTGGCAGCACCTGAGAAAATGTCGCCAAGAAAAAGTGTCCTGAAAAGGCCCAAGCAGGCCCAAACCGGTGCCGTTTTCAAGCACAATTTGTCAATCTTTGAGTGGTCAAGCTGAAATTGAGCAGTCACAATGACGTCCTAATGTACTTGACCTGATACCTGAGTGTCCAATAAGTGATTTCGCCGAAATAAAATGAATAAAGAGACACATTTCAGTGCAGAACTCCCTCGTACAATACAGTGCACAACAGGCAAGTACTGTACAGTGCAGTCAGCTCAAAGGGGCAGAGACAAATGCCTTGCTTGTACCGAGCAGACACGGACTTCTAAGCCGGAAATGTACAGTTGAACTTCAGTTCCACGTACATAGATGCGCATTATCTTTCCCCTCGGCTTGTCTCGACTCGACTTGATAGTTGACAGCCTAAAATGCATGTTGGACAGTGCGCAAAAAAAGATATTCTGCATGCAGTTTGGATGCAGGACAGGCAGCACTGACCCAGTCCTACCTCCCGGTCCCCGTTGGGCAAAGCTCCCTGGTTTCTCAGACGGGACCTCGCACAAAGGACCGAGATTGCATCATGAAGAAACCCTTGATTTCTCGGGCTTGAACAAATTGAAAACTTTCCGCGACATAGTATTAGAGGGCTTCCTAACGTTACAGTTGGCGCCCATTTGAGCCTAAGTTTGAGCTTAGCTCTCTTTCTCTCTCAGCTGAAGAATGATTTGTCACGTCACTTCCTGCATTCTACTCTACTACTACAAGTCAATACTTGTGCCTTTTGCTGTAGTTGTGACCTTGTCGTTAGCACTATAAGAGAGAAAAAAAGTAGTGGATAAAGCTAAAAATTTCGTTCCTTTCACAGAAAAGGAGCGAAAAGTTTCGTCGCCACTCCTCTCTACCATTTTGAAGCCAATAATATATAATAGTGTCGATACTGACGAGAAATCGAACAACTGTAGTGTGTGCATACTTTTGCTATTAGGAAGTACTATCTTTAGAAAGTCAAGGTTCTTCCTTTCTTCTCTCAGACTTGTGCAGCTCGAAGGAGGAGGCGCCATCTGGTCTTGGGCCAACGCCTTCGTGTACTACTGCCTCTCTATGGGCCCTTCCAAGGCACTGGCGTACCTACTAAAAACGTCGTGGCTTCAACAGAAAAGAAGCAGTGATCGTAGGTAGGTGGGCATTGAAGTACATGCGAGAGGGGGTAGTAACCAGGTGCCCCCCCGCAAAACTGCTAAATAAACGAAGGGGCTGGGTGTGACCATAAGTCTTCTCCACGTCGATGCGGCGGCTTCACCACGGCCTTGGCGCATGGTTCGGCACATTTTTCTGGTGTCCCTGTAGGCCTGCGTGCGTACGTGCGTGTATATGTGAGTGCGCGCGTGCGTGCGTGCCACCCAGCTGATATCAAGGGGCTTTCTATTAAATGCGTCTCTCTCGGGGCAATTACAAGCGATCGACCGGAACGAGAAGAGAGAAAAATCTTCTCTTGGAATCTCGCAGCTGTGGTGAAATCGGTCGCACTGTATACGGAGACAGATAGAGTCCTATCCATCAGGCTGCCGTGCGACCCGGCGACCACCTGCAGCACGCACTCCCGCAGCCTCCGTGTTAATTCATCATGCGCGCGCGTCCGGGCCAAGGCTTCGCCTGAACTGACTCTGCTATTTACACGTGCGCGGCCAATTGAAACAGCCGTGCAGGACTGTCAGAGCTTTAGACAGCTGGGCCTTCTAGACGCGTCGGGATGGATCCGTTTGCGGCTCTAAATATTGCCAGGCATTGCGTGATTTCGAATGCTTGACGTGGTGCTCTGCAGTCAGGTCAAGCTCTAGGTAACCACGTGCGGTTGTTCTCGTACAACGACCGTACTGCTCGGCCTAACCCTACGGATATGGTAGATAGGGCCTTCCTCTCCTAGGAGCCTAGGAAATAAATCTCAATTAAAGAGCTGGACTGAGTCTCCTGACCTCGAAAAGCAAGCGAGGATTTTCGGGGCTATCTCGCTTTGATCAACGCCCCAGAAAGAATTATAGCAGCAAACTTTTCCAATAACGTGTGTTGCTGCTGCCGCGATTAGTTTTATTTCTTCCCTCGTTGTCGCATGCTCAAACTTTGCTCAAGAGAACAAAAACTTTAGATTCATACCTGATGCTGGCTGAGTGTGTATATGGACCGCCTTCTAACTGTACGCAGTAAAGAGACCTAAAAAATGTCTCATACGCTCGGCACTGGACCAAATTTCCCCAGAAACTTTTCTCGGCTGTAGTGAAATTGGAGAAATTACGGCTTTCACTGCTCTAGACGATCTAGAAAGCCTTTTTTTTACATCGGTCATCTCATCGGGCAGCTCTTTAGCTGTACCTGTTGCCAACCCGTTGCGATCATTCATGAGAGCCTAGAATGGTAGCATAGGAATTGATCCTACCTCAATGAATAGGAATGGGTGATAACAATACCTTGAAATGTTCCGCAGGCGACCAAACATTGATGTCCAAACAGTGCACGTTCAATGCCAAGCTCGTTTCGGTGCCAAGCAAGGCATGTACGTGCATGTACGTATATAAAGGCATACGATGACAGATTGGACTGCGCTTAAATGCAACTGGGGTAGTCGGAACTTTCGTTTAATGTTACCGTGACCTGAAATGATTTCTAAGTGAAACGCTTGGGATAAAGGGAACTCTCTTGATCCTTTGCTCGGTGACTTTTGGCCACTTTAGGGAGCTTTCCTGGCCAGTATCTACTTATGAGTCGGAGTTTGCACACCAGCGCTGCTGTACGTGCAAAATGTCTTTAAGACCGCCGGTGAAATTATGTGTCACCGTAGGAGTAATTCATGAGCAGATGCTAACGTCTAAGCAGAAGCTTACTTATGGACCACTACTATATTGTGAGTACTGCTAAGCAGAAATAAACATAACACTTATTCAGTACTCCCTCCTGCAGTAACCCCTTCGGTGTCTCCCCCGGGAGGGGTGCCTTAGGTGATAACTTTGGATAATGGGAATTTTGCGCTTAATTGGAACCAAGCCTTGTCTCTGGCGGGTTGCGATTAAGCGGACTCGACTGTTCCGCTCTATGTGTGTAGGTGGAATGGGAAGTCCTGTTTGGAGCCCATTACCAGTACACACACGTACATATGTCTGTGTGGAGTAGCTGCAGCGTGCTCGGACACACACCGAAGCAGTGGATTACAACGTGATATGACGAGGCAGACCTCGACCGCCCAAGCTTTACGCAATCTTTGGGTCGAGGAAACGGGTGCCTTCTGACGATAAGAAACCCTATCTTAACCGTCGGTTCGTCATCAGAGGAGGAAGAAAGCCTTTATAACCCGCAGGTAAATCAAAAAGGTCACATCGATGTCACATGCGTTTTCGTAAGACTGAGGGGGGTGGGAGAATGTGACATGATAGCTCCGACAGAAGCTTTATTGTGTGGAATCGAAAGTCGATGATTGAATCTGAGAACTTGGGTGAGAGCGCCGACGCCGGGCGAGTGATTATATCAGAGTCAAAGATGGGATTATAACGGACGAGATGTCACCGGAGGAGGAAACAATATCACGGGAGTCGGTGGAGACGAAGCCACAAACTTGGGCAAGCTGCTCTGGCTCCAGAACTGGTCTGTGCACTGCTCCAGCACTTGATGAGCGCACACAGTCCTGACCTTTAAAGTCCCTTTTCTCCTTAACCCTTTCACCTCACCTGCACTGATCTGACGTGAACCAACAGCACTGGGTGGATGACAATGGAGACCTGAATAGCCAAATCGAGTTTTAGGTTTAATTCCTTAATCCCGTAAGAGGGTGGACGAGCAGCAGAAAAGGATGTGTAGGCGGTGGCGCCGACGACCACGGAACGGACGGATTAAATTATAAGCGGATGATGGAGAAACCTCGAAAGCCTTATCTTAGTACTTCTTTGCTTCATCTTTTTTTAGGGGTAAAGGAGGTCTGCTCAACCGAGACGCGTGATATGGTGGTAGCGACAAACTGCTGCTACTAAATGCAAATCGTTCCGGATATTTGCTGCAATTTGACGCACCCTGAATCACGAATCGGCAAGGAATCGACGCCTCCTCGCACAATAACTTGCCGCCCTCCCCCATACGATCATTTCTCGGCGGTAAATCTTCCTTAAGGTAACATCCTCTATAAAGTTGAGACTATCAATGTCGTTACCTCAAATGGCGATCATCTCGTGGCTGCGGGTGTATTCGCGCACATCCCTCCCGTGCACCGCCCGATGTGAGCAGCCCTGAAGACGATCGTCTGACTGGCAGTAGTTTGCAGGAGCACGGCAAGAAATTCCGCACTGACAGTGCCATGCACACGCGAGCATCCATGGCGGGTGAAGGAAGTCGCCGAAAAGTAGGAGAGCCTCAGACGCACGTACGTACGTACGTACGTACTACGACAAGCTGTAGCGGGCGGGCCGCAGCAACTGCGCAATCAGCGATTCAAACTCTGGATGAAACATTCAGAGCGCTTCCTTTGCCATTAGCTACCATAATAGCCTCCTTGGTTCACTAGCCCCTGCTTTACAGATCCAGTTGCCGTCGGGCGTGGCAGGAGAAATGGGCAGACGACTACAAAAGCGCGTGTTTGTATGCAGAGACGTTTCTGCACCCGGCATCCCGGTCCTTGCCTCTGCTGCGAATTATTTGATTTTGCCCACTTCTCTCGCTCGCTCACTCTTGGCATGGACTCAAGCCAAGCATGTATGTGCAGGAACTGAGACAAAGACAGGGCAGAGAGAGACAGACATGTGCTGCAATCGAGGAGACAACAGAGAAGACTGCTATCAACGGGCAAAGCGAAGATCAGACTGCAGCATAGTGGAGCAACTGCCCACCCACACCTACAAAGTGAACCGAGCTTCGAATTCGGGCTTTGTAGTGACAGCAGGGAGAGAAGAAAAACCGGACGGACTGCGGATGAAGAAGGGAGATCAAGAGTGAACATTCCCATCAGATCACTGACGGGAGTCAATCACTCTGCTGCTCCGCAGCCACTGCTTTATACATTTAGTTATTCATTCATTCACTTTGCCTGACTGTGAGCAGGGGAAAATCTTCCCAAGTAGTCCTGTGTGAGCACAAAAAAAGCGGGACTCCGCTAGCTCTCTTCCTTATCAAGGCTTTGGTCCCGCCAGTGTTGTTCGGACACTTCTTGCACTCTTCCTTTTTTTGCGTCACTCTTCATGCCGTTGACCATCACGACCACCGACTGACCTCCTTTCCTAAATGTCCTCCTGATTTTTCTTAAGCTGTTCTTAGCGGACTCTTTTCACTGTAGCCTCGACCGCGTACTGTATTAGCAAGGAGGCTGATATTTTCTCAAGGTCTCACTGTTAATAGCAGTCTCTACCAGGCCGCAGTCGTGCGTATATCAGCCGAGTAGAGGAGGAACTCGACAATTAACGAGGAGAAGGTAGAAAAGACAAAGAAAAAAAACCCTCCTGCCCCATGAATTCGCGATATTGCATTTCAGCCCGGACTCCGGGCAGGGCGGGAAATACGTATGTTGCTTGCTTTTCTTTATGAGCTCTTTTGTTTCGGAAGATTATAACCGACATGCGACATTGCTGCGCTATCAGGAGTGGGGAGAGGACGGATAGAAAGAACTTCTGCGTAGGAACTTCTTTGTAGGATGGAGCTCGTTCATAAATCAGTGCAAGGAGACGTCTTCAAAATTGGGGACGAAACACGTCGTTCTGGCCCGTGGTCACGGCTCATCCGGAGGAAGACATCTCTGTCTGTGCATAAGCGCAGTCAAGCCTGTCATCTATCAAGGATTTCGGTGAATGCTTCTGGATTCAGTTGTGCACACTGCAAGGTTGCACAAAACGGGGGTTTCAGCTGCATGTGTGTACTACACACATGCGTACACACACACGCGCGCGTGCGGTCACGCCGGATAAATAATGCGTACTTGTGTGTTTGCTCGGGCTGGAAGAAAAAACCCATTTGTATTGATGAAGGATTCACCTGACGTCAACTTCTTCCTCGTTCTCCGGTAGAAGTTGAGAGCGAAATAATTTATGTACGTTGAGCAAACTTGACGAGAATAAGATCACGTCCAATTGTTCTCCCTCGCGTCCCTTTCCAGCCCCACAGTATTCGATAAGAGTTTGAAATGAAATTCCCTGAGCTTGGCGAGCCTGGCGAGCTTGGCGAGGTTCACGAGCCTCACGAGCTTCGCGAGTTTCCCGCCCTTGGAGTGAGGGGTGACAAGTGACAGTTTTGCGCGAAATCGATTGCAAGCGATCAGGGTCCAACGTTTCATAAAGCCAAGCTTTCACCTGTGTCTGTAAGAATGCTCTGCATTACTCCTACTCGGCCCAGACCATGGCCAGGAGGAGGACAAACTTGAGCTACACCTTTGTGAATTTTTTGCGGCCCTTATCTATTCACACCCACCCTCGTACGTATGCAGTAGCTTGATACTTTATCTCGTGCGTGGAGAGACGCAAAGATCAGCTAGATTCCTCCGTCACCGAAGTAAGAAGACTTCAGGTTACTATTAATACGCCCAAAATGGTGTCCTCTTACTGTTGAGTGAGTCACAAAGAGACGCTGGAATTTTAAAGCAGCTGAGTCACTCATTTTTGCTCAATTTCCACTCATTTTGAGTAATCTTGAAATGACGTGCGTACAAATCATAAAATGATCAAAAATTGCCAGCCATGAAATTTGAAATAAACAGCTGACGGTGCAAAGCCAGAGTATCTGCAAAAAAGCCCAACCCGGTCTTCATTTCATAAGGTAGCTTTCTGTTACTGGGTGATCCAACAAGAGTGCCATGAGCTTCTTACTGGGACATTCTACACATCTCTGGGAGCAGATCTGAAAACAGGCCGAGCAATCCAAAGAACGCACCGAAGAAGTTACAAAACTGCTGAAGTACTTACTCCCGTTGAAAAGGAAAGTACGTATGAAACTGTGCTTCAGCGTTCTCCACATGCTAAAAATAGTGCATAGACAAATTACATATTTAGGATTAGCGAAAAACAGTCCCTAAAAAAGTCGTCAGCGAAAAAGTGAGTTTTCACTAAAATATTTTCACTGGCCACCGTCAGTGCAAACTTATGTAGAAGAACAACACCTCATGACAAAGGAGAAAATAATGGCTCCACCAAGTTGACAAATGGGCCTAATTCCTTAGACGTGTCAGAGGCAACGGGGAAAAGCAATGTGATCTGAGGCCGAATTGTTTCCATTGTTCACGTGTTGAAAGAAGTCTCTTATCTGTCAGCTTCACAATTTCGTCTACGTAGGGAAAAAACTGCCTTCGTCTTCCTGCTTAAAATACAAAGCTTTGAATAGAGCAAAATCGAGATTTTTGTTATAACTCAATTGTTCTGTCATTGCTGAGCAACAAAAAAATGGTCGGGGTTCCTTTGCCAAAAAAAGAAATTGGAGATGTGGCTTCCTTCGCGGACAGAGTAAAAAATATTTTAATTCTTCCGTTCTGAGAGATGAAAGCGTCCTATTGAGAGAAATCTGCAGGGGATTCTTGGCATCTGTTGGACCAAAATGAGATGAATAAAGTGGTTGGAATATATTGAGGCGGGGGCGATGTGAGATGAAGGGAGGCCTGGCATACCTATTCTTCCCCTCCCCCCCGTCCTGCGTATGCATGTACGACGTCCACAGCCACGTCGTTCTACTCATGGCACGTGTGCAGCTTCGGGCAGCTGTGCTGAGCGTCGTACATGATGGTTCAAAAGGCCGTCAGCCAGCATTGTGGAAGACGAGGAACGAGTCACTTTCAGCTATTGTGATAAGGCCTCACCTGAATCATGAGTATTATCTATGTCAATAGGGATAGTTCATTGTCCACTCACTCACTGTTGTTGCCGAGCATTGGCGAGTGCGTGGACTCGTCCTAATTCAACCTGGTCAGTGTTTGACTTTTCGCAATCTTGGAAAGTCCGATTTTCTCCCCTCAGAAAAGCCCATTTTCTGCCCTCCCTCTCTTGTTTGAGCTGGAAAACAGATGGAAGATGAAGAAGACGAGGCCCTCAAGAGCTGTGGCTTGTCAAAGAAACAATTACGTGTGCTGCAAGCGCAGCTCCAGCCACACAAGAACTTTTCTGACGTCCTCGGCATCTCTTAGCAACACAAGAAAAGTCAGTGCGCAGGTGAGCCAGAGGTATTTCTCCTGCCCCACTTGCCCATGAGTAGCAGAGTGCAGTCAAACAAGCCCGCCCAACGGCCCCACACCCGTCCAGTGCAGCGCTCCAGTGTCCATCCTACCTGCATAACTTGGGCTGCTGCGTGCGTGTCACTCGACCCGACAATTCCTGCCTCTCCCTCGTGTCTTTCTGTCTTCTCAACCACCGGAGACGTTGTGACAGCTTGCACCAGAGTGCGTCATTGGTGTCTGAGCGAGTTCCCCCCCCCCCCTTCCGTCCACACACAAACACACACTCATAGACAGACACAGACACTAAGTAATGCACACACATTAGTGGTCTTCTCTGCTCGCTTCATCAGTGACTATGGATGATGTCTCCCTCCTGCTATCTCTTCCGCGTCAATGAGATTGGCCCACGCTCACTTGGAGCTTCAGGACACATCTTCTGGAGAGACATAGAGGAAGAAAGATCGAGGACGTGCGAGAGAAACAAAAGTCACGAACTTGACGTTGGTGGAGAAGTCAAGATGACTTCTGTACGTGCACGGCTCGCACTGCAGAGCAGTGCAGACCTGGTTGTTCCTCTCAAGAGGTGCCACACACACATTAGTGGGCAGAGCGTAAAGAAAGAAAGAAGGAAAGAAAGAAAGAAAGAAAGAGGAAGGAAACCTGCATACGTTGGTCTTGGTAATATTGTGGCTCCCTCGGAAGAAGAAGAAGGAGAAGAAAAAGATGGCCCCGAAGCCCCTTTGGCGTGCGCCCACCCATTTGTTAATGGCTGCCAGATCCAGTCCTCTTTTTATTCACCCTAACCCAAAAATGTCGCCTGCTTTGGCCCCAGCTTTATATTTCCCTTCTTCAGACAATTTCTGGGCTGTTGCGCACAACAGCGCAGTAAAGAGAACTGTGCTTATGATGCTTACTCGCATTCCCGTTTCACCATCGAACATGTTTGGGTTTTTTTCGACGGGTTTGTCCAGCTCATTTATTTATAGGATACTGCACTTTTGTCCCCGCTCAATGGTGCTGGACTCTGCGCTGACGTGCGTCATCTGGATTATGGAGGAAGTTTCTGCTAAAACTGAGACAGAAATAAGGCCTCTATGCATTTCCACAATGGCAGCGAAAGATCAGTAATCTCTTTGTTGCCTCCTGACCACTGGGAGTTGCATAACAGTGGATACACACAAGCACACGATGGTCAGCTGTGTTTGGCAGTCGCAATTGACGACGAAAGCTTTAGGACGGTCGACATCGAATTGCACCGTTCGTCATTCAGTGACAGAACAGGGAGAATCAGGCCTTCTTTATGCATTTCAAGGAGTAATTCTGTCATATTCCTCAAAATCTGAGTAGTGACAACCGGTGACTTCCTAAGGGCAAGAAAAGGGGGCAGACAGGGCGGCCTCCACGGGCCCCATCCCGTGTCATAACCGAGGCGGGCCCGAGTCCATCCTAACCTAATCTAACCTAACCTAATCTGCCTGGCTCTGTCAACACTCTCGACTCCGCTAACTCTTTTCTTTTTTTTTGTCCTAAGGCGTCAAACATCAGCTGTCGATATTGCGCCGTTCGATAAAAGCTTCAAGACCCAATTCAAGCCAAATAAATATTTTCAAGCTTAAGTCTGGCTCTCCCCCCCCCCCCAGCTGTTTCTAACCCCCTTTAGTGTGCGAAGAAGAGACAACACTTTTGCCACCTGCGCAAATGTGAGAAAAGGGGGACATTTTTCTCGTTGAAGTGAGCTCTCCCTCTGTGTGCGTACGTATGTGTCTGTCTGTACTTAGCACACATTCATTCCGCATGCAGAAGACACGCGTGTCTCTTTTTTCTCTCTATTCTTTGGCGGAAAAAGCAATTTGCGCTCGCGCAGTCGATAAATTGCACGGCGGCAGCAGCAGCAAATAAGACCGGAAACAAATGGCTGGATTACAACGAGTACGAGTTTGCAATTTTTAGGGAGGGAGGGAGGAAGAAGCGAAAGAAAGCGTTTCCCGGAGGTTTGCGATAACCGATTCCTACAAGGACTGGAGGGACGGACGCAGGCAGGGGCAAGAAGGGCGGCAACATTGGAGATCATCGGGGTCCTGGCAGCCAGTGTCGGCTTCTCGATGACGTTCGACAGCTAGATGGAGATCCTCGGTGCATGTCAATGATGTTCCTCTTAACGCCTGCACAGTGGTGGAGTTCAACGAGGAGGAACAGCTCGCCCATGCTTGCCAGTCTGGAGGTGCTCCGGAGGTCAGACAGCCCTGACTTGATGTGCGACACATGTGTGACAAGCCCGGTTTGCCCAGCGCGAGAGAACGACCGCAATTTGCCTCAAACTTGAGGAGGAAGGCGAAGAAAAAGCGCTTCGGAGCATGAACACTTCCCAACTTTTCCGATCAGTTATCTGCGAAAAGAAACATCGAGCTGCAGTGGCAAAGAGATTTGAAGAAGAATTCGCCAAAGCCGAGGCAGTCGTGACACCTCTTTCTTACGGTCGATTGGCAACAAATTGTTTAGCGGGCGTGGCCGTCATTTGGGTGCTCACTTCGACTATTTGCAAGAGAGCACAAAATGGAAAGACATCATTTAGCATTTTGAAGAATGACCGGGCAAATTACGCGAGCAGCCCACAAAAAGTCTGCCCGGAGGCCGGGCGAAGATACCTGTCCAAGTGGAAGAAGTTTTCTGAGAAGAAGACTCGTGATATAAAACACGAAGTCTCTCCCACGTAATTGTCGGGGAGGCATAATTGTGTGCAGACGCTGGAGTTCTTTAACAACCTCCCGAAACCAGACCGGTTGTCTGAGACATAAAAAAGCATCTTGGGGTCTTTTTGCCAGTGCTGCAAAGTTAGCCAACCTTGAAGCAAAATGGCAAATTGTGAAGAAGACGTTCCCTCCCCAGCCAAAAAAAGGACTTTCGTTAATTAAAGAGTGTAGCGCTGTAGCAAATTTGATGTGAACGGATAAAAAATCCCTCAGAAGTTACATGTGCGTGTGTATGGGGGTCGAAGGCCTTTTTTTTGGGGGGGGGAGGGGGAGGGGGCGCGGCCCCCCCTTCTTCCCTGCTCAGATGGTATCTGGAGCAGGGTTGCTATGGCTTCGTAATCCCAGGGAAGAGATAGCAACCGTAATTACTGCTTTGAGAGCCTGAGCCAAGACGGCCACGTTTCACTATGCCAACGTGTATACGCCCGTCACTGTTCAGAGCTGCTCGTCAGTCTAATAGTACTCGTGCTCGTACGTACAGCACACCGGGTGTAGGGAAAGTCTCTTCGCAATCAACATGGTCAACTTCAACAAGATTCAATTCTGCGCTCTTGGGCGATGAAGTACAAGAATCTGTACTCTCAGGAGTTCGGTGTCGATGCCTGGCAGACAACGATGTCAGAGTGGCGGGAGAAGATGAGTGTGATCGTGTCTTCCCTCATGGATGCGCGTTTTCGTACAGAATTTCCATTCCCCTCATGTCAATATCGCTCTGTATATCATGCTCAAATAACAGAATACCTGTAATGAAATTTAGTCGTGACGCACTTGGTGAATTTGGACCGACTTTCCGGGCTTCCAGCTTTTGGATTTTGGATTGGATAGACAAGATTTTGAGACCACTTTTTGGACGCATATGCTAGAGTCGTTCCTCAACAACTCTTATTCAGTGTGCTTTCTCACTGCCTCCTTCAGCCACTTGTTTCACAAGATGGAGAAATGGCTGAACAGCTCTGGCAACCTTTGCGGAGTCAAACACGGTCCTGATGCCAGCTCTGTGGCCTCAGAGGTCGAGGACGGCTGATCTCCTAGCTTGCTCTATGACGACTGTGTGTGTCTATGATGCTGTTCTAAGATCACGTCAGATATCTAAGCAATTAAGGCAGTCGTCCCAATTTACCTATTACGCCCAGGATCCCACAGAGGTCAAGGGTTACCCTTCACTTTGAGCAGCCCCAAAGTAACGTCCACAAGTGACCTTGTGCGTCAACGACAGCAAAACTTGATTTGCATCCACCTGAGGATGAAAAGTGACCCCGAGTTGACGCGTTTCTTCTCCAGTGGAATACGTAACCACATCAGACAGCGTCAGCATCAGCAGAGAGAAGTCGTTGCCACCAAGAGTAGCTTCTTCCCAATTTTTGACCTGCCGACAATTAAAGGAGCAGCTGAACGTGTGTGTGTGTGTGTGTGTGTGAAGTCCACACACTTGCTGATGTGAGCATCAGCGGGGAATCTTCTTCACCCAGTAATGAGGTTAGGTCAGGATCCTCGCGCGGTCAAGCCCCAATTACTGAATATAACGAGGCCTCAAGGACGAGGGGGAAAAAAGAGGGAAATCAATTATTGCTCTCGTTGTTATTTTCCTCTCTCGAAGCGATTAGGCTGTCCCAAAAGCATAGATAAATTCCCACAATGGCGAGACAGAGAAAACTTAATAGGAACAGAAGAAGCGAAACAATGTTATATATTATATATATATACTAGCAGCGGCACCCGCCGTTGCTCAGGTTATTGTAGGACTCGCCGCAATCCCTCCCACCAGCAGACTCGACCCTTGTTCAACATGCGCTTCGGGCTCATGACGAAGCTGGTCTTGCCTCGACTCGACGCTGATCTCGACCTCGAAGCCGATCTCGCACGACACACTCACCATGCACTCGGCACCCAGATAAGATCCATTTTGGTTTTTTCCTTTGAAACTGCTTGATCCAGACACTATTCTCCTCTTCCACCCAGGTTAGTGATAGCAGCCGGCCATCAGTCCACGGGTCGAGCCACAGTTTGGCTTGCCTGATTTTCCTGGCGCAATGTCCATCCCTACTGACCTTTTTCTCTCCCCTCCTCTTGCCATGGATAGCTACTGATACATACTGATACTGCATGCAGTAAATGCAACCTCAGTTTTGGCCTCAAAACAGCCTCAGACCTAAGGTGCGATGTGATCGCTTTCGAGCTTGTGATATGTATAGCGTCTGCTGACCAAGTGACGATCGGTGCCGCCGTTGGGGCGCCCATGATCTGACAAACAGATACACACACACACACTCAGACAGAGTACATCAAGTCCTAGCGCTTTATATGTATAGATATTAGGCTAGACCAATATTTTTAGATCTCCTTCTCCTCCTGAATCCATTCTAGGCAAGTGGAATAAAGAACTAGTCAGTTTTTGGTTCCCCTCTTCGCTTTCAAAGTTTTATAGACACAGTGAATATGTTAGGTCAACATTACAAATTTCATGTGTACCTGCTTAAGTCCTTTTCAGATGCTAAACTGCAGCAGTGTCGTCAAATGAAACTAAAGGGAAAGTTGCCCAGAGGCTTTCCAAATCAGAACATCTTACTATGTACTGAACTTTTGAAGCTGTAAAACTTTATTGCAAGAGAGGGATGTCCAAAATTTGCTTTTTGAGCACCATTTGCCTTCACCAATCTTCATCACTTGGCATCAGGCAACAAACCTAAAATGATGCATTCAGCACCCAAATTCCAAAATTTTTGTTTATTGGCCTAACCTAAAATATGTGAATATAGTCTACACAGCTTCCACCGCAAGTAGCGATACACTTTCAAAAGAAAATCCCATCACTCTACTGGTTGTTCTGGGGCACGAAGGGCGACACGTATTTATTACTTTTTGTTGGCAAGGGTTTTAACTTATTACGGAAAAAAGTGCCACCATCTGCTGCAATGTAGCCCCCCAAATGAGACCTGAAGGACTTGTAGACCTTGATGATGTAGTGTATCGCTACTCATAGGATACGGTTCATATACCATAAAAAGTAGGAGCTCATGCGCTCCGCGCTGAACACGCCAATGAGCGTGAAGCCTCATTCCTCTGAGATCTCATGCTCGTTATGAAGACTTCGGCTTGATTGCAGGTCAGAAGTAAAAAACTCTGTTTTTTACTTCTTAAACTGTATAATTTACCCACTAGTGCCAGATTTCTCAAGAATTTGGATTTGAAAACCGCCAAGATACAGTTGACTCTTGTTGCTTTGTTGTAATCAGGACTTCCTGGGCCCCGTTTTTTGAGTGAGGGGGATGAGCGCGAGTTTCTCTGTGGATTCACCCATCATTGAGGAAAGGGAGGGAATTTGAACCCCCCCACCTCACCCGTGGCATTGTTCATGGGTACCCCTGATTCCACTCCCAGTTGAGTATCTATCCTTTAGGTAATTGTAGTGTTCATCCAATGTTGAGTCGAAAATCCCCTTGCCGCGTTGTGTACACTGTATTGAGCAACAGCTTGGGCGTGTTTTTCTCGAGGCACTTGCAAACCAAATGACACAAAGAGACTCTGGTTGTTGGCCCTAAAAATACCCATTTTTAATCTCGATAAGTAGGACTCTAAAGTAGTTAAATAGCTGCTGTTCTTTGAGCTGAGCAGTGAAGGAGGTGAAAAATCAAAGCGCGTATCAATAAAATGACTTCCACCACCAGCATCATTCTCAGCAGCCTCTGGAATTCTGTGCTATCCAAGCAGCGAACTGAGGTGTTGCAATTTCCTCCCACTTTTCCTCAATTTTTGCACGAATTTCATCGGTGTTTGCACTGTTGCAAAAGAAGACATCATAGATTGCTTAGGTCTTGCCTCATTTTTCGCTTTGATTTTTCACCCCCTTCAATCTTTGTTTCATTGCTCAGCTCAAAGGACAGCAGCTATTTAACTACATTAAAGCCCTACTTATCGAGATTAAAAATGGGTATTTTTAGAGCCAACAACCAGAGTCGCTCTGTGTCATTTGGTTTGCAAGTGCCTCGAGAAAAACACGCCCGAGCTCGTCATAATGAAGCACACATTTATTCCAAAAAAGCAAACCCGCGATCTCAGTTTCGATCTAAAAATATTGGAGGCGAAACTAACATTTGGCGAGTCCCAGATTTGTCCTTTGGTACCTGTTATACCATAAGCGCAGATAAGCTCGCGTGCTTGTCTGATGCCGCAAATCAGCATATATATGAGCTTGAGCTGTTTGATGCTGGAGGAAAACCATGCATATTTTTGTTTTACTGCAGCCGTATACCAAAGATATAATAATAACCACACGCGGAGGAATAGCGACCAAACACACTCCATCAGAAGTGTGACGAAATGAAGGTATCTCATCTGCCAAACCAGATTTTATCGGACTTCTTGACTGCTGACTTTGAAGTTGACTTTAAACGTTGACTGTGGACTTTGACTCCAACTTTGACTCCGGACCAAGGGCGGAGGACCCTCGCACGCTCGTTTTCGCACGCACACTCAAGGTCGTCCTCGAGGTAACATTTATTAGCAACCATAAAAAGTATGTGAGCCCAGACGACAGCAACACCACCTCCACCTACTGGATGGGAAAGCGACTTTCTCGCGCTCCCGTCCAAGTCGGCGTCGGACAGCATTGGACGCCAAACAGCCATCATTGCTAATATCGCAGGCCAAACTCCTTTCTCGGAGCAGTTGTATACGTACCCTGGTACAATTAGTGGGGTGCTGAGAAATCACAGGGGGGTTCTCTCAAGGAGAAAGCAGAAAAGTGAGGCTTGCTCAGTGAGTCAGAGAGAGATCGCTTAGTTTCATAGGGGGAAAATTGGCCGTAGCAATCGCCTGTGACACTTTTCTGGCCCAATTTCCCCTCAAAATGGAAGTAATTGTTCAACCTGGTCTTATGCAGCGACTCCACCAGCCTCGGTAGAGGAGAGAAGTTGTAAACTTTACTGCAGTCCACGTCTCTCTTCGCGATTCATGGAAAATAGATGTTGCCTTTCTTCCCTCCTGCCGCATGTGAGATCGTGCCCCACGTACCTGCGTGTACTTACCAAGGCAGAGTACACGCGGGAGCTGGCCTAGTTCAACCTCATTTTCTCCCACACGTCCTCATTCACATGCACGTTGCTGCTGGTACAAGTTGGTCTGCTGCCCACCAGCCCCACCTCGTGGGCTGAGGAGGTATTGTTCTTACGCCTAGCTTAACTTTGCTCAGCTCAGCTTCAGCTCAGCTTCAGCTCAGCTTCAGCTCAGCTTCAGCTCAGCTTTGCTCAAGACGTGTCTCAGAAGGCATTCAAGCGGAATTAGTCGAACGTATTCACACTCGCACACCTAAGCTGCCAGTGACACACACCACTATGAGGCACACATTTCTCCCTCCTTTTATTACTGCCATAGAGCAGCAACAAAGGACACACTGAGCTCCCTTTTCGACGGCGTCGCAAGCACTCGCACACCAATAAATTGTTAGGGTTGTTCAGGTTCTTGTTGGACGAGAATGGGAGGGGAGGACGGCTCCAAAAATGCTGAGAGAAGTCAAGTATTTGCTGAACTGTAGAATATTGGAAGTTTGAAGGTTGTCACGAGACGCAACTTCGAAGAAGAAAGTTTTTGATTTCAGGTCGTACGAGGTCATTTATATGTAGCAACCTTGAGCCCAATTTCTTCCTAGTCCGAAAGACTTTGTGTCCATTTGAAGAAAGCAGCTCAACTTCGCCATGTCAATCACGACAGCTCTAGTGTCGAAAGCATTTAACCTGTGGCTGCGCTCGGGAAATGAATCTTTGGTGATGTTCTCGATCCCCACGTCGTCCTCTTTCAAGCTGCAGGCCTTTGAAACCTCTCTGTCCTTGTTCCTTCTCCCTCTTATGCGTACGGGTACTATAGTAATAGCACGTATAATCGCAGTGGATGGGGTGGGGCAGAAAGAATTCTGCAATAAAGAAGAAAATGCTCTTCTTCCATTTCCTCTTGTTCCCCAGAGATCCTTGAGCCCCATTGCGCAGGAGAAGGAAGATAGAGGGGGTTGCCTTTCAAGGTTTTCACCAAGATAGTTTACTCAACAGGTTTAATTTCGAGTTTGTTTGTCTTCTCCGCGCGGAAAAAAAAGTTTGCCTCCTTAAAAGAGGCCACACGGGAGAAAAGTCACTCCCAACATAAAGAAAGAGCTCCAACAGTTCGGAGGCTTAAAAAGGTTATACGTCATAATTTTCTTACAGCCTGATCCTGACTTTCCCGATTGTCAGTCACTTTGATATCATCGGGCCTTGGTTGGCAGGGAAAATCTGTGATGGATAACTTGGCTTTCGAGAGGGGCCCACTCCAACAGCAGCCTCGGAAACTGCTCTTCAGTCATAGGTGATCGGTGTACGTACGTAGGAGTCACTGCACACATGGACGTACTCAGAGCGTGTAAGTTATGCATGTGGGCACACGGTGGAGTGGCGATTTGGCCTTGTTGCCAGGCTTTTTTTTGCCAGTCTCATACATACGTACTCTCACTGGAATCTCATGTACGGAGACGTACGTGTTGGTCACTCCACGTACGTACGGGCTGAGGCCAAACGGCCTCCTGTGAGTGACTCGCATATATCGTACGAAATCGATCACGGCGCAGAATATCTTGAGTTAAAAAATACGCTGTTTATAGATATGCCATATGTGTAGGTGTGACTTGCACATGAGTCATTTACCTACTTTGCAATACCCGGTTTCTTATATTTTCCACTGTACCATCATGAGTTAAAACATTAGCAGATGCATCAGGTCCGCTACAAGAGCTTTCCCGACACGGCGAAGCGGACAATCTATTAATGTTCGACACTTATTCTACGCAAACTGCTAAAACGTCTGGTCTGGCACGTAGGTAAACCTTGAATAATGTGGCGGATCATATTTATGGATATTTCGTCCAACTCTTAAACGTATAATCATGTGTCAGTTTCATGAAGAAATGAGAGAAACCCCTGCAGTATCGTAGTACTGGTATGCTGTACTGTGAGTATTTACGTTGCTGGCAGCAGTTTAAAACCTTTGCGATGTCTTCGTCTTCGGAAAGTCGTCTAAGCGTATGTCCATATGTAGTCTACAAGATCTATATTGTGACTATGTATAGAGAGCTATGAAGGTAGGCTATGTATGTAAATATATAGACACATACATACATCCTATCTGTACGCGTGCGTAATGATCATGTATGTACACACAACGATCCATCATCTGGTGATACCTACAGCATATGCATATATGTATGCCTATGGTTTACTCTTGTGCGAATGAATGTCAATATTAGCGTCTTGGTGTGGTGGCATGACGAAGAATATCTGTACGTCAATCCTACTACTGCTTGATGTACGGTACAAATTAAGACGCGTACGTACAAGGACACTGTACAACCAGAGCTACAACAATGTGTGCGTGTGTGCACAACACACGTGGGTGGATGAATAGATGGATGAGATGGTTTTGGAGAGGATGGAAACAACGACGCCCAAAAGAAGCCCAAATATGTTTCCTCCAGTGTCCCCTTCCGTGGTCATGTGTGGGTGTTTGGGGGAAGATGGCAAGAAACTGTGGCGGCAGCATGTTGATGACGACGACAAAGTGTAGCTGTCAGATTTCTGTTTGTCTGTCAATTTTTGTCCGTCATCATGACTCACTGTCTCCGAGAAGTCCGAGACCCAGAGTCCACACGCCCATGACGCTGGCAGCGCCTGCGGGGAAGTCGTCGATGCTGAGGCCCGTGGAGGGCTGGACGCCTACAAAGGCCGACGAAGGCTCTGCAAATGCAGTGAAAATTGTGGGACAGCAGAAGTGGCGGGCAACCAACGTCTCCTGCCTCCTGTTGCCACCTGCCTCTGGTAACGCCGCGTCGCCGACTTGGGACCGTTCAAGAAAACAGTCCTGCTTTGCTCGGGTTATATCTTCATAGCAACTTGCCTAAATATTTAAGTGTTCTTCGGAACTTTCGCATGCTTCTCTTGATGCGAAAGTAGCACTTTTGATTTGTCGAGGCTGTCACGTACTTGCTTAATATTTGATACTGCTTTTCCCGCGAATACCAGATGCACGCTATTCAAGTAGAACTGCGACTACAGCGAAAGCAAATATCCATTCCATGGGCTCACAACAGTTTAGATAAGTAGGGAAATGCCCTTGTTGTCAGATTAATTGTGGGTAACCTGCCGGGGCCACTGCGAATAGTACGCTATTAGCGCTTAATTAATATGATAAAAACGTGCAGGAGAAGGACCGAGATGTTAGATTACTCAAAAAGTTCTCCTTGTGCCAATGACCCGGCCGAATTCTGGGTCTCGTTCGAATAATCTCCAAACAAGCTGCTTTCTCTCAAGAAGTACAGTACTGGACACAAAATGCACCCTCAGACTCTAGATATGCGTTGCGTTCGGTCCTTGACACGTACCGACTACGTGCCGGCTGCTTGAGGGAACTTGGAATGAAGCGCAAGCGATGCCTGATCAAGTCTTATTCGAATGACACCACCAAGTGGGAGGTACTTGGGATTATTCCTTGCGGGCACGAAACCGACGTACGTACGGTGGCAAAGGGCAGAGGATCTTGACCTACTCGACCCGGACGAGTTGCCACTGGGCTGTAACGGGCACAACTGAACTTGTACGACATGGACATAGTTTCATCGTTATAGCAAAGGAAAACAGGATCACAGCCATGATCAACGGTTTTCGTCATAGTCGAGAGAAAAGTGCAGATCTTAACTTAGAAGAAAGAAGCTACTTAGTGAGTGAGTACATAAAGTCCTTGGCGTAAGTTATGCCCGCTGGAGGATATATGTGGTGCGTATGCTGAACTGAAGCTGTCTGGATTAGAATTTCAGCCTGCAATCATTCATTGAGACACTGCGACATAAGATCCAGTAGCCCGATTAACCTTGTGACAGCCCCGTTTGATGCTAGAGTGCGTAAAGTGTGGCAACCCTCAGGGGCGCTACGCCGCTGGGAATGATTTTTCACCTCTTTCGGAGGGTTTTTTTTAATGAAATCAGCCAGAATCCGGCACGATACTGGCGCAAACCATCCCGTGTGGAGGGAGTGACACTGCTACGTTGTGTGCTGCACGCACCACTGTGTTGACGTCGTGCACGACAAAGTAGGAATGAAGAGGAACAGACATGACGCGACGTTCGTGAAGCCAAACGAGTGATTTTGCGTGCACTCCCGGGGGAGGGAGGAATCGGGGGGAGGGAGTTGAAGGGGTTGGGGGGGGGGGGGGGGGGGGGGGGGGGGGGGGGGGGGGGGGGGGGGGGGGGGGGGGGGGGGGGGGGGGGGGGGGGGGGGGGGGGGGGGGGGGGGGGGGGGGGGGGG
>JAAUXU010038405.1_pt1 | contig 34913 bp, 28 predicted proteins | sample 7278151 | NCBI WGS metagenome assembly JAAUXU01 (sample SAMN14350113, study PRJNA611818) | marine sediment metagenome | isolation source: surface marine sediment (1.8m) | place: French Polynesia: Moorea | collected 2018-08 | reverse complement strand
GCAGCAGCGCTCTGCTATGGGGGATCCATAAAGTGTAGGCAGCCCTAGGAACAAAAAAGCATGCACACAACAACAGCAATAACAACAACAGAAAGACTGTCAAATGTCAAGTTGTTTCAGCTCACATCATCACTTCTTATTTTTTTTTCTTCCAGAGGTTATCTTTATTATTCTCTTTCCTCACTTGTAAGTTTGTTTACAATTTTTGTGTAATAACACTCCCCAGAGACTTGCGATAAGAGATTATCAGAGGCTTTCCTCTTCGTCCAATCGCCTCTGACACTCTCCAGAACATACCAGCAGAGTCTTATTGGAAGCTGCAAGCTCCGAGCTTGGCAAGCTCGCTTTATTTCTACACAAGGTGCTTACAAAAGTTTGTCAATTCTCCGGCTTTCTCTTGGCCGGCTCAAGAGACGACCTGAGCACTTTACAGCCTTATCGATATGGATCTTTTTCTTTGTCCTCGGCCGTTGCAAATTGCAAGCGCTCCCTTGAACTCTGCTGCTGTTCCAGTCAATAAGCCATAATTCTCGGGAAGTTGTCACAGTTCAATTCGGCCAATCCAGGGTCGCTCCCAGGGGACTCAAGTGGAACAACAGCATCGTCCCATTCTGCTGCACAGGGACAATTGCTGGGCGTGCCTCCTTGCCGACTTCCGGACAGGGTGGGGCAACAAAAAAAAAGAGAGGAGACGGTCGAAACTTCCGCATCCTCCTCCCAGTCACTTCCTGAAGCACCCTGTAGGAAGCGCTTCCCTCTGCCTGTCTGGGTGTACGTAGCAGGCACAGATCGATATAACATGCCACAACTTTCTTCTCCGGGGGGCAAATTCACTCTTTTCCCCCTAAGTCCACGCACTTATTGACTCCTCCCCCCCCTATCGTCATGAATATATGTGACGGACGCCATTTCCATCGACAGCTTTGTCCGAGTGCAGCATGAATGGGCTCAATTAGTCCACGGTCACCGAGGGCGGCTCCACTCAGTACTTAATGGAGATCAATCTCTGTCCAAAGAACGTGCTGAACAGTATAATTGGGCTGCCCGGAGAGACAGAAAGATGCAAAAGAAAGGGGGAAAAGGCCACTTTCGGCATGTTTTCTTTTCCCTCTCCATCCCCCTTCAGGACCCCAGGTGTTTGGGATTTGGACTCGTCTGTCACAGACGCTTAAGGCATAGGAAATTAAGCCTTGTCAGCCTCGGCCTTAAGTGTGTGTGTGTATACATTTACATCCAATGTGCTCAACTTGCGCACTGCTTGTATCTAATTCTTCACTGTAAAGGCCCGAGCGCTGTCAAAAGTGTCTGTCAGACGTCCGAATACAAAGTTCTTTACACCGCACTCACATAAAAAGCATTCCAAATCCTTACAACAGCTTAACCACATGTTGTCCCCCCAGCTCGTGGAGAGGGGGGAAAATAAGGGAAAACGCCCACCGAATGCAGAGAAAAGCACGTAACAATTTTATGCTCCACAAGGCAATAAGAGCGGGATAGAAAAGAAAAATGGAGGCAACGTAATTGCAGGTTTGTACCACACGCAGCAGCTGCTGAGGCTGGGGCCGAGGCTGAGGCCGAGGCTGAGACCGCGGCGGAGGCTGCAGCATTAACACATCATCAGCCATGAAGGTCTTAAAAGGACAGGAGAAGAACATTGATAGTTGTCGTCTTCGTCGTCGTCTTCGTCGTCGTCGTCGTCGTCGTCACGCACACTTCTTTGAGACTCACGCAGTACAAGTATTGACTGGAGAACTGAAATGTAGGCAAGGATAAAGAAGGCGTCGACGGCCCCTGAGGGGGGCATTTCAAGCATCTGGACCGAAATTTTCTACAATTGTTGGGCGGCAGATTGCAAAAATCGTTTTGTCGATAGGAGGCGAGGGTGGAGGGGGGGGCTCAATGTGGGGTGTTTCGGCCTCTGTTCATGCTTGTTGTTCCGCAGGTCGGCTGGGTGAAGACTGACACGAAGGCCATCCAGGCCATCGGCGAGCACGTGATCACACACAACAACCGCGTCTCCGTCAGCCACGACAGGGAAAAGCACCACTTGCACATCACCAGGGCCACCCTGGAGGACGCGGGGCAGTACATGTGTCAGCTGAACACGCCCACCATGAAGAGTCAGGTCAGTGAGAAGTCAGCACTGTCACATTGCCAAACAGCGTGAATTGGAAGACCGTTCAAAGGGGGGGGGGGGCATAGCTTTCCTGCCGATCACTTGTTGAATTGTATGGATAATTTGTCGTTGTCATTTGTCAGAGTCCCAGAAAGTGTGGAGAAGGAGCCCCCGACTTGTGCCGACCCGATCTTCTGACTGCTCCCCCCACCCGGAGGAGAGTCAAAAGACCCGGGTTGAGTCTTCAAAATGTTTCCAGAGTCTGGACGTGCCCCAAACTGCGCATCGAGGCAGTTTGGGCCCGCCCCAAAGCACTCAACTCTTTACTGAGCTGGAACAAAACTAACGAAGTGAGCTGTAATAGAAAAGCAGAGGTTTTTCTTTCCTCGAAAAGAAGAAAGCAAATATGTGAAAACACCATTAAGACATGGTGTTTCTTCTCCACAGCAGACTCAGGCATTAATTAATCACCAAGATATGCGCTTAAAACCGACTTTTTCTCGCATATCTTTTACCGCAAACCCCCCTCAGGGGCTTAAAAGCTGACTTGATGAATCATTGAATGTCTGGATGTGAAGTCAGTCCAGAGAGCAGCTTCGAAGGGGTTGGCGAAGGGTCCGATCTGGCAAAATCCTTCCTTGCGTTGATGTCACTCATGCAATACCTGTGGCGATCCAAAGAGGCTGAGTCTGTTTTCAGGCTCTTTTTTTCCACCAGTTCTTTCTTCCCTATCTATTTACTCTGCCAGAAAATGGAACTTTCTCGAGTACAAAAATGTCTCTTTCTTCCGAGCAATTAACTGTCATCAAATCAAGAAAGGCTGAGAGGGAGAGAAAGAGGGAAGGAAACAGCGCAGTAATTTTCTGCTCACAGTGGAGCCCGCGTAATAAAGAGCGGCGCTGAGTAGAAACAGAGCACTTGGAGGGAAGTTCGCGGCTTCGGCTGGTTTCTCTTTACTGCGTGTGTATGCAGCTTTATTTCCACCTGTGGTGGCCCAATAAAGTTTTATTCGAATTCGCCGGATGCTGCTTTCTCTCTCGGTGTCTCTGGAGCAGCGAGGAAATTGAACCAAATGTAATTTTGAAGGAAACAAGAGGTAACTGAATCAAAAGTCAGGATCTTATTATGCATAAAATGGGTCTGTCTGACTGGTGCCATTCAGGGTCAGGAAATGAAGATTTTACGCAGATAAAGAGGAATCCGACTTGAAAATGGTCGTCTCAGGTCCGTGCAAACTTTGCAAAGAAGAAGTCTTCTTCGGCCTTATCACAGATTTGTTCAGAGTTAACAAGAAGTTCCCGAAGTGCGTGCGTGACGCGTCCAACAGGAGCGACGTCTCCGTTGTGTGGGCGCTGAAATACGAGTCTCAGCCTGTTTGTTTGTTTGTGTGTCTCTCTGTCTGTCTGTCTGTCGGTCGGTCGGTCGGTCTCTCTGTTTGTCGGTCTGTCTGTCACTCTTAATGCATGCTACCGTCCGTACCCAGCTTGGCAATCTTCAAGTTGTGATCCCTGCCGACATCATTGGCGTGAAAGGCGCCGAGGGCGTGATCGAGGGGCACGACGCGCGTCTCCTGTGCCGGGTCCGGGGGTTCCCGCCCCCTCAGGTCTACTGGAAGCGGGCCAACCGCAGCGCCACCATCGCGATCTGGGACAAGAGGACAAACAGCAAGAGACCAGGTTAGGCAGCGAATGAAGTGAATGTGGCAATTTTCGCATGGAAATTTCGCAAATTCGCGCGTTGCGCGTGTGTGAGTGAGTGAGTGAGGGGGCGGGGGGGGACAGCGATGCAAATGTGGCTTCCCTTACAATAATGGACTGAGGCTGCAACAAGAAGAGCGTGGAAGAGTTATGATCACTTTCAATTTGCTAGAAACAACAAGTCTGATGAGAAGAAAAGCCCATGGAAGCCTTGACTGCGCTGGACGCGACAACGCTTTCCAGGGACTTCTGGGGCTGTGCGCGAGGTCAGGGTCAGGAGTGGCTCAGGAAACCATGATTTTTTTTTCGTGCTAGACGAGGAACATTTCCAAGCAGAGTGAAATTGACTTACTACGAGATCCCTTAAATCCTCCTTCTTTGTCGCCTCCTTTCTTTATCACATCATATATTATCACTCGCTTTATTGTGTCTGCGGAGCTTTTTCCAAGTGAAAATTCTGAGCTTTTTTCGGGCGGACAAAAAAACTTGGGAAAATTTCTGGTCCATAATAAACCCTCCTTTTTTCCCCCTATAGTTTCGCGCGTGGACGGCAACGCCTTAATCCTGCACAACGTGAAGAGGACGCAGACGGGCAAGTACATGTGTATCGCCTCCAACGGCTTCTCCCCCATCGTCAGTCAGGTCGTCGACCTCAAAATCAGATGTAAGAGCTTCCCAGGAGAAATTTTATATTCAGATTCGTCTCTTTTTCCCCCTTGTCAGCACTGTGAGCAGCCATGAGTAGTTGGTGTGTACAGATGATGAGAGACACAAGTGCTTGTGAGTCAGAAAACTTTCTTTCTGCATCTGGTACACCTTGAGTCAAGAAATATGGACAAAGGCAGGTGCAAACAAGTCTGGTTGGCCTCCAATGAGTAAAAAGGTTTGACAGTTTTCTCTAAAACAACCAATTTCAGTGGTCCCATGTGGCAAAAAGATGACCCGACATTAACTTGGTATCCGGGTTACTGCATTTTTGTGCGAATGTCACCCCCGGGGTTTACAGGTTTCAAGGGGGACTTGGGGGGGTGCCTTTTCAAGAGGGGGTTACTAAAAAAGAGGAGGACTTATCCAAAGACTTTCCCAACGCTGAACAACGTTTATTTACTGAAGAATGCTAAATAACAGTATTCAGCAATAACATTATCTTCTGCTCAGTCAAAGGGGGCTTTTATTCAAGTTATATTCGAGCAAATACGGTAAATCTGTGTGGCTTTTTATCCATCAATCGAGCAGTCAAGCTCAGTCTGTAGTGAAAGGTTGCCTCAACTAGCTGGGATCTTCCTTAGCGACATCAAAAGATATCACTTATGTTTATGATCATCGAGACTGGCGAGGTCAACTCCATGCACGCCGGTCAGCCGGGTCTTGACCCCTGCCAGTGTGTGAGGGTGCTCGGAAGAAGTGTGTTGGAAGAGTCCAACACCGTGCCAACTCTGTCCCAACTCCGTTAGCTTGTGCTACTGTCCGCGGCACATCGACCGGCGCTAAAGAAATGGCAACCCTGTGCCAACTACAAAAAAAGATGTCTCCTTTCTGTGTTTTTCTCTCTAGTTCGTCCTCTGATCCGTGTTCCTGACACCTCAATCCATAAGCGCGAAGGCCAAGATGTGGTCGTCAAGTGCGTTATCGAGGCTTATCCAAAAGGAGTCAGCTACTGGGAGAATAACGAAGGTAACGCACACTTTTTGTCTCACTCTTGACCCTCTTTTTTCACACTTGAGCAGTTAAAGGAGTTTGCAGGGGTGGACAAAAGCAATAAAATCTCTGCTTTGTCTAGCGTTAAAAGTGGTCAAAACAATGTCGATTCTCACACAGAAAAAACCAGACAGCAAAAAGAAGAATGACAGTGAAATTTCGATTTAGTCAAGTCCTTCGGGAGTTGGGGAAAAAGTTGACTAAACCGGAGGATCAATCTCGTCACAGCTATTCTGGAACTCTCTCTTCGTCCTGAGTGACTTGCCGACCAAGACATTGGACACTTTTGCAATGCTCAATTGGCCAAATCCAGACTCTTCCCCATAATCTTTGGCTGGTCCGGCAAAGAGAGACTTTGCACCATTTCCAATGTTGATATTAAAAATCCACATTTGGTTGAATTGAGGCCCAAACTGCTGCTTCTGCATTGGCGAACTTGGGCTTGACACTTATAGGCTTTTTGACCAAACAGAGTTTTACGGTTTTGCAGTACTTGTTTTTCTGTGCTGCAAAATCCTGAACCCTTTTGTGTGGCCAAAAAATTGATCAAATCCGAAGTGACAAAATTTGCCCACTGACAAAACTTCACTGCATTTTCTTAAGTTCCCCCCCAATGATTCTTGCTCCCATCTCCTCAGTTCTGCCAAAGTAAAGCCTAGAAATTGCTCCGATCATGGTCCTGGGTGCCGTCGCAGCCGCCGCCGACTTTCCCCCATTTTGCTTGCCTGAGTCGCAAAGTATCCAATGGAGTAATCCTCCCCCCCTCCTTTGTCTGACCGAGTCAGCTGTAAAGAGAGGGAGTAAACTGCGCCCTCCCGCCAACTTTGTTTATGTGTTCGTCACCTACATTGCCAGATTGTCCCGGACGAACCACAAAAGCACCTTTTGCAACCGGAGGAGCCAAAAACAACTAGTTAATTAAATCCTGGCTTCTCCATTAACTGCAGCCGCTGTCGCTATTTGGAAAATTTGGGGAAGGCGACACAAAAACAACTTTTGCCCCCTTTTTTTGAGCGGAGGAGAGGAAATGAGCCTGTTTCGTTGCTAATTTCAGTCCTTTACAAAAAGTGTAACCAGAACTGATCACGCTGAGCTGGGAAAAATACCGGCCATAATATGGAGGTTGCGTGATTTCTTAGGCAATATGATCAACAAGGACGGGGAGAAGTACGTCATATCCGAGCTCCTGTGGAACGAATACACGTTAGAGTCCAAGCTCACCATCAAGAACTTCCAGGCCACCGACGTTGGAATGTACAGGTGTGGTAATGGCCAAGTAATGTTGTATGACTTGATGATGATTATTGCTGCTGCACTGACCAGGTGCGTGTGCACCAACGCAGTCGGGGCGCTGGAAGAAACGGCCATTGAAGAGGTCTATCTCCACCTGCTATCAGGTGAGGACGCGCTTACACATGCCAACTTTTCGCTCACTTTAGATCTCAGGTGGAGAGCAATGAAAATAAGTGAGTTTCGTCCATCTCAGACGAGGAACCTCAGAACCCAATGTTCATGGAGGGAGACTACAAGGAATACAGCGAGATGAACGCGAGGGAGGAGGCGGAGGAGGGCAACAGGGTGTCCACGCACTGGTACTACAGCGTCGCCAACAAGGACAGGGTCGGAATCAGGGGGACCACTGGGTTGACGACTGAGACGAGTAAATAAAACGCCAGTCAATGGCCATAACTTTTTTTTAAAAAAAAAAGATATCGCAATATTGGTGGCTTTTAACCCTTTTTCTCCCTACATGTGTACGCATATACAACATATATCTTAAATGTAGTCTTCATTAGCGTTGTATCGACTTACCAAAAAAGTGACTCTGGCTCGAATAAGGATCCTCTGATCATTACTCCAACTTATACATAGGGATATTAGCTAGGTCAAAAAATGAGAATTTTGGAACTTGGCTTAGTGCATCTTAGATCTATTACCTAATGCTAAATGGTGAAGATGTAGTCAAATGGTCTGAAACAAAATTTTTTTTGGCCCCCCTCCGTGGCAATATGGTTTTTCTACATAACTTCAGAACATAACGTGCTCAGATTTTGACAACCCTGTGACAAAGGTGACATATTATCTTTAGCTTCCTTTGACTGCAGTGCTTCAGTTTAGCATCTAGAAAGTAACCAAGCAGGTCCACGACAAACTGTGATGTTGACCTAACATCCTTATGTACTGTGGCTAAAAACCTTTGAATGCAGAGGGTGGACCCAAAAAGTCATTATTTTTCATTCTGTTTGACCAGAAGGTCTTCAAGTGAATCCTTGCAACAAATCCAGGACGCCCCGAGAGATTAAAGAAATTGACCTAGCCTAAAAAATATAGTCTATAGGAAGGAGTTTGACTCGAGTTGAGTAAGATAGATGAGGTAAATGACTGGACTCCACAAGACCCTATCTAAAAAACAGAAAAATTTAGCACCTTTAAAGGCTGTGTTGCATTGCAGTGCAAACATAGCAAAAAACCGCTGCACTTCAACTGTTGGAGGGTTCCCAATCAGTTGAGCCCGACATATTTTCATCACAGAGTGTGCACACGTCGGACGTTTGGTTTGTTCCGGGTGTTCAGCATTCAGCCAGAAAAATGAAATTACGCGTAGTCCGATTATTCTAGCATCGCATGAATCAATTTGACATTGGTGGAGTGGATATTTTTGTTTCCCATCTGGCAAACTGAGAGTATCTGCAGTGAAATTATTTATGACTAGCTGAACCTGCACCCAGCTTTGGTGGGGAGAATTTTATAAACCACTATTTCCGTCTGTCTCTCTCCTTGTCCACCACGTACTTCATGCTGTCCATGCACCTCGACCTCACCACGCACTTCACACTCACTATTTTTGTTGTTACTTTTGAAACTGGCTGATCTGCACACTCTCCTCCTCCCCCCAGCTTGTGCAGTGATGGCAGTGGGCTGTCAGTCAACAGGTCAAGCCCCAGTTGGGGTTGCCAGGTTTGTCCAGCTCACTGTCCACTTCAGCTGACTCCTTTTCTTCCCTGCTCCAGCCATAGAAAGCGACTGATAAGTACTGGTACCACACAGCTAAGTCATGCAGGCTTAGCTATACCTATTGGCCCAGCAATCTATGACCTATGTAGTAAATGCAACATTTGACCTCAGTTTTGGCCTCCAAAAGCCTCATAACTTTGAACAGCCTTCCTGTTGACCCAAAGGTCTTGCATGCCAAAAATGAGCCAGATCCATGAAGAAGTGAGAGCACTAGAGGAGTACAAACATGCATCCCTGAACAGCTTTATATAAAGAGATTCTGAACAGAAGTGAAAAGTAAACAAGTCACCATTCAAAATGCTGCTATTTCAATGAAATAGAGGGGCTACAGAAAGAAGGAGAACCAAATGCACACTCAGCAGCTCTGACATTTCAGACTTGAAAGAACACCTTTTTTTAAGTGAATTTCTCACAAAGTTCGGACGGTTGATGCTTTGAACCCCTTCTTTCACTTATTCTCTCGTTTTTTATCAAAAATTTAATGCATTTTTCAGGGCGTAAAAAGCACTGCCTCTTAGCTACACATTTAAATTGTTTATTGCAAAGACTGGGTTACATTGCAGAGTTCCAGCATTCTTTGGATGTCGGTTTTTCTATTCGTTATTTGCCGGCATCGATTAATCCTACCCAGGATGGGCCTGGCCACAGCTTTCATTGTTTGCCGACTCCTCTTGTAAGGGTAGACAGATCCTGACCCTCATTGGAGATGAAAGCACCCCTAACCTGAGCAGTGACACTTGGAAGTTAAAAGTACAAGCAAATAAGCATGAGATTCGCAAATGTTATTTTTTTCCGACTTCGTGACAGAAGTGTCGTGGGTCCTGAGGGTCGTCAAGGCCCACAAGCGGCAGAATCCAAAGAGGGTGTTAAGGCCTTGCCCAGCTGTCTGTTAGTAGTTAAATGCCTATTTTCTAGTTGAGAGCCCATTTCTATTTACCGTTTGCTTGTCGTGTTGGGGTGATGGGAGCATTTGCTGGTATTTGCCGCCTGTAAAGTATGCAGCACATTGTAAAGTAGTCGCAGCATGCGGTAAAGTAGCAGCTGCAGTTGGCACAGCTAGTAAAGCTCTATTTGACTGGTCAAAGCTAGTAAATAAAAACGGGCCGTCAACTAGAAAACTGGTGTAAAACTACCAAACGTCCATCTGGGCAAGGCCTATCCTTGTGCCTCTCGGACTTTACAGCTCCAGCGACATTGACGACCCTAATGTTCTTGCAACCGTTTTGTAAGGTCTACATGAGCCCACAAATCAATTCTGAGGTGTTCAAGTGTTGATTTGTGATTCTCATTTTTGACGAATTCTATCTGCTCTAGCAAAGGATGGTCAAGCTCACCATGGCAAGCTGCAAATTCCTCAGACAGGTCCTTTGATGAGTTCATTCATCATTCATTGCATTTGTTTTGCTTTGCTCGTGCTTTTGCTGCCGCCGCAACTGAGCTCCGGAGGAGGGCCAAGTTCAAAAGTTGACCATTGCCCTGTAATGGCGTTGTTCTCACCAGACTCCATGGAAGGCTGAGGATCTAACTACCCATGTGTAAATGGGAGCATCTGTGGCGGGGTTGGCGCTCCCACCTCTGGACCAATCGTCCCCAAACTTGGTCAGCAGACGTTACTTTTCACGGGTCGTTGGTAAGGGGTTTGAAGGTGGTTTTCGAGTCCATTTTGAGGCCAGAACAGGGGTGCAAAGTTTCACTTGCTACATAAATGTGTATGTAGTAATTGCATGACCGGCAGAAGGGGAGAAGGAGACAGGAAGAACCTCTGCCTTCTCTCTTATCCCGGAGAAGAGGCGGGTGCTTCCGGGTCATCCAGTTCGAAAAGTAAGAAAAGAAGCTCCCTGCGGACTTGGACCACTTGGAGAAGATCGGGTACTTCGAGTGTCTCAGCTCCGACAGCTAAACCTGTGAGATATTTTGGCCTAGAAATGCCCTCGAAACCCACCTTCAAACCCCCTTACCAACAACCTGTGAAAAGAAGTGTCCGCTGAGACCAAGTTTGGGGACAACTGGTTCAGAGGTGGGAGCGCCAACCCCGTCACACACAGACAGATCGACAAATACACACATATCCATACAAGTTATGAAGAGAGATTTTAGTTTGGTCTTAGCACAACCAACATCGGCTGTACATCGGTTAGTCTCCTTTGAAAGTGAACTGATCCTTTGCTCGCGGACGACCTCCGGGTACCTGAGGCAGTCCTCCCAACCCGAACTTACGCACACTGTTGCTCTAAGACCACTCAATTTTTCACAGTTTTGCCGTGTTAGACGTGTAGCGCCTTAAGCGATCCCCCTGTGTCTCGACTCACCTGACACACTTACCTTGCCCACACATCTGCAGAGCACGAGTTCGAAAGCCACCAATATTCCGATCGTGCCGAAATATGTGCCGCAAATGGCGTATTAATCCCCCAGGGTAATTGTTCCTTAGCCCCTTCTGGTGCGAAGGGATAATTGGAGAGGGGCTATCAAAGAGGGGATTAATTTCTTATGTGTATGACAAAAGTCACATCTTTTGCTGAGCTCTCATCATGAGATGTACCTTAGTGGACTGAGCTTTCTTTCCTATTGGGGAGGTAAGGTCCTGAAAGTCTAGACAATCCGTGTGTCCTCAGGACAGTAGTTTGAGGCCAACTGATGGGCATCAGGGAGGAGCAGATCTTGATAAGGAGGGAGAGGAACTTTTGGTTCAGGCAAGCCAGCTTACTGTCAGTTCAATCATTTTAGTCCGCTCTTATTGTACCTATAACGCACGGAGAACTGAGAAGGAACCATGCTGTCAGTTTCTTTCTGGGGAGGGGGAATGAGCACAGCAGGGGGTCAATCCCTGCTGCGATGGGGTGGGGTGGGATAATTCGACAGGGGTAATTTTGTGGGGAGGGGTATTTAAGCAGCAACGGTTAAACGGTGTTTTCATATATTACAGACACACTGCGCCCTTACATTTATGAGAAGAACGAGATCGAAGAGCGGGAACAGCAGATGAAAAGTCTATCAAGCTCCAGCATGAAATTGTACGCTAAATTCAGCTCTTTCTTCTGCCTTATCCTAGTTCATCTGATGCTATGCAAATGTTAATGTTCTGTCCATGTCATTGTTGCCCGAACAATAGAGTCGACAGTTGTTCACGTAGGCGCTGGACCAAAGCAGGGCTTCGCTCACTTACGCAGAAGGGCGGACGAAGGGGATCGATCAGCACCGGAAGTATCGACTACTCACTCACGCAACCTTTCTTACAGAGTCTCACATTTATTGTCTTAGAGCAAAGATTTGGACGAAAATGACACCTAACAAAAACACCAAAGGTACAACTCAGAGAACTTGTTTGATAGTCACTCTCACACCAGCAGCGCTGACGCTCACTACGACACAATTGGCCGGCTCGATGTTGCGATTTCCCATCCTTTTCTTTCTATCTTGTCCTTTGGAAGTTATTTTTAGGTGAGGCCTGACTGGGCCTTCCCTCTTTCCTTCGGAATAATATTCCTCTTTTTCCTTTGTGGAAATATGTTTGGCCGCGATAAAGCAATAAAACAAGCAGATGTGTGTATACAGTTCGGACAATAAATCATGGCCCTTCCTTCCTATCTGTCGGGGCCACCAAACTTCGAATTCTCCCTCCCCCTACCCAAAAAGTTGGGTGGTGTGTGTATGTGGAGGGGGGGGGGAGGATGTGGGGGCTGTGGGAGCCCCATAAGAGGCCCCCACACTTTTTCCCTCTTCTTCCTCACATATTTGGCTGGCTTTCTTCCCCGTAAGTGGCCAAAAGTCTTGTGAGTCTTGACCCCTTTTTCTTCGCACAGAATCATTAGGTAGTAAGAAGTAGGGGAAATCAATGTGGAGAAAAGTTTCTTCTACAAATAGAAGAAGATTGTTGTTCCAGGTTGCTCTGCCAATCACTTTCCTACCACTGTTTTTAAGTACTTTTCCACTCGTGTGCGTGTTTCTTTTTTTCTTTTCTTTTCTTTTTCCCCTCTTTATGTCCACGTCTGCAAGAGCAAAATTGATCCTATGAGCGAGAAAAAAGCTTGAACTCTGGATCCTGCGGAGACCTCGCGCTGAAACGCCTCAGGGACCTCATCTGGAAAAGAGGAGTTTTTCAAACATTTTCGTTTTCTGCCTGCTCCCACTTTATCATGCCTCAGAAAAAAGCTCTCACTTGATATATGGACTTCAAGGTATCTCTGGAAGGCTTTGCCCATGTAAAAAAAGCTACTTTACCGTAAAGTTCCCGTATTTTTCGACTCTGACAGACAATAAGACGTGAGGCCATCGCGTGTGCTGTAGGAACCTCAGTCCGACACTTTGTCTGATTGAGCAGACCTGACAATAAATACAGGTGTGCATACCACATGGACGTATGGGGGGCTGGAGGGCGAGACACAACTCTGCCAGACAATCAAGTGCTGGTCGGAGTCGAATGCGTCATGACGTCAACGGACAACGACTGACGCAGCTTTGTCCGGATGAGATGGCCGCGAAGCTACGATTTTCGGAGGAGTTGATTTATACTTTTGGCATAGCTCTGCGATTTTGCCTCAGACCGAGAGAGCGAAACAAACAACAACAATCGTCGTGTTGTGAAGCCCTCCGGGTTTCCCCCGGGCTTCTCCGGGTTCTGCAACGAGTGTCTTCTTACAACAAGAGGGGAGGAGAAGCCTAGATGAGGCTTTCCTCGAGACTTGTTCTTCTGAGCACTCAAAGATCATTGTGAGGATTCCCACATAAAAACAAATTGGGTGTGTAGAGCAAAAAACGAAGTTCGAACCTCGTAGAAGCTTCTTTACTTCTCTTAACCCACCCACCCCGCATCCTTCCTTCCTGCCAGGAAGGCCAGAGAGCTGTCAGGGTTCTTGTCGTCTTCTTACTCGGGGTGAAACTTTCACAAAGACTTTGTAGCACTCTAAAATTTGCGGTAACCTTTGTAAATGAAGATGTGCAACTTCTGCCTGCAAATGCTCCTTGACTCGAGGTCGTTTTGTGGTGTGACCTCGAGAGTGGTCAAGAGGCCACTTTTAAGACCACTTTTGGAGCAGATTTTTTTCTTTTTTTTTACGATGCGGTCTCTGAATAAAGTTGCCTTAAAACTGCTCAATTGGTGAAGTCAGAACTGACTGGTCTTGAAGGCCACGCAAAAAGGCCACTACTACATACGTGAGGGCGTACAAAGGTCATTTTTCTTCTCTCTCTTGGAGCAAAGCTAAAGGGGAAAAAAATTGCCCCTTCTTCTTCTTCACCTTTTATGACGTGCAAGTTAATGTGGGCGGGCTTGATGTTGTCCGGGGCGCACTCGTAGCGTCCCGAGTGCTCGGCGGCGGCCGCGTGGCCGATGATCAACTGCGAGACGATGCGGGGCTGCTCGCCGTCGGAGGCGCCCTGCTTCCCCACGTGCTCCAGGGTGGTGCGGGCGCCGTACGCGCCGCCAGTCGACAGTTGCGCGCCATTGCGGTACCAGAACACAACCTGGGCATACGGAAAGGGTTAAGAGACGAAGAAATCAAGTATACAAATAGTACTGTCAACAATACTCTTTGTCCTGCTACAATATAGCACTACCACTAATGTTGCCATAGTAAAACAGTAACAGAACTACAGAAAGCTCCGATTTGGTAAGAAAAACGCCAACCATGATTTCGGAGCCCTAGAGTGCTTAAGCGAAAACAACAAGTTCGCTTGCAATTAACCAAATGTACATTTCTAATATAAACATCAGAAATGGCAAACAGGAAAGTCTATGGTCTGCCAAAGGCCAGACAAGGCCTACAGGATTATGGAAGAGTCCGATAAGCCCGGATTTGGCCGAGTGAGTATTGCACAAGAATCGAATGTCTTGAGCGGCAAGTCAGTGAGGACGAAGAAAGAGTTCCTGAAGAGCTGTGACGATATTGATCCACTTGGAGCAGTTCTGCGCAGTACTTTTGCAATCCTCCTATGCATAATAAACCCTCTGGTTGGGTCATTCCTTCACTAACTCCCGGTTGATTGACTAAATCAAAATCTTACTGTACTTCTGCTGCAGCTTCTCTTGTGGACGGTTAATTGGTATTGTTATGAACAGAACAGCTGCAAATTTCATTGAGCAAACAAATGAGCTGGAAATTTGCCTTTTCAACGAGCATATTTCATATATAAACAAACATGTGATACCTGGAAAACTGCAAATGACCAGTTTTTTGGTCTTTCAAGACCAGAGCTTTTTCCGGCAGTGAATTAAACTATTTGGAAGATGTTGTTTGATTCAATATATTGCAAACAAGAGCTCGACATCTTCGGCGCACCTGGATTGCTTCCATCATTGCTGTTGCCAAAAGAACAATGCAGCCCAGCCAATTGCAACTCCGAGCTCTCTTGCATGATCTGGCATTTGTCCGAACTCGGAGAGAGGGAGTTATGCAAGTTACCAGCAAAACAACAACTTCATAGCTGCCTCACCTAACTTAACGTATTACATGTAACCTAAGCCTTAAGCTAACCAAAACTGACCCAACCTCACCTACTTGACCAAGCCCCAGCTGAACCTGATGTAAGGCTAACCTTGAGCCACTCTGCGTTGCCTGAACCTATAAGCGAATCTGCCCGCTCGGACCTAACTTAACTTACCTAACGTGAACATACAACAATGGAATTTCATACAATGTCTTCTAAATAACTTATTCAAAGTTGTAACTGACTTAAGCCACTTGTTTGTTTTTCTCTTGCCACCACAGTAGTAAAAGGCACTGAGCAAAAAGCAGTCAAGAGGGTTGCCATTAACCGATTCTACCATAGCAGATCTACCATTTATCCAGTCTTGTTCACTAAGGAAAAGTTCCATTTCGGGGGAATTGACTTTCATTGCAACAAATCCGGCAGGTAACGGAGCTACACTGTCCTACTAATGATATGATGATACCGAGAAATGAGGATTTGGCTGTTTCTTTGCACTCAATCACCTGTGGTTTGATGAGCCAGCGAGATATAACGCATCTGAGGATCACTTTGGATCCGGATTCCACGTACATCTCAGGGTCTCCTTGAATCTTGACTGAAGGGACTGAAATAGAGATTTTTTTATATTTTTAGGAAGCTGAAGTGCAGATCTGCTCCATCCAATCACTTTATAGCAGCTAATCTGAGATAGAAAAAGCTCATGGAAAGCCATCCTGGTCCTCGTTATGGTAAGAGCACTCCCACTCATGTCCTGCGCCCATCCTGGGAGTAAATTCGCTTTCTCAGTTTGAAGCTTTTCTTCCGGACATTCCTCCCTATGATTAATTCACATACAATTTCCTGGCAGAAACCAATTTTTTTCTTCTACACAAGACACCCTCACGCGATGAGACATGCAATAAGCGTGAAAGTCCCCGTAAAAAAGTCTACTCTTCCTCTTCAGTCAGCACGAAAAAGATGGAGTGACGGTGTCACAAGGGCCATGGGGGGGCAAAAAGCAGTCACTCACACACTGTACTGACATTCAGCACTCCCCAGAGTCGTGTAATTAAGATTGGCTCCGTGGAAAAATAAGAAAAGAAAGAAAGAAAAACTTTTATGAGAGCTCTTGTCGGATTTGTCCCGATAGAAGTTGGCCAATACAAGATACTATGAATCGGTGCAGGCTGGTACGCTGGCTGGTCGGCCGGCCGGCCAGTGCTGCCCACCTGACTGACTGACTGGCAGACAGGCAGACCAGGAGCTTTAAACTTCATGACAGAAGTGGCGTTAGATCCGTTAGACGCTAACGTGGCTAAGTCGGTCAGTACAGTAGAGTCCTGTGAGAACAGTGACAGCATTTAGTAATATCTTATAGACTGGTGATTGTTATTGTACAGTAATGAATGTAAAAAAAAGTGCCATTAATATAGAAAATGTCAATAAAATGAAACAGTGAGCAAAGACGCATTCTTTACAAAAAAAAAAGTTAGAGAGCTTCTCGTTTGATCCAAAGCAGTTGGAGAATACAATGCACACGTTATCGGACTTGGGCGTGTTGGGGCAGTCCAACGTCTCCGCGGTCAGGACATTGCACAGAACCGCACTCCTAAGATTATTTCATGCGTGCAGCTCGACTGTAATGAATTCGTCAAGGTAGTTTAAATCTCAATAACGGTTATGCCTGACAAGGCCCAAAGGCCTACTTCTTTCTCCAAAGTTTACCTAACTTTGTGAGCAATGGAAAGCTCAACAAAGACTCACCCACAGGACCGACTGAGACAAAAAACCTTGCTAATTTGACATGCTTTAGTTGAGAAGTTTGTCTAAAAAGAGAGAGAGAGAAGAGACTGGTGGGGGGAGTTAGGGGAGCCTGTTGTACTGCTTACACAAAAGGGACGAAGCTTGTACATGAGGTGAAACAAAAGTAACAGTACCCTAACTAGATGGTTCTTGCTGAGACTGAGGAGGAACAACAGTGAAACGAGGCTCTTTGGCAGGATTCAAAATTTTCACTGAAACTAGGACCAAAATTTAGCAAGTTCTGTCCCCTTAGAGTTGAAAGTAAAAGACAGAAAATTTTAAATTTCCTCCTTTCACCGAGAAATAAGTTACTTGGATCCAGCCTGCTCATTCTGATCTGGTGCCTGTGTCATAATAGTGCCACATTCGCAGAGCCTGACGAAATAAATATTGCCTCCGGAAATAGAAAAAATATGCTGTGCATATGTTTATTGCTGTTGTTACAATTAGTGTAAGGTTATTAGACCGATAGACGTAGATCCCCCTGGAGAAATTTGCCCCCGTCCATACGAATTATGCATATTGCCATACCTTATGACCCTTGATGTCAGGGCCTGATAGGTATCATGATAAGGCCTGTATGAGGCCTATTCATTTGTGCAGTAGCTTGCATGTCAAACGGACAGGACTTACTTTCGGCAAAGAAAATGCGGGCAAATCAAAGCCTGCACGAAAATTCGCCGAGATCAAAAAAGATTTTCAAAAGTTTTTTTTTTTTCCGTATACTTGGTATCAACCACGAGGTAGTGGAGGCTCAACAAGCTCGAGGTTCTTGCAGAAATCACCAAATCACAGAATAGCAACAGATTCCAGAGCAACATTTATTGTTTAACCTCTAAATTGTTGGTAAAGAAGTGGAACAATTCACATTATGACACTTGCCCATTACGTTTCTTTCTTGCTTTCCTTGTAATTTTATGACTTTTTTTAAATTTCCTAAAAGTTTCACTGCCTGTTGCACTTTTTTGTTGGATCTTTTTTTTTTCAATTTGACTGACTTTTTTTATTTCCAAACTTCTGGTTCATTTCAGGGGTCTCACTCATTCTTTTGGGATTGAACCTAAAGTTTCGAGGTCGATCTATCAGACATTGACTTAGTGACACCATGATTCACGTTCAGAGGTTTCTCCGCAGTGAGCAAGTGAGGTGGGTCTCAAAAGCACAAAATGAGTTATCACTGCAGCAGTTGCTGCCTAAGAACGAACCCCAAGAAAAAGGTTCTTCGGCCCCTCAAAGTCAACAAAGTTCTTCTGTTTTACTTCTGATGCAATGCGTGGCTGGCCACGTGATACTTTTGCGTTGGGGATGCCCCAAGCTCTTTGGGCAGCCATATTGAGCTGACCAAGCTCCTCGGTCTTGGCTAGTCGAGTGCATCGTCTTTCTGTTGTTGACCTTGGTCTGGACAAGAGCGCGGCTGCAGGAGCAGCAAACACGGGCAAATCTCTCCGGGAGCTCTGTCAGGAGCGTCCAGAACCTGTGGTGGACCCAGTCCGACAAGTCCTGACCACGCAGATTTGACAACTCAGGCCTGCAGCTCTACTGCTTGTGCACGAAATAGCTCACAATGCTTGTTTTCCACTCACCCACGACGTTCAACGTGTAAATGGTGCTGAGCTTTGGACTGGTGGAGAGCTGACACTCATACTCGCCGGTGTCGTTGGCCTCGGTGAAGCTCAGCCTCAGCGTGAAATCCTTGACCGCCGAGCCGAACGACGTGGAGATCTTCTGCATCAGCTCGAACCGGTCGTCCTTCACCAGCTTCAATCCATCGACAAACAGCACGTAAGAGTCCCGACTGCGAATCCAAGAAACCTAGAAATTTAGAACGAATATGCAAACATTTGTCCAAATAGCTCGTGTAGCAACGACTTCAAGGGCCTGAGCTGTGGTATGACTGTTAGACTGCGCAGGTACGACGTCCATGCGTGAAATGTCCGACTTTACCAGAATGGGACATGCGTACAGGGTGGGGAAAGCAAAATGGGATTTTTCCTCATTGATATCTTAATCCGTCAATGAGCGGTTGTATTGAACAACATTGAAAAGTACTTTAAGTCATTGCTGTAAACGATCGTAGATATTTGTCTGGTTGCAGACTCCATAGGCTGACTTGGGGATCCCAACTGTCGTTGCGGTGTTGCCAGCTGGAAAACTTGTCCAAGTGCGGTGGAGGCCGATGCTTCACTGACAGGTGCGAAACATTTCGATGGTGAACTTTGGGGAGCGATGGCAGGGTTGCCAGACAACCGGAAACTGTGGTGAGCGCTTTCCGTATTTGTCGTTCTTCCAACCCGGCGGAGTGGGTAGCGCGTAATCGCTAGTACCACTAGGTCGCACATGACAGTTGAAACGGCCGTCTGGCAACCCTGAGTCGCATCGGACTGCTAGCGGCCTGGGGCAAGCGTCTCGGCAGAGTCGGCAGAGCAGAGGATCACATTAACCGGATTCATCCCAACGTCACGGCGGCAGCTGTTGCATTATGCCCTATTAAGTCGAACTTTGTTTACATACACTTCCGTGAAAAAGTGAGCGCACCCCCGAGTGTACAAGTATTTATTTATAGCTATTACTCATCAAGTCTCCAGCGATGCCTTCACTGCTCCACTTTGTCCGAAAGAAAAGTGAGTTAACTGAAAGTACTAAAGCCTCTCGAGCTTTGCGACGATGTAAAGAGGGTCTGCATAGCTGCAGCATTAGGAAAGTTACGCTTTGTCTTGTCAGGGGTTACCAAGGCCCAGAACACAAGCACTACATAGACAAAAATGCCGTTACTGGCTTGAATGCGCAGTTCAGTCCAAATTGAAGTAAATAACTCACACGGCTATAGCCTCAAGCTTAGCAGCGGTGTAAACACGGTTTGTGCAGCAGCAGTGTTAAAAATCTGACATTTTCATGTCTTTATAGCGCTCTATTGTGAGTTTTTTAACTTCATCCACATGCATGGAGACACAAATACATGATTCTTTCAGACTTTCAGATGCTCAAACATCACTTGTCACCTGCTTATTCACCTTGAAAGGCTCACTTTTGCACCTAAGTGTGCATGTCCTGTGCTTGCACACAATCATTCAAGAAGACTACCTGGCGCATATTGATCGTCACTCCAACTGACGTTATTTTAAGGGCCCAATTTGTTTCCCCACCCTGTATTTGTCCCGAATCAAGTCAGATGGGCTGAGGACACGTGAAAAGTCAGCTGAGTCGTCCACCATTTGGGAAGCCGAGCAAACAAGAGGGTGCAACAGCAAAAGTCAGAGTCAGAGTGACACGAAGGCTTGAGCTAATATTCTCATGTCAAATTCATGTGAAGCTATGAATAAGCAATCAGCTCGTGTCAAGTCCAAGTCAAGTTTGTGTCTGACTCAATTCACGACTGCCAGAAAAAGCTCAGCCTCGTGAGCACTTTTGAGCCTCAAACGACTCAGCAACAGTGATTCCGGAGCGTCTTTGTCCGAATTAGCGCGAGATCCAAGAGGGTTTTTTTATTTCAAGACTTTTAGAGGACATAAAGTTTCCTCTCAATGTTTCCCCCTCCTATGTGAGGGCCTTTCCGAGAATTACTCTGTGTGCTTTCAGAAAGTCGACGTCCCATGATGATGCACGTATTAAATATCTTCCAAAATTGCCCCGGACGAGTCGAGGCTCAGCGGTCGTGAACGTTCAAATCCCTAAAAGTTTGCTCCGACCAACTTTTGTTCCTAATTTGGAACAATTAAAGGAGAAATTAAACGCCTCTTCGACTCCGTGGGCCTTTGTCAGGGGCCTTGTAAGGCCGCGCAGGGCCTTGTAGCCGCCCCTCTCCATTAGAAAGATTCGCTACTTCGTTTGTACCGAGTGGCAAATGCATTCAGTCTTTGTGGGCCTTTTGCAGTCACGATTTTGTCGCTTTATCGTCGATAAAACGTTCATATACGGCTCATAAAGAGACAGAGAACTCCTATAAATTGAACCGCCACTTTTGCCTGCCCCATTTGGAGATGGGGGAACAAAAAAAAGTTGGGGGTCAATTCAGCTGCTTCCCCCCTTTTCTTATGTACTGAGGAATACCTAAGTGTTCGCCCTTGGGAATGCTCTTGGAAGACGACACAACTTGAGCAAAAGCGTCCGCAATTTTACGGGAAAAGGAGGAGAGAGCAGAGAAAAGTTTTACATTCATTTCATGGGCCCGCTTCTTTACTTTTTTGTCCTCTTTTCTCAGGCCAGGCAGGGAACACACGGCGCGCGCGCGCACCCAGGCCTAGAAAGACCTACTACAATTGTTTCATTTGTTCCTCTCATTTGGCAGAGAGACAGAGCCTGCATGAGATCACGTGACTCAAAATAAAGGTCCAACTTCTGGGCATTTAATTTCACTCTGCAGTGCAGTGCAGTGCGGCGCCCAGGCGGCGCAGACAGCGCAGCAGGTGGAAAGTTCACGCTCGGTTGAACTCACTTCCTGGGTCACCCTGTAGCGCAGGCGCAGGATGACTTCTCCTACCAGGCTTTGGCTGGGGCTTCGTTCTTAGCCGCAAAAGTGGGGATTTGAGCAAAATTTGCTTCCTTTCACTTCCGGAAATGCTCTCTTCTGGATTTTGGGATCTCTTCCAAGTAAACACTCCCAAGGGCAGGAGGGAAAAGCAATCGGCCAAAAAGCTTAATTCGGCTCTTTTCCTTCCCTCCATGAACTCTTTCTTGCAATTAACAGGCCTTACACAACGTAGGAGATGCTGCCACTGTTCCTCTTGCAATTTCCCACACGTTTTCCACAGAGGTGAGGAAAGGAGGCCTCGAAGGGAATGCCTTAAGGCCCCTTTCCTTGGAGGACCCTCAAAGATCTTCCGCATTCACGCAGAAATTAGATCTGTGGTATAAATATCAAGCCTCTCTTGATTAGACGAGGCCGAAATTGCTTCATATACATGCCAAAACATAATGAGAACACGCGTGTCTTAATGAAATTTCTTTGTATCTACATTGTTTTTCTCCTTCGTTAAGCCCTCAGACAGGAAAAAATTATGGGTGGCAAAGACCCTTTAAGGCTCTCTTAAAATCCACGGAGAGAAAGAAGAAAAATGTGAGCACTTTCTGATATCTTCAAGCCTGAGGCTTTTTAGAGTGCAAAGGAATTCTCCAGGGAATGTGAGGCTTTTGTCACAAGCGTCACAAACCGTATGAGGCACAAGAATGCGGCCACGACGCCAGGTCTGGGTACTTTTGTTTCGGCTTGTGCGCTGCGCTGACGCTGGCCTTTTGCACAGCCCCGTGCCAATCCCGCCAATGTTTCGTCCGCCAAGCTTTTCTTGGCTCACTCTGCGCAAGAGTTCAGAGTAGACAAGCAAGTTGATTTCATTAGACGTCGCGCTTTCACTGGACAAAGGCTGGAAGAGCGAGGAAAAGTTTTTTTTTTTCACCTCTTCACTGCACCTTTAAAGGTCTATTTGATGCTATTCAAGGCCACAACTTCATCAAGGTCCAGTTTGCCTCGACTTCGGGCTGCAAGCAGATGCAAATTTGGCACAAGTTCACGCTCAAACTCATACGGTTCGCGGTGGGCAACATAGGAGGCGGGCGAGTCAAACATACACAGTGTGAGGCACACAAAATACGTCCCGACGGAGGCAGACTTGGAGTGGGAGGCGGGAGGCGTGACGAGGGGAGTGACAAGGGGGATGGCATTCAAGGAAAGTAGAAGTCAGAGGTAGTATTTCGGCCTCACACTGTACTTAATGGATCTTCGCCAGCAACTACGAGGAAAGGGCCGACTTCATGGCTTCTGTAATTTGTAAAGCGTTCTGCTGAAAAGTGGTATTATGAAATATTGAATTTAGAGATTTCTTAAAGAAGAAAACATGCTCAACTTCGAGAAAAAAAAAAACAACCTTGCGCAGTTGTGCTTAAATGGGATTTGTTTCTCTGGTATCGCAATTCTTGCCGACTTCGCAAATTTACGTAGATAAATGGAATTGCATTTTGGATCCAACTCGTTCTATCGGAATTGTCTTATAGCGAATTATAAATTTCCGATTGAAGAATATATCAATTCTTGGGTCTCTCTTGCAGTTGCTGCTCTGCTCGTACATCTGGCCCGCTCGGTCGCTAGAGATGAACATGGGAGTGCTAATAGAAGTGTCAGAAAGGATGGCTTTTCCGCTGGACTTGAAGGCCATCAAGGCTGTGGACAATCTCTAAAGAGGGTGGCTTCCACGACGAAATCTGGTAGAGAAAAACAAAGCGAGGTGGACTTGTATTTTGCTGAAATATATTAAACACGAACAATCCGGATATGAGAAGAGAAATCCTTGCGTGCAACTTCCCTTCATGTCGTGATTTTTCAAGTCAGATCGTCCATTTTGCATTCACTTCCTTCGTATTGTGGAGGACCAGAAAAGAACTACTTTACCACCCACGTTATGTACTGACACCGGGCCGTCAAGTGGAGGTTGGGACTCCTAAGGGACAACTTAAGGGAATGAGAAGGCGTCCACTGATATATGGGACTTGCAGTTGCTGATTTCTGGTGACCAAAACTGGCAATTCGACGCTAGAGGGCCTTGCGTGCACTGAGGAAATAGGCTTTTACGCAAATCACTTCTGCCCTCAAGCCTATGGCAGCAACAGCTTCAGGCTGCTGTTCGCAAAATGCTGCATTGTCAAAGGCACTATTTCTGCAGAGCAGTGTAGACGAACAATAGCGTATCTGTGCAAAGATCGGATCAAGTGTGGCTTCGATCCCCAGCTAGAGGCTTTAATCGCACAATTTGGAGGCTTCCAAAGCCTCCCGGACCGAAGATCCACATCACCCAGTGGCAAAGTTGACGCGAACAACCACTTTGCTTCCTCTCCCTGAAGTCACTGGTGGGAGCTGTTCGAGGCCTGCAAGATCCTCTCCCTCAAGGATAAGAAGGGCCTGGCAAGCGAGTCAGACATCATTGGGAGCGCAGTCCGGACCCATACGAGTCCCATACCTTCTCCAACAAGGGCATCAATTGCTCCTGTCCAGACTCTTGCTGTACTTGAAAAAACGTAGTCAAGGACCACAGTATTGGCCCCGCTTGAGAATTTCGTGCTTTTTTTCATTTGTACCAGCAGTAATCACTCATCACCAAGCACATCTAGGCAACCTTGGACAAGTCTAAAGAGAACCTTTCTGAAATTTGCAATGGAGCAGTCATGCAAAATAACAACTAAACATGTGTGAGAACCTCATCAAAACTGTAGGTAGAAACTTCGCAGAGTTGTTGAAAGTCGTACAGTAAATGAATAAGCTAAGGGGGGAGACCAATACTTGACCAATACAATGATTCCTGTTAGTATGGTGAAAACAACAGAACGTTGTCTAGGGGGACCGATATTTGTCCTTGACTGCATGTGCATGCAGAACTTAAGTGTCAATACGTCCCAGCAGTACTGTCTAATGCTGTCATCGTTGCCATATGTGTATGTTGGTGATGTCTCAGCGTCGCTTCCTCCCTCACCGTTTCGTTGTACAAGTTCTCCACCCTGCAGCCGAAGAAGGCGTGCTGGCCCTCCTGGACCGTGATCAACTTCTCCGAGTCCAGGAAAAAGGGCAGGAGGGGCCGCCGGCCAAAATCCTGGCGTCCGAGGTAAACAGAGGACGGACCTGAAGAAGGAAAAAAGATGCACCTTTAGATTGAGTCCAATTCACCCCAAAAACTTTTACCAAATAAACTTTTCTCTCTCTGTCTGTCCAGGCATTTGAGGGTCTCACAATCAAATGTGCAAACTTTGCTTTGACGCTTTTCTATCAACCAAATAGCTTGGGCAGTGCATAAAAAAGGCTCTGAGAAGCTTTATTACAGTCATGCACAGAAAAAAAGTGCCAAAAGTTCTCATCGACCCTAAAAAACTACTTTAGTTGTAGGAACCGGACCTCATCTTGGAGTCCACGTTAAACTTTTCCTAATTTTTTTTTTTTTGGTCGAAAGCATTAAAAACTTTGTGAGCGGGGTAGACGAAGAGATGAAAGGAAGTAGCTCATTTGGAGACAGACTTTGGGCATTCTTTGGGGATTCTCTGGGAGAGCAAATTCGCATGCAAATCTGGGACTTCCTCGTGCCGACGGCTTAGGGGGGGCTGGCAGGGGATTGTTCTTCGCTCATTGCTGCGGTAGACCGACCGTTGCTCGAGAAATCCGCCAAGGTGAGCGCCCCTTAAGATGGGTGCTCAGTGCAATAAAGTGTTTAAATAAAGTTACGCTTTATCACTTTATCCCTCCTCTCCTGTTGCTATTACCTAAAGCCACTTGCTAATGGAAATTCTCTTTGAAGTCTTCCTTTCAAGTACAACACACAAAAATCACCAGAGGAAGGGAAAACTCTTTTTTTTAACTGCTGGAGTTGCCACATCTCTTCAAGAGTAATTTAAGGAGACCCCGCAAGCAATGGTCTTGGTCTTTCCAGCAATGTTATTTTCTTCCCCGTCTCCTCGTCCCCTTTGTGGCACATCTATGGATCTGTGTGTGTCTCATGCTGGTTGTTCCAAAGATTGTGTCGCAAAGGGTGTTGCAAATTTGGAACACCCCCTTCAAAGGTCAGCTTTTTGGACCACATTTGACAAAACGTCTTTTTGATAAGGTAACAGAAACGCAGTAACGTTGTCAAGGCTTCAAACGAAATGTTGATGGCTGTTACAGAACTCAAACTCTAAGTTTTGGGCTTCAGCAATCATTTGGAAATGGATACTCACTCAAGTCATGCTTGTGAACTCAAGAAACTCACCAATGCTACAGTAAATCTAGGGTGAAAGAAGTGCTTGTTGAGAGCATTTTGAACAAGCTGAAGTGCCAGCTGTGGTATCACAACACTCGACCAGGAGTTGTGAGCTCAGGAGCTGAACAATGTGGCAGCCCTGTCTCTCCCGGTCCACATGGGCTCAAGGCTGCTTTGCTCATTCATCTCATCATGGTGCAGATGCACAGGACTAAATCATTGTGCTACTACTTTAAACCAACTGACGGCCCAAAAAATGACTATTTGTGGGATGACGTGATACTTCTTTCATACAACTCGGACTTGAGCAATTCTTCTTCTTCACTGTATCTGCACGCCCTGGGGGGCTTTCGTGGCGTGGGTAACCACATATTCAGATCGCTTCGGAGTTGGTACAACTTGTAGAGGGCATTTGCGAAGAGAGAAATCGCGAGGAACCCTGAGAAACCTCAAGGAACCCCCGAGAAACTCGGGAAAAAGGAAGTGAGACAGTTCGAGCTCTCTCCCACCATTTTTTTGAACTATGCGCCCGTCATGTCGTGAAATTTGAGATTTAGTGATCGAGGCCCCATAAAAGTCTAAGAATCTGTAGATACTGTGAGAAAGAGAAGGATTACTGGAATCCATTCAGTACGGGGGAAAAAACTGGAGGTGGTTCGGGATTGGCAACATCTCTGGGACACCCTGTATGTACATTCAACGATTTCCCTCCAAACAAGCCTGTGTGTGTGCGTGTGAGTGTCTGCCTGGCTGTGTGTCACATAGTACAATGGAAGACGGACAAGCGAATCACTGGGACAACCGTCTTCAGTCTGATGATTCATTGCACGTGAATGGGTAAAACGATGCCTTGAACCGACGTCCCCGATGTCGCTGAGATCACCGCAGTCGCTGAGGTCACTAAGGTCAAGTCCCTCTTGGCCGTGGGCGACACAAAAAGGGGAAAAAAGCTTGGCTAATCCGGGAAGAAGTCGGGCTTTTTCGGCAGTCAAAGCATGACCTCATTTTTTTTTGTTCCATTCAATACGACCCAAATAAGCGTTTGATCCACATGTCTCTGTCTTCCTGTTATCAGTATTCAATCATACAGGGTGTGCAACAAAAGTGTAGCTGACCTTCTTTTTAGACAGTTCACGGGAGAACCGATCTGCATTCCCTCTGGGCTATAACCATGGGCCTTGTTTGGGCCTTAATTTATTGACATTTGCATTTTCCCCTATGAATGACCCTTGGTGTATCCTGCGGAAAAGGCTGGACTTCTCAACGCTTGGCCAAAGTCAGGGGGAAAAAAGGCCTGGTTGAGACTGCCTTCACTGGACTTTTTCCATGTGTGCGCGCACCTTAAACATCGATTCCCTCGTTTACCCGCGTCCTCAATGCGAGTCAAGACAAAGGGACTCGATAGAGCTTTCTTGCAGCTTTCCACGACAACTTTCGAGTGGCTCCACTTTATCATAATAAACAACATATATCGCTCCATTAATGAGAGAAAGAGATCGAGGTCCACTCGAGAAGAATTTTCCACGAGATTAAAGTTCGGAAACGTGCAAACTCTGCTTGTTTATGCAAATTCGCAGTGCTTAAATTTTCTCTTCTCCGCGCCTTCCCTATCCTACACTGGAAATGTGTGAAAACCCAGACCAAAGACGAATGATAATGGAAGGCTTGTCTCTTTTATGACGAACGACAGGAGTTTTAGGGCGCGTCCACTCTGACACAAAGAGCGCAACAGGGGAGGAAATGTCTTCAAAAAATGTCTTGTTGCTGAGGACTTTGGCTCCCTCGGGAGGGGCGGTGAAGACAACCAGAAGAAAGCTCCTTCCTCCTCATTGTCCCTCTTCTCCTCCGTGTCCCTGACTCCATCGCGTTGCTTCGTCCGCAGCAGCCCAAAGGATGGCAAAAGTCTGCATTTTTAGTCCCTCAAATCGTAGCGAGACAAAAAAACACTCGCGGAAAGTTCTGTTTTCGACGCTGCTGCTGCAGTGAGACAAATTTTTGCTATTTACTGCACGCGCGTATGAAGCAAAAAAAGTGACTCTGACAGAAAAATAACACAATGCGACACTGTTTTTTGCGACATCTTCGTCTGCTGGTCAGGACGCAGCACTAGTAACAGCAGCAGGAACAGGAAGAAGAACAACCTTAAAGAAGAAGACGGGGGACATTTTCGCACTGTAACAATCGTAATTTCGCACTTTTTTCGTCTACCCCTCCCAGGGTCTTAAATTGGCGGAGCATTTTCAAGCCCGTCTCATATGCAAGGCACGTGTGTGTGTGAAGTAGAAGTTTTCTCCCATGATCTTGCAGGCTGTAAAAGCAACTTTGACTTTGTTTTCTATTCTCAGATCTTCTGCAGAGAGTTGTACAGTGTGGTGCTGCTGGGTTGGCTTGGCTTGGCTTGGCTTGGCTTGGCTTGGCTTGGCTTGGCTTGGCTTGGCTTGGCTTGGCTTGACTTGGCTTGGCTCGGCTTGGCTCGGCTCGGCTTGGCTCGGCTCGGCTTGGCTTCCCTTGACTTGGCTACCCTTGACTTGGCTGCAATACCCACAGACAGACACGACACACATGGCACAACTCCCATGGGTCCTGTACTACACGACGATGCTCTCAATGTCCTCCATTTTCTATGTGTGCTTCTCCTCGGCCCCGCTCTCTTCAAATTCAAATCGACGGAATTGAAAGAAAGGAGAGCTTTTTAGCAAGAAAAAGAATTTTTGTCTCTCTTCTCTTTCCCATACAATCTGTACTTGCTTCAGTACTTTCTTCCACTACCTCCCCCATACGTCTTGCTTGCCAAGATGGGGCTTCCCGATTGAAAGAGACGGACGCAGGATGGGCCTTTTCACTTATAACTTCAAGAGATAACAAAAATGGAGACCTGCACAGACTGTGGAGGCGGCTGGAGGCTCCGGCTCGAGGCTCCTGGCTCGAGGTCGGAGGCTCGAGGTATGACCCTCATGTCTCCCCTCACTGACCACAATGGGAAGGGGAGGAAATGGCCGGAAAAAATAACAGTTACGGCCTGATAATGATCACGTTTTCCCATATCCGATAGTAAAGTAGTCGTGGGCCTGGGGCCCATTTTGGGCTTCTTCTTTTTCTCGGATTCTCGTCCTATACGATATATTTAGCTGTCTAAGGGTCAAAGTCTTTGGCTTAGGGATCTCTCAGGCCCTTTGTCAAGTGCATGAATTGCGAGAGAAAGAGAACAAAAGGCCTCCACAGACTAGGCCTTGTTAAGGTAAAGCCATGCTGATCAATTGTGCCCCTGGGGACGTTGGGAGCGTCGTCAACGAGGCTCGCCAGGGCCCGGTCCTTTCTTTCTTCCGGGGTCCCCTTTTCTATCGCAGGCAAAAGCACGAATTTGCACGTCTGTTCGGGCACTTTTGTTTATGTCCCACACAGACTCTAAGCACATTTGCGACGCGTCCCAGAAGGCCGAGCTACAGTGGAAGCCGCCTACGACCGACCTGGCCGAGCCAAGGCTTGACCGCGTCCCAGTGGGCTACAAAGACGCTCCACAGAAATCTGGCCGATGAAAGCATTTTTTCCGGCGGTGATAAACTATTGACCTCTTTGGGAGGGAGGCATTATTATGGCTGAGTTTTGTGGATTTTCAACAGCTCATTTTCTCATTGCAATTTCAGTCATTTTTCCTCAAAAAGACTACATTTGTTGGAAAAGAGAACAAAGTCAGACATTTTTTTTTTCCACGCACTGACTTTCACAGTGGCACAAAATGACTTTGCTGCCCGAATGGGAAGCAGAAGTGGAATGAAGGCCTTGCTTTTTATTCAACATTTCCGACATTAGTTTACTGTTCATCTTTGTGCACCGGTTGCATTTCACTTTACTGATCAGGAGATCCCCAAAATTTTACTACGCAAGACAATTCCTTCACAATACAGCATGACTACATAGAACAGTGAACTGATCTTGGAAATGTTACACTGACCTCTACGGCCCCTTTCAGATTTTGCAAGTCGAGGGCCTCGAGGACCCAAAGGTCGAGGGGGGGGTCCAAAATTGGGCGTAGAGTGTTACTTGCCCAGGTATAGGTAGATATACTTGAAATGTGAAGTTCCTTTGGCTCATCTACTTTTACAGCACAAGAGTTACAGTTATTTCCTAAGGAATCAGCCCCTGGATGATTTCCTTACCGGAGGCCACGCGAGGTCACAGGGGGAAGACCCGAAAATTCGGGGAACAAAGGAAAAATGATGAAAAGAGTGATTTTTTCCACGCCTTTATTTATTTCTTCTTCTCCCACGAATTTTCGGTGGTCAACAGTGGAGGCTACAAAGAAGAATTATTCAACTTTTACTACCTGTTGCACTTTTTGCTCGTTTTTTCCATTTTTACCATCTTTTTTCTTCATTTTCTTTGAGTTGTCAACCTACCTCTAATTTCGTTTCGACCCCTTTTTTGGCTATGAACTTATTTCTCCTACGCCCTCAGATAGGTTAAAGCCTTAAAGGTCTTAACCTATTTTTAAGTTTTGATCCTACTTCCTCATTGTTTTACTTAAAACTCCGAGGTCCTCTTACTACCTAATGCTGCGCTTTCAAGCAATTGCCCCAGGATTGCTTGTATCCGGATCTGCTCATGGGCCTAATTGCTTCTATCCGGATAGTTTATATATTGCAGGAAAAAGTCGGTTCGCCGAGGATAATTGCTCATGTACTCGAATTTTTGCCTCCAGCCGCATGGTTTATTGCAGCAAAAAAAAATCTGCAACCCGGGGAGAGACAAAATGCACGCCTGTTCGAAGTCCGGCCTCCATCCGGCCTCCCCCGTAGCGTCCTCGAGGCAGGAGTGGCTGGCTGGCCACGACCATGGAACAAATCCACCCCACAACTGGCCCGGAATGTCCTTTATTGGCCATTCGACGTCCAACCTCGGTCTGTCTGTCCGTCTGTACTCACATGTACTCGAGCTGGGGAAGCCTCCTGCGCCCAAAACTCCCAAGTTTGGGTCCGAGACCCAAATTGGTCATCGAGTTTACTCAATCACCACTTTTAGGAACCGCGAAACATTGAGGGTTCTTAGGGAGCGTCAACACTGGCGACGACAACTGCTCGTGTCAGCGCCCCCAAAGTTGTCGTTTTTCCACTGGAAATGAGCGAAATTCCCGCAATTCCACCATTAAAATTCCTCTGTCTCTCTCTCCCCATCGAATGGTTTCACATATTCTCGCATGCTTTTCACTCCATTGCTTTGCCACCGAAGGCTTTTTCAGTATGAGCTTCATTCCCAAGGTTGTTTATCCCGCAAGATCCTACTTACTCTTCTTCTTCCATTAGCATTTCTGGCCCATAAAGGAAAGGGCCTCTCACAAATCTTAACTACCTTTGTAAAAAGGAGAGAAATCAGCATTCGGATCTGCCAGAATTCGACGTATCTCACGAGGGACAAAACGTACTATTCTATCACCCGATGGAAAAGTAAATCTAGGTGGGCAGAGTAAAGTTGGCAAAGGTAGCAAAGCACTGCAAAGCAAAACTAGCAAAGTTCTGCAAAAGCAGAGCAAGCAAAGCACTGCAAGGTAAAGCTAGCAAAAGTTAGCAAAGCTTGGATAGCACTGTAAAGTTAGCAAAGCTTGGATAGCACTGTAAAGTTAGCAAAGCTTGGATAGCATTGTAAAGTTAGCAAAGCCTGGATAGCACTGTAAAGTTAGCAAAGCATTACGGAGGAAAGTTAGCAAAGCTTGGATAGCACTGTAAAGTTAGCAAAGCATTACAAAGGAAAGTTAGCAAAGCTTGGATAGCGCTGTAAAGTTAGCAAAGCTTGGATAGCACTGTAAAGTTAGCAAAGCATTACAAAGGAAAGTTAGCAAAGCTTGGATAGCGCTGTAAAGTTAGCAAAGCTTGGAAAGCACTGTAAACTGAGCGCAGCAAGGCAAAGGGCTGCACTGCAAAAGCGAAGCTAGAGAAGCACTGCAAAGTATAGTTGGCAAAGCTAGCAAAGCACTGCAACGCAAAGCCAACAACGCTCTGCAAATCAAAGCCAGCGAAGCACCACAAAGTAAAGTTGGCCAAACTAGGAAAGCACTGTGAACTGAGCGCAGCAAGGCAACGTTGGCTGTGCAGCACCAAAAAAGAACCGGAAGGTGCTGCACCGAAAAAGGTGCACCACTTTTTTGGGAAAAGAACCTTTCAATTGATATGATTTCGTCGATTTCCGAATAAAGGAAGTCCTCGCCGGGAGTACAAAGACGAAGGAGATGAAAAGTGCGCCCCCCCCGGGGCAGGACCACAAACAAGACAACGAGAGGACGAGGACGGACGGGGAGAATGGCCTCCTCATCGTCAGCGCCGGCAGTGCCGGAGCGTGACCGGGGTCAACTCTAACGGCTGAGGAAGAGGATCTGGTGGTGGCGGCGCCCCAGATTTCACGACACACACACTGTAAGAAAAACGCAATGAGCAGTGGAGGCAGTGGAGGGTGAAGCGTGGCGAGGACAGCACTCCGCGCCCAAGGGCAATGCCAATCTGGACAGCAACGTTCGGGACTTCTTGGCTTGGCAGAGGACGACGATCTCTTGGTGCCTGAACACAACACCCGTGTGGACGTCTTAGAAAGCGTCTTGGAGCGAGGAATGAAAGTGTCTTGATCATTCCTCTGTCAGGCCAATAAAATATTGCGACCTGTCAAGTCTGTGTAAAGTAAGATCGTGTTGTGTAGAGAGATCGTCTCTCATGCGTCATAAAAAATCGCCACCTCATTGGCGATGATGAGGCCACCCATAGCACTGTCGTGGAGTGGAACCTTGCAGGCTCCCCCCACAAACGAATGGTTTTTGCATGTTCGTGTGTCAAGGGAGAGTCAATTCGACCCCTGGGGGTATCAAATGGGGGGCTGCGGGGGGAAGGGAAGGGGGGGCAGAATTCCCCCGAAAAATTTCAGCCAATTCCATAAACTTTAATCTCCTCAAAAGGCCAAATTTCAAGCCTCCCTCCAAGCTGAATTCCTTTTCAGCACCGCAGCACCAAAATGGGCGGCTGCAGCATTGAGCCTCTGTACTCAACATTGTGTCCAAGTATCTCATTTACACGTATGACATAAACATTCTATCTCAAAATGTTCCGGCGCTGGATATGAAGTCAAGTCATCCCCACGGAAATTACGTACGACCAGGGGTGTACTTTGAGAACCGTGAAGGTTGGGAACCCCTGGCAGGAAGCCATAGGTGAGCCACCGTTCGTCGGCATGACGGTGGGGTGGCATGACGACGACGGCTGTGGCCACCATAGATGACTGTGGTGATGGTGGACATCGTGTAGTAAGGATGTCCAGAGCAACCTCGGTGGCCGCAGCCGTCGTCGCAGCCGTCGCCGTCGCACCACGCGGGATGCAAAATGGCGGACTTTGGTTAGGTTCATGCTGAGGTTCTGCGTGACAACCTATGGAAATTTTCCCGTGCCGCTGTCGTTGCTGCTGATGTTCCTGCTTGTGTCCCTCCTACTTTGGGCACGGACCTCCCCATCTACAACACAACCTCCCCCCCGTGTTTGGACAGTAGCAAATTGCTGACTATGATTACTAAATAATCTATGAACTTGTGTCCATGAAGTGTAAAAGGGGTGCTGCCTAGCCTTTCAAAGTGGACTTTACCTTAAGATTAGGCCCCACCTCTGGGCGGGGAGGGTCCCGGTGTGTGTGTGCCCTCTCCCGGAGCTGGAGCGGCGCCAGCCCCCGAGGCTTTCAGTCGATTTCATTAAGAAAAGAAACACCGAAAAAGGACAAAACGTGCTGCTGCCCTTTGTCGTTGTCCCCTTCATGGGCTGGATGCACTTTGGGCGCTCCACCATCAAAATGGGCAGTCACAAAGCTGCCAATGATGCCGGACAGGCACTGTCTAAACGACCAATTTCAGTTCCAGATTCCGCTCCGTCGGGTATGACTGGAGTGGATGCAGCACATTTCTCTCCGCCCCGGACATGACTTGCGCCAAGGGCTGTAGGTCCAAGATGACGCACGGATTGGATCAAAATGGTTAGTGCAGACTCGTCAGCAGTGGCAGATGCAAGTGTCTTTCATCAGCTGCTCAGCATGGAAACACTGACAGATGCCAGAGGCCACCAGTGTCGTCGGCCAGAGGAAGTCGCACGAGAGAGGACTGCAACCCTGCAGAAGTGGGACAACCTGGCCGAGGCGTGGCCGAGGTACGCACACTTTCACATTTCAGCTGCCGCCGACGTCCTCAAACTTGCACTTGTCCGAAAAGGACACTAAAGTGTGTCGCAGACTCCTAAATTCGAAGTCCGTACGACTGCAGTCGTGTTGTCACGCGATCCAAGTCCTGGACAGCGTTCCTGACACATTCTGATTGGACGGTAAATCCTGGGTGCTGGACTGTACAATCATTTGCGATTGTTGAAGAAGAATTTGGGACCAGCGACTTCCGGATGGCAAAAGCGAAGTTGTGGTACATGCACGAAAAACCACACAATCCACGTGAAGTGAAGCAACGTACGCTTAGAGTTCCTCAAAGTACGCCCAAACTGAAGCAAAGTTGTAACGCGAATTCGGCAAAGCAAAGCGCCATAACGAGATTTCAGCCAAGGATGCACATGTGAGGTGCCTGTGCCAACGCGCTGTGAATTGAGCAAAGGCAAAGCATCGACAGGTGGACTCAGCCAGGCGCTGTAAAGTGAGAAAAAGGCGCTGTGAAGTCGAAGCCCACTCACTTTCTTTATCATGGAGTAGCTTCAGTATGATTTGCGGCTTCCACCTCTCCGTTAGTGGTGTTTATAGACGCAAATAGCACTGACTCCCATATCTCCTCCCACTTGGCTCTATGCACGCAGGGTAGGTAGTAAAATATTGCGCTTGCGCCGCCTTGTTTATAGTGAAAACACAAGCCCGAAACTCAAATATTTATGAATAATTGCGTCAATTACGTTGGAAATGCCATGAATAATTGAAGACTCCTTCGCGGCACACACGGTATTGAGCCCCGCCAAGGGCAAACTGGTTTCATACGTACATATTTAGCAGTCCCATGTGCGCCCGTGGGCGTAAAAATTATACCCAATTATTTATTCCCGCATTTGCTTCAACTGCGATATGCATAATTAGTCGCGCGTGCGCGCGCACGTTTGGAAGTACGACTGTCCCAGGTGGGGACGGACCCGGACTTCGGTTCTCACCCGGAGCGGATGCGACCGGTCGTAGCCATAGCAGCAGTGTGCCACCAGATCCGTCCGGGGGTGGCCGGGCACAGTGAATATGACCTTCCTGAGTGACTCGTCCTCCTCCTCCTCCTCCTCCCCCTCCGGAGACCCCCCCAGGGTAGTAGCCAGGCCCAGTGAATCAGACCTCAAGCGGCTGGGCCTGGCTGGCTGACTGGCTAGCTGGCTGGCTGGCTGGCTGGCTGGCTGGCTGGCTGGCTGGCTGGCTGGCTGGCTGGCTGGCTGGCTGGCTGGCTGGCTGGCTGGCTGGCTGGCTGGCTGTCTGCCTGTCTGCCTG